>Ga0114999_10000003_pt1 | contig 370817 bp, 364 predicted proteins | sample ArcticOcean_MG_C_3_FD_89820 | JGI IMG/M metagenome (GOLD analysis project Ga0114999, IMG submission 89820) | Marine microbial communities from western Arctic Ocean - ArcticOcean_MG_CB8_126 | ecosystem: Environmental > Aquatic > Marine > Oceanic | place: Arctic Ocean: Canada Basin | collected...
GGGGGTGAAGATGCAGGGGGTGAAGATGCAGGGGGTGAAGATGCAGGGGGTGAAGATGCAGGGGGTGAAGATGCAGGGGGTGAAGATGCAGGTTCGGAGACATCAAATTTTCTTTGTACGTCTGGATCCCAAGGAGCGTAATCTTTAGAGTCGATCATGCCATCTCCATCGGTGTCAACTAGTGGTTCGGATTTTGGTGAACGTTTGAAAATATTTTTGAACTTACTCCAGAAACTTTCCTTGGGTTCCTTGGGTTGTTTTTCTTTTGGAGGGGCATCGGTACCTCTTACAATATTAGATATCCGAGTGCACCCAGAAATTAAAATGACTGCAAAAAGGGACATAAAACCACGTCTATTCATGGAATATTTTAGGAATGCTACCCAATAAACTAACCTGAAATGACTTGTAGATGGAATGATAAATGGTAAAATAGTGGGTGAAAAGATTTTTCTAATTGCTGATTAAGTCAACTATATGGGAAAAACGCGCCATAAACAAATGTTTGCATTGGGAGGAATTTTACTAATAATCGGGAATATAATTGAATCCAGTACAGTTGGATCCAGACTACATTGGATTGCTATAGATAACCCAAATCAGAGCATAGGAATGATAGTTGTTATTGTAGGTATAATAATGATAATCGGGGCTATTGTTCCCTTAATTTTGGAAAGGTACACTACTGAATGAAAAATCCATATTGGATTTTAATTAATATAAGATAGAATGGTAAGAAATTAATTTGATTGAAGGGAGGGATTGGTGGTAGCTCCATGTGCTGCAGATCCGAACATTTGACCATATTTAGCAAGTACACCAGAAGAATAATTTGGATTTGGTTGGGACCAAGTATTCAGTCGAGACTGTAACTCTTCGTCGGAGAGATCTACAGATAATATTCTATTTTTAATGTCCAAATTAATAATATCTCCATTGCATATGGATGCAATTGGGCCGCCTAAAAATGCTTCTGGTGCAATATGACCAACCATTGGGCCGCGCGTCGCCCCGGAGAAGCGTCCATCGGTTAGTAAAGCAACATCACTTTCATGGCCTTGCCCAACTACAGCAGCAGTAACACCCAACATTTCGCGCATGCCTGGACCACCTCGAGGTCCCTCGTTTCTTATTACAATTATATCCCCCGAGGAGATGTTGCCTTCTTGAACCCATTTCATGGCATCTTCCTCGCATTCAAAAACTTGAGCTGGGCCTTTGAATTGTAGATTTTCATCCCCGGTTATTTTCAGTACAGCGCCGTCTGGTGCTATATTTCCTTTAAGAATTGCTAGAGATCCTTGAGTGTGTAAAGGATTTGATAATGGACGGATTATTTGGATATCTATATCTTCGTCAGACGGCAGAGTTAAAGAATTGAGTTCTTCTTCGATTGTTTTCCCGGTGACAGTCATGGCATCTCCATGGAAATGTCCACTTTCAAGGAGTCGCCGAATAACTATCGGTATGCCACCCTGGTTGTGTAAATCTGCCATTAAGAAAGTTCCCCCGGGGCGAAGATTACAAATATGCGGGGTTTTTCTACTAATGATGTCAAATTCAGATAATTCAAGAGGTATTTTTGCTTCTGCTGCCAGAGCCAGTAAATGGAGAACTGCATTGGTTGACCCCCCAATGGCAACTAATAAAGAAATTGCATTCTCAAAGGATTTTTTTGAAAGGATTTTGGAAGGTGTTAAATTGTTTTTAATACACTGTGAGACGAGTTTTCCAGCATTTCTGGCGATTAATTTCCGTTCTGCAGTTACTGCGGGTGCGGTTGCAGATCCAAGAGGTGCCAGCCCTAAGGCTTCACTAAGAGAAGCCATAGTATTTGCCGTATACATTCCAGCACATGAACCTGCCCCGGGACAAGCTGCGTGTTCTATAGCATCTAGTTGTGCCCTAGATATATCGCCCTCTGCATAAGCTCCAACGCCTTCAAAAACATCTTGGATGGTAATGTCTGCACCACGATATTTTCCTGGTAAAATGGTACCACCATAGACGAATACTGAGGGCAAATTTGTCCTTATAGAAGCCATCATCATTCCAGGGAGATTTTTATCGCATCCAGCTATAGTCACTAAAGCATCGAGTCGTTCGCCAAATGCCACCAGTTCTACAGAATCTGCAATTACTTCACGGGAAATAAGAGAGGCTTTCATACCTTCAGTCCCCATAGAAATACCGTCTGAAACAGTTATTGTTCCAAATTCAATTGGCATGCATTTAGATTCGTTTAATCCTTCTATAACTTCATGTGCTATATCATCTAGATGGACATTGCAGGGAGTGATATCTGCCGCAGGATTTGCCACTCCAACCATGGGATTTGATAGGTCATCATCATTATACCCCATTGCACGAAACATGGACCTGTGAGGGGCCCTATCCGGGCCTTTGGTTACATCTGCACTCGGGAGCTTATCGCTTTTGTTCTCGATTATATCACCAGGATTCATTATAGTTGAAGGTGGTTTCGAAGAGTCTTAAAAGATCCGTGATTATACAGAAAAGTATTTGTTAAATAATTATAATATTGGAGCATGAGTGTCAAAGTTATTGTAGGAGGTAGGCTTCATTTTGGGTTTCGTAATCTCTGTTTAAATGAGAATTACATTTATGGAAGTGTAGGGATGGCAATTGAAAATCCAAAAATAAGCCTGATTGCAGAGGTTTCAGATAGAATCATATGTGAAGATGATAGAGTGGTTATGTATGCTGAAAAAGCAGTTGAAATGTTAGGAGTGAAAGGGATAAAAATTCAAATTAAAGAAGAAATACCAGAACATATTGGACTAGGTAGTGGGACGCAAATGGCCCTATCGGTTTATACAGCAGTTTCGAGGGTTTATGGCATAGATTCAAATATTAGAGAAATTGCTCCGAAACTAGGGAGAGGTAAACGAAGTGGAATTGGAGTTTCAGTTTTTGAAAAAGGTGGTTTCTGTATCGACGAAGGTCACAAAAATGCCCCTGGAAATGGGGAAATTTTGAAATCTGAAGAATGGAAAATACCTGTTGAAAAGTATACTAGTAAGATACCTGAAGAATGGAGTTTTGTAGTTGCAATGATAGAAGAGGTACCAGGATATTCTGGTGAAATAGAAGATGACCTTATCAGAATGGTTATACGAAATGCAAAAAATGAAATTACAAGTGAAATAGATAATGTAATAGCTAATAATCTGTTACCATCTATTGTTAAAAATGATTGTAAAGGGTTTGGATCTGCTATTTCTGAAATAAGTTGGTTGAATGGTCTGTGGTATGAAAAATACCAGAATGGGATATACAGACCTCCAATTGGGAATATAATAGAGATATTGCAAGAAGATAATAGAATATTTGGAATGGGTCAATCTTCATGGGGACCGTCTTTATATTGCATAACAATTAAAGATCATGAAAATGAAATCAGAAAAAAAGTACATAAAATTTTAAATGAATTTGATATCGAGGGCAAAGTGATTATTACGTCTGCAAGAAATAAAGGCGCAGAAATAAAATCTATTAGGTAATTATTTGAAACATATCTTAATATGACCTGTATAAGAATACTTAGGATAGTAAAATATCCGATAAATCTATAATTTGAGACATTGAATCTACAATCTCGGTAGATTCGGGTAATTCTTTAAGTCCAAGTATCCGGATTAGATAAAGGGACTCGTCTGTTAAATATAGACGCGGTGGGAATAAAATCCTCTCAATTATATGGTTTTTGCCTTTAACATTCTTCAGATATAATGTAGTTTGTAGAAGGCTTTTGGCTTTGGCAGGTGTGAGGAAATCTTTTGTTTTGATAGTATCAGATCCTTGTAAAACTCCATTTTTTTTTAGATTTAATCCCATGTCAAATGGCACGGGGAAATTAAGTTCATATTTTATAAATGCGGTTTGTTGGCCTTTTGGGCCTGTTGTCTTAGTGAAAGTGAATATGGAACATGGATATCCATTGATACTACCTTGCATATTATAAGGTTGAAAAATATATCGCAGGGCATTCTTTTTTGGAGTAAAATTGAATCCTAGTTGGATTGCTGCCCCATTCCAAGCGTCATTTCTTTTTGTGATTAACTTTTTACGATATTCATGTAGATAATAGAATGATCCGAATATGGTTATCCAAGTTAATGCAGTTATCCAAGTCATCGGTTATCTATGACTAAGATGCCTGTGCCCATAGATATTTTTATAATCCACATGATAAATAATTTATTATATTTTAAATTTATATATAAACGAAAACGAATAGTTATGCTAATGTCTATTGACTACATTGAAAATAGGTATGAAACGTGTGATGGCCCAAGGTGTATTTGACATTCTACATCCGGGGCATCTTTATTATTTGTCAGAAAGTGCAAAGAAAGGAGATGAGTTGTATGTAGTTATTGCTAGAGATTCTAGAATCAAGGATAAAAAAAACATTTTCTTTGGGGAGAATGAAAGAAGGGAAATTATTGAATCAATAGAAATGGTTGATTGCGCTGAATTGGGATCTGAAGGAAATTTATTTGATAGTGTGGAAAAAATTTGCCCTGATATTATAACAATAGGTCACGATCAAGAATTTGATATAGACGTATTGAAACATCAACTAAAAAAAAGTGGATTTGAAAATATAGAAATTGTTCGCATTCCCGAGTGCAAGAGAGAAGGATTGAGATCGTCGAGTGAAATGAAAAAAAAGATTAAAGATTTAAATGGAAATGACTCGTTTATTTCAGTGGTTAAGAATGGAAACCAGTGATATGTCCAAGTTATTACAAGTATACTTAATGGTCTCGAATTTGGAAAATTCAAGATATTTTTATGAAAATATAATTGGGTTGGATCCATCTAAAATTGGAGACAAGACATGTGCATATTTTATAGATGGGTGTGAATTAAAATTGCAAACTGATTTTGAACCTATTGCATTGAAAGCTTTTAATTTGGACCCTCCAAAAGAAGGGCATAGAGGAGATGGGGCCGTTTATGTCATTAGGGTAAATAAAAACTTATCTCGTTTGTATGAAATGATGGAAGAAAAGATTATAAATTCAGACGGAGATCTAATTACTGAACCGAGAAATGTCCCATGGGGAGAATCTATGTGCCTTGTAAGAGATCCAGACGGTTATTTAATTGAATTAAGAGGGAATAATAATTAAAATATATCTTCTATTAGTATATCAGAGATGATTAGGCGATAAACTCCATCGTGCGATTCGACAATATCGAATGATTCTAGATATTCTAGATGTGCGTGAATTTCTCCTGCACCGTACAAAACATGTATTCCATCTAGTGACCCAAATATTTGAGTACTGATGGACCAAATATCTAAAGGGGCATTAAGTAAAAGAGATATAATTTGATTAAATCGATCTCGATGGTGTTGAAGAATTTCTTCGATTCTTTGATTTGGTTTTTCTATTATGTGGCGATGCCCAGGATAAAATGTATCGAAATTATGGGTTTTGAGATGGAGCAAACTTTTGTAATATTTAGACAAACTAGAAGTTACACGAAGATCGGCACCACCTATATTTGGTGTATAAACTGGCAGGACTGCATCTCCAACGAAAACATTATTTGTCCCTTCCATAACAAAGCAAGAAAGTCCAGAAGTGTGCCCAGGAACATGTATTATTGAAAATGAATAAGTCCCAAGTGATATTGTATCTCCATTTTCGAATTCTATGACATTTGGAGAGATTCCACCCAATTTATGCCCTATTTCAAGTACTTTGAAAAGTGGATCAAATTTTGATTGAGGAATATGCCAAGTATTGAATTTATCTCGAGTTAGTTGAATCAATTCGTTAAATGCAGATGGTTTTTTTGTGATTAAGGGGGAATCATATTTATGGCAATATACATCTGCACCGCTTTCTTTCTGGATTGTTCCAGACAGACCAGAGTGATCGGCGTGCCAATGTGTGAGTAGAATATTAGTTATATCTTTGATGTTATATCCGCGTTCGGAAATTTTTTGTTTAAGTTCGGAGTATATATCTGGAGAGAACAGTCCAGTATCTATGAGAATGAGTTCGTCCCCATCATCTAATAAATATGCATTGTTACTTCCTTCAAATTCTATGTTAGACAAAGATATTTTATGCATGTTAATTAATATGAAAAGGGGCAAATATATTTTCGTTGGGTAATAGAAAAATGTGTTTAGAATATAAATTGATAGATGATAATATTGTAGAATTGGAGAGACTGGAGGTTAAAATCATCCGAACATTTGACGCATCATGGGGTGCATTTCCATGAGTTGTTCTTCTGCTATTTCTTCATAGAGTTTGTAAACTATAGAAACAGTGAGCAATAGTCCAGTCCCACCAACTGCACCGATTGTACCGAGCATGTTAGCAGTTACAGCTAAAAATCCCACAAGTGCACCACCAACTACAGTTACGAGTGGAATATACCTCTGTAAAACTTTTTGCAGAACTGAAGGGTTTCTCCTGAATCCTGGAATTTGCATTCCAGAACGTTGTATTTGCTGAGCAGTTGCTTCAGGTCCCATATTAGCAGTTTCTACCCAAAAAATAGCGAAAAGTGCACCTCCACCGACCATGATTGTTAGATCTAATAATACACGCAGGATGACTTGCCAGGGTTCTGCTCCGGTCTGGCCTAGCCACCACATCCAATCGCCAGGTACCATGATAGGGTTTAAGTAATAGAAAAATCCACTTACAGGGTCGTTTCCAGAATATACCCCCATCCAAGAGGGCATATTTTTCATCTGGGAATTTAGAATACTGCCTAGAAATTGAATATTTACTTGCACAGCTCTTACAAGTATCATTGGCAAAACACTAGCATAAATCAGTTTTACAGGGAAACGGCCTTTTGCACCTCTTACTTTGGTGTGGCTCAAAGGTATTTCTATTCTAACCGACTCGGCATATACAACTATAGCAAAAATTAAAATTGTCGTTATAAGAGCTAGAATTTGACCCCTTCCAAAGAGTAGTTCTTGGAATCCTCCAGAAAATAAAGGAGATAATTGGACACTGCCTATTGCGATTCCAATCCAAGTTGGAATGAGTCCAGCTGTTGAAGTATCAGATCCAAGAGATAAAAATCCACCGACTAAATGTTGACTGACTCCTGCAACTATAAAGAGACCAACTCCAGAACCAATTCCCCATTTGGAAACAACTTCATCCATATAGAGGATGAAAATTCCACCAGCGAAAATTTGAGCAAATATGATCCATCTGACTGTATTTAGACTCACCCCTAATAGAGTGCTTACAGCAGGGTCTGCAGGTAAGAATGCCCCGGCAAAAACCATAGGGAATCCAGTTAAAACTACCATAAGAATAACTAGTAATTTTTGCAAACCTTGGTAAAATATTTGATCGGCTGGATCATTCATATCTAAACCTAGAAGGTCTGCACCACCTAGAAGCTGTAAAATTATGCTGGCAGTTACTATAGGACCAATTCCTAGTTGAAGAAGAGATCCCTGTTCACCGGCAAGAATTGATCTGAATTGACCAAATATATCTTGAGCATTGCCGCCCAAGCCATAAATTGTTACATTGGTCAGGAAAAAATAGATTACCAAGACTAAGAAAGTCCAGGTTATCTTTTGTCTGAAAGGTATATGTTTGATTGGTCGGGTGACTACAGGGAATTTAGAGAGAAGTGGAGCAATAGTTTCTTTCCAAGCCATGAGATTATTCCTCGTCTGTTGAAGAAACCTGTTTGGTTTGGACTACACTTCCACCAGCAGACTCTATATGAGATATTGCGTTTTTAGAAAAGTAGTCTGCAGTTATGTCAAATGCAAAATTAATCTGACCTGAAGAAAGTACTTTTATTGAGTCTGATTGGCAAATGTCTGGAAATATACTTCTAGCGTTTAGTTTGAATCCCCCTTGAATTTCTTCGGCTATTCCAGCTTTTATGAATTCCTGGATTTGTTCTTCTATGTCCTGGATATTGATGGAAAGTATTTCTCGGCCTTTTCGGGTGCTGGATGGGCGGGTGAAACCATGTTTTCCAAGTGGCTCGAATGAATGGATATTGTGTTTGTTCCTTCCTGCGTTTCCAACACCGCCTCGGTTGCCTGCGCCGCGGCGATTTTTATGAGTTCCTCCACCATGGGTTCGGGAGCCTCTTTGTCTTCTGCTTTTTATAGTGGTCATGAATTATCTCATCGAATTTAGGAGATTGTCTATCTCCTCTGTGGTGTGTTTTCCAAGTTCTCCCCCTTCTTTAGTTGGGTGTTTGATGCCATTGTGACCACCTCGTGGTGGGTGTAATCTAAGCACTGGAGAAAGTCCCTGGGCCCTTAGTGTAGTTTCTTCTGAAAGAATTGCCTGTGCTAGAGTGTTAACTGAATCATAATCTGTATTTTCAGACACCCAAGCATCGTTTATTTTTGCTTTTCCTTCAAGAGGTTCTGCTCTACGGGAAATAATTTTCTCCAATATGGGCAAACTTGGTTCCCCGTAAGCAACATAATCATGAACTTTGATTATCATTCCTCTGTATGTATCAGTCTCTGGAATGAGAGCGCAATGATTAACATGGTGCAAATTTAGCATTTTGAGAGTATCTCTTATGCGGAAAGTTATGTTTACTTCCCCACGTATTTGTACAATTGCCTTCATTAATTTGTCTCCTTCTTAGATGATATGTTCCGTTGCGTATTAGAGCTACGATAACGAGATGCATTATCTAATGCATTAAATGTAGCTTTTGCTAAATTCATTGTTGTGCGGGTGTTGCCATAGCATTTGGTCCATGCATCTCGTATACCAGCTAGTTCCAGAATTGTTTTTACAGTTGGTGCTGCAGCCAATCCAAGTCCTAATGGTGCAGGAAATAACTCAACTACTACACTTCCAGATTTTCCTTTTGCTTTGATTGAAAGGGAATGTGGTTCATTGGATCTATCTTCCCATGAACCTGCTCCGTGATGTACTTGGATTAGATTTAATTTAGCAGCAGCGACAGCTTTTTGAATTCCAGCTCCAACTTGGGTTTCGCGTGTTTCTGCATATCCAACAAATTCGGTCTTATCTCCGATTGCAACACAGCATCTGAATTTAACACGCCTGCCAGAATCGGTCATTCTCTGGACCATATTTATATCTATTACCCGATCTTCTATGTTAGGTAAAAGGTGATCTACAATTTCATATTCTTTTAAGGGCAATCCCGAGTTAAGAGCCCCTTCCATTGACGTTATATCCCCATTTAAGACCATATGTCCAAGACGAGTTCTGGGTTCCCATGTGTGTTCGACAGGTTCTGACGGCTCTTTTTTCCGTCTGTTATTTCTATTATGTTTATTGGAGTTGCTCATAGAGATGCCTCCTTGATTGTGTTGAGTACTTCGTCGAAATGGTTCGGCAATGTGGTGAGGTCGAAGTCATTGTGGAGCTTTGGCCCTCCGGATTCGGCGAAATTGGATATGTGTCCCCCCCGTATTCGTTCCCAGTCTCCAAATGCTATTTCGCTATGAGGACTATCTATGCCCGCATCAATTGCACCTTGGTGAACTGCGAAAACTTTCGATCCTTTTGTTCCTGAATGTATTCCCACATCCAATATAGCTTTGTCTATGCCCATAGAAAGCGCTTTTTTACCTAGTAAGAATCCAGTTAAATAAGCTGAAGGGAGATTATTTGTAGGTGCATTCCAACCATATTGTTGAAGATCTTTTGAGCTTGTAGATGCAATGGTATTGTCCCCCACAGGACCGAGTTCAATCATTTGTGTTGAAATATAGCTATTGCTTATTCTTACGGCTAGACGGAGAGTTCCAGACTTTAGCAGAGCTAGTCTCTGATGATAGTTTGTTCGTCCTTCTCTTCTTCGCCTCATAGGGACTTTATATCTAGGTCCGTTAGCCATTATTTATTACCACCATAATTATTTTCTATATGTGTTTTTAGATGTTGAGAACTTCTAAATTCTCCCCCAGTTGCTTTTCGGTAAACAACCCGATACTGTGTTGGATTTATGTCTCCATTTGATCTCAATTCTCTAAGAGTTTTTCTTTGAGAACGAATGGTTGAAATCCATTTTTTCTTTCGGTTTTGTCGTGCACCCGCCCGGCCTTTTCTTGACCCAAATCCAGATCTATGCCCATAAGCACGTTTACGGTTTTGTTCTCTTGCTCTTCCACGAGAATTTCCTTTTGCAGGTGTCGTCTTAATTATTTTTTGATCGATTAGATTGCGTATATCTTCTCTTGTTATGGCTTCTGAAAGTTGGTCTTCAGATTCTGGATCGAGCCATATACGGCGTTTGCCTACTTTGAGAACTTCAGATGCAAGTCTACGTTGAGTACGTAAATTTGTCATTTTAAAGACACCTCCTCGTATGAAGGATTCAGAACTCTAATACCGTTATCTTCTGCCATATCCTCTATATGCTCACGCTTTCTATTTCCTACAGATGATGCTATGCGTATTGCCTCTATAGAGGGGTCAATGCCAGAGATATCTTCTGGTCTGTATACATATACCTCTTTGAACCCACTAGAATGGCGTCCACGAATAGAAAGTGGAGACCTATATCCGGCCCTAACTACTTCGCCTTTTCCACCTCTTCTTCTTCTTTGTTTAGATTGAAGCCCGCGAGGTCTTCTCCAGGTTGACTTATGTTTGTTCTTTGTAAGTCTTTTCTTCTTATGACCATCCTGGCGATTGAAAGTTGGTTTTCCTTCACGTTGCTTTTGAGATAACAATCGTTTTTCTTCTGGCATGAGTTCAGGTGTTTTATCTGAATGCCCACGTGGTTGAAGTTCTGGATGTGAAGAATCGATGGCACCTATAGGAGAAGGAAGAGTTTCTTCAGAAACGTCTAAATCTCCGAGATTTGATTTTATACGTGCTGCTATAGCAGTACTGATTCCATCGACTGAAGATAGTTCTTCTTGACTAGCTTGTTTAAGATCATCTATAGTAGCAAATCCTGCTGCACTGAGATTTTCTGCACGAGATGGCGTTATGCCACCTACATCTAGTAGACTAGATAATGGTTTGGCCTCAGGACTAGAAGATAGTTCCTCAGTTCCCTCACCACCATTTTGCAATTCAATGAGTGATTCTTTTATGAGAGTTGCTAGAGATTCACTTATCCCAGATACCGCAGATATATCAGATACATCTGCAGATTGTAAAGATTCTATTGTGAATCCAGCTTCTTGTAATGCTTTGGCTTTTGAAGAACCTACCCCAGGTAAATCTGTTATATTAATTTCTTTAGTCATATTATGCAACGCCTCTAATAGATTTTTTTGTTATGTAAATCCCATCTTGAAACACTCGAGGGTCCTTGTTCTTTATCATGGTTGACTGTTCTAGAGACCCAGCAGTTTGACCAACAGCCTCTTTATCAGGACCAGTTACATAGATTTTCTCTCCGTCAATTGATACATTTGAGTCTCCTTGAATTATAACCTTGCGTGGATGACGTTCGCCAAGGAAATTATCTATCATAACTAAACCATTTTCTGCCCGGACTTGCATAGGGAAATGAGCATAGAATATGACTAACTCATAAGTCCACCCAAGCGTGGCTCCATGGAACATATTTAAAACATGGCTTTTGAATGTGCCCAGCATTGAATTGGTTTTTTTGTTGTCGAAATGCGATTCTATCACGATGCTATTATCTTGTACGTTTACATCAAGACCAGGATATCGGAAAGATTTAGAAATTTTTCCATTGGGGCCTTCGACATGTAACTCGAATCTATTGAATTCTGCAGTTACATTTTCTGGAATTTTAAGTTCTATTTTTGTCATAGTTCTAATATATATATGCTAGGAGTTGTCCTCCAATTCCTGCGTTTCTAGCTTCGTAATGACTCATTACGCCTTGGCTTGTTGTTAAGACCAATGCACCATAATTCTGTGCTGGCAAATATCGTTTTTCCCATTTCTCAAAATTAGAAAGTGAGACAGAATATCGCGGTTTTATTGGGGCACATTTGTTGATAGCCCCCTTTAGTTCAACATCGAAGTATCCGGCTTTGCCATCTTCTATGTATTCGAATTGACCAATATAATTATGGTCATTGAATACTTTGAATACATTTCCAATTAGCTTCGATGCGGGTTTTGCTACATATTGAAGATGCCCAGCGCTCTCGGCGTTATTTAGCCCAGATAAAGCATCGGATAAAGGATCATTTCCAGTCATGAGTATTTTTTAAACCCCACTGTTTTCGCTAGTTCACGGAAACATTGTCTGCAGAGCCAAATATTGTATTTGCTCACAAGACCTTGTTTACGTCCGCAACGTCTGCATTTGTGGTCTTGTCCAGTTGGTTCCTGGACTTCCACAGTTTGTTCTGTTTGTTCATTATTCATTGGATATGACCTCCACATTGAAAGTTGATTCAATGAAATTGATTGATTCCTCAGTGGTTAATCTATGAGACATTGGAAGAGATTTGGGACTATGTCTACGGCGTTTAACTCTAGAACCAGCACGATTGAGAACTATAGTAACATCTAGGCCATAAAGACCAACATTAGGATTGTAATCCTGACCCGGGAAAACTATGTGTTCTGAAATTCCAAAACTCAAATTCCCTTGGGCATCAAATGAACGTGAGGAGATATTTGCATGAGGTATCGCAGTATTTAGGAAGTTAATTGCCCGCTCTCCACGAAGAGTCACTTTTGCACCGATTGGGTCTCCTTCACGTATTCCAAAGTCTGCAATGGTTGACTTGGAAATAGTTTGAATGCCGTGTTGACCAGTTATTTCATTTAGGATTTCTTCCGCGTTTTGGAGTTTTTTACCTGCCTCCCCAACCCCCATATGAACAACTACTTTTTCAATACGTGGGTTCCTCATGGAATTGGTTTGCTGTACAGACATTATTAACTCCTACTCCCAGTAAATTTATCGTCTATAACGACTACATAAGGCTCTGTTGTTTCGAAAGTGAGTGATTCTGATTTTATTTGAACCATATTTGGAGCTCCATCGCTAGTTACCCGAATATTAGTTAAAGTGCCTATTCTTCCAGAATGAGAACCCCCTATGACAGTTACCAATGCCCCTAATTCATACACAAAGTGGGCAGCTATATCCCCAGTTTTGTTGTCAATTATAAGAGAATCTCCAGGGTGGTAATCAGTGTTGATAGGAATCTTCAAAGTGGTTCCGTTATGTAAAGATAATTGGTACTCATCTGGAGAAAGTTGTGATTTCCCGGTTATTTTACCTAGCTTGGAGTTGGCTGAGTCAGATGTGATTGGGGTGAGACTTAAGCGCCCACCAGATTCAGGGAAAATACGGTAGTATTCGTCTCTAGTGGGGAAAGCCAATATATCAAACATTCCAACAGATATTCTGACATCGGTTGCTACGGCGCCATTGAGTAGAACTAAACGGTTTTGTAGAACATATTTTGCTTCTCTATTAGAATTAACATAATTAAGTACATTTCTAAGAATAACAAGAAGAGGCACCCCTTTCTCACCGTGAGGTCCAGGGCGTGCTTTTACTGTGAATACTGTTGTTTTTCTCTCAATGGGCCATGATGCAGGTGCAGAAAGTGTCTTTTGATGATTTGTCATTTGGATTCACCTCCCAATCTAGCTTCTCTAATAGGATCAGCCAGATTGAGCTTAGTTACGCGTAAATTGGAAGCAATTAAAGGAAGCATGTATTCCTCGCCATCTGCTTTTTCTCCATTTATTCCTTCTACAAAAATAGATTTTGATTTAAGATCTACCTTTTCCACAACTCCAGTTTTACCTGATGAATCCCCGCGCATGACTTCAATGGCATCTCCAGTGTTTACACGGATGTTTCTAATGCCATATTTATCGCGTAGTTCAGTGGATATGGGAGACTTTAGTTGCTTGTGTCGTAGGTGCAGAGGCGCGTTGTACAGTTGTTTTCTTTGTTTTCTTGGTTGTGTCGTCTTCATAATAATATTAGATTATAGTTGTGGCAGTACTCGCGATCCCTCCAAATCGCTCTGCGACTTCCCTTGCGATGGGACCTTTAATTTCAGTTCCACGGGGAGCACCAGCCTCATCTATAAGCACTGCAGCATTGTCTTCGAATTTTACACGAAGACCATTTGGACGCCGGATGGATTTCTTTTGACGGATTATAACTGCATGCAGAACTTGTCGACGCATTTCTGGCGAACCTTTTGTTACTGAAACTGTTATTTTGTCACCTATGCCAGCAGATGGAAGTCGGTTGGCTGTTCCATGGTATCCTGCAACACTGATGAGGTTTAATTCTCTAGCCCCTGTGTTGTCTGCACAAACGAGCCTGGCTCCTTTTGGAAGTCCCCTACTAATGCTAGATGTGATACCTTTCATTGGGAGTCACCTCCAGAAATACTTTTTATTACTTCGACTACAACGTGGGATTTTGTTTTTGAAATTGGACGGGTTTCAGCTATCTTAACATGATCTCCAACGTTGAGATCAAACCCAGAAGGCACATGTGCCGGGACTCTTGATCTGCGTTTCATATATCTTTCATATTTAGGTATGAAAATAACATATTCCCGTTCCACGATTACGGTCTTTTCCATCGATGTTGACGCTACAATTCCCTCTATTACCCCTCCACGGACGGATAAAGGATCAGATGAAGTAGTAGGTTTGGTTTTGTCTACTTGGTTTGATTTATTATTATTTTGTTTTAATTCCATATTGATCCTCTTGTTTTTTCTGCCCTACGTTCCGGGGGTGAAATTAAGTAATTTCCTTCAACCACCACATAATCATTATTTGGCAACTTGACTTCAAACTTAGTGCCTGATTTGGGAATTATTTTTGTTTGGTTAATTTCATTTACTATATGGAAAGTTTTCATCGTCTCATTTACTATTTTACCTGAAATATTAATGAGAGAGGCATTTTGAGCTTCCACTATTTTTGCATCCAAACCTATGAATTCATGCCGAGAAATGTTCTCAGGAGTGATTTGAATCAAGAGGGCCCCTCAATGGAATCTTTTTGTTGATTCTGTATGGTTTTAATTCGGGCAATCGTGCGTCGTAGTTCCCTAACTAATCCAGGATTGTCTGATGAGCCACCAGCATGATTTACTGAACGGGCATTTAATAGCTCGGTGTTTAATTTTTTTATCTCTGACTGTTGCTCTTCAGGAGTCATATCTCGGATTTCAGATGACCTTAGCATAGGCATTAATTTTCACCACCATTTTGCAATTCAATGAGTGATTCTTTTATGAGAGTTGCTATAGATTCACTTATCCCAGATACCGCAGATATATCAGATACATCTGCAGATTGTAAAGATTCTATTGTGAATCCGGCTTCTTGTAATGCTTTGGCTTTTGAAGAACCTACCCCAGGTAAATCTGTTAAATTAATGTCAAGTATAGGAACATTGATTATTTCTTCAGCTACTATTTCTTGGTCTTCGGAAACACCTACATCAGTAGATGGTTGAATTAGAAGATCATCTGCGCCTTCGAGTTGGGGTACAGTTTCTGATTCGGCATATATACCTTCTATTTCTGAATGGTCTAAGATGGAAAAATTATCAGGTAGTTGTGCACCGGGAGGTATAATTTTTACATTAACTCCAACGGTTCCGAGTTTCAGAATTGCTACTGATTGTCCCCGATCAACAATTTCTGAAGCGGGTTCCCCATTATGTTTTATATATCCGCGGTTGAACTTCTCAACTCTTCCGCGAGAACCAGTGACTTTCCCAGATAGAATTATTTCGGCCCCTAACGCCCCGCATGCCATAATTCTATCAACAGTTGTGTGTCCTGCTTTGCGGAAATACCATCCCCGTTCAAGTGCGTTTGATAATCTGTCCGCTACAATCTGTGCATTAAGGTCGGGTTCGGTTACCTCTTGAACGTCTATTTGAGGATCGACAAGATTGAAATTTGTTTTCAGAGCTTGGGTTATTTCACGTATTTTTTTACCGCTTTTACCGATTACCATTCCAGGTTTTTCTGCTTTTAGAACTATTTGAGTCCCCATGGGCGTCTTAGCTATTTCCATGCCCCCATATCCTGCACGCTGAAGTGTTGATTCAAGATATTCATTTATTCGCGAATTGAGTAGGCCTTTCTGTATAAATTGATGTTCATCTGCCATTTAGATTCCTACCTCCAGTATAAGTTCTACATCTACGAGAGTTGTATTCCAAGGGGTGGCTCTTCCGAATGCCCTGGGTTTTCTTCCACGCCTAGTTCCAACGTTGTGAGCTGCTACATGCATGATTCTCATTTTGTCGCCATCTAGTCCTTTAGATTCTGCATTTCCTATGGCGTTTGCTAATAAATTTAAAAATGCACGAGATGCTTTTTGAGGATACCGTCCAGCATCCCATCCTTTTATATCTTTTCTGTGTCCAACTCCAGCATTGTGAGTTCGGAAAGGAATGGAGCGTTTTTTAGAAATGACATCTTCGAGATAAGAAATTGCATCTATGGCAGTCTTACCTTTAATTGATCTAGCTATTTCTCGGGCGTGTTTGTGACTCATTGGCTGACTACGGATGATAGCCCTTGAAGTTACAGTTGGGTCGGATTGTAATGAATAATTAATTCCCATGATTTATCTATTTAAGTGGCACGAATTTTGAGGAACGAGTTGCACCTACTCCTGCAGTACCATGGCGAACTCTGTTACGAGTTACATGGAATTCCCCTAGGTAATATCCAAGCATGTCTTCCTCAATTTTAATGCGTTGGAATTTATGACCATCATAAACAGCAAAGGTGAAACCAATAAATTCTGGTAGAACTGGTATATCACGTATATGAGTTCTTATTGGATTACTTGCTGTGTTTTTTGGATCACTTTTTCTTACTTTTTCACGTAATTTTTCTTGCGCTTCTGTTAGACCTCTTTGGAGAGTTCTTCTTGTACGCGAAGGTAGCAGTATTGCCACCTCCTCGAGGCTAAGGGATTGTAGCTGTTCGGTTGTATAGCCCCTATAGGTAAACTCACCTTCCTGGCCAGTTAGGTAATCTACTTTACCGCTCATCGCGACCTACCTCTGAAACTATTTTTATCACTTCGTCTACCAGTGCGTCTAGAAGCAATAGACCCAACTTTTCGCCCAGGTGGAGCACCTCGAGCAACACTTTTTGGCCTTCCTGGATGTTGACGCCCCCCACCTCCAAATGGATGATCACAAGCGTTCATTGCAACTCCCCTTACACGAGGGTATTTGGTTCCGCGTGTGCGCAATTTGTGGTATTTTTTCCCAGCTTTTACGAATGGTTTTTCGGTCCTACCCCCTCCGGCAACTATTCCAATTGTTGCACGGCATTTGGGATTGAATCGTTTTATTTCACCAGATGGAAGTTTTACCATTGTAGCATGAGAATCATGACTGATGAGGGTTGCGTTGACACCACTAGATCTAACGAATTTACCACCATCTCCAGGTCGAGATTCTATGTTGCATACAGGAAGTCCCTCAGGTATTTCAGCTAGAGTCAATGTATTTCCTGCTTTTATTTCAGCTGAAATTCCAATGGCTATGTCGTCACCTACTGCTATTCCTTCCGGGGCAAGGACATAACGCCTATCCCCATCATCGAATGTCACAAGGGCTACTGGTGCACTTCTAGCAGGATCGTGCTCTATCTCAAGTACAGTCCCGTAAACTGTCCCATCAGGCCCAGGGTTTTTATGCGATAAATTGGCTTTGTATTTATGAGATGGTGCTTTGAAGGTAGAACTTCCAGAAGTTCCAGCCCTTCCACGCCTTTGTCCTTGAATTCTACGGCCCATTATATTACACCCACCCTTGATATTACATCTTGAGCATCATCTTCGTCAGATAATTGTACGGTGGCTTTTTTGGTTCCTTTCATTGTTATTTGAGTATTCACCTTAGTTACAGATACTTCGTATTGTTCCTCTACAGCTTTTCTGATTTCGGGTTTAGAGGCCCGGAGGTCGACTATAAAAACCAATTTGTTATGGAAATCTATAGCATCCATTGTTTTTTCGGTTATCACAGGATAGTGAAGTATGTTCATTTGTTTGCCACCTCTTTAATGGCACCCTGAGTCCACAATGTTAACCTGCCAGCGTGAGTTCCAGGGGCTAGATCTTCTGTGTTAACTTCGTTGGCAGTAACAACATCGACACCAGGTATGTTTCGGGCTGCTGAGAGAGGTTTGTTTTCAGTGACGAATAGAATAGATTTTGAACGTTTGTATTTTCTACCCCGGGTCTTGCCACGACCAGCACGGACTTTTGCTGATTCTGATCGCTCTAGATCTAGAGAGATTCCAAGATTGTTCAAAACATCTAGCACGTCTTTAGTTTTCTTTAAATCTGAAAAGTCATCTGTGACGACTATGGGTAATGTTATATCTTCACTAAAGTTATGACCTCGGTTTCGAACTAATTCTGCATCGGCAGTGGCTGCTATTGCACTTCTGATTGCAAGGCGTCTTTCTTTGGCATTGACTTTATGCGAATAGTCTTTGGTAGATTTTGGTGGGTGACATCGTCTACCACTGTTGGTGTTCGGTGACTTTCTACCACGGCCATTTGAACGAGGCACTTGTGCAAGACCCCTTCCAGTTCCTAAAGATATAGCTGAGGTTCTTTTTCCTGCGAAAGGATCTGAACCATAAGGCTGTTTTCTGTTGGCCTGTGATGCCACGACAGCACGCTTGATTAAATCTGGGCGATAGGGCGTATCGAAGGCAGGTGGCAGATCTATTGTGCCTTCTTGATTTCCTTTAAGATTGAGTATTGTAGCTTTCATAATTTATTATCCTTGATTTGATGCCTTCGAAATGTGGCAGATATCCGGAGATATGTTGGGTTTGTTTGGACGGATTGCCTTGCGGAATCTTAATAAACGTGATTGTGGACCGGGTAGAGATCCTTGAACAAGTATATGTGGTCCGTTGACCTCTCCGTATTTCACGAATCCTCCTGATACACTCGCTTGGTCGTCGTTTCCTATTGAGATCAGGCGTTTATTATATTCAGTGCGTTGGTGATATCCAGTTTGACCTTGTTGAGGCACAGTTGATCTAACACGAGATGGGTTCCAAGGACCAAGATTTCCTATACGTCGCTTGTACCCTTGTCGGTAGTGTTTACCTTTTCTTTTTTGGACACCCCATCTTTTTACAGGTCCTTGGGTCCCTTTTCCCTTGGTTATCCCAGCTACATCAAGATAATCCCCTTCTAGAAAAATTTGCCCTATTTCGTGTGCACCTCCATCTCGTAAAAGATTAAAGGCGAAATCTAATCGTTCTGCGACTGAACCCCCACCGATTCTTGTTTCCATTATATCTGGTTTTTTCTTAGGTATGCCAGAAATTGAAGAAGGAATCGTATGGGTTATCATACGAACATCGGCTATTTTTCCCTGTTCGGAAAATTCTTGTAGGGCGGCAGATGCGCTATCGAAATTGGATGTTTTAGGGATAGGTATAGACCGGGATAAAGTCTCATGATGACTATCGATCCAAGCTTCTGTTAGAGGATATAATCCATAAGGAGTTTGTTGATATGCACGAACGGCAACTGCATGCATAGAAGGGGTTTCTACGATAGTTACAGGTATAGTTTGTTCTACTTCGAACAGGGGAGAATTTTGTTGATCGTTTGTTATGACTGCGTGAGTCATTCCAGCTTTGTAACCAGCAAATCCCTGTAGCTGTGGTTGGCCTTCGCTTGTTGGCCATGAATTGAATCGAGGGATATGATCCGCCGATCTTTTTCGGGGGCCGAATGCTAGTGAACCTTTTCTGGGTCTATGTGCGCCTGGCATGATTGTTTTATTTTTGTAGCGAAAGTAGTGCAAGAGAAGCCATCATAGCCTCTTCAGTGCGAACTGTTTCGCTGGCTTGGTTTGGGATTGTGTTAATCCAACAATCGAACCCAAAGCAATCTTTTTTTTGCTTAAGGGATATCTCGGGGTCAAATCCGAGAATTGTTGGTAGACCTCGACCAGGAGCCCCAAAGGCAACTGTCATTCCCTCGTTTTCCACTCGTGTTAGTATGCCAGTAAGGCTACTAATCGAGATTGGGTCACCATACCGAGAAGTTGCGATTTTGAGTCCTGCATCTTTACGGTTTAATGCAGACTCAATATCCACTGTTTCGACTAATATTCCCCGAGGGGGTTCTGGTAATAGTCGAGCCCGGACTGGATCTTCTGAAGAGACTCTGACAGATACGCGCTGCCCCAAAGCTACATCCATATTAGGAGGTACTATTAGGGAAATTGGGTTTTGCATTCCGCAAATTACCCAAACGCAACCATCGGGTCTGATCTGAGTCACGATTCCTTGTCTTAACGACTCCAAATCTTCTGATCCAGAGCCGGCCTGTGGTGAAGCCCTAAGAGGAGGTAATACTCCAGCATATGCCAATTCTGAGCGCTGCCCCCACATCTCTTTACGGAGATGAGGTGGGGTAACAGCGTATCCCAAAATCGTGCTGACGAATTCTTTGCCTAAATCGCCTACCCCATCAGGGTCTGGAAAGATGCCAATTCTGTCGACTTTAAATATGGTAGCAGCTCGTGCTATATATCCAATTTTTCTAGTCGCCATTCGCATATCTCCAGCCTCTCTGGCTAGCGAAGAAGGTATGAGAACTGTTCGAGTCATTACTGAGTCTTGGTTTGCATACCACTAGACTGTAGCGATAATTTCAGATCCCCGTCCGTATAAGCATCGCGCTTTGGTACACACCATGTGCCGCAGTCGCATGGAAAGTGTGTTTTGAAAGTATTGAAGATGGGGTTTATTTTAATTTGTTAATGTTATCTTATAGGAAACTAGTACCTGAAGAAGCATGCGAAAGAAGCAATAAACATCATAAGGTTTTTATGTATGACGAATTGGATTTCTTTTACTGGCGATAGTAGTGTAGTGGTATCACGTGACCTTGCCAAGGTCGCAACCCGGGTTCGAGTCCCGGCTTTCGCACTTCAGTGGGAGGTTCGGTTAGGGCGTTAAAATGACTCGGTAGATCGAGATTTGGTTGATTTTTCAAAATGTCAATGTTCGCCCCATGCGAGATATGATTTGATTGGGCATATAGAATTTAGTTTCTTATTAGAGAATATAAAATGAGATCTATTTCTTAGTTATCAATGACCTTCTGTGGAAAATATAAGCTATGACAACATAAGGAAAAAGGAAAACTGATACATAGTAAATTGAACGGATGCTATTTTCGGATAGTGTTCGGTTTAGAATTTTTGCTTGGAAGATAATTTTGTGGATATCATGCAAATACTTCATATCTAGATAGATTAGAACGGCGATGAAAAATCCTAAAATATATTGAAATCTTTGCGGAGAGAAATTTTGGGATAGGCTATTGGAATTGATTGTCGTTAGGACAATAGTTGACCCTGCAAAAAGGATTAGAATTAGATATAAATATTTATTAGAAACGGGTGTGTTTTTCATGTGTGATGTGTTTTTGGAGAAGGAGACATATATATGTTGTAGATATAAAACGTGTTAGATGAAAAATAATAAAATTAATAGTGGAGGATTTTATAAAAAAAGAAGGAAAGAAATGTCTAATGGTGGAAACTCAATTCCAATTAGTTTTGAATCATTAGAACGAGTGGCTAAAGAAAAACTCAAGGCTGGACCTTATGGGTATACTGCTGGCGGTGCAGGAGCAGAGCTAACTATGAAATCTAATAGAAGAGAACTTGATAGATACCATATTGTTCCGCGGATATTAAGAGATGTATCTAGAATAGATATGAGGATTCAATTGTTTGGAAAAATGCACCAAACACCATTGATTTTAGCACCTATTGGATCTCAGAGAATGTACCATCCAGACGGAGAATTGGGCACAGCTAGGGCTGCTATGAAACAAAATGTCCCTATAACTCTGAGTACCTGGTCATCTACGCCTTTAGAAATGGTTGCAGATGTCATGGGAGAAGTGGCTAAATTTTTTCAGTTATACTGGTTAAATGATTGGGAAGTTACTGCTAGTTTTGCATCTAGAGCTGAAAAGGCAGGGTATGATGCCATTTTCATTACATTGGATAGTCAAGGGCCGCCATGGCAACCGAGAGCTATGGAGGCAAATTATAGTATAAATAGCGAGTGGTCTACTGACAAAGATGCACCCAAAGCCATATTTCTTTCAGATCCCGTGGTAGCAGAAGCACTTGGTATTGATGAAAATATGTGGGATTCCCCTGAAGAAAATACAATAAAACAGATAAAATCTACATACAAATATAATACAAGCCTCACATGGGAAAGTATAGAGAAAATCAGAGAAGTTGTAGACATACCTATTGTTTTAAAAGGAGTTTTGCACCCAGAAGATGCAGAAAAGGCGCTGGACATAGGAGTAGAAGGAATAATAGTATCCACTCACGGAGGTAGGAGAATTGATGGTGCCATAGGAGCTGCAAGAGCTTTACCTGCAATTTCGGAGAAAATAAATGGAGAAATTCCAATTATATTTGATAGCGGAGTGAGGACAGGTGCAGATGTATTTAAAGCCATAGCTTTGGGAGCTACGGCGGTTCAGGTTGGAAGACCATATGCATACGGATTGGCAATTTCTGGTGAGCAAGGAGTATATGAAGTGATTGGGAACACACTTGCCGAATTGGAGAGCACGATGGGTGTTGCAGGATATAATAACATAAAAGAGATTCAGCAATCAGAAGCTTTGATTCATGATTGAAAATTGTTTGGAGTTTAAGAGTTTAATTACGGAAAACATTTAAAGAATTTCTAGCTCTTTTTGCTGATTCTCCCGCTGATTTGTCGAATGACTTTTCCTCACCTGCAAAAAGAATGTTTCTTGAAGAACTAACTAGACCTACTCCCTGAGAAGATAAGCAATTTTTTGCTGCAGATTCTAAATCGCCCTTCTGAGTCCCGATTCCGGGGACAAGAAATGGTAAATCGGGAGTGATATCTCTTAATCGTTGTAGCTCATTCGGGTGTGTTGCACCTACTACGAGACCCACATTTTTGTTTTCGTTCCATCCATTTGCCAGTTTGGCAACATGTTCGTAGAGAGGTATTCCAGTTGACAGTGTTAGATTTTGAATATCAGATCCGCCAGAATTTGAAGTTTTGCAAAGGACAAATATTCCTGCGTCGATTCTGGAGAGAAAAGGACTGAGAGAGTCCAATCCCATATAAGGATTAACGGTTATTGCATCCGCCATATCTAGTAATTTTGCATAATGACGTGCCGTATTTCCTATATCTGCCCTTTTTGCATCTAAGATCACAGGTATTCCTTTTCCGTGAGAATAAGCTATTGTTTCTACCAGAGATTTCCATCCAGATTCAGTTTCATAGAAAGCTAAGTTTGGTTTGTATGCTGCAGTGTATTGATGAGTTGCGTCGATTATACGTCGATTAAAACTCCACTGTGGGAGATCTTCTTCTTGAAGATGGATAGGTATTTTGGCAGTATCGGAGTCAAGCCCAACACATAAGATACTGTCTATCGAATTAATTCGATTGGAGAGTTGTTCGAAGAAAGTCATTTAATCTATAATGCACCTCACGGGGTAGAAATATATCGGAGCGAGTTGGAAGATGCAATGGGAAATATACCTATGAAATAGAAATAGAGTTGAGCTTTTATGCGGGAGAGTCCGACCGCTTCATTTTAATATATTGCGGGTTACGACTGCTGTATGCAATTTCAGGGTCGCTCTAGAAGGAAGCTTACGGGAGGACGATTGAGTGCTTTCCGTAAAAAGAGAAAAGCAGAGCTTGGTCGTTTGCCAGCTAATACTAATATTGGAACACCAAGGAGACAGGAGATAGATGCAAGAGGGAATAAGGGGAAAACTAGAGCCCTTTCGATCGACGAAGTGACAGTATCTAAAGGGGGAAAATCTGTTCTTGCAACGATTGAAAATGTAGTTTCTAATCCAGCTAATTTGAATTATGTTCGTCGAAATGTTATTACCAAGGGTGCAGTTATTGAAACAAGTGAAGGACTAGCTAGAGTGACTTCTAGACCTGGTCAAACTGGCCAAGTAAATGCTGTGCTAGTTGAAGAAGAAGGATTATAGACCCCCCAGGTTGAGAGGTATTGGGAGGAGATATCTTGTGAAAGAAGAAGTAGATCTTAAATCTGAGAAATATGAAAAGTACCGAGAGGCTGGAAGAATACTATCGATAACTCTTGCTGAAACTGTTAAAATGGTCGATGTGGGCATAACTCATTTAGAAGTAGTAGAATTTGCAGAAGACAGGATAAGAGATTTGGGAGGTGAGCCTGCATTTCCTGTGAATATTAGTATAAATGAAGAGGCATCTCATTCTACCCCGGGGAGAAATGAAAAAACTATTTTTGGGGAAGAAATGATTTGTGTAGACATTGGTGTTCACGTAGATGGTTGGATTGCAGATGCTGCAAAAACAGTGGACTTTTCTGGCAATCCTAAATTTGTTGAAGCGGTGGAGAAAGCATTAGATGCTGCATTGAAAATTACAGGGCCGGGAATAAGTGTTGGAGAGATAGGAGGAGAGATAGAAAGGAAGATTGGAGAATATGGATATAATTCTATAATTAATCTTTCAGGACATGGTGTTGACCAATATGATGCACACACAGATCCTAGCATACCAAATTGTTATGTTGAAACAAATACGGAAATGAAAATTGGAGATGTCATTGCAATTGAACCTTTTGTGACCGATGGGGTCGGAAAGGTTACAGAAGGTGGAAAGGAAGAAATTTTCTCTCTTGTTCAAAAACGCCCAGTGAGAGGGAAGAGATCTAGAGAATTGATTGAAACGATTGAAGAAAAATATAAAGGACTCCCATTTGCTTCAAGATGGATTGATGAATCATATGGAAAAGTATCACTGCAAAGATTGAAGATGGCCAGAATAATCAGAGGGTACCCCATTCTAAAAGAACAAAAGAATCGATTGGTGAGTCAAGCTGAACATACCGTGATAATTACAAAGAACGGGAATGAAATAACGACTAAATGATTCTTTTGGACAAAATAGGTTAGTTAAAAATGATTTTTGATGTAAATAGGATAGATATTTGGATAGAGATAGACTAAAGCTAACTTCTAGTATAGTACCATTTATGGACCAGCTATTTGCCCCTTGGAGAATGAAATGGGTTTCAAGAAACGGTTTGGATGACTTGTCAGATGGGTGTGTATTTTGCAACGTGTTCAAACTAGAAGATGATAAAAATAAAGGATTAATTGCAGAAAACAGACATGCATACGTTATTCTGAATAATTATCCATACAACCCAGGGCACTTGATGGTGATTCCAAAAGAACATGTTGGGTCATATGTTGAATTGGATGATGAAGTTCTTCTTGCACATGCTAAACTGAAAGTTAGAGCTCTGAAAGCATTGGAGGTTGCATTTGAGCCCCAAGGTTTCAATACAGGTATGAATTTAGGAAAAGGTAGTGGTGGGTCAATTAATGACCATATACACACACATATTGTCCCAAGATGGGAAGGGGATAGTAATTTTATGCCGGTTTTGAGTGACACTAAAATTATTGTTGAGGGCATGGAAGAAACATACTGTAAATTGCATGAAGCCTTCGCTGGACAGAAAGGAAGCAAATATAGAGGGGAAGATAGATCTATTTTAATAGAAGATTAGAGATTAATATCCAACAATCACGGGTCTTTATATTTAAGCAGTAGCTAGACTTGATCAGGAGATTATTAAAAATGAAAGATAGTGTTTTCAGAGAAGGATTATTTGAAGGAAAAAAAGTATTTGTAACTGGCGGTGCTACTGGAATGGGACTTGGATTTGTACAATCTTTTTTAGAGCATGGAGCAGAAGTTTTTATTGCTTCTCGTAAGGAGGACCGATTAGAATTTGCAGCGGAGAAAATGCTAGAGGATACTGGGGAGTCAATATTATGGAAAGTTATGGATGTCAGAGATGAAAAAAGTGTGAAAACTGCGGTTGATTTTATAGGAAATGAATGGGGACATTTAGATATATTAGTAAATAATGCTGCCGGAAATTTTGTTTGTCCAGTGGAAAATCTCAGTGAAAATGGGTGGAGAGCTGTCGTGGATATAGTCTTGGACGGGACATTTAGAGTATCCAAAGAATGCCTCCCATTATTAAAAAAGAAAGGAGGGTCTGTGGTGAATATAATTGCCAATTATGCCTGGAATTCTGCACCATATATGGGACATTCTGGAGCTGCTAAAGCAGGAGTGCTCAATTTGACTAGGACCTTGGCTTTGGAATGGTCAAAATATGATATTCGGGTGAATGCCATGTGCCCAGGAGTTGTACTTACAGATAGTGTGAAAGAAAATTTATTGCTTGATGAGTCTCTGTTGGAAAAATTTGAAAAATCAATCCCAATTGGAGGAATAGCAGATGTTGGTCAAATGGCTCAACAGGTGCTTTATTTGTGTTCTCCTGCGGCGGATGTCATAACTGGAGAAGTCCTAATTGCAGATGGTGGTCAATGGTTGGTTGGAAATATGTTTTATTCTATGGGGAATGAATTTTTTGGGTGAAATGAATATGAATTATAGAGGTTCGCCGAAAGCATAAACATGCTCTGATGCAACCACGCAGGATTCGAGAAAATCCCCTGGTTGGATAGAATAATCATCTGAGTTTTTTATAATTATTTGTCGATATGCTTCATCCCTACATTTCATAGACCCATTGGTCCCAGGTTCAACTGCAAGAAGAGTATGTTGAGTTCCAATCATAGATTGATAAGCACGAGATACTATTTCAAATTTTAATTTAGTCATTTCAACGGAACGTTGTTTTCGTATATTCCCACCTATTCCTTTTAGTTTTGCTGCATCTGTACCGGGGCGTGGGGAAAATCTGGTTATGTTAATTCGTATAGGTTCAACATCTCTGATTAGGTTTAGAGATTGGCAGTGGTCTGCATGAGTTTCAGTGGGGAATCCCACAATAAAATCTGTTGCAAGAGTCCAATAATCAAGTTGATTATTAAAAATTTCAATGATGTCTCTAAATTCTTTTACTTGGTGTTGCCGGCGCATGCTTCCAAGTACTTGATTTGATCCGGATTGGACTGGAGCGTGGATAAAATTATAGAGTTTTTCGTTCTGATAGAAGACAGAAGATAAATTTTCACAAATGCCATGTATTCCTTTTGGGTTTGCCATCCCCAATCTGACCCGGAAGTCTCCGGAAAGGTTGCAAATTTGATCAAGTAATTGATCTAATGTCCGCTCCCCATTATCCCACCCATATACGCCAGTATCTTGCCCAGTAATTCGTATCTCTTTCGCCCCAGCTTTTATTAGATTTCGTGCTTTTGATACGTTTTCTGAAATTGAAGGTGACTTTATTTTTCCAGTAGCGTGTTTGGTGATGCAGTAAGAACAATCTGACATGCAACCTCTAGCAATTGGAAGTATACCGATGACACCGTCCAAAATTGGAACAGTATCTAAGGTAGAAGTTGGACATTCACCATTTCCAACAGCGGTGGGGACTTCGTCCCATCCGCATACACGTGCTTGTACTCCCGCTTCGTGCATTAAATTTGGTTGAGCTAGTGCTAGGCAACCGGTTACTATTAAATCTGAGACCATAGTTTCTAGCTTTTTCGCTCTAGATATCATCAATTGCTCAGTTTTTTCAATTACAGTGCAAGTGTTTAAGATTGCTACATCGGCTAATTCGGGGGAACTTACACGGACGTGTCCAGCGTCACGCAACATCTGTTCTATTAATTTACCCTCCCCTTGGTTTGAGGTACACCCGTATGTTTCGATGTGGTAGAGTGCCATTAATAAATAGATATGTTACCAGAGTGAACAAAAACAAGATGGTATTTGATCGGGCAGTGTCGTAAATGATTTTATGTTTCGTGTGTAAAAAGTTTTATGCAGGTTCTTCCGTTAGATTTCATACTCCCCCCGGTGCCATATATAATTTTTATTTTGGGTTTTGCCTGTTTGATTGCATTTATTCTTTGGAAAATTGGAATCGAAATAAATGAGAAAACTATTGTCGCTTTGGTCCCCTGGATGGCATTTGGATCAAGTTTAAGAGTGTTGAGTTTAGTGGGAATCGCACCGGGGGAAATGAATTATTTTTTGGGCAACCCAATAGTATACATAACGACATTTATTATAGGAGGGATTGTTTGGTCCGTGGGGGCCCATTTTGGGGGAAATTCACGGGTAGATCAGATCGTTTTTGCAGGGGGGTCCATATGTTTTGTAGGAGTCATTGGAATTATAACTTCCAATGGTCTGAGTCATTCATTGTGGCCATTTTTTGGTTTGATTTTATCCATTTTGGTATCAGTTGGAGTATGGAAAATTATACAATATAAGAAATCGGAGATACCAATTGCATTGGGAAGTACGGGTTTTTTATTGGTTTTGGGACAGACTGTTGATGGAATTTCCACAGCAATTGGTATTGACATACTAAATTTTAATGAGCAAACTCCAATATCCAAAATTATAATAGATTTCGCAGCGGGATTGCCCTCAAGTGACATAATAGGTGCCGGGTGGTTGTTTGTGTGTGTTAAGATTGGTTTAGCAGTGTATATGGTCGTTCTATTTACAGAGTACATAAGAGAAAAACCTTTGAATGCAAGAATTTGTTTAATAATTATGATTGCAGTTGGTATTGGACCTGGAATCCATAACCTGATACTTTATTCGGTGGCAGGATGAAATAAAAATATGAATAAACAACCGCACTTGCTAGTTGGAAAGGGGGAAGTAAATGAAATTGCATTGCTCCCAGGAGATCCAAATAGAGTGGAATTGTTTGCTAGGCTGGGGGATGATTTTGAAATTATTTCAGAGAATAGAGAATATAAAATTTGTAATGTCGAGTATAGAGGGGAAAATATAACTATTTGTTCTACAGGTATTGGGTGCCCTTCTGCTGCAATAGCCATAGAAGAACTTTATAGAGTGGGGGTTAAAAAAATGATCCGTGTGGGAACCGCGGGTGCAGTTCAAAGAGGGATTAATATTGGAGAGTTAGTGATAGCAACTGGAGCAGCTAAAGAAGAGGGGACAACGAAAAGGTATGAGCCTGAAACATATCCTGCGGTTGCCCACCATGAAATTGTTTCAGCATTAATAGAATCTTCAAAAAGGCATGGAGTTGAAGTTCATGTTGGTGCAGTGGTAACTGATGATGCGTATTATGCTGAGACTCAAGAATATATTGAAAAATGGAAAAATGCGAGATTACTTGCTGTGGAAATGGAGACTTCAGTTGTTTTAACTTTATCGAGGAGATTGGGGATTCAAGCTGGTGCCATACTTACAATAGATGGTAATCTGATAGAAGGATCTAAAAAGGGCGAAACAGAAGAAAAAGAATTTTCATCGGAACTGGTAGATAAGATTAATAAAATGGGACAAATAGCACTAGATGCAGGAATATCGATTTAATATAAGGTGGTAAAGATATGAATTTAAAATGGAAATTATTCGCTAATTTTGCAGAGGTTGCAGGGATGAGAGAAATCGAAATAGAGACATATAAGGGGTTGACAGTGGAGAATGCTATGGAGAGTCTTTTTGAACGTATACCAAAACTAAGAGAAGAAATATTTGATGAAAATGATAGAGTTTACGAACATGTAAAAATCCTGCATAATGGGGGAGAAATTAAACAGATTAGATATAATGAAACTATAGTATTTGAAGGAGATGAATTGGCTGTGATTCCACCTATGAGCGGCGGATAGAAATATCATACATCATATCCAGGGCCTAGATGGATTAGTTATCTCACCTACAATAGATTTCTGCATTGCTTTGGAGGGATTATTGGTATTTGCAAGTACCCACATCAATTTAACTTTTGCAGTCCCAGGTAAGAGGTCTTCGCCTTCAATTATACCTATATTGAGTAAATCCCTACCAGTATCGTAAACGCGAGAGCAAACCCGCCCCCGAATGCATTGACTTGTCATGACAATGCATGTGCCATTCTCGATGAGCGAAGAAAGACAAGAGATAAAATCGGTGTGTATGTGTCCCAATCCAGTCCCTTCAATTATAATGCCAGATTTACCAGAGCAAATATCGAATAGTTTTACATCCATTCCAGGAGTGTATTTGATTAGTTCTACGTTTAAATCTAGATCTGATTGAAGTGAAGGTTGGAGTTCCCCTCTTTTTGTATATTGCCTTCTATAGGTAACAAGACGTGTCTTGTAATCTACCTCACCGAGAGGGAGGTTGCCTATAGTCTCGAAAGCACTACGTTTAGAAGTATGATTTTTTCTAGATCTAGTTGCCCTATGAAGAGAACAATGATCATCCGACTCATTGGAATGCATGCAGATAAGCACCTCAGCACAATTCGATTTGGCTGCTTCGACCGAACATATAACATTTACTAGATTATCGCTTGAAGGGCGGTCGGATGATCGTTGACTTCCAGTGAAAATTATTGGGATAGGGCTCCTAATCATAAAAGAAATTGCTGACGCTGTGTATTGCATTGTATCAGTACCATGCATGACTATAATTCCATCTGCCCCAGATTCTATTTCCTCAAAGATTACTTTGGCTAGGTCTTGCCATATTGAAGGTTCCATGTTTTCTGACAAAATATTTGCCGCGACTCTTCCACGGTAATTTGCCATTCCAGATAAATCTGGTATTGATCTAATTACATCGGCCACATCGAATTTTGAGGCAACTGCACCGGTTCTATAATCAACTGTAGAAGCAATTGTTCCACCGGTGCTGATAAGAGAAATTAGAGGGAGTTCATCGTCGAAAGATATGTTTGAGATTTGATCAGGTTTTGATTCTTGTGTGAATGAATTTTCAGAAGATGGTTTAACGACAATAATAGAAGCCCCTTTAGCAGATATACCTATATTATAGCCCCCAGGTAATTTTAGAAGTAAATAGTCAGAGTTGGCAGAGGGTAGAAGAATACCTTCATATTCGGTTCCATTTTGAGAAATACAAACTTGGTCTCCAGGATTCATTTTTAGTTAAGTCTCCAAGTGCTTTCTCTAGTTTTGTTGATTAAACCAACTTTCTCTAAAATTTCAAGACGTTCGAAGAGTATAAGTGGAGAGATATTGAACGTTCTAGAAATGTCATCTTCATGCATGGTGTCTTTTTTTGAAAGGGCTAAAAGGATACTAGCATCTGTGTTGTTTGCCCCCCCAAGTGATGAAGATAAATTATCTAAAAGTGTGATTATTTTTCCATGAACCCAACGTTGGGCTATAGAAAGTTCTTTTTCGATTTCTCGTAGTTCCCGTAATTGTGATGCTGCCAGGGTTATATTAGAAGATATTTTTTGGGCATGGTCCGAAGATGTGGAAATATTTTCAAGTGGGTGACTTTCAGATATTAGAAGGGGCATGGTTAATGAAATATACTGGCAAGAAGATATATCAAGACTATGGCGTGCTGGATAGGCACGTTTCATTCCGAATTTATAAGGCGAAACTGTGACCTCTAATCTCATGTTTTGAGCTATATGGAAATATTTTCTTCTCTGATTATCATTTTGGATTTCGGAGGGTTTTTTCACGATGAGTCCGGATTCTTCTAGCATTCTTAAGTGACCTATTACAGCTTTTGGACTAACTTCAAGATGTTCTGAAATTTCAGTTACATAACAGGGTTTTTGAGAAATTAGATTTAATATACGACGCCGATTTTCATTTCCCAGGAGATTTAATAATTCACCAGCATCCATCAGATTATAAGAGTACAATGTTGCCGAATCGTCATAAATATGCACTATCTTTTTGTTTGAATGAATTGATCAGACTATGTCAATTTGGATTTGAATTGTACTTCAAAATAGATTACAGATGATTATTTAAAATAATACTGCGATTTTTATGTAAGTGGTTTTTATAATATGTATGAGTGGCGATTACATTGTAGATAGTGATGCTCACTATTTGGAGTCCCTACCTGAACTTGCAGAATACATACCAGATGGTAATCCATTCAAGGAACGTTTTAAAAGAAGCCCGGGTAAAATGTTCCCTTCGGCTGGTTACCCAGATCATTATATGTATGGCAGGATACAACGAGAAGAGGTAGGATATCTTCGGGGTGAAATGACTCCTGAAGATATTCCAATTGCAATGGACATCATAGGTGCAGACGACATAATTGTAATTACGCAGAAAATGCTTTCGTTTGCCCGATTGGGCGGGGATGATGAGAGGCCTGAATTAATTACTAATGCGTATGCAGACTACATGTTAGATAAGGTGGTAAATCCAAATGAAGGTATACATGCATTGTTGGTTCTTCCATACCAAGATCCAGAGAAAGCTGTAGATTTGATTGACAGGTGTGGAGGGGAGGCCGGGTTTGCAGGTGCATGTATGATATGCGGAGGTCCAGAACCTCCGTTTGGGAATAGGAAATATGATGGGATTTATCAAGCGTGTCAAGATGCAGGATTGCCATTAGTTTTTCATGCAGGGGGAGCTAGCCTTGATTATTTTTATATCAAGGGGTATGAGAAATTTATATCCACGCATACACTGGGATTTTTATGGAGTAATATGTCTCAATTGGTGAGTCTAGTTATTCAAGGAGTTCCAGAAAAATTCCCGGATCTTAAAATAGTTTTTCAAGAATCGGGGATATTGTATGTTGCGTCTTTGATGGCTAGATTGGATGCAGAATATCTTAAAAGAGCTTCTGAAGTGCCCATATTAACTAAGAAACCTTCAGAATACATGGCTGAGTTTTACTATGGCACTCAACCACTAGATGAACCAAAAAATATTTCATATTTTGAAGCAGCGATAGAAGAGATGGGAGGAGCTAGTCAATTGCTATATTCATCTGACTATCCGCATTGGGATTATGACCCACCTAGTTCGATTACAAAGATACCATTCTTAAGTGATAAAGAAAAAAAGATGATACTTGGTGAGAATGCTAAAAAGGTGTTTAGGATATGACAGAAAAAATAAGACTTTGTGGTATTGATGAAATTGAAATTGATTCGAAAAACATATATTCACTAAATGGAGGAATCGAGATAGGTATTTTCAATATTAATGGAGAGTACTATGCCATAGAAAATAAATGCCCTCATAGAGGAGGGCCCATATGCAAAGGACAAATGCAAAATGAAATTAAAGCTAATTGGAATGGCCCAGGTATGAGAATTAAAGAGAGTGTTTCTTCAGTTCCAACAATAGCTTGTCCATGGCATGGATGGGAATTCAAAATTGAAACTGGAGAACATATTGGAGATAGTAAAATCAGTGTTAATACATATAAAGTCATTATAGAAAATGAAAATTTGTATGTAATGGTTTGATGGAAGTGCCATGGAGTTATTTGAATGGTCGAAGATGGGATTAACAAAGTGTTTATAGGACACTGAAGGATCAGTATGTAACATTCAAATAATGAGTAGTTTCGACATATTCGTATTAGAAATTTAAAATAAGAAACCAAATCTCCATGAATTATAAAAAAGAAACAGAAGTATTTAGAAAATATGAATTGCCAGATGTACAGGCAAAAAAACCAGAAATAGGGATTGAATTGAATAGAGTAGGGGTCAAGAATGTAAAGAAACTTATAGAGATAAATCGCCCAGGGAATAGACCTTATATATTAATGGCTACATTTGAAGCGTTGATAGATTTACCAGGTTCCAGAAAGGGTGCAGATATGAGTAGAAATATGGAAGTTATAGATGAAATACTAGAAATTGCTACCCGAAAAAAAACATTGAAGATTGAAGATATTTGCAGGGATGCAGCAGATTTATTATTAGATAGACATGAATATACAACTTGTGCAGAAGTTAGTATGGAAGCTGAATTTTCAGTGCAAGAAAAAACCCCAGTGACAGGTAAAAAAACTCAGCATACTGCGGTCATTATTGCTAAGGCCGTTTCAACTGAAAATAAGAAATATGGAGAGATTGGTGCGAGAGCAACTGGGATTACGGTTTGTCCGTGCTCTCAGGAGATGATGTCTAGTAGAGCAAGAGAAAAATTATTTAGTCTAGGATTGGAAGAACAAGAAGTGGAAGATTTTTTGAAAGAGATTCCACAGGCAGGTCACTCTCAAAGAGGTCATGCCACTATTAAATTTGAGAGTGGAAATCTGATGGATGTTAATGTGATTGATCTAATTGAGATTGCTAGAGGTAGTATGAGTTCTAAAATGTTTAATTTGGCAAAAAGACCAGATGAAGATTACATGACATACCATGCCCATATTAATGCCATGTTTGTAGAGGATTGTGTCAGAAAAATGGCAAGAAAAGTGGTTGATGAGTTTCCAAATCTGGAAGATGAAACAATTGTTACAATGATGCAGTCTAATGATGAATCGATTCATCAACATGACGCGTATGCTGAGCGCATTTCTTCATTGGAGAAATTAAGAGAAGAGATTGGTAAAATTTAGAAATCGGATGTAACCATGAAAAGTAATAAAAATAGTTTTAGATATAGATGGAAATTGCTTTTATTAATACCTTTGATGGACATCTTAGTATTGGTCAAACTTGCAAATAAGATAGGTATTGGATTGACCATAATTGTAGCACTTGTAACTGCATTTATAGGACTTTTATTAGTTCGATCAGAGGGGAGCCATATGGTTAGAGAGATAGTTAAAAAAATTGAAAATGGAGAGAATCCAGGGGGACAAATTCTAGATGGTGTGTTTATTCTAATAGCGGGTGTTTTTTTGTTGACTCCAGGGTTGATAACAGATTTTATAGGGTTTATATTAATTTTACCTCCGACAAGATACCCCATAAGAAAAATAGTAAGAAAATGGTTAGAGGCACATTTTTACAATCCTAATCCCACAAATGATGAAGAATATATAATTGATGAAATGGGAAATATGAAAGGAAATTTTCGTTGGTATAGATAAGAGAACCCTTATAAAATGTCGATCGCTTACCTCAGAATGGCGGGGGATATTTTGGGCCAATAGCTTAATCAGGTAGAGCGCCACTCTGATAAGGTGGAGGTTCCCGGTTCAAATCCGGGTTGGCCCACTATTGGGACATGTCAGAAACTACCTATTTTTATGGAGTTTCTAGAGTATATCTGGTCAATTGAGATGACCCTAACTGTGCAAAAAATAAGAATGAATAGATCACGAAAACTATGAAAATTTCCATTATATTTGATTGAGGTTTGGTTCCCATATATAATAAGATATATGGACATAATAGAAGGCAGTTTAAACACCACGGATTGAAGAATTATTTGAGACATAATGGAAAATACTAAAATGGGGTTTGTATGTGTTGGTAATTCGAATGAAAGTCAGATAGCAATGACATTTAATGGAGAAGAAATAGAATTCAGAAATTATTTTAAGACAGAGGATAACATATACAGAATGGTTGAAAATAGAGTTGCAAGAGAGTTATCAGATGAAGAATGGAAAACAAGATTGACTGATGAAGAATACCATATTTTAAGAGAGAAAGGTACAGAAGCTGCGTTTAGTGGAGAGCACCTAAAAACGAATGGAGAGGGCATGTTTAAATGCGCGGGTTGTGGGGAAAATCTATTTAATTCTGTGGATAAATTTAAATCAAAGACGGGTTGGCCAAGTTTTACAGATTTTATAGAAGGAAAAGTGAAATTATATGCAGACTGTAGTCATGGTATGGATAGAATAGAAGTGACATGTAGTAACTGTGATGGGCACCTAGGCCATGTATTTGATGATGGCCCAATGCCAACAGGAAAAAGATACTGTATTAATTCAATATCATTGAAATTTTGATCTGAGTATGAGATACTATTAAGCAAAAGTTAAAGAACATAACAGAAGAGTAAGGAGTAATGAGTATATTTTTTCCAATACCACTACTAGATGATTTTCTTGTCAATTACAATCTTGGTCAGGTGATAATATTGATGTTCGTCCTATCGCTTCCGGTGGGATTCGTGTTCGGATCTAGGAAAATAACAGCTATAAATATCATTGTGTTTGGACTACTGTTACTGATAGCCCCATCAATCGGAGGGGGTTCGGTTTATTTTGGTTATTTGGGAATTATATTGCTAGTTTTGGGTCCAATAATATACGCAATTTCTGAATGAACATATATAGAAAGTTAAAGAATTAAAAACCAAGAGATTGAAAACGAATGTTTTTTCATTTGGGAAATGAAACTGAAATGGAATAATGGAAGCCATAATACACACAACAAAGGGAGATATTAAAATAAAATTGTTCCATGAAAAGGTCCCTAAGACCGTGGAAAATTTTGTGAAACTAGCAACAGAGGGGGTAGATAAGTATCCAGATAGAGTTCCATTTTATACAGATATAAAGTTTCACCGGGTGATTGATGATTTTATGATCCAGACAGGATGTCCACTTGGAACTGGAACGGGGGATGCAGGTTATAAATTTAAGGATGAGTTTGGCCCAGGATTAAAACACAGCAAAGCAGGGATTTTGAGTATGGCAAATAGCGGACCTAATACAAATGGATCTCAGTTTTTCATAACATTGGCACCTTGTGGTCACCTTGATGGAGCCCACTCTGTTTTTGGAGAAGTAATAGAAGGTATGGACGTTGTTAAAGCAATTGGAAGTTCGGATACAACTCATGGGGACCGACCAGTTGAAGATATACTATTGAAAAATATAGACATATTCGCTTAACGAAAGTCATTTTCTTTAGGAGGACATTTGATTTCATTAAGGGAGGGTAGCCAAGCCAGGCCAAAGGCGTCGGACTTAAGATCCGATCATGTAGGTGTTCCCGGGTTCGAATCCTGGCCCTCCCACTTAGGGGAAAAGGTAGAAACCATCAACGAAAACGTCCGTTTTTTCATGAATGGCTGATTTTCAGGGTTTCTTTTAATTATTTGTGGTTTCTATATGGCGAAGTTCATTACTGCCCCCCCCCTGCATTGAACAAAAACATTTAGAAGTTTGTTTGGTAATTTGGTGAGGAAGAAGTAAGAAACTACATTAAGAACTGAACTGATCAAATATACCAGGGAATTTTTTAGAAACTTTCTCGCGTAATTCAGGACTAACTCGAACGACTTCAGGGTACTCGTTCCGGGCTTCATATAGTTTCGTTGCATCAATAACAACTCGAGCGTTATAATACCCTTTTTCTGGTGATCCACGACCGCTATTGTATATATAATCATAGGGAATTGGATCGTAGCTTGCACCCAAAGTGTAGTCTTCAATACAGATATCGCGAGGGGGGTGGACACGAGTTCCGAGGGCCCAGATGACATCTGATTGATCGAAAACATTGACATCTTCATCGACAACGATTATGTATTTTCCCAAGAATACATTTTGAGGCATCTGGCTTACTAACTGGCCTACTTGTTTTGCATGGCCTGCATACTCTTGTTTTATTGAAACTACAACCCATAACCGTGTTGCACCAGCGGGATCGCACCATACATCTTTGATCCCAGGTACGCCTAATTCTTCGAGGGCGTTTGCTATGATTGCTGACCGAATTGGGCATCTAAAATAAGTTTCTTCTGCAGGAGGTTTGGCAGATGGAGAGCCCATTAGAATGGGATTATTACGGTGATAGATTCGTTCTACATCGACCACCATTTCTTCTTTTTCGCCGCCCGCATAATATCCTAAAAATTCCCCATAAGGACCTTCCAATCTAGTTTTTCCAGGGTGGATATAACCTTCAAGGATAATTTCTGAATGAGCAGGTAATGGTAATCCCGTTAAATCGCTTTTTATGACATCAACAGGTTTGTTACGCCACCACCCTATGAAATCATATTCACAAACACCATGAGGAATTTCTACAGAAGATGCCCAGTATAGTTCGGGGTTCATTCCGCATACAATAGCAATTGGGCATGGCTCCCCCATGGAATGGAATTTTTCTATGTGTTCTCTCCCGTGTTTACCCCTAGAAGCTAGCATGCCAACTTCGTTATTGTTGTGAATCATGGAACGATAAGTTCCAATGTTCACCCAGCCATTTTCTGGGTCTTTTGTGATAACGAGGTCTGCCGTGCCTATATAACGCCCCCCATCTTTTTCATGCCAAAGAGGAGAGGGAAACAGATTCACATCAACTTTTTTTCCTTCTAAGATGTTTTCAAGAATGGGCCCATCTGAGACTATTTTTGGAGGTATAACGCTACGATTTTTTAGCCTTGACTGGATGCCTTTTGTAGTTTCTTTTAGAGTGAAAGTCGGATCGAATCCAAATGTCAATGCTATGCGACTTGGAGAGCTCAAGATACAGGATAATACCCTATGCCCAGAAGGGTATCCGGGTATATTTTCAAAAAGTACAGCTTCAGAACCAGGATTGCTTTGATATACATCGCTGATTGCACCTATATCTTCTTGAATGTCCGCTCCAGAGACCCTTTTTAACTCGCCCAGTTCATCTACTGCTGCAATCCACTCACGTAGATCCAAAAATGCCATGGTGTCACTGAATACTTTGTAGAAAATAGATATTGTGATTTATTGTTGGGAATTTTATGAGTTTGTTGAGATGAGATGAACAGAATACGAAGGCTTTTTTATTGGTTGGCGGAAGTTAGTTTCATAAATGGCTCTTTTAATTGATAATGAAATTGTCCAGAGCGTTCTAAAAGTTGAAGATGCGGTTGAAGTAATTGAAAATGCATTTTCACAACTAGGCGAAGGGAACGCGGCGTTTCAACCTAGAACAGATATACTATCGCCCGTAGAAAATGGAGGCGAACTAGACTATTATTGGTGGCATTCCCTCATAGGTGCTACGTTAAATCCGCCACGTTTGACTTTTCGTTTTGTTTCTGATGTGTATAGCTGGCAAAGAGATAAGGAGGATAAACTTAGAGAAATTCAATATAATGTTGAGATGGGAAAATCAATGGGATTTGTTCTTCTTTTTGATTCATCATCTGGCGAGATAATTGGTTTACTAAATGATGAAGCATTGCAACATGCCCGGGTTGGTGCTACGGCGGGTGTCGCGTGCAAATATCTCTCTAAAAAAGATTCAGATACAGTGGGAATAATTGGATCTGGTGGAATGGCAAGATCGTACTTAGAAGCTTTTGCTGCTGTTAGAGACCTGTCTAAAGTATACGTTTACTCGCCAACAAAGTCACATAGGGAAAAGTTTTCTGAGGAAATGAGTTCAGTTTTGGGCGTAGATGTGATAGCTGTGAAATCCCCAGATAAAGCTGTGGAAAATGCAGATATAATAGCCACATGTACTAATGCAGGTTCTCCAGTATTTACTGAAGATTTTGTTTCCGATGGAATTTTTCTAGTAGATACTAAAAGTAGTGAAGTCTCTAGAGATGCAACGTTAAAATTTGATAAAATAATTGGAACTACTAGGGAACCATATCTGGCGTCTGAAGACTATGTTGTTGGACCAAAAGAACTTCTCAATCAGCATATGAACCTTCATGGTAAGAGTGGATTTCAAAAAAGAGAATACCCTATATTGAGTGAAATTATTCATCAAAAATCTATTGGAAGAAATAACGATGAGGAATCTATATATTTCCATAATCGTTCGACTGGGATTCAGTTTACTGCAATTTGTGATTTGGTCCATAGAATTTGTTCAGAGAAAGGATTGGGAAAAGAGATACCTCTCGAATGGTTTCAGCAAGATTTAAATCGATCTTACTCGTAGTTTTTTGATAGTTTTGTGTTGTTTGAAATGTGTAAAATTCAGTTGCAAATATTAAGACAATTAAAAAATAAATCATATAGAAAAGGATAATTATAATCATGTCTATGGATAAATTATATCCATATATGACAGAGATATCGCTAGAAGACATTGTAAGTGCAATTCAGATACAGAATGCATTTGAATTAGTAGAAGATGTTGAGGGATTATTTACATCTAAGACCACTGTATTTGATGCAAAGCTTGAAATCAATATTATAGAAAAGGGTATAGAATTCCGAGTTGAAATGGAAGTCCCAACAATTGATTCTATTGTATTGGAAGAGGTTGAACCAATAATTAAAGAAGGTTGGCTGGAAACATTTTCTTTGCGCCTAGAAGACATAGGAGGAGCAGTTCAAAATAAATTTGATTCTGTCGAAATAGAGTTGAAAAATGAAAAAAAAGTAGTGATAATTATAGGGTTTAGTTCTGAAAGTATAAACCGGGGCATAGGAGATGCTAAAGCTATAGTTGATTATATTGAAGGGACATATAGAGAAGGAATAATTCCTGGTTTTAAATACGATAAAATGGTAGCAGATTTAATTGGGTATTTTTGAGATTGTGCAGATATAAGATTATTAAATTCTAAGAATTGCGTTCGATGAGTTCGATAACATTTCCATCGGGATCGTGTAAATTTGTAATTTTTGCTCCGCTTGCTACATGCTGTGGTGGGCTTATAAAATGGATAGTATCGGATAAATCTGAATACCATTTGTCCACATTCTGGACTTGAAAACAGAGATGTGCTAAACCTATATCATGTATTGATGACGATTCGTGTATATTGACATTGGGTGGGTTTGAATATTCCTTTAGTTCTAAAGAAGTATGTCCGTTTTGAAGAAAGGATATTTCTGCATTTACGCCAGATATTCCAAGAAGATTATCTTGAGAATCACTAGCTTTGAATCTTTTTTTTTCTGTGAAACCTAGATGGTCGCAGTAAAAAGATATGGATGCATCGAGGTTAGAAACGTTCAATCCAATATGGTCAAGAAATGCTGCCATGGAAGATGAGAGAATATATTAGAGTTTAAGCCTATCTTTATAATTTAGAAGATATACTTTCAATTGCTAGAAGTGCCAGCTCTTCGGGGGGAAGTGAGGCATCTATCCGTTTGAATCTCCCAGGTTCTGCCAACATAATTTTTTCGAAGATGTGATGAACTTGTGTAAGGAATGAGACTTGTTCAAATTTATTTGTTGATCCGCTTCTTTTTGCCCCTATTATTGGTGAAATATCAAAATATAAAGTTAAATCGGGTATTAATGTCCAGGGTTGATGGATGTTCTTTAGATACGTAAGTGGGTCTGGCAGTATCTTATCCAATGAGACTGATTGATATGCATAACGAGAATCTATATAGCGGTCTGAAATGACCAAAGATCCGGTTTCTATTGCAGGGAGTATTGTATTGTGCAAATGGTATGCATGGTCTGCCATATACAAGAATAATTCTGATAAAGGATCTGCATCAGGAGTTAGGATAGACCTATTAACTGCTTCCCCATACCAAGAACCAGTAGGCTCTGAAGTGAATACTGCGTTTGGGAAAGCTTTACGTAACGCGTCCATGGCCGTGGTTTTTCCACTACCATCTATCCCTTCAAGAGTGACTAGCATACGACATATTAATCTTGAAAAGAGTTAATTCTTGTTCATCCTGTTCAAGAAAGATATAATTACTGATTTTAGAAATTTTGTGATATTTGTACAGATTGATAAATGTAATTGGAAAAGTATTAGCCATAGTATAGTGTACAATTAAAAATAGAGAATTATGAAGATTATAGTTTTGGGAGGTACGGGTTTCATTGGTAGAGAACTTTGTGATAAATTGGTTGGGGAAAACTACGAAGTATTTGCAGTAGGTAGAAACGATAATTGTACAAATATTATACAAGGTGTCAGATATATTCAGGGGGACATAAAGGACTACCAATTTCTAAAGAAAAACTTTGAAGGCATGGACATAGTAGTTAACCTTGTTGCGTTATCTCCGTTGTACAAACCAAAAGGCGGAGGTATAGAGCATGAAAATACACAGATAGAGGGAACGAAAAATGCAGTTCGTGCTGCGAAAGAGTGCAGGGTTAAGAAAATAATTCAGTTGAGTGCAATTGGTGCAGATCCAAATGCTGTGACTTATTATTTATCTTCGAAGGGTAAAGCTGAAGAAATAATAAAAAAATCCAATATTGAATGGGTTATATTTCGTCCTTCTGTTGTGTTTGGAGAAGGCGGAGAATTTGTATCTTTTATAAAAAAAATAGCCCCACCATATATTACCCCGTTGCCAGGTGGTGGAAAGATGTTGTTTGATCCTATTTGGATTGAGGATTTTGTACCGCTAATTATCCAATCAATTCGAAAAAATACATACAATATGAAAATATTTGAAATAGGAGGACCAGAGATAATGAGTATGGCCCACATTACAAGATTAATACACGCTTCAGAAGGCAGATGGTGCAAGATTATTCCGCTGCCAATGTGGATTCAAAGAATATTTATGGAGATTGCTGAAAAAATTACTGTGATTCCGTTTGGAATTGATCAGTATAGATCGCTAAAATTAGAAGTTACAGCTAAGAAAAATGCGATAGAAGAATTTGGAGTTGTGAAAGAAGATTTGGTAACATTTGAAAATTATCTGTTCGGACGCAGGTGAAAAATTTCGAATTGTTTGCAGAAAACTTGGTCAGCCACGCGGCATACTTAAAAATTTAGTGAGGGGGTTTAATTTAAAGACAGGGAGTCGCTTGGATTCATTTTTTGATTGATTTTGGCTTATATATGAAGAAGAATACGTGAGAAAAGTCTATCAAAAGGTTTATTCAGATATATAGAGTGATTTGTTGATACAGGAGAAATAAGGGAATATGAAACTCGCATTAATTGGATTTGGTCAGGCAGGAGGTAAAATTGTAGATAAATTTTTGTGGTACGATCAACAAACTAAAAGTAATATCGTTAGATCAGCTATTGTGATAAACACCGCTAAAGCTGATTTAATGGGTTTGTCTTTGGTCGATCCTAGTCAAAGAATATTGATCGGCCAGGAGAGAGTTAAAGGACACGGAGTTGGTGCAGATAATGAATTGGGTGCCCAGATTGCAGAAGAGGGGCTAGATGTGATGCAGAATATCATCGATAAGATACCCACTCATGAAATAGATGCGTTCCTCATAGTGGCTGCTCTTGGAGGGGGCACTGGATCTGGAGGGGGTCCGGTATTGGCGAGGCATTTGAAAAAATTGTATACACAAGAACCAGTTTATGGTTTGGGCATCATTCCATCAGTAGATGAAGGAGGCATATACACACTAAACGCAGCCCGTTCATTCCAAGCTTTTGTTAATGAAACAGATAATTTACTTGTGTTTGATAATAACGCGTGGAGAGTTGGTGGAGAATCAGTTGAAGGAGGATATGAAGCGATAAACGAAGAAATAGTAAGGAGGTTCGGAGTTCTATTTGGAGCTGGGGAAATTCAAGATGAAAATCAGATTGCAGAATCTGTTGTTGATTCATCGGAGATAATCAATACCCTAGCAGGAGGAGGCGTTACTACTGTGGGATATGCCGCTGAGAGTGTTCCAGTAGTTAAAAGGCGGAGCAACATATTGTCGAGAATACCATTGATAAGGAGATCTAAGGGATTCAAAGATGAAAGTAGTGATACGACAAATAGGATTACTAGCTTGATAAGGAAAGCAGCATTGGGGAGATTGACACTTCCATGTGAAATAATGGGTGCTGAAAGGGCACTTATTGTTGTTTCTGGGCCCCCAAATTATTTGAACAGGAAAGGAATAGAAAAGGGGAGAAAATGGATTGAAGAACAGACAGGAAGTATGGAAGTTAGAGGTGGAGATTACCCCATACAAAATGAAGATAAAGTTGGTGCAGCGGTTATGCTTTCTGGTGTCACTAATATACCTAGAATCAAAGAGTTACAACGCGTTGCTATTGAAGCCAAAGCGAATATGGAAGAGATAAGCGCGCAGAGTGAAGCAAAGTTAAAAGAACTTATGGAGGATGGAACAGATGAACTGGACCCATTATTCTAGATTATTAGTCTCAGTTCTTATTGGAATTTTATTTATAGGGGGCATAGCTGGCGCAGTTAGTTTGACTCAGGAGGGGTTTGGAGGATCGGAAATTGGAAGTGATGTAATTTTTGAAGCTACTATAGAAGAACTCTATGTTGCAGATTCCAATCCTATAGAAGTTTGGACCCTCAGGGGCGAATCTGATCTAGAAAGAGTAACTTGGACCATCAAAGAGATCAATGCTGCAAATAAAGAGATTTCAGCGAGCAAGAAGGTATACACAGGAGCATTTTTCCATCATGGTGTTGATCTAGATAGTTCTGTGGTTAAGCTCAGCATTGAGATTGCAGGAACTGTTCCAGAAGTAACAGAATGGAAATACAATCCAATAAATGAGGTGAAAGTTGCAGAATTTCACCAGGTTAGATTGGGAGGCACAAGTGAATCGATTGGAATTATAAATACAACCCAACATACCATTCAAAGTAAAACTGCCCGGGATGCGATAGAATTGGCCGAGTCTTCGATAGTCATTGTAGGGGGAGATAAAGATGCAGAAAAAACACTAGAAAATTCTATTTCTGCATATAATGTAGGGAACTTTGTTAATTCTAATGATTTGGCAGTACAAGCTGGAGAAAAAGCTGCCATAACAGGTGAAGAAAGTAAAAGGAATAAAAACCTGATAAGTATATTTGGAGCAATAGTAATCCTAGGAATTGGGATTGGAATATTAGCTTGGTATCGATCGACACAGAACAAAAGTAGACTTTAATGCAGGTATTTATACCATTTTCCCCAAGTAATCCTAAAACTAGATTGTCAGGTTTATTGACCAAAGAAGAACGCGTTGAATTTGCGTTGGTTATGCTTGATGATGTTATAAATGTGGTTGAATCTGCAGGTGGAATTCCAATATTGTTATCAACAGAATTGGTTGCGAGAGATATAGAAATCATAGTAGATGAAAGGCAACTTTCTGTTGCCGTGAATAGCATAATAGAGAATTCTGAGCTACCTATTGCTATTGTGATGGGAGATTTGGCAATAGCCACGTCTGAGAATGTAAAAAAATTAATTGATGCAAGTGGAGAGATTGTTATGGTACCTGGCAGGTGCGGGGGGACTAATGCATTTGTAACATATAGATCAGATTTCAGAGTTGACTACCATGGTACTTCGTATCTAGATCATATATGTATAGCAGAAGGAATTGGTGCAGAAATTAAGGAAATGGATTCTTTCAGACTATCAACTGATATTGATACTGAAGAGGATTTGATAGAAATACTAATTCATGGAAATGGTAAATCTAAAGAATGGTTGATTGATGCTGGGTTTTATTTAGATATAAAAAATGAAGCGGTAAAAATTCTACGTAGATGAAAGGATTTCAATATTTCATTTGGTAGTTTGATGGACAGTATAATGATATCTTTTTACGTTTGGCAGCAGAACCCTGTGTAGGATGGCAATAGAGGTAGGAGAGAGTGGGTTGGAAATAGAATTTTCAGAGAGAGATATTAGAGACATAATATCAGTAGAACCAGATGACATAGAAATGACAAATGAACTAACTTATGTTAAGAATGTGTTCATACCTTTGACAACAGCTTGTAGATATACATGCACCTATTGCACTTACTTTGATCCCCCTGGAAAAGCTTCGCTACTCAGTCCAGAAGAAGTTAAAAAAATTATTAAAATGGGAATGAAATTTGGTTGTACAGAAGCATTATTTACATTTGGGGATGATCCAGATGATAGGTATGTTGAAATATATCAAAAATTAAAAGAGTTGGGCCATGGATCGATTCATACATATCTTAGAGAGATGTGTGAAATGAGTCTTAAAGAAGGAATCCTACCTCATTCGAATCCAGGTGACCAAACTATGGAGCAGATGAAAGAGGTGGCAAACTTAAATGCTAGTATGGGAGTAATGCTAGAAACAACCGCCAAAGTTAAAGCACATTCTGGTCCACGGAAAAAAACTCCTGAGCAGAGACTTGGAACATTAAAAATTGCAGGTGAGCTAAAGATACCATTTACAACAGGGATATTAGTTGGGATCGGAGAAAGTGAAAGGGATAGAGTTGAAAGTCTTCTTGCGATTAGAGAAATAAATGATATGTACGGGCATATTCAAGAGGTGATCATCCAGCCAGTAGTCAATAATAGTAGATGGCGGGGAGGGACTCCATTGTTAGAAGAAATGAGACGTGTTGTGAGAATGGCTCGTTATTGTTTGCCTTCAGACATATCAGTTCAAGTGCCCCCAAATATAGCATCTGTTAAGAAATTTATTGATTGTGGAATTGATGATTTAGGGGGAATTTCTCCTGTAACTATAGACCACATAAATCCAGATTATTCTTGGCCAGAGTTACAAGGTTTAGAATCAATGACAGAGGAAATGGGGATTAAACTGAAAGAGAGACTTCCAATTTATAATCGTTTTTGGGAAGAAGGTGGTTGGGTTTCAGAAGAAGTTAAAAAAGTCATAGAATCAGAAAGTATAGTTGGCCAGAAGTATAGGAAAATACTATCAAGTTGAAATAGCTAACTCATTAAAAATAGGATTAAATTTAGAACATTGGAGTCCCATTTGCCCTTGGACCAAGAGATGGGCCGAAGGGAGGATTATCTGTATCTATCTCCACTATTCGGTCATATGTAGTAGTTCGCTCTGCAGGAATTCTCCCGATTGTGGAGATCATATCTACATATTCATTAAAGCTCCTAAAGCATCCGAATTGGCCTCCTGCCCTGGTAGTGATTTCTTCGGATAAAAGTGTCCCCATGAAATCATCTGCCCCACAAGAAAGCATCTTGAGGCCTTGCGAATTTCCAAATTTTACCCAAGACGATTGTATGTGGTCAATATTATCTAGAAAGAGTCTAGAAACAGCAATCATTAATTCGTCTTCATCTGAGGTTGCCCCTGATGAAACAAGACCAAGTTTGTGTAAAGGTGTATTTGGATAAACAAATGAGAGAGGTACAAATTCATTTATCATTCCAACTCTATCTTGAAGATCGCGAACGACTTTGAGATGCATCGCACGGTGCATCTCGTTTTCAACATGCCCATACATGATAGTTGCAGTTAGAGGAATTTTTTCTGCTGCTGCAGCTTCCATGGCATTTACCCACCCTGAAGAAGATATTTTCCCAGGGCATATAATATCCCGGACTTCGTCCACTAGTATTTCGGCTGCAGTCCCAGGGACTGATTTTAAACCGGATTGTTTTAATTTGCTATATACATACCTGTAATCCCATTCAGTCCCTCTTTTAGCATGGTATGCTTCCTCTGGAGTTATAGAGTGAATGTGGACATTGTCTACATCCATGGCATGAATTTGATCACAATAGGTCCCAGGGTCGATGTCATAATGTTTCGCAGATTTATAGTGTACTTTGTCGTGGGTTTCTGGGGAATTTTCTAAAATTTCGGCATGTTCTGTGTCAAGGACTAATGCAGGATGCAATCCAGAAACGGAACATACTTCTGAAATTCCTAAATCTAGTGCATTGTCAACTGTTTTTCTAGAAGTTTCAGGAGTTTTTGTGAAACCTCCATGAGGTTTGTTATTTTTTTTCTCAAATAAGTATGCAGAATCTTTGAAATTACAGAATAGACATCCGGTATTGCAAGCTGTAGTGATATTATTATTGAGATTGGCAACAAAAGTGACAACTTCGCCCACAACTTCGGCCCTCCTTTGGTCTGCCGCCTCTAGAACTTTTTCTTTCCGAGTAGGATTAATTCCATTAATTTCAGTCCCAGTAGTAAGTAGTTCCACCGCGTCGTCTACGGAGAGTCTAACTCCACTACGAGCGTTTTCTAATGCGTTTTCAAATGACTGATCGGTTTTTGGGAGATTGTCGAATGGGAAAGATACTCTAGATGTGGCGGCCATTCTGTATGTTTTTATGCACGTCCAGGTTAAAAAATGGTCGACTATGGTCGATAAAGATACAAGAGGGTTAATTCAGAAAAGAAAGATATGAGGTCATAGAGTTTTATAGAAAATATATGGGATCTGTTAAAAAAACTATAGTTCAAAAAGAAGCAAATGAAGGCGTGCTTGGAATAGGATCGTTTGTATTCAGCGATAGTTATTCTATTTTTGATTGGGGGAGGATGCCTGATGAAATTCCAAATAAAGGCGCTTCGATTTGTTTTATGGGCGCCCATAATTTTGAATTGCTTGAGAGAAAAGGGATTGAAACGCATTACAGAGGGGTAGTTGAAAATGGAGAAGTAATTGAAATAAAAGATGCTAGCTTTCCCCCAAGGGAGATGGCTATTGATATAGCAAGAGTTCCAGAATTAAATTACACATATGGAAAATATGATTATAGAAAATATTATGAAAATGCAGAAGAAAATTATGTAATTCCACTAGAAATTATATTTAGGAATACAATCCCAATTGGATCTAGTTTGCGTGGGAGAATGAGCCCAGAAGAATGTGGAATTGATTTAGAAAACTGGCCTGATAAAGATATACAGTTGAAGAGTCCTATGGTTGAGTTTTCAACAAAATATGAAGACCAAGACAGGTATTTGCAGCAAGAGGCTGCAGAAGAGATAGCTAGAGGAGAAAAGAATATTAAAGAGATGACAGGGATAGCACTAGAAGTAAATGACATAATTTCCAAAAAGAGTGAAAAATCAAATATGATTCATCATGATGGTAAAATCGAATGCATCTGCTCAAATGGAAGAATTATTGTTGGAGATATTGTAGGAACACTTGATGAAAATCGGTTTACATACAAAGGCCGAGCAATATCAAAAGAAATTCTGCGACAATATTATATCAATAAATATTCTGAATGGGTTAAATTAGTTTTAGAAGCTAAAAAAAATGGAGAGAAAAATGAAATAGACAACTGGAGAAATGAGATGAAAATGGATCCTCCAAAAATTCCTGATAATGTGATAAAAACTGTTTCTGATATGTATTCTTCTGCAGCAAATGCATACACTAACATTTCTATGTTTGATTCGCCTGACTTGGATAAAGTTATAAAAGATATAAAATTAATTGAGTGATAAAAAATAAATAACAGATTAAGTCGTAAATGTTTTTCTTGTAGAGGGCTTTTTCAACGCATGGGAACCTATAATTCAGAAGTGATTGTGGGTTTGAAAGAGGGAGTATTAGATCCAGAAGCTGAAACGATCAAACGTTCTTTGGAAAGATTGGGTTATGATTTGAAGTTTATTAAATCAAAAAAATTATTTGAAATTAAACTTGATGCTGAATCTGAAGAAGATGCCAAGGAGAAAGTAAATGAAATGACAAAGAGATTATTGGCAAATCCAACTATCCACGAATATAAAGTTGATATCGTATAAATGACTATTGCAGTGATTAAATTCGGCGGGTCTAACTGTGAGAAAGACACTGTCAGGGCACTTTCTTATTTGGGAATTGAATCTAAAATAGTTTGGTATAAAGAAGAAATTCCAGAAGATACAGATGGAATAATTATTCCAGGGGGATTTTCATATGGCGATTATCTTAGAGCAGGATCTATGGCTGCAATTACTCCAATAATGGATAGTATCAAATGTTTTTCTGAAGATGGAATGCCAATAATAGGTATTTGTAATGGTGCTCAAATTAGCTGTGAATCGGGTTTGACTCCAGGTTTGTTTACTACTAATAAATCGTGTCGTTTTATATGTAAAAATGTATATATAAGAGTGGAAAATGCAGACACTATATGGACTGAAAGATATGAAGAAAGAGAAGTCATCCAGATACCAATTGCCCATGGTGAAGGGAGATTTGAAATTCGAGATGAAGAGATGAAAATTATGGAGAAAAATAATAAGATATTATTTAGATATTGTGATGAAAATGGCAGAATAACAGATGAATCTAATCCAAATGGTTCCAAAAATAATATCGCGGGTATTTTAGGTGACAAAAATACCGTCGCAGTTATGATGCCTCATCCTGAGAGAGCAACATTGCCAGAATTGCATTTAATGGATGGGTCGAAAATACTTCAGGGCTTTTTGAGATAGAGAAAGTGATAGATAGATATTATATGAAAATTAAGAAGACAAAGGTAGGTTATATCCAAATTCGTTTTCCAGTACAAAGTTCCAGGTGTCTCTGCAAGTACAATGAAGTTCAGAGAATACAGATGGGTCTTGGCGGATATTAAAATCCTTTATTGCATTGAAAACTTTTTCATCGCAGGAACCACAATTATGAGGACCTCTTTTTGATCCAGCCCCTACTGGATCGGATACAACGGTGATCTTTGATTTTATTGTGTCGTTCAGTACTTTGGTCACAGACCATAGCCATGGTGGCCTAAATCCACGAGAAAAATAGAGTTGTTCCACAAGGGTATGACGGTGAACATTTGAAGGGTTCATTGAGACAGTATGCGCATAAGGACTAACCACGTTAATAGAATCGACCATATCCTGTAATGATTCTGATTCAGATAGAAATGGGGGTTTTAATAACAAATATGCTTTTATTCCGGCGCCAGAATCTTTTGCTATATCGCTTGCAGAAATGAAATCTTGAAAAGTGAAATATTTATTAATGCAGTCTTGACGAATGCGATCTGAGGTGGTTTCTAATCCGATTGCTATATCGGTTTCTAATCCTTTACTGGTAAAGTCTAGAATTTTGGATTCTTCAATGAAATCAGGAAGACTTTCAACAACTATTCGGTCCCGAGTCGAGAATATTTCTGCGATAGATTTTCTTGTTTCTTTTGGAACTTCTCGTTCGTCCAAGAACGATCCCGAAGTATAGATTTTTACCTGACCACAGAAAATATTTTGTTCTTTTTCGTAAATCAATGCAGCATGAATTTGAGAAAGTAGATCTTCATGTGAAACGACACCTCCAGTTACAGATTCTGCCACATATCCGCACATGGTACATCCCCCAGCCCTAGCCCATCTACAGCCCCCAGTATTAAGAATAATTGTTAAGGAATCATATATACCAGATGGTGTATTGTCCTTATCTATCCAAAGCCTAGTCGGTAATTTTGGGTCATAAGTAGCTTTATTATTGGAACGTAGTTCACGCATCGTGATGTTATGAGCATCCATACCTTTGTTGAGTTCATAGACATCGAGAGATGGCTGGCTCATAGTTATAGGTGTAAAGAGACTGTAGATGTAAAACGGGAGCGAATTGGGTGAATCTATTTTAAATTGAATAATGTTTATTGAGGTTATATTTTATGTTGAAAATAAAGTTATATTAAATTAAATCCAATTTACCGGAAAATACTACTTACAGTAGTCCTATGAAAGAGCATGGAAGGTAGAGAGCAAGAAAAAAATAAAAGATTGAACATCCCAGATGAGGCGTGGGATGAATATATAATTGATGCAGATTTTCATTTGAATTTATTTGATAAAAAAGAATATTTGGAATACATTTCGGACCATAGAGTGAGGAAAAAATTAGAAGTTGGGGGGATGCCTTCGGGGGTGACTGGGGGATGGAATTTTGCATACGCACACCACATTACTGATTCATTAAATACACAAGGTGTAGCACTGAATGCTGAAGAAATAGAAGGTCTAAAAAAACAATATGCAATTGATGCAGTTATAGTCGGGCCGGGTATGATTAATCTTCCAACTGCTAGATATCCAGTTATTAAAAATGCCATAGTTGAAGCATATAATAATTATTTAGTGGATAAAGTGATTGACGTGGAAAGTGGAGTTTATGGATTGGCAATAATACCCCAATGGGACCCTCAAGCGTGTTTGAAAGAGATTGATAGAATAAAAGATATAGAGGGAATTGTAGGATTACAAGGTTGGTATACGCCGCAAACATTGTTTGGGTCTATGGAATATGATGAAATGTACGAAGAGATGACAGATTTAAATTTACCACTAGTGTTGCATGGCAGTGGATTTACATCAAGGTTTGATATGCTAGGAAATTCAATGAAATCGGTAGTAGAAGCACTAACACTTTCATGGACATACAATGCCATGGCCAATGTATTAAATCTGATTTTCACAGGTACTTTTGATCGTCATAAAGATTTGAAGGTGGTGATCCAGGAGGCAGGTACAAATTGGGTCCCCTTTGCGTCTTTAAGAGCAGATGAATGTTATTATGCCCTGCCAGAAGATGTTATGCTCAGTCAAAGAATGTTCGAAGATGGAAGAGAATATTTAGAACATATGCCAAGTGAATATTTCCATAAAAATATGTACTATACAACACAACCTATAGCACTTCCAAAAAATCCAGAACATGTTAAAGCTATGTTTGAAATGTGCCATGCTTCTGAAACATTTTTGTACTCTAGTGATTGGCCACATAATACTTTTGACCCTCCAAATTGGTTGTTCAATAACAGAGGCATAGACAGTGATATGAGGTCTAGAATATGCCATGGAAATGCACAAGAAGTTTTTGGTATATAGTTAAAATGCGTGAAAAAATAATTGGGAACTTTGAGGATTTTCCAGAAGGAAAGGGTACAAGGATTAAATTGGGTGGACTTAAGATTGCTGTGTTTAACATAGAAGGAAAATTGTATGCCATACAAGGTAGTTGTCCGCATAAACAGGCCCCATTGCACGAATCAGGGAGTAATAGATACAATAGTGATAAATGCGGAGGTGCTTACCTGGGAGAAATAGATATAGAATTAAAAACTGTGAAGTGTCCATGGCATGGATTAAGATTTAATCTTGAAACCGGAGAGAATCCAGTTTTGGGCAGAAAAATTCCAACTTACGAGGTGATAGTCAAAGGGAGTGGAGAAGTCTCAGTGGTGGTTTAATATTTTTCGACATGGCGAACATCCACAGCCACCCCGCGGGTGCTTTGTTCCATTTCAGGCCCATTCATTATGGCTTTTCCTACAGCGAAAGCCATGGGTCCACTTACGATTACCTCATCCCCAGACCTGATTGTTTCTGATGCACTAACTACCCCAGGTGCTAGTACACTTCCTTTTGGGACAAAATTATCTATCATAACAGATTGAAATGGTAAATTGGAATTTTTTAATTTATGTGCTCCGTGTAAAGTTAACGAGAATAACCCATACTCAGGAATTAAAGTTGCAATTTGGTTTGTATCGAATATACGTTTGGGGAAGAATTTTCCTTTGAATGTGCAATCCTTGAACAATATATTTCCTGCCCCAATTCCAAACTGATAATCTGCAATTGCCTGGGCCATGTTAAGCATTCTTGCATGACGAGAAAAAGAAGATTCGGAAGATAGAGACTCGGATAATTTTTGTAAAGAACTAGATGAAGTTGGGTGATCTTCCACGGTATATTCAACTGGTATATTTAAATTTTTAGTTGCTATTTCAACAATAGTTTTGTAGCCTCCAGGAGGCACATGTGCTATGATTCTAGGGTAAGAATTAAATTCTAAATATTGAGATAAAATACCAGAGATAGTATCTATTTCAGTGGGACTCCAATTTCCAGTTACGGTTGTATCATAATGTTGTGCAGGATATGTCATCTCTAGCTCTTGTGGAATTATCCCTAGTGGGGATGAAATGGTTATTTTATGTGCTCTAAAATTAATTGATTGGTGAAAAAATCTGTGACTTTTAGATTTGGAATAAGGTTTTTTTGAAGAACAGGGGACTAAAACTAAAGGTACCTGAAAATTATTTCTATATCGGTTAATAACACGGTTTTGAAATCGGAGGACTTCGACCCTATTCATGGAATCGTCGGTGGTAGATATGAAATTTGTTCGGCGCGAAATTGGAGTTCTTTGTTCTAAATATAAATGATCTGAATCTACATAACGGAAGGCTGCAGTTAGCCAAGTACTGTGTCGTATTTGACCTTCTAGATATTCCCGAAGTGTATTGGATTTAATATGGTTTTTTACCAGATTTAATTCTGATTTTAAAGTATTGATATTATGCTCAGCGCAAGCTAAATTAGTAAGACCAGTAGGATGAGAAGAACAGATTGGACAGGGGCACGGTAGATCGGTCATAGAGTCTATTGGATAGTGTCCAGTAGAGAGAAGATAATGTCCTTGAAGACCTAGTAGAACTGCACTTGTGGTATCAAATAAATCCACCCCCATGTAAACTAAAAATGCTATGTTTTGAGGAGTTGCAATCGCGGGTGTGTAAAGTAATGAATCATGAGGTATGGACATCCTAGTTTGAATAATTTCCGTGGAAAAATTTTTAGGGGATCCATTGATGGACTGGGATGTTGAAAGAACATATGCGTCAGTGCCCAAATTAGAAGCAGTTCTTGGGGAAATCACTGAAGCGGTTGGGTGATCTAATTTTTGTGGTTTTATAAAGAATGCATTTTCAATTAGAGGCCCGGTTCCAGAAGGGAAATTTCTATAAGGTAGTATCGAAAGTTTATCGGTGGATGTCAGAGGAGGGACTTCTTTATCCGTGGCCCAGGAACTTTCAAGAGTGTGAATGAAATCATCGCATAAAGCTGGTGTTTGTATAGGATCAGATAATTTGAGTTCCCCCAAACGTGCAGTTCCATCTCGCTGAATGATCTCGAAATATTTAGTCATGGGGCATCAATTTTAAGGTTATATTGAGATATATAGGAGAGTATGTTATTAAAATCATTTTATGTTGATGAATTGATAATTTTAAGATTAAGCGGGAGAGCTTCAAGAATTTGTTTTGGCCAATTCGAGTGAGAAAAAGTAAAGTTTGTAGTTGGATGAAGTTCCACGAGAATGGAAATCCCGTCCGCGGCACGTTTAAGAGAGAGAAAATCAGGTTCTATAGGAATTTCTGCAGTTATAGGATAAGTTTGAGAAATTCCTATTGGATAAGGACCAAAAGGTGGTTTTATGTGCCAAACTTCATTGTGAGAATCTGATGAAAAACAAGAATTATCAGTGGTTAGAAGGACATTGGAATCTACTTTGAAGCGGTGGATGCGATTGTGATATCTCAGGACCTCGGGACGGGAAGAACTTTCAAGAGAAACACAAAATAGGGTTTTCTTTATGGCAGGATCTTGGCGTTCTATCTGTGATGAATGATTGATCAGTGCCCTATAACCATCAATCATTGCTGGATGGGACTTTGACCTTATATCGACTAGATCCATTAGAGATCCTTCTTTGATGGCAACTTTAATTCGTTTTAATTCTTCAAAGCTAACATATAGGTTATGTTCTGCGATTAAAGATTCGCGTTTTTTTGATGGCAAAGTACGGATTTCGGATGGGGAATATGTTGAACAAATAGGACAGGAACAGGGAAAATGATCCAGAGTGGATAATTGTTCAGTTCCTTGAACAGTTAAATAAGACCCACGTCTGGCATATAAAGCGTATGCTGCAGAATCAAATAGGTCACATCCAGCTGCTACTGCAGAGGCAAACATCATGGGATGGCCTGCACCAAATAGGTGAACAACTGCGTCCAGCCCTAGACCTCTCTTTGTTGCCATAATTATATTGATTAGATCATGAAACCTATATTGGGTGAGTAATGGTACAGCAGCACCTATAGGGAAAATATCAAAACCTAAATCGTATGCTTCTCTGGCTGCTAGTTCACGTAGATCTAGATGGGTCGATCCCTGAATTGGGGCAGATATGAGCATTTTACTATTGAGTAAAAATTGAGATGAATTCAAGCGGTCAAAGGTGGTTTTCAATTCATTTTTTGCAATGAGGTGAGGAACATCAGGAGGAGTGGGTATATCCAGCGGTGTTGCGATATCCGAACCGATATCATTTTGGAATTGAATTATCTCATTTGATGTGACATCTATACTCCCGTATTCTGCAAGTTGAAATGAACCTGAATCGGTCATAATAGCACCGGGAAAATCTAGAAATTTGTGCAGGCCTTTTTCTAATGCCTCAGTCCTAAGACGATCGTTTTTGTAGATGATGTATGAATTTGTGATTAGAATTTGAGCTCCAAATTTTGAAGACAGATCTGAGGGAGAAATTGTATGTATTTTTGGATTGATAACAGGAAGTAAGTTTGGAGTTTCAATTACTTTATTTGACCTAGGTATTTTGAAATGGCCTATGCGCCCGTTAGCATCGCAAGAATCGATTTCAAAAAGCCCTTGTGTCATGCGATTAAAATCCTCCTTTTCGAGTAGCTAGATAGAATAGTACCCCAGTGATTAGTTTTCCATCAGATATCTTTCCATCAAGTATTGATTGATACAAAGATCGGATATTGAGGATACTTGTTTCTATGAATTCGTCTGGATCTAGATGTTGATCTGAGGATTTTGAACACATTTCAGCTATGAAGTAAGATACGGTGTTGTTTGAAAATCCACTTGAAAATTTAATTGTGGTTAATGGAGTTATTTTATCAGTTGTGTATCCAGTTTCTTCTATTAATTCTCGTTTCGCGGCTGAAAAAAGAGTAGTGTCTTTTGATTCTACAGTTCCAGAAGGTACTCCATAAGAAAGATGGCCTACAGACTGTTTCCACTCGTGGATAACAATTAATTCTTCAGAAGATATAAACGGGAGAATTGCAACACTGTGAGGTACAACTATATGGTCAAAATTTGTTTTAGATTGGTCAGGTAAAAGTACTTGATCTTGTATTACTTCGAACCCGGGGCATGTATATACAGTTGAAGAAGACAGAGTAGACCAGTTTAATCCATTGTTCATCTGGACTACATAAGTGGGTATGAACCAAAAATAGTTCGTAAAAGTGCAAGAAAACAAACGAGAAGATAGATAAACAATAAAATACAATTGTACTTTAGTTAAAATGGGAGATAATAAAACCACAATAAATATTGATGTCGGAGGAACATTCACAGATGGTTTTTTTACAGATGGTCAGAAAATAGCTACTGCAAAAGTACCTACTACAAGTCATGAACTTACTATTGGATTTATAGAATGTATTGAAATTGGAGCAGATAAATTGGGAATAGAGATTTCATCTTTGTTGGGCAAGGCAGATATAGTTCGTTTTTCTACTACAATGGGAACGAATGCGATCATAGAGAAAAAGGGGATGTGCATTGGGTTGTTAGTAACCGCGGGGCAAGAAAATAAACTTTATTCGGTTGAAAATGAATCGAATGTTGTTGATTTTTTTGTTGGAAGAGACATGGTGGAAGGCATAAATGAAGAAGTAGATATAAATGGAAAATTGATAGCAGAACCAGATATAAAACAAACTTTGTCTGCTATTAAAAAATTACAGGAATCCGGTGCAAGAATGATAGTTGTTGCTTTGAAAAATAGTTATCAGAATAATTCTAATGAGAAATTAGTTAAAAAAATAATTCAAAAGGAATATCCGCGACACTATCTTGGTTCCATTCCAACATTGGCTTCTTTTGAGGTTTCTTCGAGGCCAGATGACTATCGTAGATTGAACACAGTAGTAGTTAATGCATATATCCATCGGCCTATGAAAGTATCATTGTATAGGGCAGAGGATAAAATTAGATCTCTTTTGTACAACAAGCCATTATTTATAGGACATTCTAGTGGAGGGGTTGGGGGGCTTGCGAAAACTAGAGCGATAGATACATTAAATTCTGGCCCTGTTGCGGGTGTTTTTGGAGTAAAATCTCTATCTGAAACATATCAAACCGACATGATTGGTGCAGATATGGGCGGAACTAGTTTGGATCTAAGTATTGTTAAAAATAAAGAACTTCCATTTGAACTAAGTCACATAGTAGAAACTTTACCGACCCATATTCCAGCAATAACAGTTAAAACTGTGGGCATAGGAGGTGGATCAATTGCTAAAATGGAAAATGGATTACTGCGTGTGGGTCCAGAATCTGTTGGTGGGAATCCGGGGCCAGCTTGTTTTGGGAGAGGAGGGAAGATGGCGACGATAACTGATGCCGATGTTATATTGGGGAAGATAAGTTCAGACTTTTTCCTCGGCGGAAGATTAGAATTGTCGACTGACCTATCTAAAAAATCATTTGAAGACAACATAGTCGGGTCACGAAAAATAACAGTGGAGGATGCTGCGTTAGAAGTAATTGAACAGGTGGGATTGAATATTAGAAATGCTATTGGTGAAATGGATACCAAAGGGATCGAAACTATTGTTGCTTATGGGGGAGCGGGACCAATGCACATGACAGAATTGGTCAAATATAATCAAATAAAAAGAATTATAGTTACGCCGCATTCTTCTGTGTTTTCTGCATTTGGAGAATCTATGATGGGTGTTTCACATATTTATACTAGACCGCTAATAGATGAGTCTGATGTTGATAAATTGACTAGAGAGATGGAAATTGAAGCTGGTAAAGATATGCTTATAGAGGGATTTTCTGCAGATGAAATTAAATTCGATATTGATTTGATAAATTATGACCCTATGGAGAGAAAAGATAGTTTTACTGCATTAAATGCGGGAGAAATAAATGATGGTTTAGTCACGTTAAGACTTCATGCAAGTGGAGAAGTTGGAAGAGTAGTATTTGCAAGTGGAAAATATGAGAGTTCAGACCCCAGCTCAGCATATGTTAAAGATAGAGAAGTAATATGGGAGGGGGATAAGATAATGACCCCCGTATTCTTATTTGAAAAATTACAGAGAGGCGCGATGATCGAAGGACCTGCTATAGTTGAATCTTCAGATACAACAATACCAATAGTAGAAAATACTGTTTTTATGATAGATTCAATGGGGAATGGAATTATCGGATCTAAAAAGAAAGAGGTCATGGATTTTTCTAAGTAAAAATATAGAAAAAATAAATAGATATTGATTTGATAAATTATTTATCATTAGATAGATAATGAATTAGTTCAACATGTGTGGAAACTGGAATTGTCCATTCACTAGACAGAATTGTTTCAGGGGGCATGGACTCGATAAACTGGTCAAGTTTATATTGATCAGATGAAAAAAGATTTTCAGGTATTCCAATTCCAAAAGAAATGTTTGAATCGATAGAGGTTGATAAAGATTCAATTGGTAAAAGAGTAGATCCAGTTATGAGATCGAAACCTAGATTTGCTGCAGTTTTTATATCAGCAGGGGAAGTTTTCCGAGTGACAATTGTGCCAGATGCTTCGTAATGAGAAAGGACATTTGACAAGGATGAGAGTGAATTCATGTAAAAAGGATCCTCGGGGTACAAACCATCAGGTGCTAGGAGAACTATTCCATCCGCTCCGGAATCCAGATATGAATTGGTAAGTGAAGAAAGAATCTCCCCAATAACAAAAAATAATTCTTCTATTGTGTCTTCATCTTGGTTTCCAGAAGGAGATAATAGATAATTTGATAGAATTTTAGGACATGATATACCACCTAAAACTGAGCAGTCAAGAGAAGCTGAGAGGCGAGAAATGACATCTAAGACTATGGGCACCCTTCCATTGGTTACCACTGAATCGACATCTATGTTAAATGCGTCAACGACGCTGTTAACATATCCTTCATTTTGAGAAAGATTGCACCCTAAAGATACAGCTTCTAGCGTTGTATCAAAAGAAGTACAGATAGCAGGCAAATTGAAAAGATCCACGGAATTGGATAAGGAATTATAAAGAAGGTTTGCATCGTTTTCCATTTCATTTAATGATATTGAAGAAAGCTTGGCTGCCATCTCATATACCCAGAGGATGGGAGATGATGTTTGTTTAATTGCAGATATAAAATTTGACATGATCTTGAAGACAAGTATGGAATCATATTACATAAATCATTTGTTAAGTTGTCAAATGTAATAATAGGTTGACGCAGATTGGAACTGCAGTTATTGCCTTCCAGTAGGCCGAAGGATACCTAAATACCTCACGGAAACAGACTGCTATGGAGTAAATGCGCCCAAAAAGTTTAAAATTTATCGTTTGAAAAATAGGACAGCGATAGATAATTTAAGAAGATTTAGAAGGTGGACGGATAAAAAGCGAAATCCCTCCTGCGAAAAGTGCCAAGCCTGCAGCGATTAGAAATGTGGTAGTATACCCAGTCATAATTACTAACGATCCTGCAACTGTTCCACCAAAAATCCCGCCCCATACTTTACCAGAATAGAGGAGTGCATAATTGGCCGAAGAGTTTAATGAACCATAGTAATCTGCTATGACACTAGGGAACAGAGTGTACTGAGGACTCCAGAAAAAAGTAGCAACAAATACAGATACAATAAATCCAATACTATTTCCTAAATTGCCGAAATAAAGAGTACCTACTAGGCCTAATCCACATAAAGAAAATGAAAGAGCCATTGCGCGTTCGCGATTGAATCCTATACGGATGCCAGGTATTTTGTCATCTGATATATACCCTACCACCAATCTTCCTGTGCCTCCTGCAATGGGCAGAATAGTGGCTGCTGCAGTTACCGCTGTGGCAGTTAAAGCTAAGCTGTCACCCAGTGCGACTACTTTTGCTGTTAAAGTTAGACCGGCCCCGCTTACAGCAACGAACATTAAATACATCATCCAAAATTGCCAGGTTTTTATCATTTCACTTGAGGTGAACTCGGAAATAACTTTGGACGTTTTGGATGATGTTTTTTTGGAAATAGCAGATGTAATTGTTGTGTTATTGAACCAATCCCGAGGAGGGTCACGAAGAAATAGTGCACCGATTACTACCCCAACTAGAATTAGAACACCCATGTTTTGAAGAACATCTGGATATCCTGCAGCGGTTGCGTTTACTCGGACATATGGGATGAAAAATGCACTTCCTCCAGCAAATGCCATGGTTCCGATTCCTGTTGTAAGCCCTTTGCGATCTGGAAACCACTTTAATGCTGTGTTTACTGCGACTGTGTATACTATTCCAACACCTATAGCCCCAAGAGAATACAAAAGATATAATTGCCACACTTCAGTTGCTTGAGAGATTCCTATATAGCCCCCACCAGCAAGAAATCCAGCTAGAAGAGTTAGTTTCCTAGGACCATATCTATCCCTCCACCAACCAACAGGAAATTGAGATCCGGCTTGAAATATTACAAAAAGGGTGAAAACTGCACCCAAAACATTAAGAGGTATGCCTAGATTCTCTGCCATGGGACCTTCAATGGATGACCAAACATACTGATATGGGCTGACTAGACCCATCATGAGAGCTGCAGCTGCGATCTGCCACCAGCGGGAGGAGAAATATTTCCTACCGAAAATTTTGAAACCTAACACTTCGCTCGCGAGAGAAGAATAATCGGGGTGTGAACTGTCCATGAATGGAAAATGCCCCCTATATAGATTATAGTTACTAGTTTGAAAATAAAACTAAGAATGATTAGTTTGTATATCAAGTAAATTGTGGACAATGGTTATAGCATGGTCCGTGTGTACAGTTATAGGACCAATGTTTATTGTTTTTTTGGAATATTGATTCAGCATATCTAATTCAGAAGATAGAAAATTATGATGGTCTGAAAGGACAAATATAGGATCCGGAGGTAGTTCTGATTTTTGAGATGGAATTCCATTTTCGTGTAGATGTATCACGACGCCGCTTGAAGAGATAGAATTTAATAGTGTACTTAGGCCTATTTTAGAAACATAAATTCCAGGTGTGCTTTCTAGTTCTATATGACCGACTGCATTTTCAGCTTTTTGGAGTGCTTTTTTTATTAATGCTGCGATACACCTTTCATCTGGCCGAACATGCCGGAGTTCATTTCCTTCAAGCCGAATTGTGACTTTATTTTGCAATACAAGATACACCCTAACTTCGGCCCTCAAGGAGTGAGAAATTAAAAATGATGCCCCGACACAGCGACAAAGAATGTCCATTCTTCCCGCCTCACCGGATAAGTCATTCAGAGAGAAAATAGGTTTTGTGGTTGCAGTGTGACTTACTATTACAAATTGCCGCATGAGATTCTTTTTTTCACAGGGGCTAAATCTTCATCGATGTTGTGGGGAATGATGTTTGAAATAATAAGAAAGTAGTTCCAGGCGTATGTCAATTTATTTAAGTTTTATGGAATATATTTCATACATATGATGGTGTTGTTTGAAAAAGTTCATAAAATATTGAAACAGGGAGAAATATGCGATTCGTGCCTAGGACAGATTTTTGCAGATGATGGCCATGGATTGACTAATGGTGAAAGGGGAAGATCTTTGAAAGTGGTTTATGCTATGAAAAATAAGGAAACTATTAAGACTGAAATGGATTGTTGGATTTGTTTAGGTGAGAGTTTTCTATTTGATGAATGGGCAGCTTCAGTTACGGAGAATCTTAATGGGATAGAATTTGAAACATACAAGATTGGGAGTTTCATGTCGCCCCTATTGGAAGAAAATGGGAAACTACTTAGAGAAATTATAGGAGAAGATTTAGATTGTGGCGAGTCTCTTAAAACCGAAATGAATCGAGAAGTTGGTAAGCTTGTAGGAGATAAAACAGGGAAAAAATTTGTGGCTGATAATCCAGATGTAATGGCAATGTTAAATATTTCAACTAGATCCGTAGATATTCAGGTGAATCCAATATTTATTTATGGCAGGTATAGAAAGATGATCAGGGGGATACCTCAAACTAGATGGCCATGTGGAAAATGCAAAGGAAGTGGAGAAATGATAGATGAAATTGTGTGTAAAGAATGTAATGGATCGGGGAAACAGTATGAAGAAAGTGTCCAAGAATTAATAGCGGATAGAATGGTTGTTCTGATGCAGGGGAGAGATTGTGTATTCCATGGCGCGGGGAGAGAGGATATAGATGCTAAAATGTTGGGAAATGGCAGACCATTTGTTATGGAGATAAAATTTCCAAATAGACGTTTTATGGACATTACGCAGTTAGAAATTGAAATAAACCAGAAAGCCATAGGTAAAGTTGAAGTTGAATTGCAAGGATTTGTTAGTAAAAAAATGGTAGCGCATATAAAAGAATTGCCTGCTGCTAAAACATATCGTGCTAGGGTTAAATTTTCCAGCCCCGTGGAATTAAGCTTGTTCAAAAATGCCATTGAGAAGTTGAATGGCATAGAAATTGAACAGATGACCCCGACTAGAGTGGCCCACCGTAGAGCAAATAAAATGAGATTAAGAAAAGTATATTCTGCAAGTGGTAATTTAGAATCTGAAACCGAAGCCATGGTAGAAATTCATGGAGAAAAGGGATTGTACATCAAAGAACTAGTTAGTGGAGATGGAAGAAAAACCAGACCCAGTTTGTCGGAATTAATTGGGGTTGAAGCGTGTGTGGAAAGTTTAGATGTAACTTCTGTAATAGCAGAAGATCAAGATTTCATTGTGCCAGAATACATGCTTGAATATATTGGAGAAGAATAATGGGGATAATTGGAGTTGACGAAGCTGGAAAGGGACCAGTGTTGGGATCGATGTTTGTTGCTGCTGTTCGGGTTTCATCGGAAAAAATGGTGCCAGATTCGGTAGCAGACTCAAAAAAACTTACAAAGAAACAAAGAGAAAAAATAGCAAATATTATAATCAAAATAGAAAACTGTTCAATGGGAATAGAAGAAATAAAAGTAGAAGAAATTGATACGGTGGATTCTAACATGAATAATTTAACAGCCATGGGACATGCGAAAGCCATCTCTCAAATAGTTAGAGAAGGAGATAAAATTTATTTAGATGCAGCGGATGTTAATGCGCAAAGATTTGGCGAGAAAATACGGAGAGAATTGGATGTAAAAGTTCAGATATTTTCAGAACACAAAGCGGATGAAAAATATCCTATTGTTAGTGCTGCGAGTATAATAGCAAAGGTCGAAAGGGATGCCCATGTATCCAAACTTGCAAAGTTTTTTGGAGAAATTGGAAGCGGGTATCCAGCTGATGTGAGAACACAAGAATTTCTAAAAAAATATTTAGATGAGAATAATAGATTGCCAGAATGTGCGAGATTATCTTGGAAAACTAGTAAAAATTTATTAAATCGGCATTCTCAAAAAAAAATTGGAGAATATTAGACAGGGGATTCATTGGTTAAATGTGCGCAAAATTATTTTAAATTAAGTAGAAATCTCAGTATATCACCATAAGCAGGTCGGGTTATGAGAACACCGAGTAATACACCTAGAATAGTTATTATAGCAAATCCACGTAGATCCCCAAGAGAGAGAATTGCAAGAGGACTTAGAGCGGCTATTGTTGTTAATGCTGCAGCACCAATAATCCAAAAAGCAGTTTTGAATCTGTTTTGAAATATTCTTTTTGAAGATATATCACCGCCCGACATTACTTCATCTGCGATAATTATTAGATCATCTACGCCAGTTCCAATTACTGCTATGAACCCAGCTATATGAGATAGATCTAAAGCCAGTCCTATTGCTGAAGAAAAACCAAGTAAAATAACAACTTCTGAAAGTGCAGTTACTACCATTGGAAGGGCTACTTTTATCTTACCGTAGCGTAGAAAAACAACAGCTGCAACGGCGAATATTGAAAGTATTCCGATAAGGAGGGAGTAAAGTTTGAAATTATCTGCCAAACTAGGAGAAACGAAATCAATAGTTCCAGAATCTAAATCTAGAGGTGCAGGTAATGCCCCAGCCCTTAGATGTAGACGTAAAAGTTCTGCCCCACTTTGATTGACAGAAGTCATAACGAAATTTTTACTGCTAGCTAAATCTCCGGCGATTATTGTTTGTGCCAATCCAGAGGATAGAGAAGCTGAATAAACGATGTCACCATCTAGAACTGTATTTATGCAATGACGCATTTCAGGAGGCAAAGAAGAGGTACATGAATTTACTCCATTGGAAGATGTGAAACCATTTGAATGCAATGTTTTTTGGAACTTTATAGCCCCGGATTCGGTTAAAGTTACAGGGACATGGTAGGAACTAATAGAAATTCCAGGTTCTTGAACAGTCCCTACCGTTGCTATATCAGATTGTGTCAAAACAACTATATTTTTGTTTTCTCCAGTTGCATCGGGGAAATTTGCAATTACCTCTACAGATCCTCTTTTTTCAACTAGTTTCCGGACTTGAGATCCATTATAATTGGGCACTTCGATTACGATAAAATATTGTCCGGTTGTAGTAATAGACTGCTGTACGGTTGCTCCAGATAATCCAGATTCATCGAATTTTTTATTTAGGACTTCAATTGTTGTTTGGCGAGTTTGAGAAGTTACACCTTGAATGATATCATTGTGATTCAAATTAAGATGATCTAGAGCCAATTTGAAATCTTCTTCCGATATATCAGAAAATATCTCTATTGTGCCCAGCCCGCCTTGGCCTAAAGTTGCGTCTACATCGCTACGGGATAAAAATCCAAAATAGTCAACTAAATTTTCTTCTATTTCAACCTCATTTCTATAGGTGAAATCTACTTGTTCTGCTGTGTATCCTAAAAGAGGAGCTCTAAGACGCGTCCCCCCAGAAAGGTCTAAACCATAGTTCAGATCCAAACTACTATCCGAAGATGTGATTTGAGGAGGTCCAGATGGAACTATTAGAACGACACTAAGAACTAGGAGTAAGATGAGAACTATTACACGCCAGAATTGACGAATATTCATTGTTTTTCTCCGACATACCAACGTAATAGGCTCACATTTAATAGATAAGTATTGAGAATATCAACGATAAGACCAAAGATCAGAACTATCCCTATGGAGGTGAGCAGATCCACGCCAAATAGGAATGCAGTTATGGTCATGACCATGATAGCGGAGAATGATGTTAATGTCATTGTTAAACCTGTTTTCATTGCCCGATACAGTGAATCGTAAAAATTACCTTTGCGTTTTAAAATATGATTGGTAAGTAATATATCAGAATCAACGCTATACCCGATTAGCATCAAAAGAGCAGCCAATGTACCTAAAGAAAGTTGTATTCCAAGTAGATTCATGATGGCAAGAGGTACTAAGATATCCCCCAGTGCTGAAAGGACTACTGCAACAGAAGGGACTATTTTCCTAAAGAGAATGAAAACTACAGTTGCCATTCCAACAAAAGCTGCCACTAAACCAATAAGAGCGAGTCTTTGTGTTTCTGCTCCGAAGCTAGGAGAAGTACTTTGGACAGATAATACCTCGAATCCAGAATCTATTGCCATTGATTCAAGTTGTTCTGGATTGATGAGAGATGTCTGAAAATTCACTATATAAGCATTTTCGCGAGTGACTATGGATCGTATTGAATGGGATGAGGACCCAAAAGTGGTTCTTATTGGTTCTATGCCATTATCAGAAATTAACAGAAGTTCTGCACCGCCAGTAAATTCAATTCCAGGATTTACTGGAGATCCTGTAAAAAAATACCATCCGCTTAAAATTAAAACTGAAAGTAACATTAGCGTAAGGGGTATACAGATAAGCTGCCTGTTAGAATATTTTCTGAAATCAAATGATTCGACATCGAACTCGAACATACGAATTAGCGGTGTGAGTTAGAATGCATAAAGTTTCCTAATCTGAATGGGTTAGAAATATTAGGTATAAATTCACATTTATTACCGTGTATGGATAAAACTGCCCCCTTCAGAAAACATTAACTATGACCAAGAAGAATGACAGGTAGCGGCTACAAAATTTATTATGGAAATGACACAGGAAAGGTCAAAAATTAATCAAAAATATAAATGGGATTTGAACAGCATTTATTCTAGTGATGAAGAATGGCAAAGGTCATTTGAAAACATAAATAAAAGTTTGGAGGGTTTCAAAGCATATGAAGGACGGGTGTGCGAAACTGAAAAAACACTTCTAGAGTTATTAGAGTTACTAGAAAAGGTAATGCGAGAATTTGGGAAAGTGATTTCTTATGCCAAGTTGAGTTCGGATGAGGATAAAAGAGACCAGACAAATCAATCTATGTTGACGAAAGCTAGATCACTATCATCTGCTTTGGGTGGAGTAACTAGTTTTATTGAGCCAGAGATACAAAAAATTAGCATTGAAGAACTAGAAACACTACTAGAATCTGGGGAAGAAATTTCACACTATGATCACTATTTAAGAGAAATAATACGTGTGAAGGATCATGTTAGGTCTGCAGAAATTGAATCTTTGTTGGCAGAAATGGGAGAGATATTTTCTACTCCAAATGAAGTTTATGGTTTATTAATGAATGCGGACATGTCATTTCCTAAAGTTAAGAATGAAGACGGTAAAATGATCGAAATTGGACAGGTTAACTTTACGAAATTTATGAGGAACAAAAATGAGAATTTTCGTAAAGATGTGTATCAAAAATATTATGGAGAACTTGGAAAATTTCGCAACACTATTGCTGCGATGTTAAAGAACAATGTTATTGCAGATGTCAGGATTTCAAAGGCCCATAATTACCAGAGTGCCAGGAGCGCCGCTATGGATGGGGGAAATATTCCAACAGACGTATATGATATGCTTATAGACACCATTAGGAACAATTTAGATGTCCTTCATAGGCATATAGAATTAAAAAGAAAAAGTCAACAAAAAAATAAACTTAATATGTGGGACTTATATGTCCCAATAGCACAGGGGGAAAGTCCAAATGTGGAATATAAACAAGCGATTGAATATATAGTATCTTCTGTTGAACCATTAGGTCAAAAATATAAAATGGCGTTGGAAAATGGGATCGAATCAAATTGGATTGATGTTTATGAAAACAAAGGCAAATATTCAGGTGCATATAGCGGAGGAACATATGACACGAAACCATTTATACTTATGAACTATCAAAATGACATACAATCCATGTTTACTATGGCACATGAATTGGGTCATTCGATGCATTCTAAATTGACAAATGAATCACAATCATATATATATTCAGGATATGAAATATTTGTTGCAGAGGTCGCTTCTATTTTTAATGAGGCTTTATTGACAAACTATCTTTTAGAAACAATAAAAGATGAATCTTTTAGATTGCATGTCTTAGATGAAGCCATAGAAAGGTTTAGAAGTACTTTGTTTAGACAAACTATGTTTGCTGATTTCGAACACCAAATTCATACAGTGGTAGAAAATGGAGGTGCCCTTGTACCAGACAATCTAGACAAAATATATAGAGGACTGAAAGAAGAATTTTATAAGCCAGTTAAAATGGATGATTATATACAGAGAGAATGGATGAGAATACCGCACTTTTATTATAACTACTATGTATACCAATACGCCACAGGACTATCTGCCGCTATGGCACTTTCTAAGGGAGTTCTAAGTAAAGAAAATGGAGCATTGAAGAAATATATTTCATTCTTGGAATCGGGATCTAGTGCCCATCCTTTAGAGCTACTAGAAAAAGCAGGGGTTGATCTTAAATCTAAAACTCCTATTGAAAATGCTATAGAAGTTTATGGAAAATATATTTCAGAAATGGAACTAATAATAAATTAAATGAATGGGAAAATATCAAGATGATGCTTCCTGAAACTCCAACTATAAGAATAACATATGGGAGTGGGAGTGGACCAACTAAAATTTCATCTTATGATGCTGCGCTTTACGATGCAGGAATATGCAATTATAACCTTGTTAGTGTGTCATCGGTCATCCCAGAAGGATCAGAAGTAGAGTTGGTTACAGAAATGCCTGATTTGGGACCAATTGGGGGGAGATTGTGGGTAGTCCAAGCAAGGACTACAATAGGAATCAAAGGAGAAAGAGCGGTATCGGGGTTGGCATGGGTTACTGGAGATAATGCAGGAATATTTTATGAATCTTCAGGGGGAATATCGAAAAATAATGTTCTAGAAGAACTTATTCAGGGGATAGACGCTTGTAAAAAGTTGCGTGGATGGAACTTTGGAGAGACAAAAATTAAGATACACAGTTCTGAGCCAAATAAAACTGGTTTTTCCACTTCAATAGTTGTTGGAGTATATGGAAAAAGTGAAAGTATGTTCTGAATTTATTTACCCCAAAAAGGATCGTTTATTCGTTTTTGTTTTAAGAAAAGAGAAAGCACTTCGCGCTCGTCTTCTCGGAGATCTGGGGAAAAGTTACCTTCTAAGGCTTTGGCATGTTTTTCGTGGACATCCACCCAAATTTCAGATTTTTCGTCTATTTGTCTACCTATTGTAGGACCTTCAATGGAGATACTTACTTGATCGCCTGAATGAGCTTTATCGACGGACTCTCCTTGATGTTTTATTTCTTTTATAAATCCAATTCTTTGAAAGTCATCTTTTGTTTGAATAGAAACCGGTGAATTTTTTTGTAGAGTCCCCATTAATATTTCCACCCCGACTACGGCAGGATTTGAATGGCGAAAAATATGATTTTCCATAATAATAAATTTAGCTGGACGGGTTAGTTTTTCGAATATGCTGGTTCTACGATATGTTTGAAGGTCCTCGGTTAAAGATTCATAATCTTCTAGAAGGCGATAGATGACATCATTTAAGAGAATAGTTACACCTTTTTCTCTTGCGTGCCTTTCTGCTTCTTCAATGGAGTTTACGTTGAATCCAAGGATTATCCTGTGTTGTTTTTCGCTTGAAGTGCTAGCCAGAGATACATTTCGAGGGGCTATATCTCCAACAGTTGCACTTAATATAGGAGCACCTATTTCTGAGAGTGCTTTTGATAATGCTTCCAAACTGCCAAGAGTATCTGCGCATATGATAACTCCAGAATCCTGAGTTTCGATTTTTATTTTTTCTAATTCGGACTCTATTTCAAAGACTATAGATTCAAGAGGAGCATCTTTTACTTCACGGAGGGGGGATCCAACTATAACGTTTGAGAGCCCAGATGCTGCGACTTTTATTCCAGATGCTGCTGTTGCTTTTGAAGTTCTTGTGAAGGTACTATTTGGATTTGAATCAGATATTGGAAGTAAACTGAATAAAGCACGGATATTGGTGGATATTGGGCCATCTTCACCGCCGACTACTATCGTGCTTTCTTCTGAAATACTACCATCGTACAAAATTGCGTCGAAAGTTTTTCCCAGACCTTTTTCTTCTTTGACTTCGAGTACGATTCCTTTTCCAGGTCCATCTAAATCAACAGATATTGAATCGCGCATATATTTTTGGGTTAAGCCCATTAACACTGCTAGTAAATCAGGTATACCTTCTTTAGTGTGTGCACTTGTAGGAATTATCCCAACAGTTTTGCTGAAATCCGATACTTTCCAATAATAATCTGCCGAGAACCCGAAAGTTGAAAGTTCACCGAGTAGTTGGTAGAATTTTTGGTCAAGAGATTTTCGAATACGTTCAGGTTGTGAATTATAGCTAGTTACAATGGACGAATTGTTTTGAGAATTCCACCCGGGTATGGTGTCAATTTTGTTAGCACATACTATAAAAGGAGTCTTGCTTTCACGGAGGATGGTTAATGCTTCTTTTGTCTGAGGCTGAAATCCATCCTTGATGTCAACTACTAAAATCGCTATGTCTGCAAGAGAACCCCCACGAGATCGGAGGGTTGTGAAGAGTTGATGTCCGGGTGTGTCTATGAAGAGTAATCCAGGTATTTCAAAATTTTCAGAATTTACTAGAGACCCTGCCATTTGAGAGATTAAATTGATTGAAACTGTTGTTACCCCAATATGCTGAGTTATTGAACCTGCCTCTGTTGAAGTTACTGAAGATCCACGGATGCTGTCTAAAAGAGTGGTTTTTCCATGGTCAACATGACCAAGAACAGATACTATGGGAGTTCTTAACGACTGTATTTTTTTGGGTTGATTTTGTGACATTCATGTTACCTCAGAGTATAGTTAATTTTAATTTGCTATGACAGAATTAAAGTTATATGTATAATTTGGTGTTTCTCCGTGAGTTTATGCTTGTTGAAATAATATGGATATAATATGACAGATGTATTAACTTCGAATCTTCAAAAGAAGAACGTTGTAAGAATGGACGGGGTAGGATTGGGAACCTTGAAAAATCTGACAGCTGACTTGAGCACAGGTAAACTCGAATTCTTTATTGTCACCCCGCCAGGGGGTAATGCTACAGAGGAAGATATATATGATATAGATGATGAGGGGAATTACCGTGTGCCTATTGATCAGATTGATTCGATTCAAGAGCACATAATGGTAAAAGATGGCTTAGACGTTATGAGTTGAAATAGAGAACATACATGTACGTTTTAGATTCTTCTGCGTTCATCTTGGGATACGAAACAAAAGGACCGGTTGTGACAATTGCTGAAGTTTTTGAAGAATTAAATGGAGAGAGTACCTTTCGATTTGAATCTATGAAGGGTTCCGGGATGAGATTGGAAATTCCAAAGAAAGAAACGATTGAAAAAATTATCCAGGTTTCTGAAGGCACAGGGGATAGAAATGTTCTTTCTACAACTGATATTAGATTAATTGCAGCTGCATTTGAAATTGGAGGGATTCTAGTAACAGATGACTATGCTATGCAGAATGTTGCTATGGAGATTGGAATAGAAATCGAAGGGATAGATAAAGATATAATTAAAGAGAAAAGAGTCTGGATATTTAAATGTCAAAGTTGCGGGAGAGAGAATAAAAAAGATGAGGGGAATTGTCCAATTTGCGGAGGGGAATTTAGAAGAAAAAATCCTTCTAGATGAGACATGTTATTTTATTTTATGCGAGACCAGAAAAAGAGTATTGGTAAAAAAGAACTAAGAAAATAATTGAATCATAGAGCCCATGTAGAAGTGCGGCTGAAAATAGGTTTTTAGTTTTGTAATATACGGCCCCAATAATCAATGAGAGGATAAAAATTACCAAGAGTGAGTTTAGAGTAGAAATGAAATTTTGAGATAGATTTCCACCAGAATATGCGAATAAATGTACTGCTGAAAAAATGATACTAGATATGATAATTGAAATTTTGGGGGAAAAGGAATTATACAATAGCTTTTGGATAATATTCCTATACAATAATTCTTCAGATGGCCCTATTAATAATAATGAAATTGGAATAAAATAGAGTAATGTTTTTGGGTTGGATGTTGCTATGGATTCTACAGAGTGAGTTGCAGTTTCTGCCCCAATATAAGAAAAAATAATTGCAGCTGAAAATATGGCCAAGAAAAGAACGAATAATCCGGCGAGGACATAAGATATATCACTTTTAGTTGGAAAATGCAAATCTATGAAAGTTAATGGGGTTTTGGTGAAGTGAAGATATAAAAATGAGAGGGTGAATAGGCCCAGTCCCAATCCAAGAGACCCCAAAAGCATAACACCAGTATTCGTGAAAATAAGTTCACCAAATAGTGCTGAGAAAATTAGAAGTAAAATAAGACTGAAAAAATATATGAACACCAAACCAGATAATCCAAGAAAAATTGCCAATCGAATATCTTTTAGTTTTGACTTATTTATGTTTGAAAACTTAATCGAAAATCCCATATACTATTCACCAATCCAATATTGGTTTTTGCTTTGGGTGGCTTGTGATTCAATTCCTTGATCCCCTGTCAGCATTCCGTTTAGAGCACGTTTTCCCCATTCCACTGCGGGTTGATCGAATCCATTTATTTCTTGTAATTCTGCTGAAAGTATGCAAGATGCCATGCAACCATGTAAAAGTTCTCCAATGTGGAATGGACTAATTTTTTCTAATTCGATTCTAACAGATGGGCACCCTACATCTGCTAGGCTAGCTTCTGTTGTTTGTAGCTCTTTTTTTAATAGAGAATCGATTCGAATATTTGATAGGTAATTGAAATCACTCGATTCTATTGACGGAATTGATAAACTTGTTTGATGGTCGAGTATATCTATGAATGTCACCATTAGATTTCGTTTTCCCGCACGATAAAGTTGTAGTTGAGAATGTTGGTCTGTAGCCCCCATTGCACGAGTTGGTATTTGACCGAGTGAATTTTTTCCTAGGCTTTCGGACCATAATTGGGCAAACCATTCTGTGAATGTTTCTAAATTTTCTGAATAAGGCATGACAGAGTTAGCGGATATACCCATGTTTGATAATTCGGTTGTGACTGCTCCGAAAGCATATGCTGGAGAATCATATAGAGACCCAGATAATGAATTGAATCCACTCCTAGCCCCTTTAATGAGTTCTTCTATAGAACCGCCTAGAATAGCAAAAGGTGCCAATCCTACTGGAGAAAGTACTGAAAAACGTCCAGGTATATTTTCGGGGAATGGTAATAATGGCAGATTATGTTTTTTAGATAGTTCATACAATGGACCACTACTAGATGTGGTTACTAGGGTATTGGATTCCCAATCTATATTTTGTTTCTTCATAAAATCCCTGACGAGGAAGAAATTTGATATTGTTTCTATAGTCCTCCCAGAAAGAGAAACTATATTTACAAGTGTATTTTTGAAATCTATCGCGGATAAAGTGGTTGATATGTGTGATGGGTCTATGTTGTCTAAGACCATATGCCCAGGCAATCCAAGTGTTCTAGAAAGGGTTGCAGAACCTAATGCACTCCCCCCTATCCCTATAGTAAGTACATTTGAAAAATTAGAGAATTGATCCATAAAATCTTGGAAATTTTTTAGTTCTTCTGGATTTAATGGGTTTAGAGCTGCGTAGCCAAAATCACGGTTGTTTATTTTAGGCGCGATTAGGTCATGTATATGACGAATCTTACTATCTAAAGAATCCATCAGTTCAGGAGTAAGTCCAGGGGATGAAACTGGATCCATACTATTGCCAATATCAATACGCATATACTAGTCCTGTGACTTTGATAACGAAATCTTCTTTGATTCTGCAGCAAGTTGGTTATAAGGAAGAAACTGTTTTGGAAATTGAAACTATAAGAAGCAATTCATCATGGTAAAAAAGAGATCAGGGGTTATTGTAAAATATATCCGCATAGGTAAAGAAAGCCGGTCTTTGATGTTAAAATCATATGTTTTTGTTAGTTTTTTTGTGGGATTTTTTAGTTTACTGTTGCTTGTTCTTGCAAACATTACGTGGATAGCCAATCCAATCGCGTCTGACTCAAATCTATTTAGAGAACAATATCTAATTACAGCCGTCTTATTACTAGTCATTATCCCACTATTTATTCCATTATTTGTTGTGTCAGAACGTTATATAAAAGGATTGAATAATCGTTGGGTGGATTTTTATATGGCTTGTACTGGTTATGTATTCATAGGCGCTTTATTTTTGGGATTATTAATATCGGACCCGAAATACCATATGTTTGATTGGCCGATGGAAATGATAGGGAAACGGATTGACATGTTGCCTAATGAATATGGGATCATACCCATAGGGATTTCAATAGTGATAATGTTGATTGCTGTGAAATTGGTGAAAAAATTAAACTAAGTTGAGAATCATGTGTTCGAACACGTGGGAAATTGTGTTGTGTTCTATGGATAGTTTTTTGAAAATTTTGTAGGCACTGTCAAGTGATTTTGAATCATTCTCGAAAATATAAGGATAATCTACACGTGTTAAAATCAACGGGTGGGGTGGGGCAGGTGGGATTCCTTCTGGGCCCGTTAATGCCTCTGTTGAGAAAATGCGGTTTATTTTTTCAATGGGAGATTTCTTTGAAGATATTTCTTTGATTATAGATACCAATCTGCGGACTAATTCTCGAGAGAAACCATTAGACTCTACTGAAATAACAAAATAATCCCCTATAGAGGATATGTTTATATCTATATCCCGAATAGTTCTTTGAGAATCAGGAGTTAAATTATGGAAATCGTGCATTCCAGAAAGTAATTTTGCACTTGTGTTTGCTAAGTCTATATCAAGAAACGAAGAGTGTAAATAATAGACATATTGGCGCCTAGAAGCGTCGAGTGTGGAATTGAAATTTTCCGGTACATTGGATGAAGACCATACCCTAATTGATCTAGGTAGTTTAGAATTTATAGCAGAAGGAGTACACCAAGTAGGGGCTTCAAATGAAACAGTTTGTGCCATAGCTGAAACTCCAGAATCGGTCCTGCCTGCTGCAGAATAATTAAGTGGTACGCCTTCGCAAATGTTCAAAGAAGTTAGAGATTCAAACAGAGATTTCTCAATAGTTGGTAGATCTAGTTGACGTTGAAACCCATGAAAATTCCGCCCATCATAAGCTAGTTTGAAAGCACGTTTCATGAATCAATATTGGATGTGGAATGAAAATCTTCATACGAAGGATGGTCGTGGTCCCCGGGAAAATCGTCTATGGATACTTTTACTTCTTCCCCGGTAGACATTTTCTTCAAAGTGATTTCGTTTTTTTGGAGATCCCTTTCTCCAACAATTATAACAGTTTGTGCATTAATGGAATTTGAATAGCTCAGTTGAGAGGTTAAATTCCTTCTTGAAATATCAGTTTCAACTATATTGTTACGAGTTCTAAGTTTGTGTGCAAGTTCATTTACTATTTTTTGAGTGTTTCCAATTTGAAGTATATAATAATCAGTTGAGAGTTTAAGTTGCGGCCAGAGGTCAGTTCTAATAAGGAGTTTTTCGAGTGTTGCATCTCCAAATGCGAATCCAACGGCAGGAATTTGAGGGCCGCCTAAATCATGAATGAGATTATCGTATCGCCCGCCACCAAAGATTGATCGTCTTATTTCTCCAGAAGAGTCGAAACATTCGAAAATGAAACCAGTATAATAGTCTAGCCCGCGTGCAGTGTTTAGAGATATTGAGCAGTGTTCTTCTGCGAGAGTATTAGATACGATATCTAAAATGTCACCTAAATTTTGTATTGCTGTTTGGGAATTGTCCCTATTTATAGATTCAGATAGTTCAGGTAGATTTGTTAGAGATAGTATCGATTCTAGCTCGTCGAGAGATTTTTGAGGGAACTTTGAATTAATTAGTGATTGTTCATAAACTTCCAGCGTGATTTTATCCTTTTTATCTATGGTACGAATGGCTGCATTTATATCTATTTTTGGAGAAAATGACTTCAATATATCAGAAAGAAGAGTCCTATGAGAGATACGGAAAGTAAAATCATCTTTCTTTAAACCTAAATCAGATAACATGTGTGCAGCACAAATTATAATTTCTGCATCGGATTGAGGACTATGAGATCCAAATATATCGACATTGGTTTGATAAAATTCTCTAAAACGTCCTTGTTGAACCTGTTCATAACGCCAGAATGGTCTTGTTGAAAACCATTTTATGGGTTTTGGAAGAGATTTCCCACGCATTGCCACCATTCTGGCAACTGTTGGTGTCAATTCAGGAGTCAACGTTATTTCCCTACCACCTTTGTCTGCGAAAGAATATAGATGGTCCACAATTTCAGGTCCACTTTTATCTATGTATAGCTGAGTGGATTCAATTGACGGAGTTCCTATCTCACGGAACCCATAGCTTGAAATCGTGTTTTCTAGTGAATTTAAAACATAGTTTCGATTGACCATCTCCTCCGGATAGAATTCCCGAAAGCCTTTGAGATGATCTTGCATATTCAGAGATAGTTCGTGGAAGCGCTTGAATTCTTCCGTTTTTTTGCGGGTTTTCGTGTGAAATCAGCTTATAAATAAATTTATCTTCGTTTAATGTCGAATCCCTTTTTCGATTGAGGAGATAGTTTTTGTAACAAATCTCGCATTTGGTTCTCGGTTATTTTATCGCCCAAACGCCCGCCTTGGGCTAGAGCGATTATCTGCTGCTCTACTTGAGCTGCGAAATCTGGTCGGCTCATACGAACAGAATTTAGTCTCTTTCGTGCCCCATCGGTTAAGAATTGCCGCATTAAAGCTTGTTTCTGCATATCTGCTTGTTGTTGGAAAGCTTGCTCTTGTACTGCATCTTGTTGGCGTGATTGAAGTTCAGCTATTCTTTGTTGCCGGATAGCATCTAGTTCACCGTCATTTTCACTCATATGGATTAACTTTAATGTCGTTCGACAAAACAATTACGGAGGCAGATTTAATTAAGAATTGAGTATAAAATAAAAGATGGATTAAATATATCGGTTTAAATCGTCTCTATCAAGTTTTTTGAGAACTTCTCCGGCAGTTTTATCAAGTAAGCTTTGTCCCTGAGAACTTACGACCCGGCCGATTGAATTCGGAGGGCGTTCGAGGAGACCCACTTCTTCCAATTGTTGCACTATTGTTCGAATTATCTTACCGCTTCCATCTGCATGGTGCACTGGTGCGACTTTGAACCTGTTAGACCCGGATTTTGGTCCACCGTATAGAGTTGTTAGTCTTTCTACCCCAACTGGACCATCCATAGCAATAGTTCTTAGAATACTAGCTGCGCGAACATACCAGAAATCAGCTTGTTCAGGTGGAAGTTCCCTGTTTGGACCGGTTTTGGCGAATTTGGACCATTCGGGGGGTTGAATTTTTTTGGAAAGTGACTCCGATAATGTACCTAGAAATGCATCGGCGGGGACGTCGTAGAGAGTTACCATTGGTATAGAAGTTTCCTTCCTCGGTTTTTAAGTCCATCGAAGTACTGCTCACAAGGTGAGGGGCAAAACGAAAAAGATGTTAAAGGTTCTGTTTTGGTTGATAATTAAGCAATGGTTAAATTGTTTTAATGACAGCGGGGTGGTGAATAAACTATGATGGATGAACAAGATGCATTGGAATTTATAGTGAGTAAAGTTCAAAAAGGGGGAGACGATGCTGCCTACATAGAGGGTTTACTCATTACAACTGATATGCTGCACGAGATATTTGATTTTCCAAAAGGTACAACGTATTATACGGCGGGGTGGAGATCCGTAGGAGCATCGCTTTCGGACATAGCTGCCATGGGTGGGCGGGCTATAGCCGTTGTTGCCGCTTATGCTGCTCCAAAATTTGACAAGAATGAAATTGGGGAATTTATTAAAGGTGCTAAAGACGTATGTAACAAGGTAGGATCAGAATATGTTGGCGGGGATTTAAGTGAATCAAAATATTTTAGTGTTGTTACGACAGCTGTTGGAGAATCAAAGAAACCAGTTTTTCGAGGGGGTGCCGTGTGTGGAGACGTTGTTTGTGTTACTGGAACGCTAGGAAGAAGTGCCGTAGCTTGTAAAATGTTTGAGGATGGAGATGTAGAGAGAGGGAATGAAATATATAGATTTACACCGAGAATTAAAGAGGGTTTATTGATATCCAAATTTGCCACTTCTATGATGGATTCGAGCGACGGGATTGTTAGGTCTTTATATGAAATATCAAATTTGAGCGAGTGTGGATTTAATATAAAATCTGAAAAAATTCCAATCGATGACCGTATTTTAGATGTCTTGGAGGATGTTGATGATGCATTGGGACTTGCTATGACCTATGGAGAAGATTTTGAATTGGTATTTACCATTCCAAGAAGAAATTACGAGGAAATAAAAAAGTTGTTGGAGATAGATGTTAATATAATAGGTGAAGTGACAGAAGGAGGAATTAAAATGGATGGTAAAGTGTTGGAAAATAAAGGGTATACACATCACAGAATAGAGTGAGAAAATTAAAATTTCTGTGATTTTATGTTATTAACTTAGAATTTGGATAGGTATTGGTGTGAAACACATAAGTCCTAAAACAAATACACAGATTCCTAGTAACTTTCTTGAGAAATTAAGAGGATCTTCTTGGAGAGGTTTTGCAGAACCGGCTTGGGCAAAAAGAAGTGTCAGGATTCCCCAAAATAACCACATGGAGACTGCGCTGCTTGCATTGGCTGAGAAAAGATTGTTGCCGAAAAAGTGAAGAGATGCTGCAAGACCAAAAAGAAAACCAGGAACAAGAGCCGATACTGTTGCCCCACGTTCACCTAAAATTCCACGTATTATATGCCCCCCATCTAATTGCCCCACGGGGAGTAAATTTAAGAAAGTAATAAACATCCCAACCCACCCACCGAGTACAACAGGGTTTAAGGATAACCCGGTGTTTGGATGGCCAATCTGACTAGTTCCAGTTAAAAGTCCGATTGAGAGTTCAGCTCCAGGCAAACCTACAGCTATTGCGATTAATTGGAATAAAACAGGGTATCCAAATTTAATTGTGAGATTATTATATCCAGATTCAATTGCCCAAGGAGGTACTGAAATTGGGTCAAGTGTAAGTCCAATTGCAGTTACCAATATAGTAGCAAATAATCCAGCTATTGGACCTGCGATTCCTATGTCAAAAAGTGCAACTCTTGTGGGTATATGGCCCTTTATACGGATGACTGCGCCCAAAGTACCTATAAACGTAGGCATGGGGATAAAATAAGGTAATGTTGCATCTACACCATAATACTTGCTTACGGCATAGTGTCCCAATTCATGGACAGCTAACACACCTATAACAGATGCTGCAAAAGGCCAGGCTTGAAGAAGAGATAATGGATTAGATAAAGGGTTGGGTATATAATACCACATAGATCCAGCATAAAGAGTTGAGATGATAGTAGCTATAAAAAGAAATAATTGAGTGAATGGGAATTCTTTTTGTTTGGGTAAAATTGGTTCTGCTATGAGAATATATTCGCCTAGATGTTGATTTAGACTTATGTCGTATCCGTAGTTTTTAAAAAGAGGTACAGCAAGTTTTAAAAGAGATTGTTGGGTTTCAAGAAGATCCCCATAATATGATATGCTTGAATCATTAAAATTGATTTCATATACGCGAAAAACTGAAGAAAATGAATCAATTGGCGGAGTATTATGGAGATGGGCGTCCATCAACTCAAGAAAAGTTTCAAGTGGACATATAAACTTTGATCTGCATCAAATGGTTTTCGGTGAAAGAATTATACTTGCGCAGGTACTAAACGCCAGGTTGTTGCACTAGTATAAGACCATTTTTCAATTTGGATATCCATGCTCGAATCATTTCGAATTCGGGATAAAAGTGCACCGATCTCTTTTGGAGAGAGCCCAACTTCTGCAGCTATGAATTTGCTCTTGAAATAAAGATTCCCAGATTCTATCCGGGTTCGAAGATATTCCATAAGCAGCTCTGTTTTTGCCTCTGTGGATAATGGTGAATCTGAGTTCATTATACCAACTGAGGTGAGCAGGTTACATATATACTGATGATCTCCAGTTCATTTTTAGGTGTTTTTGGGCTATGAAGTATTGTATAGTTGAATTCATAAAATGTTTAGAAGGGGTTATAAGTTTCATAAACCATTGTAAAAGATTATTTCGACATATTAAAATGTGGAAAAAATGTCAGACTATGTCGGACATTTAGCTGCCAAAGTGTGAGTTTTATGTTAAAATACTGCAATTATGGCCTATCATGAACCCAAAATGAACCGTCTATTTTTATTTCTTTTTTGAATATTGGAACTTCAGATTTTATACGGTTGATGCCTTCTTGAACCGCTTCGAATGCTTCGTTTCTATGCCCAGCTAGAACAACTACGAAAACAACGTCGTTTCCCGATTCAATTGGCCCAGTTCTATGATGCATTAGAACTTCAAAAACTCCATTTTTCTCGCGTATTTCGGAACATATTTTTTCCATGCGGGAATCTGCAATTCCAGAATATTTTTCAAATTCTAGCCTAGTTGTAGAGGAATCTGAAAGGTGGTCAAGTTCACGGACACGGCCAGTGAAAGTTGCAATTGCACCTGCAAGATTGGCATCGGGGGATTGAAGAATTTTGCCTATAAGAGAATCTAGACTTTCAAATGGTTCAGTCTCATCTAGTTTTGATATAAGATCGGGTATATTGAGTTCGGAGATTGAAGATACATCCATTAAAGTGGTACCGGAATGGGAATTCCCATTAATTACTAAATAGGGTATATTGAGTTCGGGGAAACCACTTATAAAAACATATTCGTGTTTTGCTGCAAGTTTATCTAGGAGATTTGAAAAATCTATATGAGTTCCAGCAGCTGACCAATAACCGTTATCTGAAAGTTCATATGAGGTAAATTCGATACCATGATCATCCCCAGAAAAAGATCTAGATACAACTGCTATAGATTCTTTTGATGAGAAATGACTGCAAATTCTATCAAGTAAATAAGTTGAATCTTCAACACTATCTGCAATTCCTAGAGGCCTCATAGGAGATTGTAGGTTAAGAAATGGCTTGTAAGTTTTGATAAAATGATGATTTTTGTTATAGTTGTATAGAACGGATTTTCAGTGGAACCAGAAATGCAAATGGAAAAATTTAGTGGTTAGTTTTGTAGAAAGTGACTAATTCTATGGAGTGGGGCATGTTGTTGGGAAAATGTTTTTTGTAATTTTGAATAAATTTGGATAAAAACCAATGTTTAAAGTGCACTCGCAGAGACTCAGAAGTAATGAGAATAGTAATATCCATTGGAGGAAGCGTCCTTTTCCCAGAATTATCTAAGGAGAGGGTCAAAGGATATGCAGAGGGAATAGATCAGATTGTATCAGAAGGGCATTCAATGGGCATAGTCGTTGGCGGAGGGAAAATTGCTAGAGAATACATTGGAGTTGCAAGAGAATTTGGTTCTGATGAGATTACACTAGATCAGATTGGGATTGCAGTCACAAGAGTCAATGCCCAAACCTTGATGGCATGTGTCGATTATGAATTTGGACAGCTACCGCCAGAGAGTTATGAATCCGCAAAGCATATTTTGCAGCAAGAGGGGATGGTGATAATGGGAGGCATTGCCCCAGGTCAGACCACAGATGCAGTTGGTGCAGCATTGGCTGAGTATTCAAATGCGGATTTATTGATATATGCTACAAGCGTTGATGGCGTATATAGCTCAGATCCAAAAGTGGATGAAAATGCCACAAAATTTGATAAAATAACACCATCTGAGTTGATAGAAATAATCGTGGGGACAGAAATGGTTGCAGGTAATGCAGCTCCTGTTGATTTATTAGCTGCGAAATTGATTGAGAGGTCGAGGATAAAAACAATAGTTATTGATGGTTCGAATCCCAAAAATATGGTAGATGCAGTTCTACATGACAAGTATAATGGGACCATCATTAATTCAGATTAAAAACGTGGCGCATAGAGGATAATGATAAAAGAAAATAATCGGTTTTTTTGGGCTGAAATAATTGCTGATGAGATAGAAAGTAGGGAATCTAAAGACACTATAATTATCAAGGGGGCTGTGTCACCTTCTGGTGCGCCCCATTTGGGACACTTGAACGAGATTATGAGGGGTTACTATGTTGCAGAGATCCTCAGGGATAGAGGTCATAAAGTTAGACAGATATTTACTTCGGATGACAAAGATGCACTTAGAAAAGTACCTAAATTTTTTATAGATGAGAATTGGGACATAATAGGCATAGATGAGATAGATGCAGGGTTATTATGGAAAAATCTTGGCGTTCCGTATTCAGATATTCAAAACCCATTCAATAGTGGGTATGAATCATATGGCGATCATTTTACAGCACTTTTAAGAGAGAGCACAGAAATGATTGGAGTTCCTGTTGAGTTTATATCTACAACGAAAATGTATGAAGAAGGCAAATTTGATGAGAGTATTAGAGAAATATTCGAAAAGAGAGAACTTTCTGAAATTATTTTGAAGAAATATCAAGATAATGTTTCAGATGGGTACATTCCGTTTGTGCCCCAATGTGAAATTTGTAATAAATTGACTGCAGGTGTAAAAAATATAGATATGGAGAGGGAAGTTGTAGCCTACAAATGTACTGGTTTTTTGGATGCGAGTGGAAAATTAATAAGCGGGTGTGGCCACGAAGGGCATGCATCTTTTAGAGAAGGAAAACTCCCCTGGAGATTTGAATGGCCTGCTGAGTGGAAAGTATTAAATGTTGATTTTGAACCGTTTGGAAAGGATCATGCAGAGGGTTCTTGGCCAAGTGGGAAAGAAATTGTCCAGGAGATATTTGGAATGGAACCCCCAGTTCCAATGGTGTATGAATGGTTCACTTTGGGTGGGAAATCACTATCTTCTTCAAATGGAAATATAATTACTGTAAAGGAGATTTCTAAGCTAATTGAACCAGAAATATTACGCTATTTCTTTGCTAAGAATCCAAATAAACAGAGGGACTTGGATCTGAGTAAAATGGATAGATTGGTCGATGAGTTTGATGAGTTTGAAATGTCATATTTTGAAGGAGATGGAAAAGATAAAAATTCAGTAGTCCCATCTCAGATATACCCTGCAATAATAAAAGAAACAGTTGAAAAATTAGAGGGCGTTAAGAGCATAGAAGAATTTAGGTCGAGGCAAAGGATCCCATACAGATCTTCTGCAGTTTTAGGAATGGTGAATAATGAAAAAATTCAGAAGGAAATGGCATCCCATCAAGGATATATTGATTTGGAATTGCCAAAATGGACAGTTGATTTGGCAATAGAACGGATAAAAAAAGGAAGGTATTGGGCAGAAAGTAACCAAAATGAATATAATTATTATGTGAAAGAAACCATGCCAGATATAGACATCAAAGAAGATTTTAAAATAGCTTTGAGAGAACTTGCAGATTACATAGAATTGGGGAAAGGAGGTGCAGAGATTCAAGAAAAAATTTATGGCATTTCAAAAGATAATGCAATTGAAATGAGTGAATTTTTTAAAGTTAATTATGAGCTCTTTTTCGCCCAGGAAAAAGGCCCAAGGTTGGGACCATTACTTTCGGCTCTAGATCGAAAGTTTGTTTGTGAACGGTTGCGGATGGAGAGATAGATAAAAATGGAATACTCTTTTTGGACTATTGTGTGGGCAATCGTGATTTATTCAATTGTAATAAATTGGTTGAGTCAGAGAGGAATAATTCCCAAATATGTGAAATCAAATGGCCCGATACACACGATTCATACGGAGAGGGGGAGAGAATTTTTAGAGAAGTTGTCAGTACCAAAAAGATTTTGGAGAATTTGGGGAAGTATTGGATCGGTGATTGCAGGTTTTATGATGTTGGTTACATTTGTTTTATTGATATTTTCAGCAGGTATGAGTATAAAGAACCCAGGCCCAGAGATTCTTAGTCAGCCAAGGAACATGATCATAGTGCCAGGAGTTAATGAGTTTCTGCCATTGCAAGTTGCCCCCGAAATTCTTCTGGGGTTATTGATAGGTTTAGTGGTTCATGAAGGGGGCCATGGGATAATGTGCCGTGTTGAAGGGATTGACATTAAATCTATGGGCATTGCCCTTTTTGCCATGATACCCATAGGAGCATTTGTAGAACCTGATGAACGAAGCCGTGGAAGAGTTAGTGAGAGAGGACAGATACGAATGTTTGCAGGAGGAGTTACCAATAATTTTTTTGTTGCATTTCTATGTTTTGCATTGTTATTTGGACCAGTGTCTAGTGGAATTGATGTTAACCAAGGGATAGCAATTGGAGGGGTGATTCCAGGATCACCAGCAGATGGTGCCGGGATCTTGGAAGGAGATCTTATAATTGAAACTACAGAGGATCAAAAAAGTTTGTCGTCAGTGGATTGGACAGTTGAAAGAAGAGATTATAAAGAAATACAAGTGATGACCATAGATAGAAGTTTAGGAATAGTTGGTACTGATGAAAACGGACCTTATAAAAATATAAATTCAATTATAGGATATGATAATAGTTTGTTGATTAATGGGGTGGAAATAAAAACAGAAGATTGGCTGGAAAATGTAATTGAACCAGATGAGATATTACTAGTCAAAATAGGAGAGGAAGAAGCTCAAAAAATCCCTATTGGTGCTTTGGTGAGTCTTGTAGATGATGGCCCATGGATAAAACAAAATGAAGTTCAATTGCCACCTTTGAATCACATAGTTGTGACAAATATTGATGGAGATAGGATTAAAGATGGCCAAGGAATTGGAGACTTTTTAATAGATACTGAACCGGGAATGATTGTAGAAATAAAATACTATGAGTTTTTAGAAAATGAAAATAGGTGGATTCTAGAATATCAAAAAGTTCAGTTGGGAAAACATCCAGATTCACAAATTGAATCTGGGTTTTTAGGAATTGTAGCATCTAAAGGAATAAGTGGGATAGAGTTTGATGATATCGGGATAATAGAGTACCCAGCTGAGACTTATCTGACAATTCTGGGAGGGGGAGAGGAAAATAATAAGACAGGGAGTTTGGAAAAAACATCTTTTTTTAATCGTGTTATGGTTACTTTGCAGCTGCCACTTATTGGAGTGGTAAGTAATGAAATGCAGTTTAATTTTGCAGGTTTTACAGAGAATAACTCCAGTTTCTATTCAGTGGAGGGGGGTGGCATTCTTGAATCTGTGTTGTTAAAATTGGCAAATATTCTTTTTTGGACAGGGTGGATTAATTTGAATTTAGCTGTTTTTAATTGCATACCAACAACTCCGCTTGATGGGGGGCACATTCTTAGATCTTTTACAAAAATTTTAACGAAACATATACCTAAGAAGTATAGAAATCCAATTGATCGGGGGGTTTCAGGAGGAGTTAGTTTGATTATGATCGTTTGTCTAATAGTAACTATTTTTGGACCTTCTTTAATTACAAGTTTTGGTGGTTAAATATGAAATATGTGAGAAGAGCTTCAATAAATTTTTGTAGAGCTAGGAATCGTTTTGCCCTAGTAAGTGAAATGAATTAAACAATAATGACGAGATTTAGCGTGGGATTACTGAATGGATATAAGAATGAGTACCTTGTAGAGATAGCAAAAGAAATTGATTTAGATGAGAATTATAAAAATTTATTTATTGCAGATGAAAGACTTTACAGAAACACATACTCCCAATTGGCAATAGTAGCAGAAAATACAGACAGAATTGGGATAGGCACGGGAGTAACTAATCCATATACTAGGAATCCTGCAATAACTGCTGCATCTATTTCTACAATATCGGAATTATCAGAGGGGAGGGCAATACTAGGATTGGGTGCAGGTTCTCCAATGGTTCTCGATCAGCTTGGAATTTCACAAAGATACTCTATTGAGACTATGAGGGATACGACATATGCCATTAAAGAATTGATTGGGGGTAACAAAGTAACCATGGAATCGAAAAGTTTCTCGATGAAGAATGCTGAATTGAATTTTGTTTCGGAATATGAGATACCTATTTTTATAGCAGGGAGGGGACCAAAAATTCTAGCACTAGGTGGAGAAATAGGAGATGGAGTGATTGCTGGTGCGGGTCTGTCATCAGTTTCTGGGATGAATTATGCAAGAGAAAATATAGAGAAGGGTATTGAAATATCGGAGGTGAATGTTGATGGAAAAGACATCATATGTTGGGCATTTCTCTCAGTTGCAGAAGATAGAGAAGCTGCATTAGAATCAGTTATAGACATAATAATAAGAATAGTTCATGCAGTCCCAGTTAAAACTCTAGAAGCGATTGGGATCCCAAAGAAAGATGTGAATGATTTGAAGAATATAGAAGATATTGATTGTTTGAATCCACAAGATGCCATGGATATAGTCACGGATGAAATAATAAATCAGTTTGCCATTGCAGGCACTCTCGAAGAATGTTGTTTTAGAGTTGAAGAATTGATTAATTCTGGAGTTGGGCATATAGCAGTTCTACCTTTTGAAAACCGAGAATGCATGACAAAAGAAATGCTGAGGCAGTTTTCTGAAAGTGTTGTGGAAGAGGTAAAATGAAATGACAACCTACGTCAAGGGATTGAAATGCCTATTTTGCGGGGAGGAATATGAGGATCAATTGATGTTTGAAGGATGCCCTGCTTGTAAGACCAACGAGTTTGTGTCTAACGTGGTTCCAGTATATGACTATGAGTCGATTTCTGGAAAAGTTTCACGTGAAACGTTTGATAATATAACAGGGGTTTGGTCATGTGAAGAGTTACTTCCAGTTGATAAGAAATATGCAGTTACACTAGGCGAAGGGGGAACACCATTGATTGAGTGTTCTGAGTTGGTAAAGGGAAAAGGTATAAAATTATACATGAAAGATGAGAGCCAAAATCCAACATGGTCTTTTAAAGATAGGTTTTGTTCTGTTGCTGTGTCGAAAGCTTTGGAAATAGGTTCTAAAAAGATAGTAATTGCATCTACAGGGAATCATGGGGCATCTACAGCTGCTTATTCAAGTAAAGCTGGTTTAGAAAGTGTGGTTTTCACATTAGAATCCGTTCCAGAGACTATGAAGATCCAAATGGGAGTGTATGGAGCAAAAATTTTGGCTACTAAGCAACCAGAACACCGTTGGATACTAATGAAAAAATGTATTGAACGGTTTGGATGGTATCCGACTGGAAATTATATTAACCCCCCGGTTGGAAGTAACTTCTATGGAATAGAAGGCTATAAAACAATAGCTTATGAAATTTGTTCGCAGTTGGATTGGAAAGTTCCAGAATGGATTGTTCAGCCTACCGCATATGGAGATGGTTTGAGTGGAATTTGGAGAGGTTTCAAAGACTTATACGAGTTGAAATTGATAAAAAAATTGCCTAGAATGGTTGCAGTTGAACCATTTGGCCCACTTAAAAAAACACTAGAAATGGATGGAAACATAATGAAAAAGGTTGAAAGCAAAGCTACAATAGCGTTCTCTATTGGAGTTAATATTAGTACATACCAAGGATTAGATGTTTTACGCGAATCTAATGGATTGGCAGTTATATCAAGAGACGAAGATATTAGAAGAATGCAGAGAAAAATAGGTGAGACGACTGGGATCTATGCAGAAGCTGCTGCTGTTGCTTCAATTGCAGGGGTAATGCAGTTGAAAGATGAGGGTGAGATAAAGAGAGGAGAAAGTGTTGTAGCAATATCTACATCTAGTGGTCTAAAAGATGCTAAGATGACAGGTGAGAGTATGGGAGAAGTCCCAGTAGTTGGCCCTTCGATAGAAACAGTTCTTGGGCTTATATAGACAGAGGAATAGGATTTGATTAGAGAGCTATGAGAGTTGATGGAGAATGGGTAAACCGTTCCGTTCCATGTGAAGTTATATGGACTTCATCTTCAACTTGAATGCCTGCGGTGCCTAGTTCATAATAAGGTGGTTCAATGCATAAAACCATTCCATCTTTTAAAATACCATTATCGGGAGAGATTGTTGGATGATCATATACATCTATACCGATTCCATGGCCGACATGGTTTCGATTGAAATTGGAGAAGTTCGATGGCCCATTGTCGCGTATATAACCAACTATTTCGTTAAAGATTGTATTTGTTTGTACGCCATCATGAAGCATTTCGATTCCATGGTTCATTGAAGAACAGAGGACTTCGTATTTTTGTTGTAGGATTGGATCGGAAGCTCCAAAAGAAAAAGTTCTGGCGATGTCAGAAGAATAATTTTCATAAGTACATCCAACATCAAATCGAATTAAATCCCCTACCTCAATTATTCTTTTTCCAGGTATAGCATGGGGGTATGCCCCATGAGATCCAAATCCGATTGCAGTGAAAAGTGGGTAGGCCCCATTAGAGATTAATTCGGATTCATAATGATTGGCTAGATCTCGTTCAGTTATTCCAGAAGTTACTTTTGTTATTGCAGATTCAACAGCTGCTTGGTTTATTTTGGCTGCTTGCTTTAAATATTTTATTTCGTTGCTGTTTTTAATCATGCGAAGATCTGAAATGATATCATCTGCCAGGATAATATCCGGATTTATTTTAGAAGACACTTGACTGAACTCGGAAACTGAAAATCCAGATTGTTCAAGTGCAATTGTGGACGAATCGGGTATGATGGATTTAATAGCAGATGAAAGTGCAGATATTGGGTCTGGGAAGTTATTGGTGTTTTTTATAGTTTGGACAGACAGATCTGAAGGAGATATGCTTGAACCTTCGTACATAAAGAAATTTCCGAACGTGTAGATAGAATCATATTGTATGTTTTTGTCTACTATGATGCTAGCATCGACAGATGGAAGAATTATAAGAGGATTGTTGAGATGAGGAGTCCAAATAACAAATGCATGTTGGCCTAGTAAACGTTGTGTTAGACTTTGTAATCCCGAGAGATAGAAAACATTTTGAGGAGAAGATGCAATGATTGCATCGAGATTGTATTCTGAAAGAGTTTCGAACAATCTTTGTTTTGAAATCATAGTGCCTATTTTGAGTATATGAGGCATAAGATATATAGTTGGTTTGTATTTAGAAGACAAGATTCGGATCAAAAGGTACTTTAATCATTGTAATGCCTCGTATTATGATGAACTTTGAAGAGCGGGGGAGATTTATTGCAATTGCAGGGGTTTGTCTTTTTATCATGACAATAGTGATTAGTTCCGTGTTTGCCCCTATGATGGATGTAGATCCCAATGATACCAGAGAAACATTGATTGGATCACAAGGAGGTGGCCCCGGTTGGCATGAGTTTGGTAGCGTGTATTTACTTAAAGGTGCCAATCAAATATGGAAAGAATCAAGTGCAGATAGTTATTTCGATGCTACGGCCCTAGGGGATGGAAGAATATTGGTAGGGTTCATGGATGGGAAAGATGTGGAGTGTCCAAAAACTTTTTCTGATTGTTCTAAGACAGGTTTTAGAATTATAGATGTTACCGGAGAACCAAAAGTTATTGAAGAATATAGTTACGAAGTCAAGACAAGGAAAAATAGTGAAGTTCATGCTGTTAGTTTGCTTGATTCGGGGGAGTTTTTAATGTCAGATATGGACATGGAAAGAATATTTACTGTGAAAGATGGAGAGATAACATGGAGTTGGGAAGCAAATGAAATTTATGACTCTCCAAAAGACCCCACAGAACGTGACTGGTTGCACATAAATGATGTAGATGTGATTGGAGATGGAAAATATCTAGTGTCGGTTAGGAATGCCAATCAGATTTTAATAATTGAACGTGGAATAGGTGTAACTGAGATAATTAATGCAGATACTAACGACAAAGATGATTTTAGTTGTAAACGAATGGGGGAGATGGAGGATACAGATGGAGATGGAAATATTCGGTGTGGAGATCCTAGTATAATTAATCACCAGCATAATCCTCAATGGTTAGAAGAGGGGAGGATTCTAGTTGCAGATAGCGATAATAATAGAATAGTAGAATTACAGAGAAATGAAAATGGTAAATGGGAACCTGTATGGGCCCTTTACGAAGCTGGCGGGATTGAATTTAGATGGCCAAGAGATGCAGATAAGCTCCCTAATGGGAATATATTGATAACAGATACACTAAACAAACGAGTCATAGAAGTAAATCCAGAGGGGGAGATTGTTTGGGGTGTTTGGACTCAATACATCCCATATGAAGCAGATAGGCTACCTTATGGGGAAATAAATGGGCTTAATGGTTTTGAATGTTGTCAAGAATATAATGAAATGGATACAGAGATACCAGTAATAACAAAAGGGATGTTAGTGGTCAGGGTGCTTGCCCCAGGAATACCATATTGGTTTGGCGAGATACAGCTAGTGGCTACAATGGCATCTTTAATTTTGATGGGGATTGGTTTGAAATCAAACATAGGAAAGTTGCTATCGAAATTACGTAGAGTGAGATAGATAATTATATTCTATTTTTGATTACGTGCTTTAGAAATTGATCTCGCTATCATTCCAGCTTGGGCCCCAGCTACGAAGCCTGCATCTATGTTTACGGTAGAAAGTACAGAACATGATTGGAGCATACTTGTTAATGCCGCCTGACCAGACCCGCCAAAACCATAACCCGTGGAAATGGGTAAGCCTATTACCGGAGTGTCTATTAGTCCCGCTACTAGTGAAGGTAGAGTTCCCTCTCGCCCGGCAGCAACTATAACTACATCTGCAGATCTGATTTTATCTAATTGGTCCATTAAACGGTGGAGTCCTGCTACGCCAACATCAGATATTAGTGTCGTGGTTGCACCCATTTCTGAAACTATAACCTCTGCCTCTTCTGCAACCGGTCTGTCACTAGTTCCTGCAGTAACTATAGCAACTGTGGCATTCAGAATAGGAGGTTCAAAATCAGATCGATGGGCCACAATTATTTTTGAGAGTGGATGGGATTTAACAATTATTTCGGAGGAAAAATGGTCTTGGATTATTTTTTGGGCATTGCTGTCTACCCTAGTGATAATTGACCTCCCAGTTGTTTCTAAAGCAATTGAAGCCAATTCGAGAACTTCTTCTATTGTTTTTCCATCATATAGAATTCCTTCTGGTACACCATGCCTACGTTCTCTATCTGTATCGAATCTTCCAGAATCACTTGTGACATAACCAAATAGTAGTGCTTCTGCCTCTACTATTGTGATTTTCCCATCAGATAGTTCTTGAAGCACTCTTCGCATGGCTAATTTAAGACATTCCTATTACTCGTAGCTATCGTTTTGTGTTTTTTGGATGATTTCGGGTTAAGAATCTTCTTTGAGAATTTCTATTTCAGCCACTATACCGAATGGAGAGGTTCCAGTTTTAATGTGTTTTATAAGAGTTATTGCTTCTTTTGGCGTGAAGAAATTTTGAGATATTATTTCACCTATTGGAGTGGCTTTATTGCCCTTTAACAAACCCATTTCAGTTAATTTTTTCATAGCCATATTGGTTGAAATTTTACCTATCATCGAAGAATTAAGTTGCTCGGGATTGGTAGGTGAAACAATAACATTGGCTAGAGTTTCACTCATATTAGCTTGATCTTCATACCAAGGAGAAACATCTTCGGCATCGCTTTTTAGAAGATCAAATGCCACTTCATCTTCTGTTTTTTCAGAGTGCCTGTCGTAGATTTTTCCAGGTTCAATGAGTATATAAATTAACCCTCTGTCGTGATAGCTAGGTCTTCCGGCCCTACCTTGCATTTGCTGGAATTCTTGTGCCGTGATCCATTTTATCCCCATAGCAAGAGAATCAAAAATAACTTGAGATGCAGGGAAATCGACTCCCGCAGCCAACGCAGCTGTCGTGACGACAGTTGATATTTTTCCTTTCGCAAAACTCTCCTCTATTTTTTTTCTTTTTGGATAACCTAGTCCCGCATGGTATGGGGCGGATGGACAAGTTAATTTATTGGATATGTCATGGCATCGTTGTCTAGAATGAGTAAAGACGATTGTTTGTCCCCCATATCCTTTGGAGGATTTAATCAGAGATTCACGGTTTGACAGGTCTTCTATCATTTGATGTTTCTGACCACTCATTGAAAATGCTATATGGCGGTGGAGGGGAATGGTTCGGTTATTAAATAAGATTGTTTTTGCTTTCAAAGAATTCCCTATTTGAGTGGGGTTTCCTATTGTTGCCGATAAATATATCCATTGAGTTTTATGAGAGGTTCTAGAGGCGGATTGAACATCACAGTAGCTTTTTAGTCTAGCGATTAACCCATCGAGACCATGTCCCCTATCTTTATCTGAAATCATGTGAACTTCGTCTATAACAATGGTTCCGATTTGAGAGAAATCTTTCTTAGTTCTCAATGCGTGATCTATACCTTCATAGGTTCCAACAATAACATCTGCATTTGGATCGAATGGATGAGATATCCCCCTAACTCTACTAGATCCCACTCTGAGAGATACTTTTAGAAGGTCACCATAATTTTTGTGGAAGGAATCGTGTTTTTGATTTGCTAAAGCGACTAGTGGCACCAAAAACAAAAATTTTCCTTTGCCTTTTAAGCACCTATCTATTCCCGCTAATTCTCCGATAAGAGTTTTGCCGCTTCCAGTAGCACTCACAACTAATTGATCATCCCCATCCAGCAACCCATTATTGATCGATATAATTTGTATGGGTTGTAAAGTATCGAAACGTTTTGATAATGAATATTTTAATTCAGAGGAAATGTCCAAATCTTTTATTTGTATGGTTTCGTTTGGCAGGGTTATGCTAGGTATTTGGTCAAATTCTGTTAGAATAGGATTTAGTTCCCCTTCGAGTGCATTTTTAGCTAGGTCTATGTTTTGAATCTCTATGAGTATTTTTTTGAGGTGATTTTTTGTTGATGTGGTCCATTGTCCTTTTTGTGAGTACTCGTCTTGGAGTTCCAAAAGAGCGCATGGAATACATATTTCTCCTGCGTGTGCGGCTATTGCGTTTGAATCTACAAGTGGAGAAAAATTTCCTTTTTTGGAGCAATATTGACAAGTTCGTACAACATCTGCTTTGAGTCCATAGCTACGAAATAACTCTTTGATTTCATTTTGTTTTGAGAGGGGAGTTTGATTTGAAATTCTTATTTTATGTGCTTTTCTTCCAAGATCGATGAAATCTTCTGGTCGACGCACTTGTTCTTTTGTCTTTCCTTGGACTCTAAATTTGAAAGGTCGTGCCCCAGAGTTGGTTATTTTAACTTGTAAAGTTCCTTGGAATAGTTTGTTGTTGTTATGGATTCCAGAAACTAGATAGTCAGATGCCGTTGTGTGTAAAAAGAGTGTGAAATCTCGGCGGCTAGTTGCCACACCCCCCATAAGGTTTCAATTTATATGAGACTTGCCTATTATATACATCAAAATGTATTTAGAAGAAATAGGAGATATTTGAATTATGGGAAATGTGGCAATTATAGGAGGAGGCATAGTTGGTGCTAGTATTGCGTATCATCTATCGCAGTTTGGAGATCATTCGATAAAAGTTTATGAGAGGAAAAAATTAGTAGGTGAGACAACTAGTAAATCTGTTGCTTTATTTGGACTTTATGGGAATGAAACGGGGAGAGAAATGAAAAAGTACGGGTTAGAAATGTATAATGAATTATTTGAAGATTCAAATGTTAATTCAAGATATAAACTCATAGGAAGGTTGGTAGTATCAACTACAAAAGAGGGGGCATGTGGTCTAAAGATGGACTTTGAAAGTGAAGATATTGAAGACCCAATTTGTTATATTCCAGATGGAGAAATAAAACAGAGAATTATGTGCCCTTACTTAAATGAAAATGGAATATTTGGTTCGACATATCAGCCAAATGTGGGTTATTTTACCCCAGTTGAATTAGCACAGGCGATTATAGCAAAGGCCAGGCAAAATGGAGTTGAATTTTGTGAGTTTTCGGAGGTGAATGAAATTGTAATTAGTGAGAACCAAGTTGAAGGAATAATTGTAAATGGTGACATGAAGAAAGTTGATGCTGTTGTGTGTGCAGCAGGCCCGTGGAATCCGATTATAGCAAAATCAGTTGGGATTGAATTGCCGATTGCACATACATTGGCCCCCATAGTATGTCTGGAGGCGTCTGTCCCAATGAAAACTATAATTCCGTTTACTCAGCATGTTGAATCTGGAACATATATAATTGGGAGAGATTACCAAACAACATATGTTGGTAAATGGGCAGATGGAGACGGCCAATATGACCCGGATAAAATCAGTAATGAGATCCCACCTAACATGAAAGGCCAAATGTTAGATATTGCGAAAGCCTTTTTCCCTATCTTAGAAGAAACAGAAGAAACTGGAGAATGGGTAGGCATACGTTCTAGTATAGAAGATGGAGTCCCCATAGTAGGATGGACAGAAAAAAAAGGTTTTTTAATTGCAGCTTTTGATTCTTCGGGGATACAATTGGCACCGGCTGTTGGAAATATAATAGCCAAACAACTATTAAATGGAGACCCTACAGAATTTTATGATAGAGTATCTATTTCTAGATTTAAAGGCCATAGAGATGTGAAAAATAAATTGGATTAAGTTATTTTTTGTTCTGAATAGATACGATCTGATTTTGCTGCAAAAATGAAATCTGTTTTGTGGAGACCATTTATTTTATGGGTCCAAATTTTGATTTGGACTTCGCCCCAGGAGAGAGATATTTCAGGATGGTGCCATTCGTCTTCTGCTAGGTTTCCTATAGAAATTGTGAATTCTAAAGCATCTTTAAAATTTGAGAAAGAATAACTACCTATAAGGTGATGATTATCTACCACATTCCATGATTGATCGTCTAAATGCACCAGGTATTTGGAATAAGATTCAGAGGTTAGAGGATGGTCATCACTATTACATGCAACACATTTTTCATCTGCAAGGTTTTTATCCACAAAAAAGACAGGTTTTGCGTACTATTGTAGTTTGTGGTGGAAGGTTATGGAATTATATTTCTCTAAAAATAGAGGTCTTTTGAATTACAGTTCAATAGAGAACAGAACCCCAACTTGGTGGAGAGATATAATCTTCAAAAAACGGGCAGCAAGGGATTTGAACCCCTGGCCATCCGGTTAAAAGCCGGATGCTCTACCTGACTGAGCTAGCTGCCCTAAATCGATTAAAATTGACACATGGAGAAATAGGTTTCCATGCACGCCAATAAAATGTATATGTTTAAATGACTGTTTAAATTAAAGATTGGAGAAATTATTAAGTAGATTTATGGATTAATTATAAGTTAGATTTTGCACCATTGCGGTATAACGTAGCAACTCTGATTCGCAGAATTCTTTTCCAATTAGTTGCAATCCGATAGGAAGCATATTTATTGTCCCATTTGGAATTGATATAGAGGGGAGACCAGTTAAATTTGCTATGCGGGTATTTCGCCCGGTGTCGAAACCTGGTTCTGATGCATTTTCTACAAGTGGTGGGTGGCCAGCCATAGTAGGAGTTACAAGAACATCTACAGATTCCATTAAAGTTTTGAATTCGTTTGTGAAATGAGATCGTGCGGCTTGGGAATGGGTGTATTTTTGACCATTGTCTTTTTCTATTAGGTAACACCCAGTAAGTAATTTGATTTTATAATAATGACCTAATTTGAATTCTTTTTCTTGTGCACGATCGACAAACGTTGATTGATACACTGTGTCCATCACCCCACCTTTTCTATATGGTGCACCTCTTGCCCTCCAATGAACTGCTGTTTCGGTATAAGAAATATAATCTTTCAATGCTTTGTGTTCGTCCATATTTGGCATTGAAACGGTTTTAATTGTTGCCCCTTCTGCAGAGAGATCATCTATGGTTTGTCTAGTTTTTAGTTCTATTTCTTCGTCCACCCCGTTTCCAAATCCCTGCTCCAGTATTCCGAATGTTGTATTGACAGGGTCTAGTTTTGTTTGAATGGCTTCAATGTAACCTTCAGAGATATAATTATTTTTTCCTGCAGCTTGCATGCTTGCTGGATCATTCTCATCTTTTCCTGAAATAGATTCTAGAGCTTTTGCCATTGTTAAAACATCTCGGGTGAAGATTCCAACATGATCTAAAGTGTAAGTATTTTCTACAACGCCAGTGAGTGGAATTAATCCATAAGTTGGTTTAAATCCTAAAACTCCACAGAAAGATGCAGGTCCACGGACGGACCCACCAGTGTCAGTTCCAATGGCTATATCTGTGGATCCAATTGACACAGAAATTGCACTGCCTCCAGACGACCCCCCCGCGACTCTGAGCGGATCATGTGGGTTTAATATGGGGCCATCAACACTCGTGGTTGCCCTAGGAGATGCAGCTAGTTCGTCCAATGTTGTTTTTGAAGTTATTGTTGCCCCAGAATCTAATAAACGTTTTACTATGGTGGCGTCAGTTTGCGGAACGAAATTGGAAAAAATTTCAGAACCTGCCCTCATGGGTATGTCAGCGACAGAAATAGCATCTTTTATTCCAACTGTCAATCCAGACAAAATTCCAGGGCGATAAGGTGGAACCATACAAGAAACTGATATGGAATTGTAGGGATTATTTTTTGGGGGCCACCAAGATCTATTTTCTACTTCAAGCGGCACATATGAAGGGGTGACATATGGATCCCCCAATTTGTCTATATTTATTTTGATACCGTTGCATAAATCTTGCACCTCGTTTTTATCTATTGAGATGCCGAATCTAGATCCCAATTTTATTAATTCTGGAGGGGTGAGAAAATCATCCATAGAGATAACTAGATTGGATTGGATTTAAATTAGAGACCCATTTCCACTTTTAAATTTCTGCGAAAATAGTTTCGTTTTCGATTGTGACTTTATAAGTTGGCAGCATAATAGTAGAATCTGCCAGATGCACCCCTGTTTCTAAATTGAATTCCCAACCATGCCAGGGACATGATAGAACTGGACTGTCCCCATAATATTCGCGGACTCGAAGCCCAACTCCAACAAACTCTGCAAGAAGTTCTTTCCCTAAACGTCCGGTGCATACAGGGCCACCCCGGTGAGGACATGTATTGAGAGCTGCATAGTATTTTCCATCTATGTTGAAAACTCCTATTGACATTCCATTGAACTCGATTGTTTTCCTTTCCCCAGGAGGGAGTTGAGCTACGTTGCATATTTTTACTTGCGTCATATACCAAATACCTCGTTTGCAGTTCCAGCTAAGATGCGTTGTTTCTCGTCTTTTGAAAGTATTGGCAGGTCGATTATAGCACTCGGTGGGTCATAATCCCAGTGCGGGTAATCAGATGCATATAACAGTCTATCTGCCCCACCGATCATGTCTATTACATGGCGGAGATGAGATAGATCATCTGGCACTTCTAGTGGCTGTATTCCAAAATACATTTCTTTTATATACTCAGATGGTTTTTTCGTTAGCAAAGGTGCCTCTGATTGTCGCTTTAAATATTCAGTGTCAAGTCTGTGCATCATCAATGGGATCCAAAAAACACCTGATTCTTGGAAAACTATTTTGAGGTCTGGAAATTTTTCTGGCACGCCTTGAATTACTAAACTGGTTATTTGAGATTGGTTTGCCATTAAAAATCCCAATACGTGTGTCTCGATGAATTTTTCATAACCTGCTGTAACAAATTCATCGATTCCTCCTCCACCAGCATGGAAAACCACAGGAAGATTATTAGCTTCCGCGGCTTCGTATATCGGGTCGTATTTTCTGTTTCCAAAAGGTGGTTCTGGCCCTGCAGTTACAAAACACCCGCCAATGATACCCTTCTCGCCAGCACACCTATTAATTAGATCCACAGCTTCACGAGGTTCCTGGAATGGAAGAGGAATCATGGTATAAATTCCTTCGGAGGGGTCTACTACTTTGTCTAGCATATAATCGGTGTAAGCATTTGCTAGAAGAGTAGCGCGTTCATCGTCTCCTTTTAGCCTAGAGAATGTAAGCATTTTTTGAGAAAGCATATTGATAGCATCCACCCCAAGAAATTCCATTACATCTGGAATTATTTCAGGAGTAAACCCACCAGCTTTGCGTTGAATTTCTGTAAACTCATCTCGGTGTATTCTCCCAAATACAGACCTATCCCCGGTGGAGATAGGATAAATTCCAGCTATGCTGGCTTTGTCTTTTTTTGACCCGCCTAATAAACGTGTTTTCCATGGCTCGGGGAAATAATCCACGAGTTGATCTAGACCCTCCATATAATGTGCATCGGAATCTACTACTCTAAAATCGCCCATATAATATTTCAATTGGCGTAGATACTTTAACTTATAGATCTAACATATAACTAGAAATATCAGAGAGAATTATTTGTTTTATAATATAGATGGCTGAGGAGAGTAAGCCCCCTTTTGTTTTCCCGGCATTCGGCTAAGCGCCCGCGCCCTTGGTCATACTACTTTATCGGCACGGGCTTGCACCGGTGAGGTTTCACCGTTCCATCGATCCTCCCATCAGATAAAATCTGATGTCCAGATAAAATCTGGCACCTTCTACCCTCAGGAGGTTAACTCTCCCTACCTTGCGGTTGAGATTCACTCACATCATAGGTCGGGTGGAGACGTGTCGTTTCTGTTTCAGAGCCAGTGGTCTCCCACTCCAAGATTGCACTTGGTCACCTGTATGACCGGTGGGGGGACTTTCCTCACGGATAATCCGCGGCAGCCGGTCTTCCTCTGCCACCGGAGAAATTGAGTGTTGGAGAGATAATAAAGATATTGTGATAGAATTGTGTTATGTAGAAAACAGCGATTATTGGATCAGTGTTTGAATCTAAAGGCTAAAATGATAGATGGAAACTATCCAATATATTTTCTACATCTTCTGCGGTTGGTGCATTGATTATTGTCACAGTTTTTCCTTTAGAAGATATTGCAAAGGCATCTGTGAATGGCCCACTTGGGATAATAAAAAGTGTTGTTTTTTTGTCCAGACTCTGTCCAATTTTAATAGCTTTGTGGGCATCTAGAATTTTGATATATGAATCATGAAATTCTTTTGCATCGTTTGTTGTATCCCATTTTGTGGCCCAAATATAGCCATATTCTGTGGCACCATTGGAGTTATTATAAATAGGAAGTAGCTTGTCATTCCCCCATCCTACTGAAGGAACACTAGTATAGTTGAATATTGTTTTTGGAGATAATTCCCCATACATGTTAGGAGAGGCCCTACCCTCCCAAAATAATTGATCATCTATAGCGTTTGCACCAAAATTGTATGATTGATACCAAAACATTGAGAAAATGCTCGCTTCACCTACTGTATCTGTTCCGTTGATTCCATGATTGAGAAATGGTTTCCAATATCCGTTTGGAGAGATTGATATATCTAGTTGAACGGGTTGTTCTTCCGATAAATGGATAATTTGTTCTGTAGATACGGGAGGACTGGAATATTTATCATCGACGGCCATCCAATTATTTTGGGATTTTAAATAATGTATGTAAGATAGTCCATCGGAATATGGATGGAATAGTATAAGAAGGACCCCTAGGTTTGTATCACCTGAAGAAGATGATTCTGCAGATGAGCTAGGTATATTTGGGAGGGGTATGCACTCCCAATCTTCCCACACCAATTCGTGTAAAATGGACTGGTCTCTGACAGAAATCGAACCATCACATATTTTTCTATAGTACCATTCAACATAAGCAGCTTCGCCTTCAATAAGTCCACTGATAGATAATTGCAAATCTTGAGTGGGTTGTGGGAATTCATGGATAGCGGTTAAATGACCTTCCTGATCTTGTATCGCGTGAGTTAATTCATGCAATAATGTGGTTTCAGGTAGTATGAGGATTGAATCTGATTCGCTAACGATGACAATTTCTCCATTTGCAGGCATATAAACTCCTGCAGTGTTTTGGGACGACGTTTGAGATATTACAGATTCGGAAGTCTCAGTCTCACCCACTATAAAAAGTGCCTCCCATATTTGATCATTCCATGCAGAGTAGTTAGAGTCGGGTAGCACATCTGCATCAATAGAATCACTTGATTGGGCAGGGCCTTCCTGGTTTAAGAATTCAGTAGAAGTGATTATTTTAACAGGGATTAAATTATTAAATTCAACATTTCGTATATATTCAACTCTTGCGTGTGATCTAGATATATACCGAGATAGTTCTTCGTCGCTCAATCCATCTGAAGGGTCAATTGAGATCGTGTCGAAGTGGTTGTATCCGTTTTCAAAACCAATATCATTTGGCTGAGATTTGGATGATATTATTGTTGAAAAGTCAAAGGGATTGTTTGAAAAAATATATAAATCTTTGTCGTTGTTCGAAGAGAATAGAGGGTAAGCAGCGGCTACGCTGGTTATCAATAAGATCACCATCAACATGGATATCAAAGAATCTTTCATTCAATTGATTCCTGGGTTAGTATTTGGCCACATTCTGGACAAGTATTAGAATCGTGTCTGAATCCTATTGAAGACCTTCTTACATCCCTCATAATATTTGAAATCCTACCCTCAGAATCGAGTTCTTGGTTTAGCGAAATATCTGTGTTTTCTACTTCTAAAAGAAATTTGGCCACTTCTGTGACTTCATACATTAGATCATCTAGTTCGTCTGCTGTGATGAATCCAGACATGGCACCATACAAAAATGTCGCCCCGGATTTTCTCACTTTGCCTTCGAATGCGTGTCTAGCTTGGTTGACAGCTTGTGGAGAGTAAGTTCTTGTCATGAAAGGGACTAGATTGGGGAGATTTTCCCCTATTTTTGTCATTTCTATTCCAGTTGTCGTTCGAAAATCAGAACATAGGCGTGCTATGGCCCATTCTCTTGCAGTGATATAGGTCCGGTCTCGAAGAAATTTATTGACCCGGTTATAGCTAGCTCTATCTATTTTACTAAACCTGTCATAGGTGCGTATGTCTTCAGGGAGTTCTTCTTTTGTTTTATTTATTTTGGTGTTTTTAGAAATAGAAGTATCGGGTTGGGTGGAATTTTCGGCATCGTTTGGGTTTTTATCTATCCCAACGTTGGGTTCTTTTTCGGGGAGAGAATCTATCATGCCTTGATATTTCAACGGAACGCAAAAAAGAGTATCGCATGGTTTTTAACTGGTAGTTTAAACTGAAGGGTTATTATCATGTGAAGTGAGATATTTATATGGAAAAATCACCCGAGTCGCATGGTGAAGTTGATCTCGAAAGGACTTCTTTATTGCCAGGAAAAGGATTTTTTATTCCAGAATCTATACGACTTGAGTTGAACGAAAAAGGACTGGAGGAGATCATTCCATCTACCAAGGTTGTCGTGGTCACAGATTCGGATGCGGATGGCTTGACTTGTGCTGCTCTTGTGCAAGAAAAACACCCTGGAGCAGTTTGTGTTCCAACAAATCCCTATGAGATTGAATCGTGTATCGAAAGAGTGTCCAGTTTAATATCACCAGATATAATTGTGTATGTTTGCGATCTATGTCCAGATTCTATAGAAGAAATTGAAGAATCTTTGAGATCATTGTATGACAAAACTGAAAATATTTTTTGGTGTGATCACCATCGTTGGGATGCAGATATATATGAGTTTATTGTATCATTGGGGATTCAAGTTGAATTGGGCGACTCCGAAAAGGTATGTGCTGCAGATGTTGTTTTTGATTTTTTTGAAGGTGATTTTTCACGCAAGATAAAAGATTTGGTTGAAGTTACAAGAGATCACGATTTATGGATATGTAAAGACGACAGAAGTGGATATTTAGCAGATTATGCTAACTGGGCCCCGAATAAAGAATACATAGATACTGTTAGAGAATATGGTGCAGATTTACCAGAGGAAGTCATTGAGTTTGTGGAAAAGAATAGAGAGGGTAAAATAGACCTGATTAGACGTGCCATTGGGCGTGCAGAATACATAAAAATGGGGAAATATGTTGCAGGAATCACATATGGCAAATGTTCACAGAACGAGGTCGCCGAAGGTATGAGAGGAGAAGGGGCAGATGTATGCATAATTATTAAACCTACAGGCGGAGTTAGCATTAGAGGTAGTGATAGATTCAATAGGTGTCATGAAATGGCACAAGAATTTAATGGAGGGGGGCATCCAAAAGCTGCAGGATGTATGGTGATTGAATTTAGAGATATGCTTGATTACGCACAACATTGGATAACTAGAGGGAATGAGACGAAGGAAGCTATATTAAGTGTGCTAGAAAAGATTGTTGAAGAGCCGATATAGAAAATGGGAGATTCAAGCAGTTTGAAAAATTATGCGGGTGTTTCTTCTTTGAGTTCGTCGGAAGAAGGGTTAAGAAGTTCAGATATAGATAATTTCCCTCTGTTTTTTACTACGGTGTTTATTTGAGAAATCTGATCGGAAATTTCACGCCCTCTAACAGTTATTCTTTTTCTTTCACCTGACCGGAGTCCTTTTGCGTTGGGTGAAGGTCCAGTTACCATAATTTTTTTAGGAGATGGTCCTTTTATTTCTGGACTTAATTGACGTCCTATAAGGTCAGATCCACCGGTCAAACGTAATGTGTATCCGTTTAGTCCAACCGTCTCACCTTCTATTTCATCGCCTATTTCTTTTCCCATAAAACTATTGGCATCTTTTCCATCTACTTTAATTTGGTAAGAGTTACCGGTTTCTGGATCCCCAATAACTACCTGAAATTCTGTCATATCGGGACGGAGACAGGCTTGGAACAAAAGGACATCGATGCGTTGCGTGGGTCTTTTTGGACAAATTATTTGGTTGCTCGGATTAAGAATAAGTTATGGAATATGGAAATATTGGAAATGGCAGGATTGAAGTTTCGAATATGTGCCTTGGTACTTGGGGATTTGGAAGGATGCGGGGGGGGAAACTAGAGATTGATCGGGGGAGAGCAAATTTACTTTTAGAAGAATCTTTGGAATTGGGCATTAATTTTATAGATACAGCTAATGTATATGGCCGTCCTGATAGAAAAAGTGAAGAATACATAGGAGAATGGTTAATTGAACATGACAGGGGGGAGATAGTCATAGCTTCGAAGGTTGGAAGAGAAATTGGATCTGATTTTACTCAAAGTGGGCTTAACAGGGACCATATTAAAGAACAGATTCAAGAGACTTTGAAAACATTGAAAACAGATTATATTGACATATATTATATTCATCGTTGGGATGAAGAAGTTTCTGTTTATGAAGCATTATCTACATTTGATGGATTGATAGAGAATGGCGAAATAGATCAAATAGGTGTGAGTACCGTCACAGACTTGAAAATGGGTGAGATTTTTGAAACATGTGAAGAGCATGGGTTTGAATCCATTGCAGTGGCACAGCCACCGTTGGATATAACACATATAAATGCATCTAGATATCCTGGATTTGATTTGGATAAATATTTAGAATTGTGTGTGTATAACAATATTACCGTTTGTGCATATTCACCTTTGGCAGGGGGATTTTTAACAGGAAAATATACACAAAATGACTCCCCAGTTGGTTCTCGAAGATACCAAGAAGGGGAGAAGTTTGATGATAAGTATATTTCAAATAACGCATGGGAAATTTTACATGGTGTGGAATCAATTGCAGGAGATATAGGGGCTACAACTGCCCAAGTGGCATTGAGATTATTGATGGATGAAAGTCGTTTTTTTACCATTCCGATAATAGGAGTCCATTCAGTGGAACAACTAAGAGAAAATGTAAAGGCTGCTGAAATAGAAATTGACGAAGTTTACAGAAACAAGATGTACAAAATTCTGAAACGGTAGGTAATGATCAGTAACGGGAGGGGAGGTATGCCATAGATATAAGAATAATTGCACCTATGCTGCCCAGAATAGATACGCCCCAAAGTCCATTTAGTCTTTCATTGAATTTTTTAATCACCATTGCTTGTTTTTCGTACCCGGATATATCGCTAGATAAATGAAGTAGATTATTCTTGAAATGGGCAATGTAATTGGTTTCGTTGGATTCCAAAATATCACCTTCGCTTATTGCCATGGTATTAGATTTTGGATAAGACCAAGAAACAGTTACTTCTTGCTCAGAGATATCTATGACAGATACGGAATTGGAATTGTACTGTATCACGCTCCCTATGGTAAATTCATTTGAGATTTGGGGGCCAAATTTAGACATTAGATAATCTTCTTTGGGAATCAAGACAGGGTTGTCTTGAGCAGAACCTATAGGATAAATTCCATTGGAATTGGATTCGTTTAAAACAACATATGTTTCAGATCCTACTTGTACTGTTGGCACACCTTCAAGGGATCTAACTTCTGTGAGATGAAACGTGGGTGTTGGAGGATCAATTGATATAGAGGATACGATGAATTCGATTGGCTCATTGGAAATGTCAATTTGAATTGCATCGTTTAGGTCCCATTGTTCTTTTTTTGTTGCCGAGACATCTATCCATTCCAATTCGGCGAAATTACCCATCAAAGAGGTGACTTTGTAAATTCTATCATTTAGCAGTATTTCGCCCCCAACATCATAGGAGTAGTCAGGATTTGATATGGTTATTACAGGCGATTCGACGGTACCTATTGTTGCATAAGATCCTGCTGCAAGAATGAGCAATAGTGCTGCATAAAGTGCTGCATGCCGTCGTTGCATGGTATGATAATGGATGCCCTTCGTAAAGCGGTTTCTGTTCGTTGCGGGTGAAAATTATCGTTCGTGTATGTGCCCTTTTCTATTCTTTAGGTGGCCTGGGACTCTATTATGATATATAGAAAGTATTTCTGAAACGATACTAGTGGCTATTTGATAAGGAGACCCTCCCCCAATATCTAGACCGATTGGAGAGTATATTCTGGCCAATTCTTCTGTGGAAAAGTCCAAGCCTTCAGACTTAAATTCCGATAACATTTCTTCAAATCTCTTTTGAGGACCTAACAATCCAATATAATCGATGGGCGTATTAATTAATGCTTCAAGAGATATCCTATCGTCGATGAAATTATGAGTCATGATTACAGCTGAAGTGTTACTATCCATAGAGATGTCAATAGCTATGGATGCGGGAGAGGTGTTATAAAATTCATCTGCACTGGGAAACTTTTCATCTATTTTTATACCTTTCCTAAAGCTAACTATAGCAACTCTAAAACCATTTAACTTGGCCACTTCAACAACGGGTGAAACATCATTTCCACTTCCAATTATGAGTATTTTTGGTGTGGGCAATATCCCATCTATGAATACTTTTGCTCGGCCCGAGGAAGTAATTATTTCAAGAGAGATTGATTTTCCAGTTTTAGTTGAAGAAAATGCTTCAGATTCTACTTCATTTGCAAGCCAAACTGGAAAATTCTGAGATAAAACCATGCCATTATTTAAAGTATAATACGCTTTTGTTCCAATGGGCACATCTCCAGAAATTACTGTAATTACACTAATAGAATGTCCACTATCTATTGCGTCTATAACGGGTTTATGAGAAGAATCTATTTGTTCGATTAGGATATCTATTATGCCGTTGCACCCTATTCCTAAACCCCACATATCGTCTCTATCTTGCATTAAATTATATGTTTGAATAACTGGAACTCCGGTTTCCATTACCTTGGATGCGGTATCAATTACTTCTCCTTCTAAACACCCTGCAGTTATATTGCCCACCCCAACACGGTTCTCTAAAACTACCATTTTTGCCCCTGGACGTCTGTAAGCGTTACCTTCAACCCCAACTATGTGTGCCATTACAGCTTGAGAGTCTGAGTTTTGAGCCCTTCGAATGGTTTCGAAAATTTCTGTTTCGGGGGCACTCCAAGTTTGGTCTTTCATCGTAGTAACAAATGTTTTGTAGAACTGTATATATTGCTTTCGGAGGGACAAATTAAAAACAGCAAGAATGGAGTAGATAAAACTCGTTCTAAGATAAACGATCTATGCAAGAGGTAACTGCCCTTTTTGCATATACACCTATCAAATGTGCACGATATTCTGAAGATGCCTGAAGATCTTCCATTAACATAGTATCTTCTATACCATCTAGGGCATGATTTGCTGCATTGTTAGCAGATTCGTGTGTTACAGTGGCCCCGATCAATGCATCTTCCACCCCATTCAAACGTGTGGCATGGTCAACTGCCCCAGTGATTGCTACGCGTGCGGAGTCTATGATTCCATTGTTGGAATGCAAAACAGCAGCAGTTCCGATCATTGCGTAGCCTGAAGAGGGACTTGGTTTTTTGAGATATGCCCCAGCTCCAGTTCCAATATTATTGATTTCTATTTTTGTTAATAGTTCGCCGTCTTCTAGAGATGTTTCATATAGACCTGTGAAAAAATCGTCTTGGTTTATAGTGCGTTTTCCAGTTGGACCTTGTACATGTAGAGTTGAATGTGATGCCAAGATAGCTGCAGGAGGATCACTAGCTGGATCTGCATGAGATAAGTTTCCACCGATGGTCCCCCTATTTCTCACCTGAATATCGCCAATCAGGCTGACTGCTTCTGCCAACACAGGACAGTTTTCTATAACAGCGCGGTTTCTTGAGATATTGGCGTAGGTTTCCATTGCCCCAATGGTTGTTGAATTATCATTCGATTCGATCCCATATAACTCAGATATATCACTTAGATCTACCAAAATATCAGGGGCTGCTAGACCAGTTTTCATCATGGGTATTAAACTGTGTCCACCTGCTATGAATTCGACATGTTGGTCACTGTTGTCTGAAAGCATTTCAAACAGACTTTGTACTGATTCGGGTTTGAGATAATCGAAGCTGGATGGGTACATATTATGCAGACCCTCCAGAAGCGTTTCCTTTAAATTTATTGGCTGTAGATTCTACAGCATTGATTATGTTGTGGTACCCAGTACATCGGCAAAGATTCCCTTCTAAACCTTCACGTATTTCGTCTCTAGAGGGGTTTGAATGATGTTTAAGAAAGTCTAGTGCAGTCATCATCATCCCAGGGGTACAATAACCACATTGGAGGCCGTGTTCTTCTTGGAAACTTGATTGAATGGGGTGTAATTCTCCATTTTTTGCGAGTCCCTCGACAGTGGTTATGTTTGCCATATCAGCTTGAACAGCCAAAATGGTACAGGATTTGATAGCAGATCCATTTAAATGAACTGTACAAGCCCCACAAAGGCTAGATTCACACCCGATATTGGTACCTGTATAACCCAAATCGTCCCTTAAAACATGTACCAGTAATTTTCTTGATTCAACTACCAACCTGTGTTCAATTTCATTGACTTGGAGGGTGATGTTATGTTCACTCATAGTTGCCTCTCTGAGTCAGAGGTTGTAATTTGACCCATGTTAGGCTCATGGTGATTGATAATTGCGTCCATAAGTCCTTACTCTCGGTGGGGGGGATATAAGTTACCATGATGAGCTTATATTGAGGATGGGTTTCGAACCATTGTAGTTTTTTAAAAACAATACCGTCAAGAGTTTCATAATAGGGCATCAATAAAACTTTGAAAATATGTCTAAAGCAGAAATGGTAACTCGTTCGGTGGCACGGAATGAAATAGCCCTTGTTCGTGGTAAATTGATGTCACGGAAAACTTTTGAATCTGTTCCAGTTGATCAGATTGGTGGGAGATTTTTAGCAGAGGATATTGTGGCATCGTTTGACCTCCCATCTAAAAGTCATGCAACTATGGACGGGTATGCGTTTAATGCTAATGACGAATATCCACTTGAACTTGTAGACGAAGTGTTTCCAGAAGATACACCACAAAAAATTGGTTCGGGAAAGGCTGTTAGAATTGCTACAGGTGCCATTTTACCAGAAGGAACAAATGCTGTTTTAAAAAAAGAGGACTCAATAGTTAGGGGCGGAGAACTGAATGGAATTGGTATTGAAGAAGGTAATTATGTGTATTCAAAGGGGAGTAATGTTTCAGTTGGAGAAATATTATTTAAGAAGGGTTTGAGATTGTCTCCAAAAGATGCCATTTTGTTGCTAGATTTAGGATACAGTGAAATCGAAGTCTATGATTCTTTGAAAGTAGGAGTTCTTGCCACAGGAACAGAAATTTATGAAGGAAAACATAAGGACCTAGATTCTGCTATGTTGTGCGGATTGATATCTAATTGGGGCGCGGATGTGACATACGAGGGTGCAGTTCAAGATGAATATGAAAAGGTCGAATATAAGATAAAAGAGCTTTCAAAAAAATACGAGGTTGTCATCACAACTGGAGGAACCAGTGTGGGGAAAAAAGATTATGTGATAAAGGCAATTTCAGCTTTGGGGGAAATCTGTTTTCAAGGTGTTTTGGTGCGCCCAGGAAAACCAATTACCATGGCAACAATAGATGAAAATATTATTTTTGCAATACCTGGAAAACCCATAGGAGCGTATACAGTTGCGTTGATGTTTCTCCGACCATTTTTTATCGGAGAAGAAATAGTTCCAACGGTTGATATGAAACTAACGAGAGATATCAAAATTAGCAGAGAAGGGTTTGAATATGTGGTTCCAGTGATATTTGATAAAGAGGAAAATGGCGTCATTCCACTAGGCCATGTTGATTCGCCTCTGCAAATTTTTGATGGAGTTTTTAATTCTAGTGTTTTATCATCTAGTACTAGAGCGATAAAGGCAGATGGATTTTTTATAATGTCAAAGGATATTGAAAAAGGAACTATCGTGAAGGTTACATTATATACATCAATGCCATGAAAAAATACAAATCTGGAGAATATAGAGTGACAGGAGTTATATTGGCTGCAGGGGGGAGTTCTAGATTTGGTTTAGAAAATAAACTTTTTAGTGAAATAGATGGCGTTTCAATTATCTATAAATCAGCTCAAAAATTATTAGACTCAAAGGTTGATTTAATCAAAGTGATCACAGGATACCAATCAGAGCGGATAGAGGAAGAATTGGGACAAATGAACATAGACTTTGTATATAACAAAGAGTGGAAAATTGGACAGTCGTCTTCGGTTAAAATGGGATTAAGCAAGAGAAGAGAAAATAATGCAGTTATGTTTACACTAGGAGACATGCCATTTGTCAAGACCGGCACAATAAATAAGATTATTGAAGCGGGTGAAAATGGAGATAAAAATGAAATAGTAGTTGCAGGATATAAAGGAATAAGAGGCAATCCAGTTTTATTCAATTCGGATATGTTGGGACCCCTTGAGGAAAAATTAAGAGGCGACACAGGGGGCAGAAAACTCCTGAAAAATGAAAATATAAACTTAATTGAAACTGGAGATAAAGGTGTTCTTTTTGATATAGATACAGAAGATGACTTAATAAAAGCGAGAGATTATTCAAAAAAATTTCAATAATTATAAAAATAGTTATTTTGAGGTAGGCAGGGGATTTATACTCCGCCGTGTAAGCATAGGGCCGGATTCGAACCGACGTGTATCCGCTCTGCAGGCGGACGCGTAACCACTCTGCCACCTATGCGCAGGATCATGTTTTCGCCTTGAACAGTTAACCGTTGTGATCAGGTATACAGGTATATAGAAAACAAGCTAATGCTACCGCTAAGTGTTATAAATATAAATGGAAAGGCAGCGAACGGCAGAAAACGAACGTCTACAGGGCGATTAGAGTTCCGCCGGGACGAACCCAGCACGTACTTTCCTCACACCCCTCGATTCGTTTTCAAACCACCCTGTAAGGGCCAGATTTCCCAGAGGCTCGCGCACTCCAGTACTCAAGGGTACGCAGACGGGCTTATCTTCCGTGTTCGGGATGGGTACGGGAGTTTCCCCGCCGCTATGGCCGCCTTAATGCCGACTTGCGGAATTGAACCGCAGTTGAAAGAAGAATGCATTTGACTGCACTCCCTAAACTCATCGGTTTAGCTTTGGCCATGGTCGGTTTTACTAATATAATACACGCAACAACCCAATTAGCGACTGGATCTATGTGATAAAACAGTAGATCATAAATGTATGGCTTCGTCCGATTAGTACTCGCGGGCTAAACACCTCGTTGCCTTGGTGCGTACACCCCAAGTCTATCAACCCTGTCTTCTACAGGTGGACTCAAATGGTGTCTCTTTTCCAGGTGAGTTTCGAGCTTAGATGCATTCAGCTCTTACCCCTTAGTGCGTGGCTACCCGGCACTTGCTTTTTCAAACAACCGGTACACTAGTGGCACCCATTCACAGTTCCTCTCGTACTATGTGAACGTTCCCGTCAGACACCTCACACCCCCAATAGATAGCAGCCGACCTGTCTCACGACGGTCTAAACCCAGCTCACGACCTCCTTTAATTGGCGAACAACCACACCCTTGCCCGCTTCTGCACGGGCAGGTTGGAGGGAACCGACATCGAAGTAGCAAGCCACCGGGTCGATATGTGCTCTTGCCGGTGACGACTCAGTTATCCCTAAGGTAGCTTTTCTGTCATCTATGGCCCGCATCAATCGGGCTCACAGGTTCGCTAGACCGCGCTTTCGCGTCAGCGTTCCTTGTTATGGAGAACACTGTCAGGCCACCTTTTGCTCTTGCGCTCTTCTCCGCGTTTCTGACACGGATGAGGTGACCTTAGGGCGCTCTCGATATCTTTTCGAGAGCGTACCGCCCCAGTCAAACTGCCCAGCTACCGGTGTCCTCTAAAAGAGTGAGGGACACGCTCAACGACGGGTAGTATTTCACTGTTGTCTCGGCGACGCGCTAGCGCGCGCACCTGTGTAATGACTCCTACCTATTCTACACATCGTCGATCATGCCCCAGCGGCAGCCTGCAGTAAAGCTCTATAGGGTCTTCGCTTCCCCTTGGGGGTCTCCAGACTACGCACTGGAAAGTACGGTTCACCGGGCCCAACGTTGGGACAGTGGAGCTCTCGTTGATCCATTCATGCAAGCCGCTAATTAAGCGGCAAGGTACTACGCTACCTTAAGAGGGTCATAGTTACCCCCGCCGTTGACAGGTCCTTCGTTCCGTTGAACCGGAGTTTCAGATACCTGCACTGGGCAGGATTCAGTGACCGTACGAGTCCTTTCGGATTTGCGGTCACCTGTGTTGTTACTAGACAGTCGGAGCTCCCTAGTCACTGCGACCTGCTCCTTTTCGGAGCAGGCATCCCTTATTGCGAACGTACGGGACTAATTTGCCGAATTCCCTAACGTCGGTTATTCCCGACAGGCCTTGGCTTTCTCTGCCTGGGCACCTGTTTCGGTTCTGGGTACGATCATCATACTCGCCTTTTCACGGGCTCCAGGTTGAAGTGAATTTCTCTATCCCAACATTCACCTGCTTCCTGCCATTACGGCTTCCACAAGTTTCGATGGTTCGACCGGGCGAAAGCCCGGCTCACTCTGCCCCGAAGCGTCAGCTTTTATTGTATGATGGGATTGGAATATTAACCAATTTCCCAATTTGTCTTATTCGAATTACGGTAAGACTTAGGATCGCCTAACCCTCAGCTGATAAGCATTGCTGAGGAACCCTTACCCTTTCGGCCGTCAAGATTCTCACCCGACTAACGCTGCTACTGCGGCCAGGATTTTCATTTCCGAACGGTCCACACGAGCTCTCGCCCGTGCTTCCACCCGAACGGAACGCCGACCTACACGATCACCTTTAAAAAGGTGCGGCTGGGTCTCGGGGGTGGGCTTTAGCCCCGATCATTTTCAGCGCCTTGAATCTCGGCCGGTAAGCTGTTACGCTTTTCTTAGAGGATTGCTGCTTCTAAGCTTACCTCCCGGCTGTCTTGGACCCAAGACCACTTTTTAGTTGCACTTAGCCCACACTTTGGGACCTTAACCCAGCTCTGGGTTCTCACCCTCACGGTACACAAGCTTACCCCGTGCACCGGACTCCCCACGTCTACGGCGTATGTAAGTTCGGAGTTTGACAGGGAGGTCGACATCTTTCGATGTCGATTCCCCCAATCAGTCGCTCTACCTCACATACTACCTCAATGGAGGTCATGCTACGACATGTTTCGGTCGGAACCAGCTGTCTCCGGGCTCGATGGGCCTTTCACCCCTACACGTGGATCACGGGAATGCATTGTAAGGCAATACCCCTAACAGGCCTCCACGCAGCTTTCGCCACGTTTCACCTTGCCCACGCGTAGATCGCCCGGTTCCGGGTCGTATCCAATCGACTCCCCGCCCTTGTAGACGGCGTTCCTCGCTCATAAAGCTGCGAACATGTTGGTTTCCCTACGCCTTCCCTGATAAACAGGTTAAGCTCGCCGATTAGACACACTCCCTGGCTCATTTTTCAAAACGCACGACAGGACACCGGCTCCTCACGGCTCCTACTACAAGGTCGCCCTTGATTCGTTCACCACGAGGCCTTTTATGCCCCACCGCTCTATCGCCACTTGATTTCAGGTACTATTTCACCCCCCGTTTGAGGGTTCTTTTCAGTGTTCGCTCACGCTACTTATTCACTATCGGTCTCGAGACGTATTTAGTCTTGGCAGATTGATGCCTGCCTTATTCACGAGGAAATTCCAATCCCCGCTATTCAGGTACTGACACACACTGTAATAACCAACGCTACGGGGCTTTCACCCTGTATCACGCTCCGTTCCAGGAGACTTCACGTTGGAGTTCTAGTGCTGATCGTCAGCCCATACACCACATCGCCCTAAGGCTTCAGTTTAGACTGTGTCGTTTTCACTCGCCGTTACTAACGACATCCCTGTTGGTTTCTTTTCCTGTCGGTACTAAGATGTTTCAGTTCCCGACGTTCCCTATTGCGCAAAGCAATTGTATAGAGATTCTCATTCGGACATCCCGGGTTCTTAGCCTCCATGCGGCTCCCCCGGGCTTATCGCAGCTTGGCACGTCCATTCATCGGCGCTCGAGCCGAACCATCCACCAAGTGGCATTGTAGCCACGTTATAGATACTATCTGTATATATCATACAGATCCAGTTTTCGCCTGGGTGAGCCCGAAGGTAGGATTTTATTTCATATCCAAACCTTCGGACTCTGGTTCTAACTTCTCCAGCAAATGAATTGCGGAGTAGTTAGAACCATGTTGCGTATACACGATCGTCATGGAATCACCTGTAGTGTGAAGTAGGCGTACTCGGATCCTTCCTACACTCGTTTTCACGATGTAGTGCATTTATCTTGCCATGCACGGTGGATGAATTTCAATGAAATTCATACTTCGGCGACATGGACCCACTGGGATTCGAACCCAGGGCTTCTGCCTTGCAAAGGCAGCACTCTACCGCTGAGTTATGGGCCCACCTCTTTTTCGTTGAAAGAGGGGCATAGAAATAAAGACAGATTCTGTAGTGCCCGATCAGCTCCCCTGTGGGCCAGGTATAAAACCTGGTCCCGTTCTATAGGAGGTGATCCAGCCGCAGATTCCCCTACGGCTACCTTGTTACGACTTAAGCCCCCTTACGAAGCCCAGATTCGACCGCCGAAGGGCGGCCTCATCCAAACCTCACTCGGGTGCTTTGACGGGCGGTGTGTGCAAGGAGCAGGGACGTATTCACCGCGCCCTATTGAGACGCGATTACTACCGAATCCAGCTTCATGAGGGCGGGTTTCAGCCCTCAATCCGAACTGAGACCGGGTTTAGGAGATTAGCTTCCCCTTTCGAGGTTGCATCCCATTGTCCCGGCCATTGTAGCCCGCGTGTAGCCCAGCACATTCGGGGCATACTGACCTACCGTTGCCCATTCCTTCCTCCGCCTTAACGACGGCAGTCTCCCTAATGTACCCAGCCATCACATGGATGCTGCTGGCAATTAGAGACGTGGGTCTCGCTCGTTGCCTGACTTAACAGGACGCCTCACGGTACGAGCTGACGGCGGCCATGCACCTCCTCTCAAAGACTCGAGTAAAGTCATCAACTTGACTGTCACTGTAATTGTCGGTGCTGGTGAGATGTCCGGCGTTGAGTCCAATTAAACCGCAGGCTCCTCCGGTTGTAGTGCTCCCCCGCCAATTCCTTTAAGTTTCATCCTTGCGGACGTACTTCCCAGGCGGCTCGCTTCATGGCTTCCCTACGGCACAGCAAAAGCACGCAGCTTTCGCAACACCTAGCGAGCATCGTTTACGGCTAGGACTACCCGGGTATCTAATCCGGTTCGAGACCCTAGCTTTCGTCCCTGACCGTCGGGTCCGTTCTTCTGAGGCGCTTTCGCCACCGATGGTCCGTCTAGGATTACAGGATTTCACCCCTACCCCAGACGTACCCCTCAGATCTCCCGGCCCCAAGTCAAGCAGTTTCCCTCGAGAGCCCACCCGTTAAGCGGGTGGATTTACCGAAGGACTTGTTTGACCGGCTACGGACGCTTTAGGCCCAATAATAGTGATCATCACTCGAGCTGCCGGTATTACCGCGGCGGCTGGCACCGGTCTTGCCCAGCCCTTATTCGTATATCTTCTTACGATATACAAAAGCGAGAACTTTACGCCCTCGCACTCGGGGTCCCCTTATCGCGCTTGCGCGCATTGTAAAGTTTTCGCGCCTGCTGCGCCCCGTAGGGCCTGGAATCTTGTCTCAGATTCCATCTCCGGGCTCTGGCTCTCACCACCCGTACCGATTATCGGCACGGTGGGCCGTTACCCCACCGTCTACCTAATCGGCCGCAGTCACATCCTATGGCGCCGGAGCATTTCATACTCGCTGCATTCCAGCACTGGAGTACTATCTGTCATTGTCCTCAGTTTTCCAAGGTTATTACAGTCCATAGGGTAGTTTATCTACGTGTTACTGAGCTGTTCGCCACGGGTCTAACCCGTGCGACTAGCATGGCTAAATCGGACCCCGATAGCAATGACCTCTGGCAGGATCAACCAGAATTCCCAGACAAATTGTCTGGGTTGACAAACACTTTGAAAGTGTCCTCCATTTTTGAAACAGAGGAACTAATCGGGATTCACCGAAACTGTCTATAAGTTTCTATGCGTTAACTTCGGATCTCATCTGTACGGAACGACCGCAGGGGTGAGATCTTCATTTCGATTCCGGATCTTAAATTTCTAATGCTTGATATTAAACCCATCGACTCTCCCTTGATCATTATGCGTGAGAATAGCTGCCACGGTAAAATGGGCATATTTGATACAGCATTAGCTAAAATGAAATGCGAAAATAAAAAGATACAAATTAGAACCTATTCGATTCTCTCAATACCTTTTTTAGAGACATTTGCCTCGATTAATTCTTTTGGCATCCAGCTAGGAGAGTCTGGTGGAGCAGTTGTTCTCCAGGCCCATGCATCATAGATATGAACTTTACTGGTACCTCTTTCTCTCATTCTTATTTCAACACGAGTAGCACTTCCTTCATTGGGTGCTATTTGATCTAATCTTCGTGCTGCTTTGAGTGCTGCTTGTCTTGGTGTGTTTCCGCTAAACACACTCGTTTCGTTACCTGCTCTATCCTGAAGAGCAAAATTTCGTTTTCCATCTTCACGTACCATGGTTTGGTTTCACCATGGAAAAGATGATGAGGTCAGGTTATAAACGTGTCGGAGATATAAGCCATACTTGACCATATCTTTATATAGTAGATACAGTGGGGGGGGAAATAATGGTGCTTGGGTTGGAAAAGTTGGAAAAGTGGTTTTTATTTGGATTCTTTGGTATTATAACAAGGAATTTATACGGAATTCGAATGCTGATGCTGGGAGTTCAATCCCATGTTCTGCGAGTACTTTTGGGTGTAGTTCGCCCAGAACTCCGCAAACTTCTCCATCGATGATAATAGATGCAGTTCTACCAGGTATGAAAGAAGGATGGTCTATAGGAGGCGTATGAAGTTTTTTATTGAACTGATGGCAGAGGAATTGCAGTCTTGATTTGGCTTCCTCATATGAAGACTGGGAGTGTGCAGATACGGCTGCTATTGTATAGATTTCTTCTGCCCCAGAATTTTGATCTGTGTTAATATATGATGTAAATCCAATTTCTGTTAAATTTTGAGGGTATGCCCTATGAGTATTGTTTTCCAATACAGTTAATAGAGAAGGGAGTGTCCAAGTGCGGACGATAGTATATTCTTCGGAATAAGGTTCGAGTATTCTTACAGGTTTGTAGTTGCCATAATTATCTGATGCACCAACCAGATTCATCTTAGAGAAATTATTGATTTCATTTGTGAGATTGAAGTTTAATAAATCTTCAAATCCAGCTCCGACTAGAACGTGTCTTGCTGTGCGTTCTAGATTTGAATGTGAAGTCCTGCCTCCAATTGTAGCAATGTCAGGGTATCGGGGTTTGAGGTTATTAAATCCAAAAGTCCTTCCAATGTCGTCTATAATATCAAGAGGGTGTAGAATGTCAACTCGGTAAGGAGGTATAGTGACCTCGTACCCAGAATCTTTGAAATGGGCATCCAATCCAGATCGTTCTATTAAATCAAGTATAATTTCTTGGGAGAATTCCGCCCCAAGAACTTTCTCTATGTGAGAGTGAGATAGGAATTTGGTCTCGAGAGATAAATCTGGTTTGGAGACTGTTGAGTTTTGATGTTTTATCGCTATCTCTTCAATTATGCCCCCACGAAACTCTAGAGCATAGCAAATTATGTTAAGCATGTGATCAATAGTCCATTGATCGGATCCAGTCAGTTCTATGAGAAGATCGCGTGAATCAGTTGTTACTTCTGTTCGAGAGCTATTTATTATAGGAGGGAATGAAAACAATCCAACTGAGTCAAAAAAGGCAGGATATGCCTCATCGTGTTCTAAAAGTTTTTTGTACTTTTTCCCAGTTGGGTGTTCCTCAAGCAGTTTTTCAAGAGTGAGTTTAGTTTTAAGTCCTAGTGGAACAAATGAATGTTCTGATGGATCGATTGAGCGGTATATAATTGTTGATATTCGGTCTGAATTTTCAATGCCTTTGAGTAGAGATAGATCATGTATGCCAATTGATCCTTTTTGTCGGCTTCGTCCAATTGTATCATGGAGCTTTTCTTGTAATTGAATTATAGATCGTAGGGCGGAATCATTAAGTTGAATTCCACGAACTATTGCGCCGGAGACTTTTGGACGGCTAGATGACACTGGTGATTGGACCTCTATTTCCCAAGTTGGAGGGTTTGTTCGTGGAACGAATACACCCCTATTGAAACCATAATAATAGCGCAGAGAGAGTGCAATTCCCTCTATTGAAAGACGATCTAGTCTATCAGGTGCAAACTCCAAATGAAAAGATCCATCATCCCCTTCGCCATCGAACTCAAGACCTAATGTAAATAAATCGTTCTTTAGAACTTCGTTTGTCACATCTTTGCCCACCATTTTTCTTAAATCATCTGGGTGAACATTTATAACGGGCATTAATACAACACCTTGGTGGATCGAAGTAGTTTCAAATCACAGGAAGTTCCGTGTATATCTCGGATATCTTCAAACCCATAGATAAGCATTAGAAGTCGTTCAAGGGCCAGTCCCCACGCCATAACATTGCAATTGATTCCAAGAGGCCTAAGGACCTCTTCCCGGAGGAGACCGGAGTTTCCAATTTCAATTAAGTCACCAGTTATAGGGTGTTCTCCAAAAATTTCAAAGCTAGGCTCAGTATAAGGGTTATAATGAGGTTTGAATTTGAGATTTGTTATTCCAAATTGGCGGTAGAATTCGGTGAAAGTTCCCATCAAATCCCTGACAGAAAGAGTCTCTGCCATGACCCAGCCTTCTATTTGAAAAAACTCTAACAAATGTGTTGAGTCAAGAGTATCGTTTCTATATACTTTTTCAACAGAAAAAAACCTTTGAGGAGGTTGAAGTTCCCCAATAGATATGCCAGATAGATACCTCATAGATAAAGAGGTAGTGTGTCCACGAAGAACTACACCTCTAGCTACGTTTTCAGACCATGGAGAATGGTATCCAGTTCCATATTCTCCGACTCCTTTTAAATGTGCATTTTTTACTTTTTTGACTAGGTCTTTGGGTAAGTTTTTTGCGAGGGGTAGATCTAGAGCAAATTGATCCCAATGAGTTCTAGCAGGGTGGTCTTGTGGCATGAATAAACAATCATTGATCCAAAACTCTGAGTCTATATGCGGCCCCTCCATCTCTTGGAATCCCATTCCAACAAAAACGTCTTTAACTTTTTCTGCAGTTTCACGCAAGATATGAGTCCGCCCTCCAAGATGAAGTGCGGTATCAGCCTCTACATTGTATTCTGTATACTCTGTGTTTTCCCACTTTCCAGTTGCTAGCATTTGAGGTGTTAAGTGAGCCACTTTGCAGGAGATTTGAGCCCCTTCCTCATGTATTTGAAGTCCTTTTTCAGTTAAAGTTACAGACATATGTGAAATGGGGATTATTTCTAATAAATCCCTACTCTCAAGTCTCTTGAGTAGTTGTGGCGTTACTTCAACTCCATGTTTGATTGAACCAAGTGCCAATTGTTCTGGATCTTGTTCTGAATTTATATTGGTTTTGGTGGTGATATTGCCCTGATTGATTTCGCCAAATTCTTTTCGGGCATAATTTGATAATGCTATATTGACTTCTTGTTTTTCTAAGTTTGATTTTTTGATTGCATCTGAAAGATTAACTTCGTTTGTGTTCGTTTTTAGTTTTTTAATTCCTTCGTAGAGTCTTAATTCGGGGAGGAGATTTTGAGAGTATTTGTCGCCCTCTTTGGTTAATGAAACTTCGGATAGCGTGGTTGTTTTAATGCAGATCAAATCTAACTCTTCAAGTGCAAATAGAGCACCTGAAATCTGTTCCAATTTGAGTCCAGTTTTAGTTGTTATTTGATTGGGAGATGTCTCTCCGATCTGATTTAAAGATTCGAATGTCACTAATTGATTTTGAGGTAGTTTGAGAGTCATTAGGAAGTTTTATTAGTGTTTTTTGTATCAGGAAACAAATTGGACATAAGAGGCTCTGCTTGTATTATCTTATTCTGATGATCAGTTAAGAATTCTCGCATGAGATTTGCAGCTTCTTCTTTGCAATCTCCACAGAGTCTATTTCCAGTGACGCATTCTTTGTGAACTTTCTTTGCATGGTTGTCATCTTCTCCAGATAGCAAATAGGCATATAATTCATACACAGGACACTTATCAGGTTCACCTCCAATATCGCGTTGGAGCTCGGCCGTTTCTCTGCCACCAGTGATGGATTTTTTTACTTTTTCATACCCTATTTGAGGATCTTCAAACAAGCTAATATGGCTATCGGGAATGGAAGATGACATCTTTCCCCCGGTAAGACCGCTCATGAAACGATGGTAGATAGATGAAGGGGGATAAAATGCATATCCCCCATGCCCTATTTCAAATTCTCTAACTAAGAGTTCTATGGAGTTTTTATCAGCACCAAAAATGTCTATGTGTTCTTTATAAATTTGGATTTTTCCGTTTATTTGATTGCATAATGTTTTGAATAGTTCTGAATCTGCACGGAGGTTGAGTATCCTTACACGTGGATAAAATTCTTCGCTTGTAGCAGCAAGTAGTTTTACTAAAATACTTTGTACAGAGGTTGACACGGATAAATTTTTTTGGATCCAATTTACTACGTCAGAGCATTGAAGTTTATTGTTATCGCCAGATAGTTCGTTGAATGCCATGTCAAGATGTTCTTTTTCGGCAGGATCGGATTCAAAACTAGCATATGATTCCGTGACAGAAAATAGACACATTCTAGATGCCAAATCCCGGGTCAATCTCAAATGCGGATCTTGATCTGGCCCAACAGGTATAACTGTGGGTTTTGGGTTTTGTAGTTGAGGATATAGAATATCTGCAGCTTGGGTCAACACGCTTTGGATATGAGAAATCTCAGTTTCATCGGAGAAACCATATATAGACCTCATTTCAGAAAAATTTGTTTGGATCCCAAGTTCAAATGCCAAGTCCTGCACATCTCTGTTTTCAGATTGCCTATAGATTTCCCCTTTGTCTGGGTCAAATCCTGCAGCTAATAGTGAAAGTACATAATTTCTAGAGTGGCGATCTATCTCATCCCAACTAAGTTTTCTAGCCGCATGGGCCTCTAAATCTGCGATCAGGGCATATGCATGGCCCCCATTTTTTTGGTGCCAAACTATCTCATCGAAGACCATTTTATGACCTATATGAGGATTCCCAGTTGGCATGAATCCTGAAAGAACTGCGAAGGGATTTTTTGAATTTATGGCATCTATAATAGAATCATACCCCCGATGCCCAAATATAATTCCGCGCCGCATCAAATGATTTGGATCATTTATTTTGGATAATAACTGATCGAATTTTTCTATCCCGAATTGTGTAAAGAGATCATCGTAATCAGAAATAGTTGAAGACCCCCAGGGATCTATAGAAACAAACTCTTTGTCCTCAGCTGGTTTATCGTTCATGGTGTTACCCTTTCCACCAAGATCCATCGGATATTGTTATTCCCTTCTGCGATCCCAAAAAGCGTTCGTTTTCTGACCCCTACTGCTAGACGAACATTTAGAGAGATTTCCTGGGTTGAAAAAATGTGTTCTTTTTCCAATACTTTTACTAGATATTCAGAATGAATTGGCACGCCTTGTTTATTGAAATCCTGGTATACTCGGAAATCAGATCCAAATTTAAAACCGGTTTTTGGTAAAAGGCCCATGTCGCGTAGATTTGTGTATATGTTTAATCTGTGTTTGAAAGAATCCCCTTCTATTTTGTAGCCTTGTTGGACTACATCCTCGTCTATAGATAACGATCCTTGATTATACAAATATGCTGCCTCTACAAGTGATATTTTGACATAGTTAGTGCCAGATAATTCTTGACCAAAAAAATACATTTCATGGAGAGACTTGTCTGGATCAATCAATAATACTGAACCGTTTGATAGAATTCCAGATGAATTGGGGAAGATATTGTTATTATTTCCAATAGGGGTTGTTTTTTGGGTATTGAAATAAGTTAATTCTCCTTCATCGTCCACAATGGCCAGAAGATGCCCGCCAAGATCCATAGCAGAAATTTTTGAGTGTTCTCCGACGACTTGTATTTTATATTTTATGTTGCCATCTTTAGGTTTTGTTCCTCGTTCATAGGCTATGAGGTCTATGTTTTGATAACGTTCATGTTTATTTATTTTCTGAATAGGAGTTACAAAAAAACCCCTGGATCGAAGATCTTGGTAAGTCAAAAAGTGTGAAAAGAAATACTCGTCTTGAGTTGATATAAATTGGATAAAATTCATTTCATCTATTGAATCTATATCTCCACGTAACAGGAGGTGGGCGGCTTCTATTGGGTCGAGTTCGATCATGTTCCCCTTACCAGGATTTCCGTAACCCCTTGTATCGTGGAATCGTTGTTTTGCATCTCCACCGACTACTACTAATCCTTTGCACAAGTTACCATCCATATTTGGAAAATATACTGCCTTGGTAGAAAGCCGCTACGGTAATTGCTTATGCTGCCGACGTAGAGTATATGGGAAGAACAGTAGAGAATTGGTTGGAAGCGATATTTGGGAAGGGTGGCACAGTGTTTTTGGATAAAGAAATGCAGATTGTCATGCTTGCTGCTGCTGTGGGAATGGCAGGTGTATATATTGTAAGTCCTATCGCGGCAGAAGTGACTCTGATATTTGAGATGCCACTGGTGAGAGCAGGAGAGCTCATAACTGCATATACAGTACCTTCTATAATTCTTGTTCCGTTGATGGGGATGCTATCGGACAGAATTGGTCGGCGCCATGTCTTAGTATTTGGATTTTTTGTTTTTGGTATTGCAGGAGGTGCCATCGGATTGGTAAATGATTTTTCCACCGTTCTTTTTTTGCGGGTTATACAAGGAGTGGGTTTTGCTGCATTAATGCCAGTTAGTGTGGCGATGATAGGGGATTACTATGCAGATATTCGGGAGGCTACAGCTCAAGGCGTCCGGATAGTGGGAATGCAATCTGTAGCACTTGTAGCCCCATTGACTGCAGGTGGCCTATTAATAGTTTCATGGAGAGCCCCATTTATTCTATATTTTGTTGCTATTTTTGCGGCTTGGTGGACTTGGAGGGTACTCCCACCAGATATCAAAGTTGTGCGGGAAACGGGGGGAATCTACATGTCCAAATTATACAAATCCATGGTTAGGTTGGACATAGCCGCGGTGAGCGTTTCATTCGTCATTCGATTTATGATGTCTTTTGCATTTTTTGCATATGTTTCATTATTAGTTCTAGAAAAATTCCAATACGGAGCGTTCGAAGCTGGGGTGATTGTTACAAGTTATGGTATTTTAACACTTATCGGGGCGGCTCAGTCTGGTCGCCTGATGGCTAGATTTGATCCATTGATTTTGTTAGGCATTAGTTTGTTCACAACAGGAGTGGGACTGGCAGCTATAGGCGCATCCAGTTCGTTTACTATGTTGATGTTTGCGTTGGTTATTTTTTCAGTGGGTGCAAGTGTCAGTGCACCCATTCAAAAAAGCCTCATGGTGCGGTTTTCACCTCCTGAACTTAGAGGAGGCACTATTTCTACTGCAATGGCTGCTCAAAGTTTTGGTCAGGCAGCAGGTCCATTCTTGATGGGGATTTTACTCTATCGTGGGACGGTTTCAATTACTTTTGTGAGAATTGGGTTGGTTTTGGGAGGGATAGGCCTAATTCTTGCATTTATTATTCGTTTTGCGAGGGACAGAGAGACTTCTCTATTTATTTAAAGTACCTATGCGTAGGATCCCCATGGAAATGTCAGATTCATTGGTTACTGTGCGGGATTTTAAGTTCAAAGGAGAATCATACAAGATAGCATCATTGAAAGCGCTAGAACAAGCTGGTCTTTGTAATTTGGATAAACTTCCAGTTAGTATCCGGATATTGCTCGAATCAGTATTACGGAATTCTGATGGAGAAATTATATCTTTTGAAGATGTTAAAAATGCCGCCTCATGGGCCCCTGAAACTCCAGAAGTTGAGGTGCCTTTTACACCGTCTAGAGTGGTATTGCAAGATTTAACTGGGGTTCCAGCTGTAGTAGATTTAGCAGCTTTGAGATCTGCTGCCCAGAGGGCAGGGAAAGACCCAAGTATGGTTGAGCCTGCAGTACCATGTGACCTAGTTATTGACCATAGTGTTCAAGTAGACTTCTTTGGGTCTGAAGATGCATATGAACGTAATGTTGAGTTGGAATATTTAAGAAATGAAGAAAGATATCGTGCATTAAAATGGGCCCAGAATGCATTTTCAGATTTTAGAGTTGTCCCACCGGGGACAGGAATTGTTCATCAGGTTAATTTGGAATACATAGGCCAAGTAGTTCATTCACGGGAGATTGGGGGAGAGAAATGGTTGTTACCAGATACATTAGTAGGAACAGATAGCCACACCCCAATGATCGGTGGTATCGGGGTGGTGGGATGGGGGGTTGGAGGAATCGAAGCGGAAGCTGCCATGCTTGGACAGCCTATAACAATGACACTTCCTGAAGTTGTTGGGGTGAGATTGACTGGAGAGTTGCCACAAGGATCGACAGCTACAGATTTGGTTCTATATATAACTGAAATTTTACGTGGAGTTGGTGTTGTGGACCGTTTTGTAGAATTTTTTGGCCCTGCTGTAAAAACACTATCTGTGCCAGATAGAGCCACTATTTCTAATATGGCACCTGAACAAGGATCCACTATTAGTATATTTCCAGTAGATGAGGTCACATTAGAATATCTTCGTCTGACTGGAAGAGATGAGGAACATATTGAGTTGGTGAAAGCATATCTAGTTGAGCAGGGTTTGTTTGGAGAACAAGAACCAGAATATACAGAAATTGTGGAACTAGATTTGTCCATAGTTGAGCCTAGTGTTGCAGGTCCTAAAAGGCCTCAAGATAGGGTTTTGGTAAGTGATATGAAGAGTCATTTTGAACAGCTACTAGAATCTGAAATTGGCAAGAGTGGAGAAATTAAAAAGACTGAGATTACTATGGGAGATGGAAGCAAAACTTCGATCGGTCATGGTAGTGTGGTAGTTAGTGCAATAACAAGTTGCACCAATACATCTAATCCAACAGTTATGGTCGCTGCGGGTCTTTTGGCTCAAAAAGCTGTTGACATGGGATTGAAAATTCCACCCCATGTAAAAACTAGTCTTGCCCCAGGGAGTAGAGTTGTTACAGAGTATTTGAAAAAATCAGGATTGTTATCGCCATTGGAAAAATTGGGTTATCATATAGTAGGGTATGGATGCACAACCTGTATAGGGAATGCTGGACCACTACCTGAGCCTGTAGAACAAACAATAGATTCTGAGGATTTGTGGACAACGAGTGTATTGAGCGGAAACAGAAATTTTGAGGCCCGAATTCATCCGAAAATTAAAGCCAATTACCTAGCCAGCCCTCCACTTGTAGTTGCATATGGACTTGCTGGAAGAATGGATATTGACCTCAACACTGAATCTCTTGGAGAAGATCGAGAAGGGAACCTGGTGTATTTAGCAGATATTTGGCCTAGTAATGAAGAGATAAATCAGACTGTCAAAGATAATTTGGATCCATCGATGTTTCAGAGCAAATATGCAGAAGTCTTTTCTGGAGATGATAAATGGGAGAGTCTTTCTGCCCCAACTGGGATGATTTATGAGTGGGATCAAGAGTCCACATATATTCGTGAGCCACCATTTTTCGTGGGTTTTCCTGAGAATCCTCCAGAAATTAGAGATATTGAAAATGCACGTTGTTTGTTGGTATTGGGAGACACTGTCACAACAGACCATATTAGTCCAGCAGGGCCGTTTGGAGTTGATGTTCCAGCAGGTATTTGGCTCTCAGAACAAGGACTGAAACGGCATGAATATAATACATATGGTTCACGACGTGGGAATCATGAAGTTATGATGAGAGGAACGTTTGCAAACGTTAGAATAAAAAATAGATTGGTGCCTGGTGTAGAAGGAGGATATACATTTAATTTTATCGCAGGTGAAGAGATGAGTGTGTATGAAGCTAGTAGTCAATATAAAAATTCTGGTGTGCCATTGATTGTTCTTGCAGGGAAAGAGTTTGGTGCAGGCTCTAGTAGAGATTGGGCCGCTAAAGGAATTGATTTACTGGGAATACGTGCTACAATTGCAGAGAGTTATGAAAGAATTTTCAGAGATAATTTAGTAGGTATGGGAGTCATCCCGCTCGCTTTTGAACAAGGGGAATCTATGGCGTCATTGGGACTAGATGGATCTGAAGAATTTGATATAAAAGGTTTGGAAACTGGAATCGAGGTTAATCAGAAGTTAAAGGTGATAGCCAAACGTGAGAATGGAGAAACAGTGGAATTTTCAGCTGTTACACAAGTTAACACTCCAGCTGCCGTCAAATATATTGAACATGGAGGGATTTTAAACTATGTTCTTCGACGTTTGATAGCATAAAGAATCTGCAATAATATAATTGTTATTCACTTCTTTGCGCCGAAAACATGGCCTCAAATTTGGCCGTTACTTCTATTATTAGTGAATAAAATCGTTATTCGATTCTAGCTTTTGTTCCGGCCAATAATTCTAGTATTTTTAAGACACCTGAATTGCCATCTCGCCCCATACCAGTTTCTACCATTGATTTATACAGTTCATGGGCCACCATGGTTTGGGGCATTGGTGAACCGAACTCCCTTCCTGCATCGGTAGCTATCTTTAGATCTTTGTATTGATACTCTGCGAAGAAACCAGGTTCAAAGTTCCCGCGGATCATATCTGGAGCTCTGTTAGAAAGGGTCCAGCAGCTTGCTGCACCTCCAGAAATTGCAGAAACAACTGCCTCGATGTCTGCACCTGATTTTTTTGCTAGGAGTAGTGCTTCACTGACACCCACCATCTGAGCTGCGACTACTATTTGATTACATGCTTTGGCAATTTGGCCCGAACCGTTTTCACCGCAATGGGTAATTGTTTCACCCATGGCTAAGAAAAGATCCATATGACATTCTAGGAGTTTTTTACTCCCCCCAACCATAATAGACAATGATGCTTTAATTGCCCCTTCCTCTCCCCCAGAAATTGGAGCGTCTAGAAGCGAAATGTTAGAATTTGAAAGTTTTTTTGATAGTTCAATTGTTACCTTAGGAGATATGGTCGAACAATCTATGAGAATGCTCTCTGGTTGAAATCCATCTATCAAACCTTCCTTTTGGAAGACTACATCTAGAACTGATTTTGAATTGGGTAGGCAAGTAATAATTATTTGTGCTTTTTCTGCAACTTCTTTTGGGTTTTTTGCAGCTACACCTCCCATGTTGACTAACTCTTTTAGGTTGTGTTCTGATCGGTTATATCCGATTACTGAATATCCAGATTTTAATAGATTTTTTGCCATCGGAAATCCCATTATACCTAGACCTATGAATCCAATTAGTTGTGTCATAAGTGGTTATAACCAGTGGCCCAATATTAAAACTATTTATAAAACCAATAGGTTGTTGAAAGAAATAAATTCAACTTCGTCGCAAATCTTACGTAGGTAGATATCGGATACTATTAAATGAGACTTAAGGAAAAAGTGATTATAGTAACGGGGGCTGCGGCTGGATTGGGTGAGGCAATGGCAACGGGTTTTGTTGCAGAAGGTGCAACTGTAATTTGTGGAGATGTTGATAGGAAACGGCTAAAAAAATCTGTTGGAAAAATGAATGGGTCGGGCGAGGCAATTCCTGTTTTTGTAGATGTTTCTGAAGAGATTTCTGTAGAGCAAATGGTTAGAGTTTCTGAAGAGTTAGGTGGCGCAGATATTTTGATAAATAATGCAGGGGTGAAACAATTAACACTTACTGGAGAAGAACACCAGATAATAGAAATGTCTACCGACTTATGGGATGAGGTAATAAATACTAATTTGCGCGGGTGTTTTTTATGTACAAAAGCGGTATTGCCAGGAATGATGGAAAGGGAAAGGGGGAGAATAATCCACGTCACATCGGGCCATGGTAAGAAAGGACGAGTGAAACGTGCGGCGTATGTATCGTCTAAATTTGGATGTGAAGGTTTTCATTGGACTTTGTCACTAGAACTAGTTGGTACTCCAATAGAGTCCCTAGTTTTCACACCACCTCCTGGAGGAGTTAGGACCCAAGAAGCGGCTTTTGTGGCAGACCCATTGAGAGATATGAACCATGACCCAGAAGTAATTATTGAACCAATGATTAAGCTTGCAGCGGGAGGAGGAAGAAATGGAGGAAGATATCGTGGTGGATCAGATGGGATAAGCTATGAAGAAACAGACTATATTTTTAATTTAAAATAAATCTTCTTTTTTGTCTATAATTGTAGCAGAGCCCCCAACTTGCCAGACTTTGGTTGGTATCCCATAGGATTCTATCAATTCTTGGACACGTTTTACATATTTTTCTCTTGTGTTTATGTAAACTGTGGCCCCAGTGTCAGTTGAGAAATATGCCTCTACACCCTCATCAATCCTCAGAGAACGTATACCCTCAAAAATGCGCAGAGTTTCTGGTTTCCAATATATCCACCCGCTGGGACCGGTCATAGTAGTTGCTGCAAGAGAAATTGAATCTAGTTCTGCAAGGGAGAATAATGTCTTAAAATCACCCATTTCAATGGATTCCAAGGCTTTATAGATTTGAGATTCTGCATATTTGATTCGCGCGTTAAACATGTGACTAGCAGTAGCCTCTTTATGTGCAGATTCGGTTTCTTTATGTGCAGGGACTATGGCGACAACAATTCGAACATCTTCTTGAAATCCATCGTCTAATCTGTATGACTTACAGTCTTCGTCGATTTTACTTGCACGGAGAATTGAGAATCCACCAGTTACAGCACGGGCAGCTGAACTAGATCCACGTCTAGCGATAGTGGATATTTCTTCTAGGGAGAGATCTAAGTCTGCAGCAGAACACAATGCCATTGCTGCCGCTGCAAATCCTGAAGAAGATGATCCAAGGCCTATATTGGATTGAAACGAGTTTGTACTTTCTATCTTGACACTATGTTTTATTCCGGCTAGTTCTCTGACTCGGTCTACAACGGATACGACTCGTTCTGCAGATCTATTTTTAAGTAATTTTCCATCAATAGAATAATGATCTTGTTTTAGAGTGGGATCAAACTCTACTGTTGTTGTAGTATTGCTTGGGGCGGTGCAGACGCTGATGCTATCATGAAAAGGGAGTCTAAGTTCTGGGTCCTGCATGCCATGATATTTGACTAGTCCTTGTATAGGATGAGCCCTTGCAGTTGCCTTCATGGAGTGATGCGCGCATGTCAGAGGCTTAAAACTCTCGATGTTTACCAGGTTGGATAAAAATGACCTGCTTATGATGTATTGGAAGCAATTAGTTTCTTCAATATCCAAGTAATTACTATCAATAATACAATTAATATTCCAGCCATTGCCCCTAAAATACCAGTGAGAATAAATCCGTTATCTGGACCAACTGATAAAGACATATCTAGATTTAAAAGAGGAATTTCAGATAAGAAATAAAGTACTTCGGGGTTGCTGGAGACATAAAGGAAAAATAGAGGAGATATTGTTTTCCCTAAATTCCGGATCCAAGACCCAATTGAAACGATTCCAGCTCTGATATCTCTAGAAGTATTTTGAGTGAGTAGACTAGTTTCTAATCCAGCTGCAAATCCTTCCATTATACCATAAAGAAGGCCCACGATTAAGAAAGATATAAAAGAAGTTGCTATGCCGAAACCAATTGAAACAACACCGATTAGAATCATACCAGATAAGACTATATACTCCATTGGGATTCTGCTTTTTGAAAGACGTTTCACTTGTGTTGCTACGGATGCGAGGCCCAGGCTCATCATACTAAAAACGAGCCCTGCTTCGCCAGCAGACATCCCATATTTTAGGACCATTAATGGTAAAAAAGTATAAACCCCATATTTTATGAAAAATCTCATGAAAACAACAGAATACGATATCAATACCGACCAATGTAAAAGAGCCTTTCCCAATAAACGAAAATAAACTTGTGAATTGATTTTTTCTTCTTTTTCTTTAGCCCCCATTTCTGGCATGTATTTGATTGTGTAAAGTCCAGCTGGTACCGCGATAAAGAAAAATAAAAAGGGGAGATTCCATGCAATTCCACCTAGAAGACCCCCTGCTATAGGATAGAAAAATTTGGCTAAGTTTATCGAAACTACTCTTAGGCCTTGGGCGCCAACTTCTAGATCTTTGTTTTTAGAAAACATATCACCAATAATAGTTCCAGACATGGGCATAATTCCACTAACCCCAATTCCCTGAGCAAAACGTAACCAAAGTATTGTTTGCATGTTATCTGTGAAAAAAATTGCAGATCCACAAATTCCAAAAAGTAGCAAAGAAATTGATAATACTATTTTTCTTTGGAAACGGTCAGCTATAAATCCCCACAAGGGGATGAAAATTAAAGCTGGAAATGTAAACCATGCTATCATATTTGCCATGTCTACGTGGGTCATCCCAATTTCCAAAGCCATTAAAGGAAATACAGGAGAAATAAAAGTGACCCCCATCATCGAAAGGGCACTTACCCCATAAAGAAATGTTGCGGTTCGGTGGAGTTCTGGTTTTGATTTAATAGATGAATTAGTAACCAAGTGCAACGCCATCCCTTCTAGGATCTGATCCACCGATTAGAGTTCCATTTTCGTTTGAATAAATGAATTGTCCGCCGCCGAAATGTTCCCTTGGATTAAAGAAAAGATGCTCTTCTAAAACCGTGTGACCTTTTTTACGGAGATCTTGAACAGTGGAGTCTGGCATTCTACTTGTTTCTAGAGCGATTGTAGTTCCATTTACCCACCTGAAACGTGGAGCATCTAGTGCCGCTTGAGGATTTAATCCAGAGTCTACAAGCGCCAATAAAACCTGTAAATGCCCCTGGGGTTGCATTGAACCACCCATTACCCCCCAAGATGCTCTGAATTCATTTTTTTCTCTAAGCATTGCAGGGATAATTGTGTGGAATGGTCGCTTTTTTGGAGAGATAGAATTGGCATGTTTTGGATCGAGACTAAAAGAACAGCCTCGATTGTGAATAAGAAATCCATTTGAAGAGAGTCCGCTTCCAAATGCCATGAAAATACTGTTGATAAATGAAACCGCATTTCCATCTTTATCAACTACTGAAATGTAGATTGTGTCGTTTCCACTTGTTGCAGCTTTTGGAACATAAGAACTAGCAACTTCTCCGATTTCTTCGGCGCGTTTTGATGCGTATTTTTTTGATAGCATCTGTTTTGTGGGGATGTCTACCATTGTTGGGTCTGAAATATATTTATGGCCATCTGAAACGGCTATCTTGAAAGCTTCCACGAGTTTGTGTATTCTTTCAGGATCGGTTATAGAAGTGGATAGTTCCAAATTCTCTGCTATGTTTATTGCTTCTAAAGCGATTAGACCTTGACCATTTGGAGGAGCTTCAAGTATATCGATTCCCTTATAAGTAGTGGAAATGGGATCGCACCATTCACCTTTATGCATTTCTAGATCTGTTAAAGATAAAAATCCCCCGTCCTGGTTGATAGTTTTGATCATTTGTTTCCCTAGACTGCCACCATAAAATTCGTCGATGCCTTCTTTAGAAATTGTTTCAAGCGTGTCGGCGAGTTTTGAGTTGGAAAAAATTTCCCCGGGTAAGGGTGCGTTTCCATTTGGAAGATACGTATTGACAGTTTCCTTGTAAGGTTTGATCCTATCTGAAGCAAAAGACCATTGCCAAGAAATATATTCACTTACAGGGAAACCACTTCTTGCATAATGTATTGCCGGTTCAAATGCTTCTGAAAGGGAAATTGTACCATATTTTTCGAGCAAGTCTGACCACCCAGCTAGAGCCCCTGGAACAGTTGCTGCTAGCCCACCTTTTGTTGGCATTTTAAGCTCCCCTTCAGTTGGTTGGGTATCTAGATTTTGGAACTCGCTTGAATCCGTGTGTGTTGCACAAATTTTTCGATAGTCATCTATATTAGCTTCCGCGGGGGCACCTCCACTGCCATTATAAGCACGATATTTGTTTTTGAAATGAACTAGAGCGAACATATCCCCACCTATTCCGGACATATGTGGCTCAACAACATTTAAAAGTGCGGCAGCAGTTACGGCCGCGTCAGCTGCATTTCCCCCATTTTCGAGTACTTTAAGAGCAGCCAAAGTGGCTAGAGGTTGACTAGTTGCGGCCATTCCGTTAGTGGCCATTGCTGCTGAACGTCTTCCGATGAATTGCCAAGGATAACTAAATTTCACTATGGTTATGTTTGGTTCACATAGCTTATTAACATATAGTTAAGTTCTTCGGTGAGATTTCATACCGGTGCATCATTTTTGATAATTATGCAGAGGAATTATTTTGAGCTTTGGAAAATTTTTCTGTGGGTGAATGGATCCTTCACTCCCACTCGGTTGATCCGGTTTCATATAAAGTGGAATCTTCAATTGGTTGGCTCGCAGAATCCATTACCATTTCAGAAATAAAAATGGGACAGTTTGACCTAACAGCTAAAGCTATCCCATCTGATGGGCGTGCGTCGAAAGAATATGCGTGGGGCTGTCCATCTACATATCTCTGAATATGGATTTGAGCATAAAAGGTTCCACCAGAGATATCATCTATTGTAACTTTGTCAACTGCCCCACCTAATTCAGTTACTATATTGAGCAATAAATCGTGGGACAGTGGCCTTTCACTTCTTTCATCCTGTAACTCAGATTGGATTGAATGTGCTTGATCGGGGCTGATATTTATTGAGACATAATTCCCATGCGATGTTAGGAATACCACAGGTGTAGCCGTTCCAAAATCACACCAACTAACCCCAACCCCGTGGATTTCTGCTTCATATTCCATAGTTACTTGTAGGTATGAAGGGTAGAAAACTATTGCTTAGATATATAGAGTTTAATTAGACCCATATGGATAAATCGTCCCCCATAATTTGGTTAAGAATTGGGTTGGGGTTTTGCCCAATAAATAGAATTTTTTATTATTGATTGGATATCCTTATTATAATATACGGGATGAGTTTCATGCCCAGGCCCTAAGAAGAATATTTTTCCATTGCCTTTATTCCAGCAGCAACCGCTACGGAACACATCTCCGGCTTGGTTCCAGCTAATTAATATCAAATGATCAGGTTGGGGTATGTCAAATGGTTCGGTGAAAATTTGAGATTTTGGAATTTCAATATAATTAGATTCAATATTTTTTACTATTTGATGGTTTGGAGATACAATCCAAACTCTCTCAAGTTCATCTTTGTTTCTTCTCTTTGAATGACAAGTAGTACCCATGAGTAAATGGAATGGTTTTGAACGGAGGCCAGAATGTAAAACTATCAAGCCCATGCCGTCTAAAACTCTTTGTTCGACACGTTTTGCTACTGAATCGAGTACCTCTTCGTTCTTATTATGAGACCACCAAAGTAATACATCTGTTTGATCTAATACAGAATCTGGCAAACCGTTTTCAGGGTCATCTAGAGTAGCAAATTGAACGTTGTGCCCATCCTCGTTGATAAACTCCCCTATAAAACGGTGGATTCCATTTGGATAAAGTGCGGCTGCATCCGTATTTTCTCTCTCGCTTCGGTATTCATTCCATATCGTTACATTGACCATAATTTAGCTGACTTTGATAATGACCTATATAGTTATTGATTCTGGAGGGTTGCTTTTAAAATGAGTTTTGTGTTTGAAAATGATTTTATTTCCCCATCTTCTATTATTATATCGAATGTTGTTTTTATATCGGTTGAGGCTTTGGTAAATAGTATTTGAAGAAGTTCTAGATTGGTAGAAGATGTTTTGGACTGAGCAGTCCAGAGATCATACGCGATAGTCTTTTTCAATATAAATGTTTCATCTATTGTGAAACCAACATTTTCGATCCAAGACGTCCATTGATCAATTGTGTGGCTTGTAATGTGAGTAGGGTCTCGCAAATGTTCAACTGTGTTAATAAAAGTAGATAGATGAGGCAAGTTTGGAGAAACATTATCTTCGAATAAGAAGAATCCATTTGTTTGCGAGACCCTAGCGACTTCGGATAAAAACGAAAAAGGATTGGGGAAGTGGTGGGCTGCGATTCTACATGAGATTGTATCGAAAGAGTCGTTGGTGAAAGGTAAAGATTCTGCGTCTGCTACTGCGACTTCTAAACCAGGGTAAGCTTCGAGTGCTGTTTTTACCATTTGAATTGATGAATCTATGGCGATTATCCTTGAGGGTTTTTTTAGGAATAGATTTGCTGTGTGCCCTGCACCTGTTGCGATATCTAGAACAAACTTGGAATTAACGGTCCACTTTGATAAGATATCTAAATCTGTTCCAGATCTATGATTTTCACTTAGTAAATAATCGATTGAACGTTCCCCGAAAGTGGTTGCGATTTGTTTTTTTGTATAGGAAGAATTATTCATATATGGTTTTGGGAATTACTGAAATGACATTTTAGCTTGGATGGTCATACGCTGCGCCAACAGATTAGCATAGAGGGAATGGAAACGTCAAAATGCAGGTATAAAATATGTTTTTTAGATTCAATTGAAAGACGGCATTGTTTTGTTTGGGCACCTATAACGGCAAGAAGATGTTAGCTAGACAGTATATTCGAGAAAATCCAGAAGTGGTAAGAATTGCTGTCAAAAATAGGAACATGGGAGATGGATCAATTGTAGATAGATTTCTTGAAATAGATGAAAAATGGAGAAATATAAAAGCACAATGTGATGATCTTCGTCATGAAAGAAATAAAATCTCTGCCTTGGTTGGAGAACTAAAAAGTAAAGGCGATGATAGAGGTATGAAGGGTGCCATAATAGAATCTGGAGAGATTAAAACTAAACTTGAAAAATTGGGAGGAGATGTAGGTATGCTTGAAAATGATTTGGAGAAAATTCTACTTGAATTCCCCAATATACCTCATGAAAGTGTCCCATTGGGACTAGATTCATCGGGCAATATTGAGATTAGACAAGATGGGTTCGAAAATATGCGGAAAATTCTAGATAAAACGGTGCCACATTACGATTTGGGAGTTGAACTTAACATAATAGATGAGGAGAGAGGGGCTAAAATTTCAGGGGCTGGTTTTTATTTTTTAAAAGGGGATGGTGCACGGCTAGAACGTGCTTTAATCTCGTTTATGTTAGATGTTCACAGAGACCAGGGCTATACTGAAATTATACCCCCGATACTAGTTTCTTCTGAGTCGATGAAAGGAACAGGCCAGTTTCCAAAATTTATTAATGATGCTTATAAAGTGGAAGGAGAAGATCTATGGCTTTGTCCAACCGCCGAAGTTCCCGTCACGAACATGTACTCAGATGAGATTTTCCTTCCAGAAGATTTGCCGGTTAAGCACCAAGCGTATACCCCTAATTTCCGCAAAGAGGCAGGGGAGCATGGAACAGAAACGAGAGGAATTGTTAGAGTGCATCAATTTAATAAAGTAGAATTGGTTAATTTTTGCCATCCTGAAATGAGCTATTCACAGTTGGAATCGTTGGTGGAAGAGGCAGAAGAAGTCCTTAAGCAATTGCAATTGCCCTACAGAGTTATTTCACTATGTACGGGGGACTTGACTTTTTCTTCTGCTAAAACTTATGACATAGAGGTGTGGGCACCCCCAAGTGAGGGTGGCAGGGTAAAAGATGGGAGATGGTTGGAAGTTTCTTCTGCTTCTAATTTTGAAGAGTTTCAATCGCGCAGAGCCGGGATTAGATATCGTCCTGAACGCCATGGTTCCACTGAATATATACACACATTAAATGCCTCAGGTTTAGCACTCCCTAGAGTTATGGTTGCGATTATGGAATATTACCAAAATGAAGATGGTAGTGTTGACATACCTTCTGTTCTTCGGCCATATATGGGAGGTTTGGAAAAAATCAAGGGGAGTGAGGTGCTAGGAGAAAATGCAATTGGATCTGGGTTGAGAAATTAAATTTCAATGAGTCCATCTGTTAGATCAGATAAAGATGCAACTATTGTGTTAGCAGGAGTTTCGAGAGAGAAACGTGTCCCAGGAAACACATTTGAGAAACGTGTTTCAAATGTAAAATCCCCGTTGGGTTGGATTACAGCTGCTTCTATTTGACCATGTTCTAAATCGCGTATCCAGATAGTTTGACCGGATAAAGAAGGATCGGTGGCCCCGCTGATGAGTCGGAGCGGTGGTTCTATTAGAGGAGTATTGCCAGATAAAGGTAAATTTCTATCGTGCCATTCCCAAAAACCTTCTTTTAAGACATATACATTAGTGAATCCAGAGCCTATTAGACTAGCTGCCCTAAGACTAGAGAGGTGGAGTGGGCATCCACAATAAGCTACAATTCGGTCGTTTTTTGGCCAGTTTTTTGTGGGATCGCCTGGCCCATATCCAGATGGGGCAGGGCTTAGAACTGATCCAAGTATATGTGAGCTGTCATATTGACTTTGAGATCTTGAATCTACAAAGCGCGCTTCCCCACGTTGGTGCCAATTGTAAACTGTATCTATCGGTGCCATATGGATTACTTGCGAGTTCACTTCTATTGCATCAAGTGTAGTGGGATTGAAAGGTGATTTTTGAGGTATATTTATTGGAAGAGGAGGATACCCATCGAATGGGTCTGTATCAGGTTGTAAATTGGATTGGGTAGACCCGATACACCCAGATACTACAATTCCAATACCTAATATCAAGTCCCTTCTTCGCATGGAATTCTATTTTGTAGGAGTATGTATTAAATGTTTGATTGTATTTTTGCCTAAATTATTGCTTTGATTTCAATGGGGTAGAATTAACCAAATTGCTACAGATAAAAGTGATATGCCTAGTATTAAATTTAATACACGTGCTTGTTTGGGTGTATTGAATAATTTTCTAAGGATAGTACCTGCGAAAGTCCAAACGCATAAAGATGAAAATGCTATAACTGAATTTGTCAAAGCAAATAGGATTTTTATACCGTACCCAGTTCCAAATTGAGAAGCAAATGTTGTCATTAAAATAATGAAATGTACCCAAGATTTTCCATTGACTATTTGTAATAAAAATCCTGTTGAAGCCCCTAGTAATTGTGTAGAATTGTTTTGAGACACATGTGTTGAAAAGGCTAATTTATAGGACAGATAACCTATGTAAATCGCGCCTGAATAGATTAATATCTGAATTAATTCAGAGTTTTTCTCAATGAATACTGCACCCAGTCCAATAGCAACTGATAGAGCTGCGAGACCAAAAAACATCCCGATCATTAGAGGAATGGTTTGCCGAAAGCCATGCTGAGATCCGTGAGCGGCGCAAAGAAGGTTGTTTGGCCCAGGGGAATAAGTCATTGTTAGTATAAAATAAAGAGTAACTGCGATGACCATCATATCCATTATAGACTTGAATATATGGAAGGAAAAAATTAAATCTTGTGTTAGCTGCATTCCTTCGGTTGTTTTTTGGTAAAGCAATGTGTACAATTGAATCAATGGATATACATATCCGATATGAAGGTGATGATGATCCTGCTAAATGTACAGCAAAAAGACTTTCACGTTTTGATTTGGTTGAATTGCACCGAACTATTCGAGCTACACCTTATGGAATAATTCTTAATCCATATTCTGAGAAGGCATTGTCACCTGAAGATGGAATCAGTAATGATATATTGGTGGCATTAGATTGCTCTTGGGAGAATGCGGACGAAGATATTTTTTCGATGAGAGGGGTTCATCGTGCGTTGCCTTTTTTGGTTGCTGTGAATCCGATTAATTATGGAAAACCGTTCAGGCTCACAACTGCCGAGGCAATTGCAGGTTCTTTGTTTATTTTGGGACATGAAGAACAAGCAGAAATGATTCTTTCTAAATTCAAATGGGGGTTGCATTTTCTATCATTTAATCGAGAACCATTAGAAGCTTATGCTGCTTGTTTAACGTCTGAGGAGATTATAGAAGTACAGCAAAGATATCTATCTGAATAAATAGTGAATTTTGATGGGTTTTTGAGTTGGTTTGACTCGAAAGTGTTTAATTGTGTTAGAATATACGTCTGTCTATGGGACGTTTTGAGCAGGCCGAGAAGCGATTACTGCAGAAAAAAATTTGTATGCGTTGTAATGCCCGTAACTCACAACGTGCGGTGACTTGCAGAAAATGCGGGTACAAAGGATTACGCACTAGAAAAAGAGAACGCCAAGCTGCATAAGAAATAACATTTTTTAAAGATGTATTAAGGACCATATTTTGGTTTTCTTTCTTTTGCTCGCTGGAGAGCTAATTCAATGACAGTATAGACATCTCCATGAAAGGCATTTCCATGGCCAGAATACATTTTGTTTGTTGTAGGAGATAACAGGGACAGAATTAGTTCTAAGCTAGATATTAAATTATCTCGAGAACCGCCGGGTAAATCTGTGCGCCCAAAACTACCGTTTTCAAATGCTGAGTCGTTATAGACCGCTATGTCCCCAGTAAATATCGTAGATGGTCCAAGGAAAACAACATGGTCTTCTGAATGGCCTGGGGTGTGTAGTGTTTCGTACCACTCATCCCCTATAAGCAGCCTCTGATGGTTAGTTAATTTTGATGTCATTCTAGGATGGCCATCATAGCAATATAATTCTGGAGAAAATGCATCCATTATTTCATCTAAAGATCCAATATGATCAGAATGTTGGTGGGTTAGAAGTAAATAATCAATAGTAGAGGTATATTGTTGTAGAATTTTCACAGAGTTTCCCATTGACCCGGAATCTACAAGTGTTATTTTTTCACCGAGAATTAAATATGCATTAGAAGTGAATTCGGATGAATTTTGGGTGAAGTTATATATTTGCACAAGTGGTTAAAGAATTATTGCTACAGGTTGTTCGGGGAATCTTTTTGTCCAAATTATAACTACAATCATGATGAAAACAACAATACTAGTTATGGGAATTGATTTCGTGGAGAACCAGCAAATTAATGAGCTTAAATACATGGATGTTATCATCAGGGTTCTAGCTTTTTTTGGGAAAACGCGTTCGGATTCCCAATTGGAAATAAATGGTCCGAAAAGTTTGTGAGAATATAAATAATCGTGCCATTTTTTGGAGCTTTTACTGAAAGCCCAGGCGGCAATGATCAGGAATCCTGTAAATGGGATTCCGGGAGTTATGACCCCAATATAAGCTAAAAAGAGAGAGATAAAACCGACCCCCATATACAGGTATTTTTTAATAAATGAAGAAGGGGTTCCAACTGGTTTTTGTTTTGGTGAAGAGGAAGTCATAACCTGTTGATGCCCATAGGTAGTCTATGGGCGACATTAAAGGATCGAAAGTGATTGTGTGTGAGAAATGTCAATCACTAGTTTCTTCGAGGACTCAGATTGTAAACGGTGTTGGTAGAATTGATGCAGAGATATTATTTATAGGAGAAGGCCCTGGAAAGGAAGAAGATTTGTCTGGTAAGCCATTCATGGGGAGAAGTGGAAAGGTACTTGATAGAAGTTTAGAAAATAATGGAATAAAACGGAGAGAAATTAGAATTACAAACTGTGTTCGGTGTAGACCAGAAGGAAATAGAAATCCATCTAAGGAAGAACTTTTTAATTGCAAAGGACACCTATATGAAGAAATACGCATGGTTGATCCGAGTCTAATTGTCACACTAGGAAAGGTTTCTTCTGAGCACTTGCTTGGGCGCGAAGTCAAAGTGACAGAAGAAACAGGTAAGATCGAATTGATAGATATTTCGGGTACCATACGTTCTTTATTGGTCTGTATCCATCCTGCTGCGACACTTTATAACCCAAAACAAAAAATTATTTTTGAGTCTACAATTGCAAAAGTTGCGGAATGGATTATGATGAAAAAATTGTCTGAAGTGAGTAGTGAGGATTAACATCAGAGATGTAAGATAAACTTTTTGTGGATTGTCGATGAAATAGAGAGGGAGGAGATAAATAATTCATGGCCACTACACAAATAGCAATCATAGATTATGGTTTAGGTAATTTGCGCAGTGTTGAGAGAGGATTTCAAAGGTCGAATGCCAATGTCATTGTTACATCTGACCCAGATATAATGTTTAACTCGGATGGGATAGTCCTCCCAGGTGTGGGGGCATTTTCAGAGGGCATAGGAAATGCAGAACATCTTAGAAAAGACATTATTGAGATTAGTGAAAATGGAACTCCAACATTTGGTATTTGCCTAGGAATGCAAATGTTACTTACTAAATCGGAGGAAGCCGAAAGAGTAGGGCAAGGGGACGTGAAAGGATTGGATCTGATTCCAGGGAATAATATCAGGATAAGGAATAGAAAGGTACCACATATGGGATGGAACAAATTAAAAATTGTGCGGGGACATCCAATAGTAGATGGAATTGATGGATCTTATGTATATTTTGTCCACTCATACCATGCAGTTCCAGAAGATAATTCCACGATTATTGGAACTACAGAATATGGTTTGGAATTTGCTAGCATAATAGCTAGAGACAATATATTTGGGACTCAGTTTCATCCTGAAAAATCGGGTGCCGCAGGTTTAAAAATTCTACACAATTTTATAGAGTTTTGTCAAGAAAAATCATGAGAAAGTATACGGTTAAATCCCTATTCTGATGGATTTAATAGACCGATAAATAGAACTGAAAAAATAAATAAAGAAACTACGACACCTGGAATAAATACCAAAGTTTCTGTGGGGTTTCCCCCAGTACTTTTCATTATTGCCAGGGAGGCACCAATTCCCACAGGAACTGAAAGAAATATACACCAACAAAATTCGGATGCGCTCATGCTATTTGAGACATTCTTGAGAGGTGGAAAGGCATATTTCATAATAGGTCCCTGACTTCAGAATACCACATATCATGATATTCTATTGTTCCAGTTTTTTCTGCTATATGTACTGCTAATAAATGCCAACATTTTTTACTTATGTCTTTATATTTCATGTTGTATTCTGCACCTTTGCAAGTGCATATTTCATCTTCGACTATATACTCATCTTCATGTCCTACGACAACTGTAAAATCCCGATATTGTTTGACCCTGCATTCAGTTATTGCTTGAATTGCTTTTTTCCCACGGGGACCAAATTTTTCAACGATCCCCTCGGTTTGGGTAGTGGTTAGGGCATCGGATGATTTCATCAGGGAGTTCTAATTGGCCAAAGGCACAATTCTTGTATATATGCTTTGGGATAATAAAAACAAATAGATTGGTCGTTTAACAGGTATTGGGAGATATTGTATTAAAACGATGGATTTTCAGGGGCTCCCACTTACGACAATGTATGCATATAATCTCAGAAGGAGGTGTTGAGATTGGAGTTCCATCTGTTTCTGAGAATGGAAGAACTAAAGATGTTTTTTTTAATAGCCATATGGAATTGAATCGAGATATAACAATTGCAGTTCTAAGATGTTACAAAAATGAAGATTTAAATTCATATTTGGATGCTACTGCTGCAACTGGAGTTAGGGGAGTTAGGGCTGCTGCTGATGGATGGGAAGTTTCATTGATAGATAGAGATGCAAGTGCAGTTGAGCTATGCAGGCATAATTTGGATATAAACAATCAGAATGGAGAAGTTTTCCAAGGAGATGCTAATATAGAACTTAGAAGAAGAAAATATGACGTGGTTGACATAGATCCATTCGGCAGTCCCATAGGTTTTCTGGATAGCGCTTTGAGAGGAGTGAAAAAATTGCTTTGCATTACTGCCACGGATACTGCACCATTATGTGGTGCTCATTTTCAAGCAGGGGTGCGTCGATATAATGCAATTCCTCGAAAAACTGAATATCATGCAGAGGTAGGTATGAGAATTCTGCTTTCCACAATTTCTAGAATGGCTGCTCAATACGATATTGGTACCTTGCCAGTTCTCTCGCACGCGACTAGACACTATTTTAGAGTTTATGTAGAAATTGAAAAAAAAGTAAAAATGGCAAATGAATCGTTGTCTAAATTGGGTTATATACACCATTGTCAGTCGTGTTTATATCGGGAAGTGAGTAATGGGATGATTGCGTCCCCTCCACCTATTTGTCCAGAATGTAGAAAGAATAAAATTATAACTACAGGTCCAGTGTGGTTGGGAGATATATGTGAAAAAGATTTTATAGATTCTGTTTTGGGCAACATAACAGAAGAAATGGGAACAAAGGAGAAATCTTTGAACCTTCTATTGAAACTGAAAGGAGAATTGAGCACATCAACACATTATGATCAGCATAAGTTATGTAAACTGTGGGGAAGATCAGTTGATAAGATGGATGTTTTTATGGGAAGGCTTGAAAATTCAGGTTTTGAAGTTTCTCGAACACATTATGGAGGTACGACATTGAAGACTAATGCTACAGTTTCAGAAATGTTTGAGACTACTAGATAAATATTTAAATCTAATATTAAAAAATAAAATATAAGTTTTTAGAAGATTCCTAGATAACGTTCGTGTTCCCAGGAGGAAACAGATACTGAGTAATCTGCATATTCGGCACGTTTAGTGGTTAAGAATTCTTTTGCGGCATGATCCCCTATAGCGTTGAGAATTACTTTGTCAGATTCGAGGGCATCAAGAGCTTCCCCCAGATTACCGGGTAAAGTTTGGATCCCATAATCTTGTTGTTTATTGGCGTCAAATTCGTATATATTCTCTCTTACAGGAGGCGGAGATTCTAATTCGCGAATTATACCATCTAGACCAGCTTCTAGCATTGCTGCAATGGCTAGATATGGATTGCATGTAGGATCTGGAGAACGGAATTCTAAACGGGTACCTGCTGCAGTTCTAGATGCAGGTTTTCTGATCAGTGCAGATCTATTTGCGTCACTCCAAGCTATGTAAACGGGGGCTTCGTATCCAGGAACAAGTCTTTTATAAGAGTTGACAGTGGGATTGCAAATAGCAGTTAATGCAGGCGCGTGTTCAAGTAATCCTGCAAGATAATGTTTTGCTACATCTGAAAGACCAAATTCACCATTTTTGTCGAAGAAAGCATTAGTTCCATTTTCAAATAGAGACATGTGAGTATGCATTCCAGATCCATTTATACCAGAAATGGGTTTTGGCATGAATGTTGCCCAGACTCCATTTTGATGAGCTATTGCCCGTACAACTGCTTTAAATGTTATTACGTTGTCTGCCGTTTGAAGTGCAGAGGCATATTTCCAATTTATTTCATGTTGGCCTTCTGCCACTTCGTGATGACTAGCTTCTATTTCAAAATTAAGTTTTTGGAGGGCATATACCATCTTTCTACGGATGGTAGAAGCCAAATCTACAGGGGTTATGTCAAAGTATCCCCCAACATCTTGGGTTTCTAATAGTGGTCGGTTATTTTCCATATTTAGAATGAAGAATTCAGGTTCAGTTCCAACATTTAGATCATAGCCTAGTTGCTTGGCTTTGTCTATGGATGTCTGAAGAATATGTCTTGGATCTCCAACAAATGGCGTATTGTCTATTTTGCGGACGTCTGAAATGATTCTAGCAGACCCCCTTCCATCTTCATCTTGACGCCATGGGAGTTCAGCGTAAGTTGAAATATCAGGTACTAGACGCATGTCAGATTCTTGTATTCTGACAAATCCTTCGATTGATGAACCATCAAAGTAAATTCCTTCTGTCAAAGCTTTTTTTGCTTGTTCTGCAGGGATTGCTATATTTTTTACAATGCCGAGTAGATCAACGAATTGCAGTCGCAAGAAATCGATGTTGTTTTTTTGAATACTGTCTAGAATTTTTTGTTCTGGGGGCCCAATATTGGCCAGTTCAGAGTCAGAATGTCCGTTTGTCATATTAATTTATAGTTAGTATAGCAGATATAACATAATAAAAGCATATGGTTTGCGCACGGCGGACAATTTTTAATAGAAATGACCATTCGTTACATTTTAATGCAGATATAGCATTAATTTAGATGATGACGTATGAAAATTTTGATTCAGAGTTAATAAATGAACTACTTAGAGATGGCAGAGCTAGTTTTAGAACTTTATCAGAGAGGTTGGGAGTTTCTGTGGCAACTATCTCTCGTCATTGTTCTCTTCTGGAAACGAGAGGGGTGATTGCAGGATATGTCCCTAAAATTATATATGAAAAACTTGGTTATGGGTTGACTGCTATAATTCACTTGAAAGTGGAAGGGTCATTAATTCCAGATATTACTAGTAGACTGGCAGAATATAAACAGATGACATCGATATATGAAGTCACAGGAGACTATGATTTAATTATCATTGCGAAATTCAAGAATACGAAAGGGATGAATAAACAAATAAAAATGATGTTGTCTGACCCAATAATAAAAGCAGCTAATACTAGTGTTGTTTTGAATGCTATAGTGGAGAATCGTCAGTTTTTTATTGAAGAGTTAGATGAAGTAGAATGATTTTTACATCATTCCAGGCATGCCACCCATGCCACCCATGCCACCCATGCCACCCATGCCGCCCATGCCACCCATATCGCCCATGCCGCCCATCATTGCCTCTAATTCTTCAGGGCTTGGTCCACCAGAGATATCGCTGGCAGCAATTACATCGTCTATTCGAAGTATCATGATAGAAGCTTCTGTTGCAGACTTAATTGCTTGTGTTTTGACTCGAAGTGGTTCGTAAACGCCCGCTTTTGACATGTCAATGACATCACCTGTGTCTGCATTTAGACCTGCTGAAACGTTACCAGAATCGTGTTGTGATCGGAGGTTAACTATTGAGTCAATTGGATCTAGGCCTGCATTTTCTGCTAGAGTTCTTGGGATGACTTCAATTGAGTTTGCGAAGGCTTCTATTGCTAGTTGCTCTCGGCCACCAACTGATTCTGCGAAGTTGCGGACTCCGATGGCAACTTCCATTTCTGGTGCCCCTCCACCTGCAACTATTTTTCCGTCTTCTATGGTGGCTCGGACTACACCTAATGAATCAGCAATAGCACGCTCTACTTCATCGACTACATGGTCTGTTCCGCCCCTCAAGATTAAAGTTACAGATTTTGCGTCTTTAACTTCTGTAATGAATATATATTGAGTCCCACTAAGATCTTGTTGTATAACTTCTCCTGCATGGCCGATATCTGATTTTTTGATGTCGTCTAGATTTGAAACTATTCGGGCACCTGTTGCCCTAGCTACTGCTTTTTGGTCAGATGCTTTTGTCCTTCTTACAGCTAGGATACCAGACTGAGCCATGAAATGTTGAGCTATATCGTCTATGCCTTTATCCACAAAGAGAACATTTACGTTTAACTCAGTTAGTTTTTCCACCATGTCCCGAAGTTGTTGCTCTTCTTGGTCTATGAAGAGCTGCAATTCTGCTGGATCTGTTACATTTACTTCAGAATCAAGTTCTGTTTCTTTGACTTCAAATTTACCACCATATATTGCTACATTTGCGTCTGAAACTTGGTAAGGCATATTTTCTTGCACTCTTTCTTTCTGGACTAAGACACCAACTATTAATTCAGATTCATTCATCGATCCTCCAACTACTTTCTGTATTCGTATGTTGTCAAGATCAATACCATCTTTGTCACTTACAGAAGTCACTGCTTCAACTACCAGACGTGAAAGGAGATCTTTTGCGCTTTCTGCACCCTTTCCAGTCATTGCAGTTGACGCTATTTTTTCTAATACATCAATATCGGTTGTGGAAACATCAATTGCTATTCCATCAAGAATTTCTATGGCTTTTGATGCTGCTTGTCGATAACCTTGTGTAATTGTAGTTGGGTGGAGTTTTTGAGAGAGAAGAGTCTCTGCTTGTTGTAGAAATTCACCAGCCAATACAACTGCAGTGGTTGTCCCATCTGCAACCTCGTCTTCTTGTGTTTTTGCAACTTCCACGATCATGTTTGCTGCAGGATGATCTATATCCATCTCTGCTAGAATTGTCGCTCCGTCATTGGTAACAACGACAGTTCCAGAACTATCAACTAGCATTTTGTCCATGCCGCGTGGTCCAAGTGTGGTACGAATTGCTTCCGCCACAGCTTTACCTGCAGTAATATTCATCGATTGTGCGTCTCTTCCAGTGGTACGTTCATTACCTCCTGCCAGAATAATTAGCGGCTGACCGCCTAGCTGTTGAGCCATAATAACTATCTTATCTGTTTGCTGTTCTATATAAATTTTTCGAAGCAAGAGGGCAAAAATAATTAAAGAAATGACCGATTTAAAAGAATTGATCGAATTTTGACTCGTTTGCCTCTTGTCTTTTACGCTCTAGGAATCCATAAACAGAACCGTGGTGTGCCCCGTCTATTATCATTTCAACAGCAGAACGAACTAGTTTTACTTGGTCATATGACCCTATGATTCCAAGTGTAGAACCATAGATAGATATTTTTGCCCCAGTTAGCTCTTCCATTAGTTCGCGAGACCGCCCATTCTTTCCTATTAATCTGCTTTTTAGCCTCCTTAGATCGTTTTCATTTCTTGAAGAACGTTTGATGTCGATTAAGTCGAACATCATAGTTTCGTCTCGAAGTAATAATAGAGCATCCTTGGGTCTGAACCCGCGCCCTATGGCTTTAATTATATCTGAAGCAATTAATTCGTCGATTGGATTTCCAGTGTGTTCTATTATAACTTGATGGTTTTCAGAATCTACGTTTAATTTAACATGTGCTCGAGATTCTATTTTGTGCATTGTTGCCCCTTCGTTCCCTATGAGGACTCCAAGTCTTTTTTCTGGAATCTTCACATATTGCATACAGATCAAATTTTTCTTTGGAGAGGGTTAAACCTTTTTCAAGAGTGATCCGGGGTTTATGTCCGTGTTGAACGGAGCCCACCTAGTTAGTAAATCCACTTAAAATTCCATATTTATTGGTATGTGTCAGTTCATTCAATGCCGGGTTCAATTGCCATATACATGGCAATTGTTTTTCGTTCTTTGTGCAATTATATCGTAGATCGGGTTGGGCCCTCTTGCAATCTTAGAAAGAGAACAGTGAAAAAATGTGTAGCGTAATAGTTTATGATTGGATTATGAATTTATAGAGTGATTCCGTGGAAGTTTCGACGCCCATACGATGAAAAAATTTAGAGATATTTTTGCAATCGCGAAGTAGATATTTCGATGCGTTTGGATGTTGATGGGTGACAGCTTGTCCTATGTCTATTATGCATATTTCACCTTCGTGAACCAATATATTGTACTCGGATAAATCTCCATGAACAAGTCCAGATAAATGTAATTTGCGCATGAAATCTTTGATAATTTGATACGCCACATCGGGGTTTTCAAGATTGACAGTTTGTAATTTTTTGGCTATATTATTTTCGGTTCCTATTAATTCCATTACCAGAACGTTTCTTTTAACTGCTATAGGTTCAGGGACCCTCACACCAGCAGACATCGCCCTTGAGAGATTGGCGAATTCTTTCCTCGTCCATGCGATAACTATGTCTTTTTTGTCAGAACCAATTCCAGAAAATCGAGGGTCACCTGTTAAATATTCTTTCATCTGTCGGAATGCAGATGAATTTATCAAATATATCTTGACTGCAACTTCCCTTCCTTCTGCACCATACGCTTCAAAAACTATAGCCTCTTTTCCAGAAGATATAGGACCCCCAAGAGCAGATAAATGTCCTTCTTGGACTAGTTTGTATAGTGCAGCATAAGTTGCGTTATCGAAAACGTTCCCTTCAAGTTTAAATTGATCAGAATCTTTGATTCTTTTTTTGAATGCAGTGAATTTGCGGTCGTTTCTACGTGATATCTGATCTACTTCGTCTTCGGTTATGTCTAAATTTTCCCAAGTGGAATTTTCAATTGCATCTTTTCTCGGTTTCATTTGAGTTATAGAAGAGGTATTATTCTATGTGACCCTCTTGACGTAATTGGGCTGCGTCTCCACGGTCGTATCTCCAAACTACATCCGCTTTTGCATCTTGAAAATCCCATGGTTTGACCAAAACAATATCATTTTCCCTAATCCAAACGCGTTTCCTCATTTTGCCAGGTATCCTTCCCAGACGTTCCACGCTGTCTGCACATCTAGCAGTGATGCGATTTGCCCCCAGCATGTTAGAAACTACTGCAAATACTTCGCCGTCTCTTGGCATCCGAAGTTGACGGTGTTGGAGTTCGTCTTCAGGAGAGGCATTTGCTTTCTTCTTTTTTCCATTTCCCATACTATTGTATTTGTGTGGAGGGGTTTAAGCCGTGTCCATCTAGCACGATGAAGAATACCAAATGAGAAGATCGAGTTTAAAGTTGATTTCTGCCAGTTTTAATTAAATTGTTTAGATATGTTGAGAGGGTCTTTTTTGCATCCTGAGGATGTAGATCCCCAGACTCTATATCTGATTTTAGTGGAAGGTAAGAATCATAGATGATATCCCCACCATATTTTTCATGTCTTTCAACAGTTATGTTTTTGAATCTAGGAAAAACATGGAATTGGAATATTTGGAGTACAGGGTTCTCCCTATCATTCCCATCAGAGTCTTTATCCGGTTTTTCAGTTGGCGGACAAAAGGCTTTATTTATTTTTTCACGAATTGACTTTTCTGAATCATCCATAGAAATCGTAGTTCCTTTGCTAGAAGACATTTTGCCAACCCCAGTGGTTAGATTTGCTATGATGGGTGTGTGAATCATAGGGCGTGTTTTATACCCCAATTCTGGCAATATTTCTCTGGCTAAGACATGCACTTTTCGTTGGTCATTTCCACCTACAGCTAGATCTAGATCTAGGTAATGTATATCCAATGCTTGCATTAGTGGGTACATTGACTGACTAACTTTTGGTACTTGGCCACTTTGTACCTCCGCCATTGCCCTATTGGCACGGTTGAGAGTTACAATAGTGCTTGCACGATATAGATCTAAAATATAAGATCTATCAAGTTGAAAATCCGACCCATAGATGAATTCGGTTGAATCCTCATTTAGCCCATACGCTATAAATTGTTGCTTCATTTTTTCTGCAATTTTTTGTATTTCGTCTAACGATCCTTTGCCGTTTAGATATGCGTGAAGATCCGCGAGAAGTATCACAACTTGCATTCCAACTTCTTGGAGGTCGATCAATTTATTTGCTGCTATCATGTGACCTAGGTGAAGAACTCCAGATGGCTCAAAGCCAACATATGCCCTCTTACCCACCGGGGAATTGGCCAATTTATGGATTTCGTCTTCGGGAATACATTCTATTGCACCCTGAGTGATTATGTCATAAGTACTCAAATTGGATAGAGATTCGTCAGGGGGGATATTATATATTGTCTCTGAAAACTACTAAAATTAAAATATATAAAAACAAATTTTAAGGATCTTAGTCAGAATGTGAGATGTCGATTTCTAGGCCATCGTGGGCTAAAGAAATCTTACCATTGTATATAGATTTGGCTTCGTTTAATAAAAGCTGAGATTTCCCGCTGAATCTTGAAGAGAAGTGAGTTAAAACTAGGTGAGATACATTTGCATCTAGTGCAGTGTTTGCAGCGCCCAGAGCTGTTGAGTGTCCTGTTAATCTAGCTCTCTTTTTATATTCTTCTGTAAATGTTGAATCATGGATCAATAAATCGGAATTTGAAACTGATTCTATAATGGATTTCGTAGGACGAGTGTCGCCTGTGTAGGCCATTTTTCTTCCAGGTCTGGGAGGCCCAGTTACTTGTTCGGGTAGAATTACAGTACCATCATGAAGAGTTATAGGATCGCCATTGTGCAATGTGGAAAAATCCTTTCCCACTGGGACTCCAAGATCCTCTGCTGTTTCTCTAAAAAACCTTCCCTTTCTAAGAGATTCTTCGATTACATACCCTATAGACTTGGTATTGTGTTCTGTCTTGAACGAATTGATTGAATAGGACTCATTTTTGACCAGGGTTGTGTTGGAACGTGTTGGAGAAATAGTGATTTTGTACCCCATGTTGTCCCCACATAGAGAAATAAGATCATATAGATAACTCTCAGTTCCAGCTGGAGTGTGGATTCGTAATGGGTCTTTTCTATCGTTGAAATCTAATGTTTGTAGTAGTCCAGGAATGCCAAAAATATGATCCCCATGAATATGGGTTAAAAATATGTCTTGTATGCCAAATCCGGTACCATAACGCATCATTTGTCTTTGGGTACCTTCGCCCACGTCGAAGAGGAATTTATCACCCCCTATATTAACAAAAATACCACTTGTATTCCTATCAGTGGTGGGAACTGCGCCACTAGTTCCCAAGAATGTAATACGGAATGTCACTCGGGGATATAGTTACTCAATGGATATACCCGCTTCGGACTAGGATTGCAGTGAGGTTCCAACAAACCACAGCTTTCTTGGTTTAGGAAGGCCACGAAAATGTAATGGAATCCCCCCTATGGATTGATAAACACGCTCCAAAAATAGAAGATTTTGTTCAGGAAGAACTCAGTTCGATTTTGAGTTTGTTTGAAGAAATACCTATAAATTTTTTATTTTATGGTCCTGAAGGGTGCGGTAAAACAGCTGCTGCTATTGCCCTATCTCGAAAAATTAACGAGAAGTTTCCATTAGAACTTGTTGAACTTAATGTGTCGGACTTATTTGAAAAATCTAAAAAGGACATTGTAGAAAGTCCATTATTTTCTGGTTTCTTATCGTCCGGGAAAACACCCAAAGGATCAAAGGAATCCCTGATTATTCATTTGATAAAAGAAAGTGCAGGGTATTCTCCTGTTTCGGGAGGGAATAAAATTATGCTCTTGGATAATTTTGAGAGTGCGCAAAAAAGTTTCCAGCAAGCACTCAGAAGAATTATAGAAAGGCACCATGAGAATACCAAATTCATCCTTACAACACGCGAATTGGGTAAAGTAATACCTGCGATAAGATCACGTTGTTATCCAGTACCGGTTAGATCCCCCAATAGTATGGAAATGAAACAGATAATAGAGAACATATTAACAATTGAGAATGTGGAATATTCTAGAGAGTGTGTTGAGTTTATCACAGTTCATGCAGAAGGGAATATCAGAATAGCAATCTTGTATGCCCAAGCGATAGCAGAACGTTTTGGAAATGTTAATCAAGAGAATGCATATGAAATTTTAAATGACATTGGTAAAGAAAAACCAATAATAGAACTTATAGAATATGCCAAGAAAAGAAATTTTTCAGAAACCAGATCGTCACTGGAATCATTATTGATTAAAGATGGATACACAGGTTCTGAATTATTAGAGTGCATAAATAACAGCGTGAAAAAAAGGGGGATTGTAGATCCCATTGAATTTGCTGAACTAGTTGGAGAGGTTGATTTTCATCTTGCAAAGGGGACTAATGCATTGATTCATTTAACCAATTTATTAACGAAAATTGGACACATGAAATGATAGTTTCCCAATATATATTGTTGATCCTAATTTGTATGTTTGCAGTTGGATTTTATTTATGGACTAAAAGAGATCCAGAAAGAAAAATTCCAAAGGAGGGAATTGTCTCTCCGGCAGATGGAAAGGTGAGTGTGTTGCGCGAGGATGGTGAGAGCAACATTAGAGTGGGAATATTCATGAACATACACAATGTTCACGTTAATCGTGCCCCTATAACGGGTTATGTTATAGGATTAGAATATATTAGAGGTAAATTCTTACCAGCATTTTCAAAAGATTCTGAAAGAAATGAAAGGGTGCGGATTGTGTTTTCAGATATTGATCCAAATAAGAATAATACAGAAAATGTTGATGGAATTGGCAGGGAGTGGGAGGTTATTTTAATAGCAGGTGCCATCGTGAGGCGTATAAAACCATATGTAAAGATTGGAGATTATATTGAAAAAGGAGAACGTATTGGCCATATAGCGTTTGGAAGTCGTGTTGATGTTATTTTTCCAAGAGATAGAGAGTTGAAAGAAGCCCTATTTGGCATTGGTGATCAGGTTAAGGCAGGGGAATCCATTATCATGAAAGATAGAGGGTTATGAATTTTCTAGAATGTGGACGTATCTAGTTAATGAATTATGAACTTTTCTTGGAAAATAATTAGAAAGATCCCACCCAGTTTTTCTGATTAGTTTTTCAAGAGGAATGTTTGATATCAATATGACTTTGTTGGTGAGTGAAAATGCCTCAGTTAAGGTTTTTTCTACCAATTTAGTTTGACTAGGGGCAGCTATTTTTGATTGTCGTCCATAAGGGATATCGAACATGACTGAATCAAATTCACCTTTTAGAGGTATGTTTGTGGCATCTCCTTGTAAAATGTAAAAATTATTTTCCAGATAATGCTTAAGATTTTGGCGGGCACCATGGACCATTTTTTTTTGGATGTCCATGCCATAAACTGTAGATCCCATTAATGCTGCTTCGATGAGTATACCTCCAGTTCCACACATAGGGTCTAGAATGACAGATCCGGCCCTAGATCCAGCTAAGTTGGCAATGGCCCTAGCTTCTATTGGGCCCATGCTCCCAGGTTGAAAGAAAGGCTTTTTTGTGGGGTTCCTTGAAGAGTATCCTTTTAAAGTTTTTTTGATTAGAGATCCAGTTAAACAAATATCTCCGGAAAATAATATCTTGACCTCATAATCAGGGTTAGTTAGGTCCACACTAAAGCCATTATTAACAAAAGTTTGTCCTACTTCTTTCTCTACTTTTTGTGTGTCTATTCCAGTTGATCTATGGACATCTCTTGCCCGAATTGCAATACTACTATTTTCTTCCAAATGAGTGTGGTTTAGTGAATTGATCACATCTGGCATCGATATTTTTGATTTGGACAGGAACGTACTGATACTGTGGGTGTATGCTAAATGAGGTATTCTATCTATGGAAATGTTTTCGCAAATGGCCAATCCTGGTGCTATTATTTTTGCGTTTGTGGTTGCATTTTGAGCCTCTGCTATGGCAAATTCATCATCTTCTCCAGATAACTCGAGTATGTACACAACCGCGTTCAGTGTTAGATATTCATGAGGATATCGATACGCATAATAGATATTGTGCAATCTGAAAGCTAGTCAATTAACCGCTCAATTGTGGTGACTAAAATTCCAGTTGCGCCCTGTTCTTGTAGAGCAGATATAATACCGAATACGTCTTTTTCATCCACAACTGCGTGTATTACTACTGCAGAAGTCCCATATGTGTCTATCACGGTTGGACCTGATAATCCAGGTATGACACGTTTGATATTTTCTAAGTTTTCCCTAGGCGCATTCATCATAATATATCTCTTTGTTTCTGCATGAATGACTGATTGAATTGCTGCAGTTATTTGTTGAGTCAAAGTAGAATTTTTCATGTCTTCTCGGGCAATCAAACGGGCGCTACTATCTAGTATTTTCTCTAGGATGACTAAGTTATTGCTACGGAGAGTTTCTCCAGTGCTTACAATATCTACGATTGCGTCCGCCATGTCTACGTGAGGAGCTAGTTCGGTGGCACCTCCAACTTGTATTATAGTAATATCGATTCCTTTTTGTTCGAAAAAATTCTTGGTGATTTTAGGAAACTCTGTTGCAATTCTTTTGCCCTGTAGTTGGTCGATGGATGTTATTGGGGTTTGAGGATCGATTCTAGGATCTATTGATGCGATGACCATTTGACATTTGCCAAAATTTAAATCTAAAAGTTCTACTAAATTGTCGAATTTATTTTCTTCTAATTGATCGTGGCCTGTTATGCCTATATCTGCTGATCCACTGCTAACATATCTGGGAATGTCTTCTGATCTAACGTAAATTATAGTGGTGTCTGGTATGATGGTATCTGACCAGAGTTTGCGCTCTCCACGTTTTTCCTTGGCCTGTAAACCTGCCCGGGATAATAAATCGGAAGAGGAATCATATAACCGACCTTTGTTCGGTAGTGCGATTCTCATAATTGTCCCAATGTTATCTACGAGAAACAATCTTTCGGTGTATTCCTGCAGGGAGGGGGCAGTGAAAAACGCACTATTGAGATAGTTTTCTAGTGGTTTCTATGATCACGCGCACACAGATAGTAGGGACTTAATGTATCCTGTATCAAAATTAGATGTATGAGCACCCTGAGCATTGAGGGAGGGAGGGTATTGTTACCTAGTATGAGACTGGAATATGCAGACATACTTATTGATGTTAAAAAAGGGGTTATTTTGGAGATAGGAAACTCTCTACAAGGAGATCGGGAAATCAATGTTAGTGGGAAACTTGTAATTCCAGGTTTGGTTAATTCACATACACACCTGGCCATGACTCTACTAAGAGGATATTCGGATGACAAACCACTAGAAAAATGGTTGGAAGAGGATATTTGGCCTATTGAATCCTATTTGGGCCCTGCGGATGTCTATAAAGGATCTCAGTTGGCATTGGCGGAGTTAATTAAATCAGGGACTACCTCTTTTTGTGATATGTATTTTCATATGGGGAAAGTTGCCGAAGCAACTAAATTGTCTGGATTGCGTGCAGTATTGGGCCAGGGGGTAATCACAGTTGATAAAAAAATTGAAGATGCCCATAAAGATGCAGAAGAAGGGCTTTCTTTTGCTAAGAAATTTAATAAAAGTATAAGTGATAAAATTAAAACAGCTTTCATGCCACATAGTATAACTACGGTGGGAAAGGAATATTTTGAAGAATATATACCACGTTCTAGAGAATTGGGAGTCCCAGTTCATCTGCATGCAAATGAAACGTTGCAAGATGTGAAGGATTCGATGAGAAAGTATGGGAAGAGACCAATAGAATTTGCTGTTGAAAATGGTATTTTAGAACCGGGTGATTTTGCAGCTCATTGTGTTCATGTTGATGCAAATGAAATCGGTCTTTTGGCTAAGAATGATATTGGTGTGATCCACTGCCCTGCATCTAATATGAAATTGGCAAGTGGAATGGCCCCAGTACAAGAATTACTAGATTCGGGGGTCAGAGTTGGACTCGGGACAGATGGTGCTGCATCGAATAATGATCTTGATTTATTTGGAGAGATGCGTGACGCAGCTATGGTTGGTAAATTGGCTACAGGAAATGCTAGTTCTGTTAATGCCACTTCTGTCGTGTCTATGGCGACATCGGAAGGGTCAAAAATACTAGGTTTTCTTGGGGGCGAGATTGAAGTTGGACAGAATGCAGATATTGCTGTTTTAGATCTTGAATCTGCCCACATGACCCCAATTAGAGAAGGTACTAGTCTTTTGGTATATTCAGCTAATGGCGCAGATGTGATCCATACCATTTGCGGGGGTGAAATTTTAATGAGAGATAGAAAAATAACAACATTGAACGAGTCTAAAATCATAAAAGATGCACAAGAATGTTCTGATAGTCTGATCGAGAAAATGGAAAATAATATTTGAACTGGCGAGAATACATATAGATTTAAGATGGAATCTATACTTGAAAGATTTTTTTCTTCTGCGGTTTAAACGATCATATGCGCACGTATTATACAATTACTGAATCTTTGGAGGAAGAGGAGAGAGATGAACAAGTTAAGAGAGGGAGGAAAAAAATAGATTGGGCCGCGTCGCGAATGCCTATTCTTTCGGTTATGAGGGAAGAATTCATTCGAGAAAAACCTTTTGATGGCGAGATAATTGGAGTGGCACTGCATGTCGAAGCAAAAACAGCAGTTTTAGTTGAATTACTAGTTGATGGTGGGGCTGAAGTTGCGATAACGGGGTGCAATCCTCTATCAACACATGACGATGTGAGTGTTGCCCTGGATTCCAATGCACACATATCAAGTTATGCGGTTAAGGGGGTCACAGATGAAGAGTATTATAGAGGATTGGAAGCAGTTATTTCTCATAAACCTACATTGATTTTAGATGATGGAGGGGATTTAATTTTTGAATTGCACGATAAACATAGACAAAAACTTAAAAATATAATTGGGGGGTGCGAAGAGACAACTACAGGCGTTCATCGGTTGAAAGCTATGGAAACAAGGGGGGAGATATTATATCCTATTTTTGCTGTAAATGACACTCCAATGAAACGTTTGTTTGACAATATACATGGAACTGGTGAATCGTCCCTGATATCTATTGCTATGACAACAAACTTGTCTTGGGCAGGGAAAACTATAGTCGTTGCTGGATATGGATATTGTGGCAGGGGGGTGGCTAAAAAAGTATCTGGGCAAAATGCAAGAGTAATAATTACTGAAATAAATCCTACAAGAGCACTGGAAGCATATATGGAAGGATATGAGGTTATGCCGATGCATAAGGCTGCAGAGAAAGGAGATGTATTTATTACAACTACAGGAAATCGAGATATCATTGTAGAAAAACATTATGAAGTTATGAAAGATGGAGCAATTCTCGCTAATGCAGGTCATTTTGATGTGGAGATAGATATAGAGGGTTTGTCTAAAATTGCGAAGCAGCATACCGAGGTGAGAGATGGAATCACAGAGTATGAATTGGAAAATGGAAATAAAATTTGTGTTCTTTCAGAAGGAAGACTTGTTAATTTGTCGACCCCCCTTTCATTGGGACACCCAATAGAAATAATGGATCAAAGTTTTGGCATGCAGGCGGTATGTATGAGAGAATTAGTCGATAACAGAACATACGCTCCGGGGATCCATTCAGTTCCGCCCATGCTTGATGACAAAATAGCAAAAATTAAACTATATGCAGAAGGTGTTGAGATAGATTATCTTTCTGACCTCCAGAAAAAATATATAGATGGATGGGAAATTGGGACGTGAAATAGTAAATGACATCTCAAACAAAAGGAAGTAGAGTTGAAAGGGAACTAGTAAGGTTATTAGATGAAGCAGGATTTGCGGTTATGCGTGCCCCAGCAAGTGGAGCAGCTACAGCAAGAGAATTGCCAGATGTTTTAGCAGGAAATGGAAAATTATTCTATGCATTCGAAGTGAAATCTAGCTCCAAGAATACAATTTATCTTACTGGAAAAGAAGTAGAAGCTTTAGTTTATTTTTCTCAAAATTTTGGGGCTAAAGCTCGTATTGGTGTTAGATTTGATCGTGAAAAATGGTATTTTTTTCACCCTAGCGATTTATACATTACTAAGGGAGGAAATTATAGAGTCACCAAGGAAAATATATCAGAAAAGGGCATAGATTTTAATGAACTTGTAGGAGAATCTGAAAAAACAACGTTTGAGGAATACAACTAGATTGAGTAGTGATAAAATAATATAGAGGATAGTTTAGAATACAAAAATAAGTTTTAAGTTGGTGGTTTTTTCTTCGAAGGATTTTTAATACCTCTGAGAAATACTCTTGATATGAGCATTTCTCGTTTGGGAGTAATAGAAATAGTAGTTTCCTGTTTTTGGTGTGCTATGTTGTTGTTGGCTTTTCTGTATCTGGGGAAATTATATTCCAATGAGGGGAGTATGTCATACGAAGGAACTATAGGAATAATAGGAGCGATGGCTGGATTTATAGTTGTTATGATGGGGACTGGATACTGGTTATCTAAGTTGAAAAATTAATCTGGCATTATTTGTTTAACTGAATGGTATTGAAGAGGATGTGCTATATTTTTGCAGGTTTCGTCCATATTTACACAAAGTCCATATGATTGCATTGTGTTGCAAGAAGGGAGGGGATACACAGGTTTTCCATTAGCATCTTGTAATTGATTGAGCAACGATTCTATTGAAAGTGGATCGAGTTCGTTGTTGGAGAAATAATTACGGATTGTGGCATGAGAACTGTTTACAGATATGAGAAATGAAAATAAAGAAAACAAAGATGGTTGATCAAGTTTTTCATTAGAATCTATCCTGTTTAATAGGGATAATATACAGGGAGGGAATAGGTTAGATGGTATGGTTTCTAATTCTAATTCTATATCTATTTCTTCTATATAATCCTGGATGGTTTTTAATTGAAGTTGTAATAAATTTGTTGCCTCTCGGGGGATTTTTAAAGGCAAATCTATCTTTATTCTCTGGAATATACCTACGCCTAATAATTTGTATAATTCAGAGAGAGTTATAGGGACTTTTCCTTCTGAAAGTTCTTTGAAGACTAGTCTCCAACTTGGCCCTGGCAAATAGGGAATAAATGAAAGATATTTGTCTATGGAAATATAAAATTTATCTTGTTTTTTGGTTATTTCTTTTGTAATGTTTAGTTCTGATAGAAGTTTTTGGAGAGATAATATAGATACAGTAATGCTTTTTAGTTCGTTGTCAATTTCTAGATCTTGTTCGAATCTAGAAATAGCAGTTTGGGATTCTGCCCAAGCGTAACGATGAGTTAGTCCTGGATCATTGACTAATGAAATAAGAACCCTCGAAATGGGATAGGATAGAAGTTCTACTTCTGGATTTTTATGTTCTGGCCCTATGTAACCTTCTTCGATGGCATGTAAGATACGGTCTAGTGCCCTTTCAACGGTTACAGTGTCTTTTTCAATTATGGACATTAAATTAAAACCAGATTCTTCTACACTTGTTTTGGCAGAAGACAAGAACGGGTATTTTGAATTTAAATTTTCCATTCACGTTCGTCTCGAACTGCCCGCAGGATAAACTTATCCGATGGTTACGCCAAAAATTTTGTTTTTTATCGTTCATGCTGCACCGAAGTGCCTAATACCGGGGTGGGGGTATAGAATTATGAAAGAATGCTTTTTTCATATCCATGCCCGGGGTGTAGAACTAGAAGCAGCATGCATTCTCCTGAATGTAAATTTGATTCCCATTCTAGAGAAGATATTGAAAAGGCATATGTTGACATTATTTCTTCTGTTTTGGTAGATCCAACTGACCAGAGACAGATTGCAGGTAAGATGAAAGAAAATTGGGGCAATCTGCATGAAGCGATAATATTTGTTTTGAAAAGAGAACAACGTATTGAACAGGGAAAGTTGGGAAAAATTAGATTGTTAAATCCAAGAGAAAGGGCAGATAGGATATCAGAACCTGTGTCTGAGCCTATGAGAACTATATATGAGAGAGGTAGTTACCCAGGTTGTCACGATAATGCTCTTTTTGCCATGATAGCTTGGCATAAGATGGTAGGTTTTTCTTGGGAAGAAACACGGGAAAGAGTTTCAAGATGGTTAATTAAAAGTGGTAGTTGGGATAGAGGAGGTTTTGCTGAATCGACATCTGCTGATGTAGTGGGCAATAAACGTCATGTTTATGATGGAGGTTATGGTTGGATGGAAAAGGCCCAATCTGCTAAAAGAATAATTGAGAGAATGGGATAAATTCAGAATACAAAACTTGGGTTTTAATATCTTTAATCGCTCTGAATTCTAGGAGCTAATAAATAAGTTACTTCGCCAGCGCCGTCGGCTATGGGGAAACTAATTTGTATAGGGTATTCTTCACCGAGCCAGAGGGTTACTGGTGTTGTTTTTGGGATAGCTTTTCCCATATCCTTGAAATAATCTAAAGAGAATAGAGAATGTGCTTTGGCTACTTGAATTTCTGTAAGTTCGTCCCGGCCCAGCTCTAGCTGTACATTGTCTGTGTCTCCTTTTGCACGGATATAGAATGTTTCTTTTTCGGGATCTACACCTAGTTCTATATGGTCAGAAACCATATCTGCGGCTTTAATTCCTTGGGCTAGACTTCTGCCGTCCAATACCACTTTTGCAGGGAGGTCTAAATCGGGAAGAGTTGGCTCTTTCCGGATGGAGTCTGGATCGATCAAAGCTAGAGTGTATTTCAATCCGCCTGCACGGATATTAAGTTTAGAAGTTTCTTCATCATATTCGAATTCTATTTGTTCATCGGCCCTTGCTATGCTTATTATGTCTGAAAGCCGTGTTAGATTCACGCCTATTGTTACCCCATCAGATTCATACGAGGAGAAAGAAGAAACGGAGAGTTCTAAATCGACCATGCCCACATTTGCAGGATCGACTGCCCTGATTCTAAAACTATCAGGATCTAGGCGAATTTTACACTCGTCAACGAGTACTTTTGCGGAGCTAATTGCTTCCTGAAGAATCTTTGTGTCTATAGTAGCCCTAAACATTATCGAACACGGTACGAAGACGCGGGATAAAAGGACATCTGTTCCGTTGGGATATGATTTAAGGTCATAAGAATGATTTTTAACGAAGGTTGTATCAATGAGAACCGTCTATGCAGGATATAGAATGCCCCGAAAAGATTTTTACTACAATAAAGCAAAAGTGGAGGGCTATCGTTCGCGTGCATCGTTTAAACTTAAACAGATTGATGAGGCCCATGATGTGATTAGAAAAAATGATTCTATTATTGACCTTGGTGCTGCCCCAGGAGGATGGTTGCAGGTGGCCAAAGAACTATCTGGATCAGGGGTTGTTATTGGGGTGGATTTACAAAAGATAGAACCCCTAGAGGGGGTTGTCACGATTAGAGGAGACATTACAAATAAAAATATAAAAGAAAAAATAACGCCGCTTATTAAAGATATTAAAGAGAAAAAAAATATAAAAAAAGATAAAATATGGGAAAAAAGTGGGCCGATAAATGTTGTTTTATCAGATTTGGCGCCGAATATTACTGGAGAATATTCGTTGGATCATGCACGCTCAGTGCATCTTTGCAGGGAGGCATTTGGTGTTGCTTTGGATCTGTTATGCCATGGTGGAAATTTTATTGCCAAGGTATTCTATGGAGAAGATATCAATAAGCTTTTAGAGGATTTGAATGAGCAATTTGAAACTGTCAAAGTTTTCGGGCCTAAGGCTTCTCGAAAGGAATCTTCCGAAGTATATGTTATTTGTAAAGGTAGATTGACTGCACCTGTTAAAATTGGGGAGAGAATAAAAGTAAAAATTGTTGAAGAGGGGAAACGTGGAGATGGTGTGGCCAATATAGAGGGCTATACCGTTTTTGTTCCGGGTGCAGAAATAGGGGATTTGGTTGAGATAGAAATCGAAGAGATTAGACTTAGATTTGGATTTGCAAAAATATGCAGTTAAATTTAAATCTATACCTCAAATATATCTGTTTTTGTGATATAGGATACAAGGGCATATATTAATGGTGTGTCAGCAATAGCTATCAAAAATTTAATTGCATATTGCCCCAACACTAACGACAATATAACAGAAAATGGTAATGAATTTCCAATCCCAAGTACAGAAGGTAAGATTAAAAATGCGAGAATAATAAACAGAACGGTGTCGATGAATTGGCTCACTATCGTTGAGCCTATGTTCCGTAGCCAAAGTTTAGTGCCCGATGTTTTGTCTCGGATGGCGTGGAAGATCCAAATATCTAAGTTTTGGCTAACTGCGTATGCCATTAGACTGGCCAAGACTACATTTATAGAAGGGCCAAGAACAGAGGCAAATGTTGCCGATGGTACGCCAGCTTCTGCCCCAGGTAAATTGATAGAGATCCAGATAAGTAAAATCATCAGAATGTTCATGGAGAGTGCTATGTTCACTACTTTTTTTGCGGAGTCTTTTCCATAAAATTCAGCGTAGCAATCAGATGCTAAAAAGGTGATTGCGTATGCTAGAACCCCCGCAGGGAATAATATAGAAGATCCTATGAGTGGAATGGTGAAATTAAAAGATAATTCGATTATTTTAACTGCCGTTATTTGTGCTGTTAAAAGTCCAGTTATGAAAAGTGCTATCAAAGATATTTGAAGTAGTTCTTTAGATACAGGTATAGAGGTTTTTTTTGAAAACATGGGGTGTAATATTAATGGTTGATTAAGTTGATAGAATATTTAAAAGGTATTTATATTGGCCTAATGGGATTTATCTTTGAAAATGGCCATAATAACAATAATCCAATAGCATATGCTAGCATCACGGGGAACGTGACGAGGATCATTGTGATTACACTAGGTGGGGTGAATATAGCAGAAAGAACTAAAATTCCAACTGTAACGCCTTTCCAGTTATCCCTCATGAGAGAATAAGAGGCAATCCTAGCTTTATGGAATAGCAGCATTGTAACTATTATATTTAGCCAGAGACCGATTCCAACAGTGCAAAAGAAGACTAACCAGAAGAAATTTGACACCCTATAAGTGATTACCATATTTGCACGGATGCCGTCGTAAACAAAATAAGAAACAAATGCCGGTGCTATGTAGAGATATCCGATTGCACTTCCAATAAAAAGACCTGCGAGTAAAGACCCACCCCAGATAAATGCCGTACTCCTACCTCCACCGATTAGACCACGTTTCTGGAGTGCAGGCCACAGATAGTAAAGAATGAAAGGTAGCGTTGCGACTATGCCCAGTAGAGTGGCAATTTTAATCTCGAACATAAGTGCCTCGACTGGGTGCAGAGTTATTATATCCACGTCTTCTGGACGCACGAATTCAGGGAGTCTTTTGATAAAATCATTTTTGATTGACCCGATCCCGCCAGTATAAAGAAATGTAAAAACACTTATAAGAACTAATATGAAAACTCCAAATAGTCTAAATGTTTTTGACCTGAGAGTATCAAGTATAAATGTCAAGTTGTATGCATACCCACCAATATCTTCTTCGTCTATTTCTTTTTCAGATACCGCGCTAACAATTCCTGCAGTTGCTCTTTTAAAAGATCCTTCAAATTGCTCTCTTCTACGGATTTCTTGTCTTTCTTTTTGCAGTAGATTCCATTTATCTTCATCGTAATGGTATAGCATGTCTGTGGCACGCATTCTTTTGGCTGAGTCTATAGCAGACAAGATTGCTTTGGCTTTTTTGGGGTCCCCAGAAGATAGAGCCCTAGAAGCAATTTGAAGTCCTTTTTCTTCAGTTAGTTCCATTATTGATTCTGGAGGAGCACTGTAGATTGCGTTTGCATCTAGCGATTCTAGATCTATATCAGTTGGTTCGCCGAATACTGTGGGCGACTCTAGTTCGGGTATGGAATGGTACAATAGTACTGAAAATCCAGAAAGTATCCCCAATAACAGACCCAATTGTATAGGAGACATAATGGTCAATTGCCACGCATTTGTTGTATCAATATTAGTTGACCCAATAATAAAAACCTGTAAAGATACTATTAGTTGGAGTATCTGAGATATCCCGGTTTCAGTGAGCCAATATGCAAATCCTCCTGCTAATGAAGTGGAGATTAAAATAATTTTGATTTTTTCTTTTGACGTTTTTATTATATCAATTTCTGTTTTGCCTCTGCGAAAAGAAACTACAAGTTTGGATAAATAAAGACTGACCCCGTATAAGATTACCAATGGTGCGGCCCACAGAATTTGAGTGAATGGGTCAGGTGGGGAAAATACAGCCCCAAAACCAAACATAGCCAATATGGCATATTTCCAGTTATCTCTAAAGGTTTCATAAGGAATGATTTCGGTGTAAGATAGAGTCACCATGGCTAGGGGTAATTGGGCCGCCACACCGAATGCGAATGCTAGAACAAAAATAAATTGTGTCCAGTCAATAATCGAATATGTTGGCGACAGCCCAGCGCTTATAGCATTGTAAGCCAAGAAATCGAACATCAAAGGGAAAAAAATTCTGTAAGAATATGTGATCCCTCCAACGAAAAGAAATATCGATAGAGATCCGATTAAGACAAGTTTCCAAATTGGTATATTAGTCTTGGGATAAATTCCACGTTCTTTGAGTGGATCTCGGGCATAGTAGATGAAAAATGGGATACAGAAAAGAATACCGACTAAGATACCAATTTTAGCTTGCAATAGAATAACATCGAATGGCGTTAATACGATGATGTCTGCCCCTCTAGTGAGTAAATCACGTTTTAAAATGGGCCAGATGGCTAAACGCATTACATATATTGTTAGTAGTAGTCCAAAAACAAACACAATGAACACACGACGAAGCTTTGATCGGGCTGCCATTACCATATCGGATGCGGTTTTTCTACCCCGGTCTAAGGTTCGTTTTGCATCAGGGTTTAAGATATCACTGACACTCATCTTATTATTGTATATGCCTTCCGGAGTACAATCTTATCGGTATGCACGCCTACGAGAAGATCTATACAGTTTAGCTGACTTAATGCTCATGTAGATGGAGAAGAATCTTGTGAAGGAAGATGAGTTAAAAGAAACTGAAGTGGGAAATTCCATGAAAGAAAATGATTCTTCCATAGAAGAAGGAGATAAAAAAAATGGCCCAAGAGATGATAAAGAAATACCCATAGTAGACCATATTGGAGAATTGATAAAGAGATTGGCAGTTATTGTAGGAGTTGCCGGTTTGGTGAGTGTGATTACATTTCCTTTTGCAGATACAGCCATTAATTTTTTATGGGATTCCATACTTCCTGTAAGTGAAGTGACTAGACCAAGATTATATGGAATATTGGAACTAAAATTCACAGAATTTAAAGTTGCCAGTTTAGTTGGGTTGATAATTGCTTTGCCCGTTTGCGTATATGAGTTATACGCGTTTATGCGTCCTGGACTTTATGAGCATGAACGCCGATACTACCTAGCTGCCATCCCTACAAGCCTAGTTCTTGCGCTTGTAGGTGTTAGTTTTGCATATTTTGTTGTCTTGCCCACAGTTTTTACATATTTTTTATATTATTCAGAAGGAATAGCCACAGTTGGATTTGGATTGGGTCAAACTTTTAATCTTATATTAGTACTTATAGGATACCTAGCAGTAGTGTTCCAAATACCTCTTTTTGTGATGCTTGCTATACTAATGGGAATTGTTACCCGAAAATGGTTAGCTAAGCGGAGGATTTTGTTTTGGGGAGGATTTTTGGGTATTTCTTTTATTTTCAGCCCGGATCCAACTGGAATGGCCCCACTAATTGTTGCTTCTACGATGGTTATTTTATTCGAGGGGACCCTATTGGCAGCGCGATGGATGGGGAGAGAATAAAACTATATTTATTTGTAAATAGACACCTATAGAGGTTCAGTTGTCAATGGTTTGTTTGCACCCCCAGGCCTATAGCCCATAGGATCGACTATGACTTGGTCAAAACCTATATTTAATAAATATTCTTTTGTTTGTTTTTTGAATGAAGAACTCATTGTCATGTGTAGTTCTTTTTGCCCTACTTCTATTCTCGCGGTGCCATTTTGATCCCTTACCCGAACTTGTGAAAATCCCAGATCGTATATCATTTTTTCAGCTTTCTCAATCCGATCTAATCTCTGAGCGGTTACAAGAATTCCAGTTGGAATTCGAGAAGAGAGACATGCCATTGAGGGTTTTTCAGAAACAGATAATTTATAAAATCGTGCTATCTCCCTTACATCTTCTTTTTCTACATTAAATTCTAAGAGTGGCGAAAATACCTGAAGCTCACTTATAGCTTTTAGACCTGGCCTGTGAGATTCTTTTATATCAGATGCATTGGTACCATCACAGACAGTTTTTATGTTCATTTTTTCGGCCAGATCATACATTTTTTTGAATCTCATGTATTGACAATGGTAACATCTAAAACTATCATTATTGACAAAATCTGGATTGTCAAGTTCTGAAAAATTAATTATTTCATGGCGTATCCCGATCTCGTTTGCTATACGTATAGAATCCAATAATTCCAACTCGGGGAGGGTTTCGCTCTTGGCGGTGCAAGCTATTGCATTTGAACCTAATGCTTCTTGTGCAAGTTTTGCAACAACACTAGAATCTACACCGCCTGAGAAAGATACTAAAACATGTTTTTTTGTCTTAAATTCTTCCTGGATGGCTTGTATTTTTCCCTCCAGGGTAGACGAGATCATTAATACTTATTTCGGATCACGGATTAAAAGGGCATTGTCCCGTTGACAGGGGGAGAATATAAATTTTTTAATGAGTATGGGTTTGAAGGAAGATATTTGAAAAGAGATGCAAAGTTTAAGTATCCACAGAAGCGAAAATAAGATGATGAAAGGCAATGTTTCGAGAGACATGTTGTCGTGGGATGAATCGGTGTTTAGAGACGAGAGTGTATTTGACATTGAGTATTTGCCAGAATCTTTCTTGCACCGGGATGGTCAAATGGTTGGTTTCTCTATGGCACTTCGTCCTGCTACACGTGATTCTAGGCCACTTAATGTTTATGTTCAGGGGCCGCCAGGTACTGGGAAAACAACAGCCGTGAAAGTTTTATTTGACGACTTGGCACTTTTCCCTAAAGTAAAAACGGTTCAGATTAACTGTCAGATTGATTCTACACGGTATTCTATTTTCTCGCGTTTGTTTGAATCGGTGTTTTCTTATGAACCCCCATCTAGTGGCATCTCATTTAAAAAATTATTCCGCCAGGTTACCGAACATCTAGTTGACAATGACGAGACATTAATTGTAGCACTCGATGATGTGAATTATTTGTTTTATGAGAAAGAAGCTTCAGATACGTTATATTCTCTATTACGCTCTCATGAAGTTCAGCCTGGGTCGCGCATTGGAGTTATAATTATTTCTTCAGATCCATCGTTAGAAGCCATATCTATGCTCGATGCAAGGGTTCAAAGTGTGTTCCGTCCAGAGGAGATTTATTTTCCACCATATGATTTTTCAGAAATAGTAAATATTTTGAAAGATAGAGTTAAAATCGGGTTTTATGAAGGTGTTTTGCCGGAGGACCTATTAAACCACGCGGCAAAATTAACAGCTGAACAAGGAGATTTAAGAGTGGGAATAGATTTGTTAAGAAGAGCTGGACTAAATGCAGAGATGCGTGCTTCGCGTGAAATAATTATTGAAGATATAGATAAGGCATATGAATCTGCAAAATACATCCATTTGTCCCGTATGATTCAGAACTTATCTGGGTCAGAGAAAGGCCTACTAAGTGTGTTAGTAGATCACACAGGAGGAAGGGCTGGAAATGTGTATGAAATATTCCATGAACAGACAGGTCTAGGTTATACTAGGTATTCAGAAATAATAAATAAACTTGAAAGAGTGGGCATAATAAAAGCAGAATACACACCTGTAGAAGGAAGAGGCAGGTCTAGAGAAATAGAATTATTATACAGATCTGACGCGGTAAAGGTTTATCTTGACAGGTACTCCAAGGAGTCGTAAATCATGAGATATACTTATGACCCTACCAGGGATGTTTTCTACAAAAGTGCTACAGGATCAGATGAAGAAAAACGTCTTGCGGGGGAAAGTGCTGCTTCGGTGGTTCAGGATGGGTCTATAGTTGGACTAGGTACAGGGAGTACAGCGGTGCATGCGATAAATGCGTTGGGTAAAGCTATAGAAAATGGTTTGAACATTACAGGAGTTGCAACATCGTTTCAATCTAGTCAATTGGCCATAGAGGCAGGAATTCCATTGATCCATTTGTCAGATGTTAAGAAAATTGATGTAGCGATAGATGGGGCAGACCAGGTTGCAGGTTTTGAATTATTGAAAGGTGGTGGAGCTGCGCATACACGTGAAAAAATTGTTGCTTCGGCGGCAGATAGATTTGTAGTTGCGGTAGATTCTACGAAAATATCTGAAATACTGAATAAAATGGTGCCAATAGAAGTACTATTTTCTGCAAGGACTGTTGTTGCTTCAAGAATTGAAGATTTGGGAGGAATACCAGAGCTAAGATATTCTATTAGAAAGGATGGACCAGTATCGACAGAAAACGGAAATATTCTTTTTGATTGTGACTTTGGAGAGATAAGTTCGCCAGATAAATTAAATTATGAAATTTCGAATATTCCAGGTGTTGTTGATCATGGATTATTCGTTGGTTTCACGGATGAAATTCACATAGGAAGAGGGTCTAAGGTGGAAATAATAAAAAAATAAAAAGAAGTTATATACGCAAATATTGAATAATAATTATCAGAATCACTGAGCGAAATGTTTACGGTGGTCACGGGAAAATCTGGGTAGACGGGACCATGGGTTAGCCTGGTATACTTCAGCGTTTGGGACGCTGCGACCCCGGTTCAAATCCGGGTGGTCCCACATTTTACGGACGAGGAATCAGCAGGACAATTCAATTTTGGGGAAACTTTATAAGAGGGTCATCTCTCGTACTCTCTATGAAAAAAAGTCATAGAAAGGGCAGGTATAGGATAGGAATTTTGCCCCCTTCACTTCCACTCCACTCGCTTGCTAAAGCTACTTATGTGTGATTGGGATAACAATTATAAGAACAACGAATATGTCACAAGTGATAAATCAACAATTGGTAGATCGTTTCGAAGAGTTTTATCGAGAGTATTACCAAGAGGAGATAGGCAAACTACTTGAGAATTATCCAGATAGACAGAGATCTATAGAGATAGACTTGGGAGAAGTATATAGATTTGACCCAAATATTGCTGATGATTACATATCTCATCCGGACAAGATACAAGAAGCTGCAGAGGAAGCACTGAAAAATATTGGCGATATACATTATCCAACAGGAGATAAGTTGGAAAAGGCCCATATTAGAATTTTTAATTTGCCCGAAACAACAGATATAAGGGAAATTCGTTCGAAGGATGTCAATACCCTTGTTGCCATCCAAGGACTTATTAGAAAGGCTACAGATGTACGCCCAAAAGTTGAGACAGGAGCTTTTGAATGTCAACGGTGCGCGAGTATAACAGAGGTCCTCCAAGTAAGAGGATATCAAGAACCATACATGTGTGATGGATGTGAGCGGCAGGGACCATTTGAGATTGATTTTTCTAAATCTACATTTTCGGATTCTCAGACATTGCTGATACAAGAATCACCAGAGGGATTGAAAGGAGGAGAACAGCCCCAAAGTATAGAGATACATATAGAAGATGAAATAAGTGGGAAAGTGAATCCAGGAGATCGTGTTATTGCAACGGGGACTTTAAGGATTGAACAGCGAAAACGTGGGGGGGAGAAATCAAGAATTTTTGAAGTTTACATGGAGGGGAGCTCAATTATATCTGAAGAAATAGAATTTGAAAATATAGAGATATCAAAAGAAGATGAAAATGCAATAATTCAGCTCTCAAAAGAAGAAGGAATATATCAGAAAATGATAGAATCTATTGCCCCATCAATATATGGGTATGATGAAGAAAAAATGGCAATTACTTTACAATTATTTTCGGGAGTGACTAAGCATTTACCAGATAGTACACGGATACGTGGGAACATACACATATTGTTGGTTGGAGACCCAGGTACTGGTAAATCGCAACTGCTACAGTATATCCGCCATATAGCCCCAAGGTCGATTTATACATCTGGAAAAGGCAGTTCTAGTGCAGGTTTAACTGCTGCAGCAGTTAAAGATGATTTTGGAGGAGGTCAACAATGGTCACTTGAGGCTGGTGCACTTGTATTAGCAGATAAAGGGATAGCAGCAGTTGATGAAATTGATAAAATGCGGGTTGAAGATCGTTCTGCGATGCATGAGGCTCTTGAACAGCAAACTGTGAGTATAGCTAAGGCAGGCATTAATGCAACTTTGAAATGTAGATGTTCTCTTTTGGGTGCAGCAAACCCTAAGTATGGACAGTATGACGTTTATGAATCAATTGGTGACCAGATTAATCTTGAACCGGCTTTGATTTCGCGTTTTGACCTTATATTTACAATAGAAGATGAACCAAATGCGGGGTTGGATGATAAAATAGCCACACACATAATCAAAACAAATTATGTTGGAGAACGTGGGAGTCGAGCGTTTAATTTATTGGAATATGATGAGAGTGAAGAAGACCTATCGAAAATGATAGAAGAAATAGAACCAGCTATAGAACCCAGCTTGTTTAGGAAATATATTGCTTATGCCAAAAGGAATTGTTTTCCCGTTATGAGTGAAGAGGCGCAAGTAGAAATTAAAAAGTTTTATGTAGGCCTTAGGGCTGTGAGAAATGCAGAAAATAGAGGCCCGATCCCAGTAACTGCTCGTAAACTAGAAGCACTAATTAGATTGGCTGAAGCGAGTGCCAGAGTTAGATTGTCGGAGGTAGTGGATAAAAACGATGCAACGAGAGTAATTAGTATTGTTCGATCTAGTCTAGAAAAAGTTGGTATTGACCCAGAAACAGGAGCTTTTGATGCGACAGTAATAGAGATGGGGAAGTCGAAAACTCAATTCGATCGTGTGAAGGTAATTCAGTCTATTGTTGAGGAACTAGAGAAGCAGAGTCATAGAGGGGCATTTATTGAAGATATTATTGGGAAAGCTGTTGAGAAAGGGATAGAAAGGTCCCAGGCGGAGAGACATATTAAAGGAATGACTGACAGGGGAGAATTGTACCAGCCTGAGAATGGATATTTAAGAAGATTATAATTTATTTATAAAGGATGCTTGTCGTTGGGATTAAATAAATAGTGAAATGGTATTTTGAGAAATTATAGAGAATTTATAATAGAATTTAAAATGACATCTAGATTTATATTTTGTGGATTGCCATTGGATGCCATAATAGAATGAATTGAACCACCTTGATCTCCTTTAAATCTGGGTATGATATGACAATGAACATGAGGTACTTCTTGCCCTGCTGCTTCCCCGTTGTTGAATGCTATTGTTGTTGCAGATGCACCAACTGACCTCTCTATAGGTTCAATTAAGTCACGTATGGTGCCCATCAATGAAATAAAAATTTCCGAGGGGAGATCATTTAAAATTGGAGAATGGTATTTGGGGACAACTATAGTGTGTCCTGGCGACAAGGGATTTACATCAAGAAAGGCCAATGTAGTAGCGTCTTCGTATATTGAATAACTGGGTATTTTATCTTCTATGATGGCACAGAAAATGCAAGAATCCATAAGGTTGATTGGTTATGAGAAATAAAAAATATTTGCTTGTTTTAAGAAATGAATTATGCCCCATAATGTGGAATGGATACAATGACAAAACATATAAAATAAACAATGAATCTTTAAGTCGCAGAAGGAGAGGATGTATTTATGGAAAAATTTGTGGGAGTTGATGGGAGATATGAAGCTCATTCAATAGAAGACCATGTGAGAGACTATTGGAAGAAAACGAATGCATACGAAAAGACAAGAGAAAATCGAGTTGGTGGAAAATCATTTTTCTTTGTAGATGGCCCCCCATATACTTCTGGGGCAGCTCATATGGGGACAGCTTGGAACAAAACTCTAAAAGATGGATATCTACGGTGGAATAGCATGATGGGAAGTAGGGTTTATGATCGCCCAGGGTACGATATGCATGGATTGCCCATTGAAACAAAAGTGGAGGAATTATTAGGGTTTAAAAATAAAAAAGATATTGAATCTTTTGGAATAGAAAATTTCATTGAAGAATGTAAAAAGTTTGCTGAATCTCAAAGGAAAGGGTTACAAGAAGATTTTATTTCTTTTGGCGTATGGATGGACTGGAAAAATCCATATAAAACGGTTTCTTCTGAGTATATGGAATCCGCATGGTGGGGGTTTTCTCAAATCCATAAAAAAGGATTGGTTGAGAGGGGTAAACGGTCTATAGCACAATGCCCTAGATGTGAGACTTCGATAGCGAAAAACGAAGTTGAATACCACCAAGTAACTGATCCATCCATATACGTTAAATTCCCATTAGAAGTTAAAGACGGGTTCCTTGTAATATGGACAACTACTCCTTGGACCATTCCTGCAAATACATTTGTTGCTATAAACGAGGAATTTTCATATCAAGAGATTTGTGCTAAAAAAGATGGTGTTGAAGAAAAATTATGGATAGAGAAATCACTTGTTGACGAAGTGATGGAAAAGGGAGGATATAACGAGTACGAGAGGGGGAAAGAATTAAAAGGTAAAGAAATGTTGGGGTGGAAATATAAACACCCATTGCATAATGAAGTTCCAGAATATCCAAAAGGTAGTAAATCTCTGCAGACATATTCGGCAAATTTTGTAAATAAAGACCGTACTGGGATGGTTCATTCTGCACCGGGGCATGGTGAAGATGATTTTCGTTTAGGAAAGGAGCTGGGTTTGGAGATATTTTGTCCAGTTGGTTCCGACGGGATATATACCAAAGATGCGGGGAAATACGAAGGGAAATTCATTAAAGAAACAAATGAAGAAATCATTTTGGATTTAAAAAATAGAGGGTTATTACTAGCAGAGGAGAAATATGTTCATGACTACGGGAAATGTTGGAGATGCAATACGAACATAATTCAGATTGTAACAGACCAATGGTTTATTAAAATAACAGAAATAAAAAATGAACTGCTTCAGAATATAGCTATGTCTGAATGGCATCCAGAATGGGCTAGAGATAATCGATTTAACGAGTTCGTGAAAGAGGCCCCTGACTGGAATGTATCCCGGCAACGTTATTGGGGAATTCCAATGCCAATTTGGACTGTTGAAGGGTCTAGTATAGAAGATGAATCTGAAGACATGATTGTAATAGGAACACGAGAAGAATTGGCTGAGATGGTTGATCAAGATATTGACCCATTGAATGTGGATTTGCATAAACCGGCAATGGATTTGCTTACAATTACTAGAGATGGTAAGAAATACACTAGAGTTCCAGATGTGTTTGATGTATGGATTGATTCGTCGGTGGCAACTTGGGGAACTGTTGGGTACCCATCCGTAAAAGATGAATTTGAAAGTGTTTGGCCAGCAGATCTAATTATAGAAGCACATGATCAAACTAGAGGGTGGTTTTGGTCTCAATTGGGCATGGGAAGTGCAGCTATTGGAAAAATACCTTATAAAAAGGTCCTTATGCATGGTTGGGCGCTGGCAGAAGATGGAAGGAAAATGTCTAAATCATTGGGAAATATTGTATCTCCGAAAGAAGCCATAGAGAGATATGGAGCAGACCCAATGCGCCTTTTTCTTTTGTCTGTAAATCCGCAAGGGGAAGATATGCGATTTTCGTGGGATGGCATTGAAGAAATGAACCGTAGGTTGAATATATTTTGGAATGTTTTCCGTTTCCCTTTGCCATATATGCAAATAGATGATTTCGACCCTATGAATGTTGCATTAGGTGAAGTGGAATTGGAAACTATAGATAAATGGATTTTATCTCGCCTGCAAACTGTGAAACAAATTGCAAAAACGGGTTGGGAATCATTCAGACAAGATCAGGTTTTAAGTGCAATTTTAGATTTTATCGTGGAAGACACATCTAGATATTATATTAAAGTTGTTAGAGATAGAATGTGGACTGATAGAGATACCAAAAGTAAAACTGCAGCTTACGTGACGCTGCACCAGATATTGTTGGAATCTGTGATTCTTCTTGCCCCATTCGCCCCATTTATTGCAGAAGAAATTTATCAAAATTTAACAAAGAGTGAAGGGAATTTAACAGTGCATATGTGTGATTTTCCATCTATTGATGTTAATTTGAAAAATGAAGAGTTGGAAGAAGAAATTAACATAATAAGATCGTTTGAAGAAACCATTGCACGTGCTCGTCAAGATGCGGGGAGAAAATTACGTTGGCCGATTCTTAATGTTAAGATAAATGCTAGGAATGAAAACTTAGAAAATATTTTGGAGAAGTACAAAGTGTTGCTAGGGGAGAGGGTTAATTCACAAAATATAACCTTGATTAAAAATGAAGAGAGAGGTTTTGAAGTTAAATATTCAATTGTTGGGAATATGAATATTATAGGCCCGATATTCGGTAAAAAAACTGGGAAAATAATAGCCTCGTTAAATGAGATGAGTGTGGACCTTAGAAACACAGAAGAAGTGTCTAAGATTTTAAGTGAAAGTATGGGAGAAGAAATATCAATAACAGATGAGATGGTTCAGTTTGAAGAAGTATTTCCTAAAAATATTACTGAATCTACATGCGAATTTGGAACTGTCTATATAGACATAGAAATAACAGAAGATATAGAATCAGAAGGATATGCTAGAGAAATAATAAGGCGTGTTCAAGAGATGAGGAAAGAAATGAGGCTAACTGTTGACCAAGAGATTGTAGTAAAAATTGACATTCCAGACAAAAGGATATTGAAATTAATAATGTCGCGCGACCCCCTGATAAAGAAAGAAGTCAGATGCATCAGAATAGAAGAAGGAGTTGGTGAAAAAAATATGAGGGATTGGATAGTTGAAGGAATCCCAATGAAAATAAAAGTCGAATTGAATTAAATTACTATATAAGTTATAGAAGATTTGCAAGAACAGATGCTACCGAAACTACGGTTTCGGGTTGTTGTATTGTATCGGTTGTGTAAACTGAATCTACTCCTGAATCGAGTAGCATTTTTCGTGCTTGTCCAACTAGTAACGCGTGGACACAAACAGAGAATACCCTTAGAGCACCGTTATCGAGAAGGATTTTGGCAGCTTTGCTAGTTGTGTTTCCAGTTGAAATAATGTCGTCTATGCAAACGACATCTTTTCCTTTGACATCTATTTTTCCAGGATAGATAACTACTTCAGTTCCAGACATACGTTTTTTGTTGAAATAATCCGTTTCTCCAGAACCATATGCATTTTGTACAGATTTTGCTAGAAAGGTTGCGCTTGAATCTGGTGCGATGAAAGTGGGGTTTTCTAAATCAGAGGGCAGGGCTTGGGCTAAAACTGAAGATGCGTCTATAGAGGTAGTAGGAACGGTGAAATGATCACACACGGTATCTTTGTGTGGGTTAACAACTATAACTCGGTCAGTTCCGGTGCTTATTGATTTTGCTATTGCCCTGGCGGAGAGAGGTTGTCCGGGTTCGAAGACTGCATCTTGTCTAGAATAACCCATGTACGGTAAAATGGTGGTTATATGACTAGCTCCGGCTTCGCTGGCTGCGTCTTGGAGCTGGAGGAGTTCTATATGGTCAAGTGGTGAAAGGGTGGAAGCAACGATTATGCACCGGTCCCCTTCAAAGTCTATCTTAACCATATGCTCCCCATCGGGGAAAATTAGGCTTTCAGTTTGTGCTAGAGGGATGCCAGAAATGGCAGATAAAGAAGTTGCGAGGGATAAAGAAGCTGAACCGCTGATTATCATATAAATACTTTTTTTCGCGGATATGTAAAAACGTGCGGATGGGTTTTATGAAGAGACATTTGGTTTTAAAAATAAATAAGTAAAAGATAATAATGCCCATATTTCAGATATGAGAGTCACTCTAGCAAATTTGTCATGTGAAATGTGGTTGTATATGATTAAGAGGGGGTTGGATGGGTGGTGGTGAATCAGTAAGTTAGCCGTATTTGGATCAAATAGAGGATGTCCAAAAAGATGCCATGCTATATACCCAATTAAGTGGATTAACATGAAAAGTGCACATAAAAGATAAAGTCTTTTTGTAGAAATGTACCGGGGAGAAAGAATTACAGCTGACCAGATTAGAACAGCAGAAAATGTTAGTGCATAAGGCCTCCAATCGGAGAAAATTCCAGAATTATAATACATTAAAGCCCGGGGAGCACCCCAATAAAAGTGTAGACCTGAAGAGATCAATGTTAGTTGAATAGCTATTGAAGAGGGTTTAAAAATGGTTTTTAGATTGTATAAATCCATTATTCAATTTGCAGTAGGTTCTGACGACACCTGTAAAATGGAAATGTCTTTGTTGTTTATTTGGGGATGGGTGTCTACTATACGGGTGAAGAAACAAGAAACATTCCCAGTATGACATGCGTGATTTGTTTGTGAAACTAAATATAAAATTGCATCATTATCGCAATCTAGTCGGATTTCATGGACTTCCTGTATATTACCGCTTGTTTCTCCTTTTTTCCATATTTCATCCCTACTTCTTGAATAATAGTGTGCTATGCCTGTTTCGTGAGTAAGAGTCAATGCGTTTGGATTGGCATAAGCCAGCATCAGGACTTCTTTTGTGTCCACATCTTGTGCGATAACAGGGAGGAGTCCATCTTCGCCGAAAAAAAGTTCAATAGGTAAAGACACAGGTAGTCGTATGTAAAGGATATAGAAAGATATTTCCTTTGAGTATAATAGAAAAAATATTTTTTATAAGGCTATAAAAATAAGTTAAATGACTCGGTTTTGGAGATAGTCTAAGTGTTTAGCGTTAAAGACTATTTTGACCTCTTCTGTTACAGGAGAACCGATGCATGTGAGACAAACACTGAGTTCCTCTACTTCTTTGTCAGAAAGAATCTGTTGCATGTCCATGTCAATTTCACCGGTTTTTAATATTGCAGCGCAGTTTGCACAAGCCCCGGCTCTGCAAGAAAATGGCCAATCATACCCTTCAACTTCAGCAGCTTCGAGTATGTATTCGCCTTCATTTACATTTAGAGTCCCATAGTCTTCTGCAGAAAGGTCTGCTGCAGCTGCTTTTTCAAATAAATCTTCATCGTCTAAATCCCAATTGTTGTCTGTCAATGCATCGTAATTTAAGTATTCAATCGTTGGCATAGGTTTGGTATTTTATCCCGGTAATGTTAGACCTTACTATTTAGTTTCAAAGTATGTTGGACTATATACTGTTAATTTTTTGAAAATATTTTTTGAGTTACCACAGAAAATGTTATGGAAAAAGCGGTTGGTTTAGTTAATGCAAGACGAAAGGAAATGAATGAAAGCGTTTTTTGAAGTAATTCCAGCAGTAGATATACAAGGTGGCAAGACTGTCCAGCTTGTTGGAGGAGAAAGAGGAACAGAGAGGTATTATGGGGACCCAGTAGAGTGCGCTCTTGAATGGATGAATCAGGGAGCAAAGACGATTCATGTGGTCGATATAGATGGAGCGTTCAGGGGCAGGATGACAAATAGGAAGACAATAGAAAATATCATAGAAGAGGTAGAAGTAGAAGTCCAGGTAGGAGGAGGTATTAGGACGGAGGAGGATGTGACTGAATTGCTATCCATGGGGGCAAAAAAAGTTATTTTAGGAACTACTGCGATAAAGAATCCAGATATTATTGAGAAAATGAGTGCAAAATATAAAGAAAATATAGTAGTGAGCTTAGATTCTAAAGGCGGAGAAGTAGTAATAGAAGGGTGGGTAGAAAAAACTAAATTAAACCCCATAGAAGCGGCAAAAAAATATGAAAAGCTAGGTGCTGCTGCTATTTTATTTACAGATGTAGACGTCGAGGGGAAGCTAGAGGGTGTGAGGACTAAAATGGTTGAAAAAATGGTTGAATCGGTTGGTATTCCAATTATAGCTAGTGGGGGCGTTAGTTCAATTGAAGATTTAAAAAAACTGAAGAGTTCTGGAGCTTCCGCGGTAGTTGTAGGCAGTGCGTTGTACAGAGGAACTATTTCATTTGACGAAATAAAAAAATGGAAGGAAACAATATAATCGCATATAGCGCCCGTATATAACAATTATTTAAAATTTTAAATTCACATATAGCGCCCGCATAAAAAGAAATGCTTATGTAAGGTAGTAGCAAAGTGTGATGATATGCCGACTTGTGAATATTGTAACAAGAATTTTTCAGAAAGGGGTATTGGAACCCACAGGAGATGGTGCAAAGGTAAAACAGGTTTGGCGTTTGGAGGATTCACTGAAACTGAAGAGGGAGATTTAAAAGTTTCAGGAAGGAGTCCCAGAGCTAGAAAGGCAGAAATGACAAGGAAAACTAATGAAACTGCCATAGAGCTGGCATTAAATATAGACGGTTGTGGAGAGTCAAATATAAATACAGGGATAGGTTTTTTTGACCACGTATTGGAATCATTTGCTACACATGGTTTGTTTGACTTAGATATCCAAGCAAAAGGAGATGTGGAGGTGGATGGCCACCATACGATTGAAGATGTAGGAATAGTTTTGGGAAAGGCATTCAATAAAGCATTGGGAGACAAAGGAGGAATTGAACGTTTTTCTCAAAGAAGTGTTCCTATGGATGAAACTGTTGCGACAGTGGTTCTAGATATAAGTGGCAGGCCTTACTTTAAATTTAATGGAGATTTCAGTGAAGAAAGTGTCGGGAGTTTTAATAGCAGTATGGCACCTCATTTTTTTCAAAGTCTTGCGATGAATGCCAAGATTACATTGAATTGTTCGGTTACGGGTTTGAATGCCCATCACGAAATTGAGGCTCTGTTTAAGGCTGTTGCTAAATCTATAGATGATGCGACAAGGATAGATAACAGAAGGATAGGTTCACCGAGTACAAAAGGAGAACTTTAGGCCATATAGGTAATAACTTGGAAGACATAGGAAAATTACAGATGTTTGATATCATCATGCGGAAATTCAAAGGAAGCCCTAGTCAGCAAGTTGTAATCAAACTTTTACTAACTAGAGGTTTTTCAGTTAACGACAAAGGAAGAGTAGTGTCAGGCAATATTGAAATTCCTCATACTCAAATAGCGGGTGAATTGGGAATTGATAGGAGAGTGGTAGATTCAACAACTAGTGCCATATTGGGGGATGAAAATCTAAAACCTATTTTCCAGAATATTTCGTCCATCCCTAGCCTCAGGGACCTAGCACCTGTGCTTAAATTATCAGTTCTAACAGTTGAAGTACATAAAGCAGGAGATCCAGGGATAGTTTCTGAGATCACATCTATGATAGCGAAACGAGGGATATCGATTCGTCAAACAATCAGCGAGGATCCAGAATTCACTGATAAACCAAAACTATACATAATTACAAATGAGCAGCTACCAGGGGAATTGGTAAATGAGCTCATATCGCTAGAATTTGTGAGAAAAATAGGAATAGAGTAAATACATTAATCCACGATTATATCGTTTGAATCCATTTTTAAATGGGTGATCTGCATTTCAGATTCATAACGGCTTATCCAATTGGCAAAACAATCTGGACAAAGACGCTGAGAATCCACATCTCTTTGGTCGACTATTAATCTAATGGTTCGCGCTAGAGCGTCTGATATGGAACGGTCGCACTCGTCGCATGATATAGAAGTAATCATAGTAGGAGATGGGTTTCGACGCACATAGATCTTGCTACAGGGAATTGAATATGGCAAGTCAAGAAAAGCATATTGGAATCAATATAGCAGCATATGATTTATTATTGGTGAAAAACTGAATATTGTTTTAATACAAATAATGTTCATTGAATTGATAAACTACATGATGATATAACAAATAAGAAGTATAGATTATTGAAACCGTGCTGAGGATGAAATATTTCGAAGGTGGTATGGTATGCCATGCACTATAAGTTAATTAATGACCCCCGAATATGAAATATATTTTAAGGGGATTGAAGAGAAAGTAGATGAAGCAATGTCAATTGCTAAAATTGCTAGATTGAAAGGAGAAGATCCCAGTTTGGAGGTTGAGATACCTATTGCAAACGACATGGCTGGTAGAATAGAAAATTTACTAGGAATACCAGGTATTGCTGAGCGGATAAGGGAACTTGAGAAAGAGAAAGGTAGAGAGGAAATCGCATTGGAACTAGGCAGAGAATTTGCAGAAGGACGTGTAGGAGAATATCAGTCTGATGTGGAAATAATAGAAGCTGCAGTCCGGGTAGCTGTTGCAATTCTAACAGAAGGCGTTGTGGCCGCACCTTTGGAAGGGATAGATAGAGTAGAATTGGATTACAATAAAGATGGAAGTAAATTTGTACGTATTTTTTATGCAGGACCTATAAGATCTGCAGGAGGGACTGCTCAAGCGCTTTCAGTATTGGTCGCAGACTATGTCAGAATCCTTCTAGGAATTTCAGAATATATGCCTTTAGAAGAAGAAATTGAACGTTATGCAGAAGAAGTGGCTCTTTATGAGCGTGAAACGAGTTTACAGTACCTCCCTAGTGTGGAAGAAACGAAATTCATAGCTAGGAATTGTCCCATTATGCTTGATGGAGAACCTACAGGGAAACTAGAAGTTTCTGGTTATCGCGATTTGAAACGTGTCTCGACAAACAAATCGAGAGGAGGCATGTGTCTTGTTCTTGCAGAAGGTATCGCTTTGAAAGCACCAAAAATAGAGAGGTACATATCTCAACTGAAGGAGGTTGAATGGCCTTGGATACAGGATTTAATAAATGGGAATTTAACACAGGAGATAGAAAAAGAAGAAGATTCAGAAACGAAGATAGCGGAAAAATATTTAAGAGATTTGATCGCTGGAAGACCTGTTTTCTCCCACCCATCACGCCCTGGAGGATTTAGGTTACGCTATGGAAGAGCTAGAAATACAGGTCTAGCTACCATAGGAATAAACCCAATAACAATGCATATACTTGATGATTTTCTTGCTCCAGGGACACAAATGAAAACACAATACCCTGGTAAAGCTGCAGGTGTGGTTCCAGTGGACTCAATAGAAGGCCCAACTGTGAAATTAAACTCTGGCGAGGTTTTTCGTGTTAGAACTATTAAAAAGGCAATAGAGATTAAAGATAGAGTAGATACTATTCTTGATCTTGGAGAGTGCTTAATTAATTTTGGAGAATTTGTAGAAAATAATAAAGAGTTGTTGCCAGCCTCGTATGTATTTGAGTGGTGGGTTTTGGATGGCAAATTTGCTGGCATGGACATGCAATCGTTTGCAGATGATCCAAAAATTGATTTGGAAAATCCAACCGCAGAACAAGCATTGAAATGGTCAAATGAATGGGGAGTTCCACTTCATCCAAAATATACATACATGTGGCATGACATCACGCCGGAACAATTTGAAAATCTTAGCGATGAAGTTACCAAGGGCAGGTATTTAGAGGGTGTGTTGTATATCGAATCTAGTTTTGAAACTCAAAAAACACTTGAATCTTTATTGATAGAGCATTTGTGCAAAAGTGAAATTGAAATTGAAGATCCAATACCTTTTATTCATTCTTTGGGAATTTCTACAGAGCTGATTAAGTCATGGAATGGTTTGTCCCCAAATGCTGCTAAATGTCCTAATGCCATGTTGGCTATAAAAGAAATAGTTCCTTTTAGGATCCGTGAACGTTCCCCTACGCGGATAGGTGGCAGAATGGGGAGACCTGAAAAATCAGAAGCGCGCCAGATGAGCCCTGCAGTTCATACTTTATTCCCACTAGGAGAATCTGGAGGAGATAGAAGAAATGTGGGGGCTTCATTGAAATCTTTCGAAGGTGTAGATGGAGAACGGGGGGTTATAAAATCAGAAGTTGGGAAGTTAAAATGTATTGAATGTGGGTTAGAGAGTTTTCATTTTTCTTGTCAAAATTGTGGAGGGAGGGCAGTTCAGTTATATAAATGTAGAACTTGTAACTTGAAATTTATTGAGGGGCCAGATTCACGGGGGGATTCATGTCCTAAATGTGGTTCTGAGAGTAGAGCTGAATTGTTCAATGAGATTAATGTAAAAGAAAGATACCATCAAGCATTGAAACGTGTTGGAGAAAGAGAAAGTGGGTTTGAGATGTTAAAAGGTGTTAAAGTGCTTACTTCAAAAAACAAAACACCAGAATGTATGGAGAAGGGAATTTTACGGGCGAAGCACAACATCAGTATGTTCAAAGACGGTACTGTTAGATACGACATGACAGACTTACCAATTACAAGTTTTAGGGCTTCTGAATTAAAAGTATCAGTTGGTAAATTAAAAGAATTAGGTTACAATTTTGATATTTATGGAGAGGATTTAAAATATGAAGATCAGCTCATTGCTATAAGGGTTCAGGATGTCATAGTATCATATGGTGCGGCAGAACACCTAAAACGAACTGCGTGTTTTATTGATGATTTGTTGGTAAAATTTTATGGAATTGAACCATTTTACCAGATTAAAAATAACGATGACTTGATAGGAAATTTAGTTCTCGGTTTAGCACCACACACTAGTGCGGCTGTTGTTGGAAGGATACTGGGATTCACTAGTGCGTCTGTTGGATATGCCCACCCATATTTCCATGCAACTAAGAGAAGAAATTGTGATGGTGATGAAGATTGTGTTATGCTCCTTTTAGATGGTCTTTTAAATTTTAGTAAAAGTTATCTTCCAGATAGAAGAGGAGGTAAGATGGATGCACCATTGGTTATGTCATCCATTATCAATCCAACAGAGATTGATGACGAGGCGCATAACATTGATTCAGTTAGAGAATATGGCCTCGAGTTTTATGAAGCGACACTTCGAAAAGAACATCCAAGTAATATAGATATAAAACTCATAGGGGATGAAATTGAACAAGGGAGATTATATTCGGACTGTCACCACACACATGATACGTCCGATATAGCATCCGGCCCAGATTTATCTGCGTATAAAACTTTGAACACGATGTTTAAAAAATTGGATGCACAATTAGCCCTAGCCGAAAAAATAAGAGCTGTTGATGAAACAGATGTTGCAGAGAGAATTATAGAGTATCATTTCTTGCCAGATCTACTAGGCAATCTTCGTGCTTTTTCACAGCAAGAAACTCGTTGTCCCAGGTGCAATATAAAATATAGAAGGATGCCATTATCCAGTGTTTGTCGAGAATGTGGTGGAAAGGTTCATTTCACAGTTCATGAAAAATCAATTTCTAAATATCTAGAAGCTGCTAAATTTATGTCGGACAAATACAAGTGTAGAGAGTATACAAAACAAAGATTGTACCTTATTGAAGAGTCACTGAAAAGTATCTTTCAAAATGATAAAAATAAACAAATTGATTTAAGTTATTTTGCCCCCAATTCTTCGGAAATTGAAGGAAAAGTTTGAGATTTTTAGCATTCATTGGGTTATTATTCTAGATACCCAAGATCCCTCAATCGGTCACGTACATTTTCATCCATGTCAGAGGTTGTGTCATGATTTACATCTGTAAATGACTCCCAATTCGCCCCAATTTGTTTTTCAAATTTATGAAGATTTGATTTGAAATCGCCTACGCCATCGTCAGATGGTGTGAGTTTATTAATTAGCTCTCCAGGATCTTCGATTATATTATAAAACTCATCCGGGAGCACCTCGTTTTTTATGTATTTTGCATCTTTACTACGAATGGCCCTCATCCGGGAATAAAAACGAGAATGTTTATCCAAGATTATATTTGAGTTCCTAGCTTTTGATTCTAGTTGTCTTAGTTCTATGATTGGTTTAGAATATTCTATAAATGCGAATTTGGATCCTTCAAACTCCCGATACAGGGGGGATATAAGTGATCTTTTCTTATTAAGGCTTAACGCTCCTTCAATAGTTTTTGCCCCAGAGATGTCAAGTATGGTGTGGTACAAATCTATTAGTTCTATTTGTTTTTCTATTATTTTTTTGTCTATGTTTTTATGTTTTATTAGTAGAGGTACGTTTATTAATGGATCATAAATACAGAACTCATGGCCATATAGTCCATGTTCACCATGCAGTTCTCCATGATCAGAACATACTATTACCAGAGTGTTGTCCCATTTGTCGTTGGATTTCATCCAATTAAATAGCCTGCCTATTTCTGAATCCATATGATGTATTTCTGCATCGTATAATTGCTTTATTTTGCCCCATTCTTCTCCCCCAATATCACGAGACCCCGAATTATATTCTTTAGAATTTTGACATACAGATGAGGGATTTATTCCTGGTGCGAATTTGTCCAGGGATTGTTTTGGAGGATTATATGGTAAGTGGGCATCCATTAAATTGATAAAAATAAAATAGCTATCGTTAGAGGATATGAAATCGATGGTTTTATTGACTATTTTGGGTGTTTTTGAATCTGACGAGGAACTATTAATTGAAAGGAATTCGTGGATTTCATTTCCAAGTTCAACTATTTTGTTGGCTATAGATGTCAAAAAATTATGAGAGGTTAGATACTTCCAAATAAAGGCATACATAGATGCTACTTTTTTTGACAGTGTATGCGACGGGAATATTTCAAAAAAATTGTCTATGTCTTGAAACCCAGAAGTTAAACCAGTAAAAGGCGTGATCCATGCATTGGAAGAATAGCATGCGGTTGAATATCCTGAATTGGATAAAGAATCTGCCAATGTTTTTATGTTTTTTTCTAAATAAGGTCGTTCTTGATTTGCTCCATGCTCCCCAGGATATAATCCTGTGAATAATGATGCGTGAACTGGGAGAGTCCAGGGGGCTGGGGAAATGGCATGAGGAAAAACCAAAGATTCTTTAGAAAATTCTTCTAGGGAGGGACTTACTTTTTTGTCGTACCCGTAAACCGACAAATTATCTTTTCGAACAGTATCCATTACAATGAAAAGTATATTTTGCCGAGTGTCAACCATGATCGGGAAATGTTTGGAAAGAATAAACCTCTTGGTATTGTTTTGGCAGGATTACAAGAGCATATAAACATACCTCATGGGTTATACATCGTCTTTAGACCTATTGATTTTAAAAATGGATTTTAATTCGTTTTCTATTGCCGTCACATACTCTTCAAGAATAGAATCTAAGGTTTCATTGTCTAATAGAACATCCCCCATAAGTGCACCAGGATTACCAGGAAGAATTATTTGGAAATTTTTGTGAGCATAAATAGGATTGCTCTCAACAAGGATTTTTTGATCAATTGCGTGGATGATTTTTGAATCGTGTTTTTCCAACATGTTTGAGAATGCGGTACTATAAGCATTTTCTAGTTCTAGAAGATAATGCACGTATTTATTTTCGAATAAGATGGGATCAAAGGCTACCATGTGGCTTATATTTTTAATTGGGTTGCAAAAGGAGTAAAGTTTTGGTTTTTTCTAGGAACATTTTTTCGGTGTTTAGAGGTATTGTTGCTCCAGCAGCAATATTATGCCCACCCCCTTCGCCCCCAACATGCTGAGCAGATAAACTCATTATCTCTGCTAAGTTTAATCCGTTTTCAACTAGAGCGGTAGTTCCCCTTCCTGAAACTTTTAAATCCCCATCTTCGGTTTCGGCGAATGCGAATATGGGTTTGTTTGGATCTGTGCCTTCCAAACCTAGAACCATTCCAGCAACAATGCCTACAATTGTGTCTCTGATTTGATTTCTAGCGTGAAACCACTGAAAATTTTCTTCTATGGAAACACCATCTCGAAGAACATATGAAATTCCCATCGATAGGTTTTTTCTGTGAATTGCAAGTAGGTTTTTTGCCCTTGCAAAGGCTTCTTCACGGTCCCCAAGACAGACAGAAAGTCCTACATCTGGGCGCCCATAGCGCGCTGTTGAATTTAGCACAGTTGAAAATTCATTTGCATCGCGTAATTCAGTCCCAATAACCTCTAACTCAAGTTCATATGCGAGACCGACAAAACTGTGTATTTTTGAAGCAGAAAGGCCTCTTGAAATTGAATGCCTAACTAACTCGTTGACTATTTCTTTTTTTTCGAATAGGGATAAATCTGACCAGGTTTTCCATTTACCGTTGTTTTTTAATTCCATGCCTAAATTATTTAAAAATCTAATAGACCCAGAGGAGTCATTTGATATGCCAGGTATCCCAAATTCATTGGAGTATTCTAGTAGTTTTGGAAGTGGCCTAGTTTGTTTTCCATAGAGGGACAAGTCACGAGTGACTTTTAAAACTCCAGCATCCATTCCATCTTTTGCTATATCTATGTTGGCCCCAGATAACCCTCCATTTTTTGCTTGCATATCTCCGACAGCCCCTATGATAGCTAACGCAGACAGGTCCCTGTTATCAACACCGTTGCATTCTAGAGATTTTGCAAGAGCATAGCAAGTTCCTGCGCCAGATAGTTCTGTAGACCCATCGATCCCAAATAGAAGAGGGTTTAGGTGAAAATCAAGATCTATGGTTTCAGAGTTAACCGATTCGGGATTTATTTGGGAAACGTCTGAAGGTTGGTGGTGATCACAAATGACGGGAATGAAATCTCCGAGTTCTTTATGCTCGATTATTTTATCTATTTTTCCACTTCCAAAATCTGTAAAGAGAACTGTGTCGTAGGACATTTTTGCTATTTGATCTAATTCTAAATCACTCAGTTTTTTGGAAAACGCAGTGGACACAGATACACCAGCTCTTTGTAGTGCTCGGGTTGCTATTGCTGCACTAGTTAATCCATCCGCATCTACATGAGAAATACAAAGTAAAGATTCAGATTCAAGTAAATATTTTACACATTCATTTGCTCTATGCTCTAATTTTAAAATTGGAGATGTGGTCATTTTTTCTTTGTCGTTTTATTTAATTCTTTGGAGAACTCTTTAGCAGATTCGGCATAAGTTCTTATTGGAAGATCTCTGTAAGTATGCATATATTCATCTGGTTTTTTTCCGAATAATTGTACTGTTATATGAACATACTCTCCTCGAACTATAGCATGTATGCCCGCATTAGCAGATTTTTTTGGAGCCATATTAGAAAAAACAATGTGTTCTGTCATTGTTTCTACGCGGGCGCGGGGATTATCAAGAGAGGCATGAATTAGTTTGCTTGGTTTATTCTCATCTAGAGTAACTATTGCTATAGATCCTTGACCAGGTGCTGGTGTGAAATCTCTAAGAGGGAGACGGGAGAAATTAAAATTATTTGGGGATTCGCTAAAAATAAAATCGTCGTGGGAGACAATTAGTGCTTTTCCTTTTTTGTTGGAAGAATACCAATCTAATGATTGTGTAAAACTTGAATCGGTTAATAATTCATGGGGCTGTTCATTTCGAATTAAAGAAAGTTGATTACTATTTCTAACATTGTTTGTGCCTATGACAATTGTATCAGATATCTCAGAAATGTTGGTTTTATTTTGGCTGACTAGTATGTCTCCAACAATGTCTTTTCGGTTGACAGCTGCCACGATTAAATCGTTTGGGAAATCAATTGGAAAATTAACAAATGAATGAACTGCACCATCTACATCGGATCCCAATACTTTTTCATTTAACTGTTCGATGAACGCTTGCCTATTCTGAATATTTTTCTTGGCTGATTTTCCAGACTCTTGAAAAGTATTTTTTATTTTTATAAATTCTATTATATAACGAGATGATTGGAATTTTGACTTGAATTCATCTACACGTTTTAAAGAGGAAAATGAGTCTTCAACTGCAAAGGTTATTACCTTCCTCTTGGACATATAGTTTTTTCATTTGCCCAATGATAAACCCTCATCGATGTCGACCTAAATGAGTAGGTTTGTAATATAGTAGTTCGAAATGTCTTTGTGTAAGTAGAATGTAAGTTTGAATGTTTACAGTTATGATAATACTATCAAACAATATTGTACAAAATTATTTTATCCATTATGGTTACTTTGCATTGTTTTTGGTTTTTATTTTAGAGGGTGCCATGCTATTGTATTTTGCACCTTCGGAGACTTTGGTTCCATTGGCAATTATATTTCTTGCAGAATCAGTAGAAGAATATGCACTGGTAATTTTAGTTGCGGTCGCGGGAGCAACAATTGGGCAATACATGCTTTTTCTTACTGCCAAACGTATCGGCAGGGAGAGATTGTTAGAAAAAAAATGGTTCCGTTTAAAAGATTCACAATTGGCTAAATTTGATGGTTGGTTTAATAAGTGGGGCGATATTGCAGTTCCTGTTTCCAATACATTATTTTTTACTAGAGGTATGCTGACCATACCTGCTGGACTATCTAAAATGGAAAACAAAAAATTTATTTTTTTGTCGGTTTCGGGTACTTTTATTTTTGAAACTAGTCTTGCCGTTGCGGCATGGGTTTTTGGCCCCCGGTTACTGGAATTGTTAGCACTTTTAAAAATATAATTAGTTATTTTTTTGAATGGCCTCTAGGATTAGTTCAGTTATATCTAGTACCTCTATGTTATTTTCAAATCCTCCAGTTTTTCTCCCATCTTCATACATTGACATGCACTGAGGGCATGAAACTATAAATTTTTCGGGGAGAGTTTCTGTATCCTCTATTGCTTCTCTAAGGCGCTCTTCAGATGGTTTTTTTGTGTTTTCAAAATCCAGCCACATACCACCCCCGCCCCCTCCACAGCAAAATGAGTTATTTCTATTTCGTGGCATTTCAAACAACTTACATCCTGTTTTTTGAATTAGATTACGGGGAGATTCATATTCCCCATTGTAGCGGCCAAGGTGGCATGGGTCGTGATAAGTTACAGAATAGTTTAATGAAGGAGGTATGTTTAGTATTCCAGCACTAACTAGTTCGTTTAACACGGTTGTGTAATGTTTGACATCTGCTGAAAACCCAAATTGAGGATACTCATTTTTAATGGTGTTGTATGAATGTGGATCTGTACAGACTATTGTTTGGAAATCACATTGGTTAAAAATTTCAATGTTGGTTTCAGCTAGCATTTCATAAAGTCCTTCTTCTCCGACTCTGCGGACATCATTTCCATCATTTTTTTCGGAGTCGTACAATATACCATAATTTATATTGGCTTCGTTGAATATTTTTGCCAAAGCTTTAGAAATTTTTTGGCATCTAGGATCATAGCTAGGCAAGTCCCCAACATACCATAGGTACTGAATTTTAGAGTCTCTAGCGTCAGGTATTTCGAAATCTAGAGATTTCACCCAATCTGGGCGTTTTCTTTCCGATGAGCCAAAAGAATTTCCATGGGTATAGATATCCATCATTACAGATTGAATTTTTGGATTCAAATTACCAGATTCAACGATTCTGCGGTTCATTTCAGTAAATTGGGTTACATGTTCTATTTCAACGGGGCAGGCTTCAACACATGCGAGACAGGACATACATGCTTCCATAGAAGGTATTGAAACTACACTTCCACCATCTGAAATTATGGGCTTTACAGAAGTTAGGCCCATATTCAGTTCATCGGTGTATTTTTTTAAATCTAATATTATATCCCTAGGATCTAAATTTCTTCCAGATGCTTTTGCAGGACATACTTCTGAACAGCGCCCACATTTTGTACAAGCGTCGTGGTCTAGCAATTGTTTCCATGAAAAGTCTTCAATTTTTTGCGGACCTATTTCATCTGGTGTAGCGTTTGGAGGGATCCTAGGTAAGCGTATTCCAGAAAGTTCGTCGTATGCGATTATGTTGGCTATACTCGAGAGCATATGGAATGCTTTTGTATAAGGTATTGTTGCTGTGAACACTAACGCCACTATGGCATGGGACCACCACAATAAAGGATAAAGTGATTGGCCTAGTTCTGGAGAGATGCCCATTTTTAAAAGAATCAATGCTACAAACCACCCTACAAAACTTACTTGTTCGAAAATGGGAAAGTTTTGAGCCAGTATACGTATGCCTTCGACCAGATATCCTCCAAGACAAAGGTACATTAAAGACCATACAAACAGATGGTCTTCAACACCGATGTGTTTTCCAAATAAACGCGGGGTTTTAACCCAATAACGCCGGTAAATTGCCATCCATAATCCAATGACTAAAAGAAATCCAAGTGCATCCATAACAAAAGAATATACAAGGTAAAAATCACCTATAAAAAAAGATTTTTGAGTTATTGGCCGGTAGATATCTATATCGATTGCCAGTATTGTTGTTCCAATTGTTAATGTTAGAAATCCCCATAAAATGAAAGTGTGCATGATTCCTGCATACATATCGCGTTTAAATTGACCTGTGTTTTTCCCGACAAACTTAATTGCCCTAAGGACTCTTTTAAGAATATTATTTAGCCGAAGAGTTGGGTCTTTTTTTCCAGAGTTATATCTGTTTAAACGTGAAATTATTCCATGAAAAAATATGATTAAAGTGATTAAAGATAAATAATAAAATAGAATTTCTCCCACGGCCCCAATTTCCCAAAATACAGGTCTTGTAATTGATTCTGGGGGTATATATGTCATGGTTTATTTTGGCGAGTTACACGTATTGATTTGTCTGCTTAGGTTATTAAGTATTGATTATATCAATCCTATTCGTAGTGTAAATTGATTAGTTGTTCATCCAAGAGATAATTTCACCATATTTGGATCCCTTTCTAATGACGAGATTCTCATCAATGTCTACCACAGTGCTGTGCCCTCCTGGTGTTGTCCCCCCATCGAGTATTGCGGAAACATAAAATAATAAGTTTTTATCCAAATCCATTAAATTACAAGGGCTTGGTTTTCCACTAATATTTGCACTAGTTGCGGTGAGGGGAGAAACTGAGTTAAGGAGATTAAGGGCCACTTTGTTCTGAGGGATTCTCACACCAATTTTACCATTTTTATTTGAAAGTTTAAGAAGATGTTCTGTTGTGGGTTTACAAAGGATGGTCACGGGACCGGGGAGGAATTTATTTGCAAAAGACCTGGTTTTTTCAGTTAATTCCACATGTTTTGATGCCGATTTAATTGTAGGAAAGGCTATTGAAATGGGTTTTGTTAGTTTCCTTTGTTTAGCTTTGAATAGTTTCTGGACTGCCCCCTCATCAAGTGCATTTACACCTAACCCATAAGTTGTTTCTGTGGGGTATATGATCAACCCCCCAGAATTTATCACTTGTATCGCTTGATCCATAGTTGCCATCAGTGTATGCGTGCTTTCTGAGTGGTTATTAACCTCTTGGTAATTTAGTTGATTTTTGGACAGTATTTGTAATTTTTGCAAAGTAAGTCTTAATAAATCCGAAGTTAATTGAACAACATAGTAGAATGGAATTTGTTTTTCACGGTTACATTATGTATGGGCCAAGTATATCTATATTACCTGAAATTCCTAGAATGGCCATTATTGGCGTAATAATTTTAGTATTGCTTTTGGGGCTTTCTGCATTCTTTTCATCTGCAGAAATTGCCATGTTTTCACTAGCAAAGCATCGTCTATATAATTTAGTTGGGAAAGAAGTTTTGAATGCCGAAATTGTAGAAAAGCTTAAAGATAATCCACAAAGTCTTTTGGTGACTTTGTTATTGGGGAATAATATATCTAATGTGGCTATGTCTTCTATTGCGACTAGTTTGTTTGCATTGTATTTCACAAACGGGATGTCCATTGCAATAACCACTTTTTTGGTCACGGCAATGGTTTTGTTATTTGGTGAAATAATCCCAAAATCTTATGCTATGAAAAACCCAGAAACCTGGGCACTTAATATTGCTAAAACTACAGTATTTTTTAAGGTCATTTTTGGGCCGATTGTCAATGTATTTATTAAAATTGCTCAAATTATTACAAGAGAAAGTACAGAATCTGGAACAATTAATAACCCCTACGTGACCAGGGACGAGATACAAACTTTGTTAGAAACTGGAAAGGTGGAAGGGGTTATAGAAGAAGATGAGCTTGAAATGTTACAAGGGGTGTTTGATTTGGAAGAGACTGTTGCGAAAGAGATTATGACCCTAAGATTAGATATTGATGCAACTCCGATTAATTCTACAATTGAAAATGCTGTGGATATTTGTATTGATTCAGGACATATGTGTTTGCCAGTTTACAACGATAGTTTAGATAGCATACTGGGGATTGTAACAATAGGGAATCTATTAACCGAAAATAGGAAAATGAAAAAGGGATCATCTGTGGAAATGGTTTTAGAACCTACGCTTCACATACCAGAATCAAAAAAAATAGACGAATTGTTGGCAGAAATGCAGAAACGACGCCTTTCTTTGGTAATTGTGGTGGATGAATATGGAACTACATCTGGATTAATTACACTTGAAGACATACTTGAAGAGATTGTGGGAGAGATTCTTGAAACTGAAGAAGAAGTCCCAATTAAATTCTTATCACCTAACATAATTGAAGTTAGAGGAGATGTAAATATCGATGAAATAAATTCTGCCCTTGGAATTGAGCTTCCGGAAGGAAATGAATTTGAAACTATTGCTGGTTTTGTTCTTTATAAAACTGGAAGAATAGTAGAAAGTGGAGAGTTTATTATGCACGATGGGATTGAGATAGTGATAAACAAAGTAGACAAGACTAGAATTTTAAAAGTGACAATAAAAATCCCCTAGAATTTTTTGTTGCAGTGGGAAAAATGCAGGAAATATTTATCAGAAAATTAATTATGGTGGATTATAAATACAAAGTATGGAAAAGCAAAAATATGGAATATTACTTCCAAATTTCGGAGAACATGCTTCTGTAAAAAAATTAGTTGAAGGCACTATAAAGGCTGAGAAATATGGATTGGATTCTGTTTGGATTAGAGACCACTTGATATTTCAACCGCATGGGCTAGAAGGAGCAGACAAGACACATGTCGATACATTCGCCGTATTGGCGGGATTGGCAACTGTGACAAAAAAGATTGAGCTTGGTACAGCGGTGGTAATACCATTGAGGCATCCGTTGCACCTTGCACATCAATTTGCAAGTTTGGATTGGATGTCAAATGGGAGGGCAATTTGTGGCCTTGGTGCAGGAAATTTCAAACATGAATTCGATGCCATTGGTTTTCCAGAGGGTTATGAGAATAGAACAGGGGTTGTTCGAGAAAATGTCGACATATTAAGGGCAGCATGGAATGAAGATGTCTTCAGTCATGATGGGGAGGTATTTTCATTTGAAGATGTATGGGTTCGACCTCACCCGGTCAGTGACATCCCCATATGGTATGGAGGTTCAACTCCATTAGCAGTTTCTTGGGCGGCTGAATTCTGTGATGGGTGGCTCCCGGGCAGAATTAATATGCCAACTTTTGTGAAAGCCATTAAAAAGCTCGAAAGAGAAGCAAAAGAGCATGGTAGATCGCGGCCAACAGTGGGTGCAGTTCCAATTACAAGTCCAGATGAGGATCGACAAAAGGCACTTGATTCTGCGAATGTGCAGGGGTTGTTAGATTCATCCAATAAAAGAGATAAATGGGTCAAACCAGAAGGCGGAAAATTTACTAAGGTAGAAGACCTTGATGGGGTTTTATTAGCAGGTACGCCTGAAGATATAGTAGATGGTGTGGAGAAATTTGTTCAAAGTGGACTTAATCATCTTGTGTTCGATCTGCGGATGAGATTTGATGATTGGGATTACTGTTTGGATTTACTAGGACAGGACATACTTCCCAACTGCCCTAGGTAAGTAAGAAGTTGATTGGAATGGGATTTCATTTATTGAAGGGCGTAGAATTCGTAGATCCCAACGTCGTTTTTAGTTAATTTTTTAAAATCAGAGTTTCCAGTACAGGATGCCATATTTTCTTTGGGCATGGGGGCACAGGATGGGGGAATGGATAAAAATGGACTATTTCAGATATGTAGAAAAATAACGATTGTTTTAACAGTCAATAGAGGTTATAATAATTGAGAATGATAGAAGAAAATGTTACGTTCTATAGTGAAGGTGAAAAAATTGCAGGCATACTTAGATTGCCAGAAAAAATGAATGGGCCGGCACCCGGTATCGTTCAAGGCCCAGGGTTTTTGGGACTAAAGGGCGGGAAGTTATACAAACAATACCATGATTTGCTAATAGATGCAGGTTTTGTTGTATTAGTTTTTGATTATAGAGGTTTTGGAGATAGTGAAGGAGATTCTGTCCTATACCCAGAGCGCCAGATAGAAGATATTCGGAATGCGATTAGTTATATTGAAACTAGGGATGAAGTAGACAATAATCGGATTGGTTTGTTTGGTTCGGGCGGCACAGGAGGGGGGAATGCTGTTGTAGCTGCTGCACGGGATAAAAGAGTAAAATGTATGGTAGCTAACAATGCTGTTGCAGATGGAGCTGAATGGGTAAGAGGAATGCGTAGAGAATATGAATGGCTTGGTTTGCTTGATGCAATAGAAGAAGATCGTAGACAACGTGCCCTGACGGGAGAAGGTAAAATGATACCTTCCAGAGGTTTAGAAGGTTTACAGATACCAACACCTGAAAGAATGACGACGAATGTTAAAAGTGATGTAGATACTAAAATACCACAAGAATTGCCCTTGTCTTGTGCAGAAGCTATAATAGAATACTGTCCAGAGGATGTTGTTGACCAGATAGATGGGGGGGTTTTATTTATTTGTGTTGAGAATGATGACACGACACCGGAGCGTCAAACTATTCGATTGTATGAAAAGGCAACGTTGCCCAAAAAACTTATAATACAAAGAGGGACTTCACATTATGCTGCTTATGGGAAATATATCAATTCAATTGGTCCACAGATAGTAGAATGGTTTGAAACACACCTAAAATTTGAAGGATTAAAAATTATTGAAGAGGTATAAAATAAATTAACGGTACTCGTTTTTATCTACGTATTTTCCATACCCAGGATCTGCAGTTATTTCGCCTTCATCGTAGACAACCGTCCCCCGAACAATTGTTTGGGTGGGGACCCCAATTACATCGTATCCATCAAAACTAGACCATCCAGCTTTGGCAAAAGTTTTGGATTCATCTATAACAGATTTTCTGTTTAAATCTATTATGGTTATATCCGCATCAGATCCTACTTGTATTGCTCCTTTCTTAGGATATATCCCTAGGAATTTTGCAGGATTTTCAGAGGTCATTTTTACCAGTTTGTTTAGAGTCAACCTACCATTATTAACTTCTGTTAAAATAAGTGGTAAGAAATCCTGTGCCCCTAAAAGTCCAGAAGCAGCATCCCAGACATTGGGTTTGTTTGCCTCCTCCTCCAATTGGGGAGCATGTTCAATTAACATTAAATCGAAAACTTCGTCATCAAGGGCTTTCCAAAGTTTTTCGTTATCTGGTGTATACCATCTTCGTTTCCAGTTGACACTAGGGTCTCGTTGGAGGAATGTCGATGCTTCTGCTTCTGCATGTAGATCCCAGCCCCAACTTTTCAGTTTCCTTACAAGATCAACTAGTGTGACACGGTTTTCAAAATCTAGGTGGGGTTTTGGTGTGATTTCATTAAATCCTAGATGTAGAATGTTTAGATGTTTTAGCCCAGTTATATGGGCAAGAAACGCAGCTTCAAAACACCCTAATGTCATGTTCATACCATCTTTTCCTTCACGCAAAGCAGAATAATCATCTGCACCCATTGCCTTGAGACGGTAAAAAAGCTCATCTGCTAACGGTACATCGGATGGGTGGAGAGATATAGGAATATTCTTATCCATTTTTGCAATGGCATCGAAAATATTGTATAGTCTGTCGGTTTCATAAACAGCTAATTCTGGGACATAAGGATAGTCCACTTCAGGGTGTCTATGCATAAATATCTTAAATCCTAGATTCCCAGTATTGTTGTAAATCTTAACAACTTCGTCTGGGTCTGTTGCCCCGGCCCAGCTATTGTGGTCAATTAAAGATTTTTCAGATGCCATGGCAACTTTATCTTGGTAACGTTCGAGTGTATTTGTTATAGGCGTGCAGTTTGGCATGTCCATGTACATGGTGTAGCCTCCGGCTGCTGCTGCTTGGGAGCCTTTTTCAAAATCCTCTTTGTGAGTTTGGCCAGGTTCTCTGAAATGAACATGTTGATTGACCAAACCTGGTAAAATTTCTTTCCCAGTGGCATCTATTATTTCGGTTGATGCAGGGGTAGTTACAGAAGAGCCTATATGTACAATTATTCCATCTTTAATTGCTATATCGGCTGCATAACTATTATTAGAGGTATGAATTGTTCCGTTTTTAATAACTAAATCTACGGACATGTAATTATAATCTAAACGGATAATCCATTAAGATTCCGATGCATATATCACTGGGATCCGATAGTCCCACCCGGATTCGAACCGAGGTCGTCGCGCCCAGAACGCGACAGGATTGGCCACTACCCTATGGGACTCCTAACAAGGGGTTTGACCTGGTTGATGTTTAAAGGTTATTGTTGCACAGAGAGGTTAAATTCAATAAAAATATTTTTATTGTTTGTAGTTTTTGGAAAGTGCCAATTCCGAAGAGTATACTTATATCTTCTTCCTTACTTTGGAAAAATACAGCGAGATGGAATAGCCAGGATATTTCGTCGGGCTCATAACCCGAAGGTCGGCAGTTCAAATCTGTCTCTCGCTATTTAAGCTTGGATAGATTATTGAATATGTATATAGGACGTTTTATTATAATTGGAAAAGGATTCGGGGGGTACTGTGTCTGTTCCCGGTCTTTTCCAGAAAGACAAATAATAGAAGGAAAGAATGGTTGGGTAGTGGGTCCAACTTTGGATGCACCAGACACAAATAACCCGTATATATCGTATAATTGTTTAGGTGTGGAAGGAAAATGTGTTGTGATAGGGAATGGCAGTCATGTTGACCCTATAAGAGAGAAAATATCTATAGGGGTGTCCCCACGCGATGCCCTATCAACAGTGTTGTTAGCGTTGGATTATGAAAAGGACGCATATGACACCCCAAGAATTGCAGGGATTATTGGAGAGGAATCAACCATAGGGGTCGTGCGAAAAGATGGGATAGATGTGCAGATTGTGGATCGGCCAATGTTGGTTTCTACATATGAAAAAAATATCCCGTGTGGATATGAATTTGATAGAGGTTCTGCTGAAAAAATTGCTGAAAAAATATACACATTGGGTTTTGAATTTCCAGTATGTTCTATTGGCGTGACAGTGGGAGAGGATATAGATATTTCCGTGGCTAACAATATGGATAGATAAAACTATTCAAAAATTTGTTGGATTATTTCCAATGCGTCTTTACGTTGGTTCCAGTTTACAAAAATACCGAGCGAAGTTGCACTAGTGATTATATCTTTTAGGCCAATGTTGTTCAACGAGAATTCTAAAAATAATTTTTCTAGTATAATTGTTGGATTAGTATCTAGCCCACCGGTAATTCTGATTACTGCGATGGGAGAATCTACAGTTACACTAGACAAGACAGGTGCGGTGATTATAGCTGCGTGTAAACTGGATTCTGTTTTTTTCGAATCCGAATGATCAACATAAAAAGTGATGCTATCGAGACCACTAGAAACAGATTGTATATTGACATCCTCAGTGCCTAAATTAACTGATAGATCTCTCAATATATGTGGAGTATTTCGGATTGACCTACCAGATACAGTCACTCCTGCAACTGGCCTCTCACGCATACCTATTAGGTTTTGGAATTTTCCAGTAACATCTGTTCCGCCAGATAAAAGACCATCATGTTGGTAATGAAGTACTCGAAGTCCAAATTTGTCTGTTTTGTAAGTAAGTGCAGACGGCGCTATTATTTCTGCCCCCCTAAATGATAAATTTCTTAATTCGTCAACTGTTATTTTTCCAACATTCATGGCACCTTCTACAGCACTTGGGTCTCCAGTCATGACACCTTCAACATCAGTTACAATAACTACTTCATCTGCATGTAGATAGTTTCCAAGCATCACAGCAGTAGTATCACTTCCACCACGCCCAAGTGTCGTTATATTTCCAAAAATATCTTCTGCTAAGAACCCGGTCACCACAGGTATTGTTTTGGGTAAAATGGATGCTATTTTTTTACATTTTTTTGCGGTTTCATTAACTTCCACGGCCCCATTTTCATCAAGTATTATTGGCCAATCGGGATGGCCTGGTTCTAGAAAAATAGAATCTAACCCAAGGGAAGTTAATGCCGCTTTGAACATCCTAACACTAGTTCTTTCGCCCATACTAACAATTTCTGCTTGGTCTGAAGGGTCTATTTCAAATGTGATGCCATTTAACAGATCGTCGGTTGATGATCCCATGGCACTTACAACAACAAGTGCTTCGTGGCCGTTTCCGATTAGCTTGGATATGGACTTTGCTGCCCTGATGACCCGCTCCCCTGTTGCGACACTTGTCCCTCCATATTTTACGACTACGCGCATTATACTAATCTTCAGGGAATACCGAGGACTTGAATCATTCGGCTCTAGTTTATAACTAAGCCTAAATAATTAAGTGAAATGACGAATTGTTAAATTTAAAGTGTCCAGATCTAAAATAGGAACATAGCCAACATCGGGTATTATATTAACACGTTTTTGGAAATCTGTTTGAGATTGCCAACATCCAGAATTTACTAAAAGCACATTATTATATTTACCGCAGCTAAATTTATGGACATGGCCAGAGTGGAAAACTGAAGGTATTTTTCCTATAACTAAGTAATCCCGAAGTTCTGGTGCAAGTCGGGTTCTTGATCCAAATTGAGGTGCTAGATGACGTTTTTTTAATAATTGTGCCATTGCGGTGTGGGGGGATTCATAACTGACTTTTTCTGAAGGGAGTTCGGTTATTATTTCATCTAGAGATACCCCATGATACATGAGTATTGGAACGCCCTCGATCGTAACTGTTGATGGGTTTGATGTAAAGTGGGTATTTTGAGAAGATAGAATTTTTCTAATTTTATCATTAAATGCGGGTTGGGGTTCTGCCAAACGAACAGCATCGTGGTTTCCAGGGATCATGACTACAGAAATGGAATCAGGTATTTCTTTGAGGCGTTCGTTGAAAGCCCGGTATTGTTCATATATATTTATTATTTCAAGATCAGTATCTTGTCCAGGATATACCCCAACGCCTTCGACCAAATCCCCTGCTATTAAAACATAGTTAACAGGTTCTGCTTCAGGGGTGGTGAGCCAAGTAGTAAAATCTGACCAAAGATTGGATTTAAAATTTTTAGATCCAACGTGGATGTCACTTATTAAAGCCGCTTGAATATGACTGTCCGCGAATGTGGGTTTGAAATTAGAAGGGACATCTGGGAAATAAAGTTTGTCTGCGAACAGCATTTCAGAATCATTTGAAAGAGTTCCTTTAATTCCAATGACCTCATCTAAAAGTAATTCATCTGCGTTTGAAAATGGTTCACTGTTGTTATTTATTAGAATTGGAAAGGTTCCAGATACATCTTCAAGTTCAATTAAAAAATGCCCGGCACTTGTTTTTTGTATATCAGATACCAGTCCAACGACACTCACAGAACCAGAGGTTTTTTTGATTGAATTTATAGGAGATGGGGTTATCCGGGATTTTAATATAAGTGAAATGCGATCCAATCTATCTCTAAAAATAGAAACAAAATCTGTGTATTGTCCAGAGCCAGTACTGTTACCAGTCACATCATTTTCAATTGAAACCGAGGGTTCAAAAGAGGGTTTTTTAACCGTGGATGATATTTGTTTTTGTAAGCAGGATTCTAAATTGAATAGTGAGCCATAATTATTAAGAATGTTGGCCATGGTGAATGTGAAAACTTCACTACCCATATTTGAAATTAAAAAATCCATGGTTTCATCTGGGTTTTGAGATTTATCGATGAAATGGACAACATCTGGGTCGGCATTGTACCCACGTTTTACAAGTTTTTGGATAATAGATAATAGAGTATTTGTGGGCACGTAGAGAGAAATGATGTTTGCAAGGATAAAAAGTGTAGCGGCCCGCAAAGGTGATGTTTGGATAATTAGAAGTATGAGTGGGATGAATAGAGTTTAAAGGATTGTTCAGATGATAAAAAAAATATTGGGTGTTTTAAAACACACTAACATATATGATGATAAAAAATCATCTGGAAATGTGGGTGGTTTTGAAAAAACTTATAGATTGGTTTTGAAAGATGTATTAGTTATTGTCTTAGTGGGAGGGTTATTATTTGGTGTTAGTGGGGTTTGGCCCCCAATGGTTGCGATTGAAAGTGATAGTATGGATCCAAATTTGGATAAAGGTGATTTAATTTTTATTGTGGAAGAAAATAGATATGGAGGAATTGAGACTAGAGAAGATGTGGTTGGTTATTATAAAAATGGAATGGATATTAAGAGGCACCAGGAAGGATTTAAATTTGGAGAATATGGTGATGTGATTGTATTTAGACCAGAGACACAGGACCATAGAGAAGAATATTTAGTAATACACAGGGCGGAAATGTGGGTAGATGAGGATGAAGATTGGTATGATAGGGCCAACCCTAGTTGGGTAATTGGAAAAAATTGTGAGATGGTGGAAAATTGCCCGGCCCCTCATTCAGGATATATAACTAAAGGAGATGGGAATCAAAAATATGACCAAGTTGTAAAAATTAGTGATCCGGTTAAAACTGAATGGATCCATGGGAATGCAAAAATAAGAATACCATGGTTAGGTTATGTTAAATTATTTGTTAATAATTTAATTTAAATGAAAGTGATTTGGAACTATACATTGTCAAAATTACTTTGAAGAAGAATTGATGAGTTTGAAATTCCACCAAATAAAGGTTGATTGGATAGTAATTCTTTTTTAACATTATCTATAGAAACTGATAATGCAATTTGTTTTGTTCGCCCATACCTACCTTTACTCACAACAACAGCGTTGACAATGCCCAACATATCTAATTCTGAAATTAGATCAGTTGCCCTGCGATGAGTGATAACATCAAAATTTTGTTCTTTGCAAAACTGGCGATATAAATTATAAACTTCACCAGTACTGATATGGGAGATATCTTTTTCTTCTAGTGTTATAATTGCAAATAGAATTAGTTGAGAATGCCTAGGTAGTGTTTTGACTATTTCTATAACACGATCTATTTCTATTTTTTCTTGGGCTAAATCGACATGGTGTATTGTGACTGTTGTTTCTCTAGACCTTTCAGCTAGCTCACCAGATGTGCGTAATAAATCTAATGCGCGTCTAGCGTCCCCATGCTCTCTTGCTGCTAAAGCAGAACATTTTGATATAACACCAGGAGTAAGAACGCCTTTTTTAAATGCCAATATTGCCCTATTTTCAAGAATATCATTCAATTGATTGGCATTATACGGTGGAAAAATAATTTCCTCCTCCCCCAAAGAAGATTTCACTCGCGGGTCTAAATAATCTGTGAAGGTTAAGTCGTTGGAAATTCCTTCAATTGAAACACGAGAATGTTTTAAATCTGAATTAATTCTAGATAAGTTATATAAAACGTCATCGCCGCTTTTCTCGACAAGTTTGTCAATCTCGTCTAACATGATAACGGCCACACGTTCGCGATAATCAAGTGCCTTTAATAAAGTAGAGTAGACGCTGTCAGTGGGCCATCCTGTCATAGGTACTTTTGTAAAAGAATTAAGATCTGAATTTAGTTGGGAGATTTTATTTTCAATAGAATCTGGATTTGAATGTTCTGAAAGGTGGTAGTTATCTTCATTTATTTTTAAATTGGAAGATTGATTGTTTAATTTATTTATTTCTTCTAGAATAAAGGCAGTGTTTTTGTCTATGAAAATATTAGCCAATTGGGCTAAAATGCGGTATTTTGTGTCGACAACTTCACAGTTAATATATTCAACATCACAGGGGACATTATATTGAATGGAAGTTTTTTTCAATTCACGGCTAACATACCTAACACTTGCTGTTTTTCCAGTCCCAGTTTTACCATAAATAAGTATATTAGATGGAGTATCACCCCTAAGAGCAGTTACTAAAATACTAGCAATAGTATTAATTTCAGAATCCCTATGAAGCAACTCATCTGGTGTAAATGAATGACGTAATATTTCTTTATTATCGAAAATAGGCTCGATATTTAACAAATTATCAAATAAATTTTCTTTTGGTGGGTGTGTTTTTTCCACATTAGATGAATTATAATTTTTGAAAAGATCTACCATAATGAATTTAAATGAATAATTATATAAGTTAAGTAATTTCAACATAAAAGTCCATCTGAAATAAAGGTTTCTTTAAGTATATTATTTTGAACCTATTTTAAAATTCCATATATTAAATACATACTACGAAGATACAGTTGAAATAAAGTTCCAATGGAAATGAAACCCCCCACCCGTTTTGTTCCATTGGAACTTATATTATAAAATATATTTGGTAATGACTTATTATAAAAGCAAATATTTATTAACTATTACGTTCATTTCAGATGGATTTTTTTTCGGAAAAGATAATAAAAAATACCTGAAAATAACTCCTCCAAACGAAAAAATAAAATAAAATTTCCAGTGGAAACAAAGGGGTATCTACATTTTCACGAAAATAACATTAAGTATAGAAATATCCAATGTATGTCTAGCATAAGTTTAAGTTATTGACACACAGAGTTTATGTTATAGATGAAAGGTTGCTGAATCTATATACAGATTTAGTTTCATCTGAGAGGTAATATAAATGATGGGTCTATTAAGGCAACTTAGAAATAGCATTTCACGTGCAACAGATAAACTTTTCAGCGGATCTAAACCAAAACGTATTGGTATATATGGTCCACCAAACGCAGGTAAAACTACCCTTGCAAATAGAATAGTACGAGATTGGACTGGTGATGTGATTGGTACTGAAAGCCACATACCACATGAAACTAGACGGGCTAGAAGAAAAGAAAATATAGAAATCGAACGGAATGGAAAAATTGTTACCATAGACGTTGTAGATACACCTGGTGTTACAACAAAAATAGATTATAGGGAATTCATGGAATTCGGTCTTTCTAAAGAAGATGCTATACGTAGGTCTAGAGAAGCTACAGAAGGCGTTGCAGAAGCAATGCACTGGTTACGCGAGGACATTGACGGTGTTATTTATGTTTTAGACTCTACACAAGATCCATTCACACAAGTAAATACTATGTTAATTGGTATAATTGAAAGTAGAAAATTACCTGTTCTGATATTTGCAAATAAAATAGACCTTAAAAAAGCCAATCCAACTTTAATCAAACAATCATTTCCTCAACATGAAACAGTTCCATTATCTGCGTTGGATGGTGAAAATATGGATGAAGTGTACGATAAAATAGCAAACTACTTTGGGTGATAAAAATGCAAGAACTAACACAAAAAAATGGAATTAAGATTGACTTAGTTAGCGGTCAAAAAATGGATGAATTAACAACTATGGAAAAAATTAGAATGATTTTAGATGGGGTTCGCGCTGGAAAAATTGTTATTCTAGAAACTGGTCTTTCTCCTGAAGAAGAATCCAAACTCATTGAGGTAACTATGGGTGAGATAAACCCAGACGATTTCATTGGAATTGAAATAGAAACTCATTCTCCATCTTCTTCTGGAAATTCCACTTTCCTAAACAAACTTATGGGCCGAAAATCACATTCAAAGCTAACTGTAATCGGACCTGCAAATCAAATTGAAACTCTTCACAAAGATGAAAAATTAATCACAGCTTTAATCTCTCAAAACTAATGCCACACCAATGCACTAGCTGTGAGGAATTATTTTCCGATGGATCTAAAAAAATGCTGGCTGGCTGCACCACTTGTGGAGGTAAAAAATTTCAATTTATACCTCATGGTGCCTCTCCCACCCCGCCAGAAACTATTCTCCCTTCTCATGATATTATAGAGGCACCAAATGAACCTCCTGCCCCTACAACAATTATAAATTTAAATTACACATCTCAACCCTCTCCACCTCAACCCTCTCCACCTCAACCCTCTCCACCTCAACCCTCTCCACCTCAACCCTCTCCCAATTATATAGAACAACTTCACCATGAGCTGAGCTCCCAATTCGAAAGTATACGGATCCTCGAACCTGGACAATATGAACTTAATTTAATGGAATTATACACTCGTGATGAATGTATTATTGCAATCCAAGAAGATGGGCGGTATGTCATTCAAGTCCCCGATTATACTTAATTATTCACGGATTCCATCTTTATCGACTGCTGGCGATCCTATTATAAGCCAAATATGTTCTGTATTTGTGTCATTTATAACTTGGCGCCACGTTTCTGGCGGGACACTTACTATGGAACCCTCCGGAACCTCAATTACTTCTTTCTCAATCAACATTTTTCCCGGGCCCTTTATTTGGTAGTATATTTCTTCCTGAACTCTATGTCTGTGTGCAACTATAGTTCCTCTCGGTGGAACAAACCAAAATTTCCCCCTCATATTCTTCAAATTTAATTTATCTGTCAAACCCAAAGTAAAACTTTCTGTGAATCTAGATTTGCCTCTTTCTTCCCCTTCAATTGAAACAATCTCATATTTTGACATACTTACTATGTCTCCTTCCAACCATTTAAAAACCAACACCTTTTTCATTTTTAAATATACTACAAAATTAAAATTTAAAAAAGGGCGCAACTATATTACCTTTGAAATTCCATTTACAATGTATGCCGTTTGAAGAAATTTTCCCCGGTGTCTATGATATAACTTGTTTAACTACTGAAGGAAACAACCGTTACCGGGCATACCTATTCGACGATGATGTTCCCACTTTAATAGACTGTGCTAGACGTGACACAACTGACGCATTACTAACTGGAATTGAAGAAACTGGTCTTTCTCCCGGGCGATTAATTATTACTCATGGTGATGGAGATCATGTTGGCGGATTCGATGCAGTTGTCGACGCTTATAATGTCGAAACATGGGCACCTATGGAATCTGATTTCCCATCTATGACACCTCCTACGCATAGGTACCAAGAAGGCGTTCAAATTGGTAGGTTCAAAACTATTCATCTCCCGGGTCATAAAGATGACAACTATGGACTTATAGATGAAAAAGCAGGTATTATGATTCCTGGAGATGCCATTTCTGGGGCAGACCAACGAGGCTTGCCCGCGGGACAATTCCACCTCCCGCCCGCTGTCCACACCATCAATCTAAACCAAGCCGAAGAGACTCTTGAAAAAATACTTCAATATAATTTTAATTCAGTTTTACTTTTCCATGGCTCCAACGTGTTAGTTGATGCCTATAAAAAATTAGATAGATATGTCAATTTCCCTGGAAAACCACCCTCTTCATATAAGGGTGGAACACCAGTATCTCCAAAGTAAAACATTTTAATAATTCCTATATAACAGTATAATTGCTATTATAAGTGCGATTCCAAGCCCTATAAAACCAATTTGAAAGCTGTGATACTGTCCCATCCATCCCATATATGCTGCACCAACCCCCCCCAATGTAAAAAACACAGTCCTAGCTGCGCCTATATAACTCCCTGTTAAATTATCCGGGGCACCATCCATTAAAATAGCATCTATCACTGGAAACTGGCCTTTATACCCAATTGCAAATATGGCAATAGCAATCATCACTCCAATAACACTTTCTGCCACGATCAACAATCCAATCCCAACTGCACTTATCATCAATCCTCCCATAGAAATTAAATATCTTGGAAATCTGTCAGAAAGCCCGCCTATTATCGGTTTAACAACCATTCCCAGTAAAAAAAACCACCCAAAAATAGACCCGGATATTCTCAAACTAAACCCTTTTTCTTCAATTAAATATAACGGTAGGAAATTAACAATAGCAGTTGCAACAAATATAAAAAAAGCAAATGCAAGTATAGTTTCTCTTTGACTTTTTCCACCCAATATATAACCAATATCTTCTTTCACACTCGATTTTATTTTATTTAAAATCTCATATATTTTTCCACCTTTAAAATTTAAATTCAACACCTCTTTTTCTTGAGATTTAAACAATACAACTAAAAACAATGCAACCAAACCCCAAAAAAACATAACAACTCTCCAATTTGGAATTCCACCAATAATAAACAAACCAGAAACTGCGACCAACGCCACAGAAATTCCTCCTGCAACAATCCCTCCCAAATCACTACCTGCTGTAAATATCCCCATAGCTTCTCCCCGTTTAGAGCTAAATAAATCTGAAATTAATGCCCTGGATGGTATGTTATACATAGCTCTACCAAGCCCTAACAATGCAACTGAAATAACTAGTATACTCGCCGTATTGACACCTGCAAGAAGAAAAAAGCTCAACGCAATCACCAACATACCTGGGATAATTATAACTGATCTATTGCTAATGTCTGATAGCTTTCCACTAGGGTACTGAGCAAGAGCATACACAATCTGCATAATTGTTAAAATGATACCTGCAACAAACACAGATATATTTACTTCTTCCATAATAGCAGGCAATAAAGGTGGCAATAGGAACCTACCAGTCTGAGTTATTGCCCACCCCAACGAAACAATTAGGAGGATCCTACCTGTATATCCTTTAAAAAGATCTTTTTTTTTCAAAAACAAAGTAATTTCTTATTATTAAATAAACTATCTGCCTATTTGAGCTAATGCCATTGATACTTAGTCGAATTCGAAGCAAGATTAATAGCAAGCGGGCGATAATATCTATATATGGTATGGAAAGATATGGGGAAAGGAACTCTACTTGGAGAGTCTACACTATCGAAAATGTTTTCAGAGAGTGCAGAGCTTCATTCTGACTTACCCGCTCAAATGTATAAAGGTGGTATTTACAACAGGAGTCTGGCATCCCTTGCATTTAAACCTTCAATAAACGGTGAATTTTCTACACTCACCTATCAAAATTTAAATTCAATCGTTCAATATATCGCAACTGGTCTACGTGAACTGGGACTAAACCAAGGTGATAAAGTTGCCATCTTTTCAGATACCAGGATGGAATGGGCGCAAGCAGACTTATCTATTCTTTCAGCAGGTGGGGTAACTGTAACAATTTATCCTAGTTCTTCACCTTCTATGATAAATTATATAATTTCAGATTCCGAATCTATTGGGGTTATAGTTGAAAATGAAGAGCTTCTCACCCATCTTTTATCCACAAAAATTTCCAAATCTCTTAAATTTATCATTAGCATCGATAATCTTGCCACAAAAAAATTAAAAAATATTTTTACAATGGGGGATGTTTATTCTCTTGGAGAAAAACAATTTAATTCACTCACCTACCAATCCTGGATAGATTCTCAGGCACCATCAGATCTAGCATCCCTCGTATACACTTCAGGAACTACTGGAAAACCGAAAGGTGTCATGCTAACGCATTCTAATATAAAATCCAATGTAGATTATTCTCAATTACGTTTTGGCCCTCGTGAAAACCAACCAAAATCACCCACCCTAGACTCATCAACGCGGGTTATCTCATTTCTCCCCTTGTCACATATTCTAGAGCGAATGGCAGGCCATTTTTTAATTCTCCAAAGCGGGGCAACAATTGCATATGCTGAAAGTCAAGATTCTCTCAAAGAAGATTTCTTAAAAGTCCGTCCAACAGCCGGGGCTAGTGTCCCTAGGGTTTATGAAAAAATGTATGCTGCAATGAGGGAACAAGCTTCTAGTTCTCCCGTTAAACTAAAGATTTTTAATTGGGCAGTCAACATAGCGCAGCAAAAATCTACAAACACTTCAAACAATCTTTCTTTGCGTTTTAAATCAAAAATAGCAGATATTTTAGTATTTTCCAAAGTAAAAAAAGCTCTTGGGGGGAATATACAATTTATGATAAGCGGCGGCGGAAAACTCTCTCCGGATTTATGTGCATTATATCATGGTGCTGGTATACTAGTCTTAGAAGGGTATGGGTTAACTGAAACATCCCCCGTCATCTCAGTCAACCCCCCCGATTCTCCTCAAATAGGGTCAGTTGGGCCGCCTCTATCCAATCTCGAGGTAAAACTATTGCCACAAACATCAGACAATCTAAAATCGTCCAAAAATAGTGAAGTCGGGGAGCTTTTAGTACGTGGTCCTAGTGTTTTTTCAGGCTATTGGAACCTCCCCCAGGAAACAAAAGCTACATTTGAAGATGATTGGTTTAAAACTGGGGATCTAGTTTCAATCGATTCTAAAGGTTATATAACCTTTTTAGAGCGAATTAAAGAAATAATTGTTCTCTCAACTGGGAAAAATGTTGCACCAACCCCAATTGAAGATATGCTAACAAAAAACGATTTAATCGAACAAAGTATGTTGATTGGGGATGATATGAAATTTATTAGCGCGCTGATAGTTCCAAACGAATCTAATTTGATTAACTTGGCAAAAAATAAAAATATTGAATCGTTATCTATTGAACATCTGTGCTCAAACGAACTTATCATAGATCACTTCTCCAAACTAATTTCTAAACTCAATTCCAATATAGAATCTCATGAACAAGTTAAAAAATTCTGTATAGTTTCAGAAGAATTCACGGAACAAAACAATCTAATGACGCCATCTCTTAAAAAGAAACGAAGAAATATACTAGATAAGTATGCAACAGAAGTAGAAACGATGTATATTTAACAAAAATAGTATTTTTTAACCGACCCAACTAAATGATAATAAATTACACCAAATATGATTAATGAAGTAAATCTTATAACTTTAGTCTCAATTATAATTATAGCTGGAGTGGCAGCGCAGATATTGTCATCCAAGTTCCAAATACCGAGTGTAGTTTTTCTCTTAATTTTTGGTGTATTGTTGGGCTCTGAGGGTTTAGGTCTATTAACTTCAACTTCTTTTGGAACTGCATTAGCAGATATAGTGGGAATCTCCGTAGCAATAATTATATTTGAGGGGGCTTTCCACATACGGTTACAAAAACTACTTCAAGTCCCTACTGAAACAGCTCGGCTTTTAACCATTGGCGCGGCGATTTCATTTATTGGAACTGCCATATTAGTCCATTATTTACTTTTAGTAAGTTGGATGGTGAGTTTCCTTGTTGGTTCTTTATTAATAGCCACAGGTCCCACTGTGATTTCTCCAATTCTTAAGATAGTCCATGTTAGAGATCGGGTAGCAACAGCACTAGAAACTGAAGGGATAGTCAACGATGTCACTGCTGCGATTCTTGCAGTTGTTATCTTTGAAGCAATGATCCATAACATACACAGTGTACCTGACCTACTCCCAATTTTCCTGTACAAATTTGGAGTAGGACTTTTAGTTGGTGGGGCCGCTGCACTTTTCTTAATTTTTTTACTGAAGTTATCCATTATACCCCCTGCAAGCGTGCCCCAACAGACTCGCTTATTGGTTCTTACAATCGCGATCACTTCATACGCCCTCTCCAATTATATAACGCCAGAATCTGGCATAGCAGCTGCGGCAACAGCAGGTCTAGTTATTGGAAATTCAAACATATCTTTCGAACGTCAACTTTCAGATTTTAAAGGTGATATAACCTTACTAGTTCTTTCTTTTATTTTTATAATTCTAGCAGCACTACTAGATTTGGAGCTTTTATTCTCTCTTGGTATTTCTGGCATCCTTGTAGTTCTGGGCATCACAATTGTCGTCCGATCACTTTCAGTTTATGCCTCCACTATGGGCAACCGTTTCACCAATGCTGAAAAACTATTCATGACCGCAGTTGCACCTCGGGGAATAATTCCTGCATCTGTAGCCACTCTTTTTGCTATACAATTACAGTCTATAGGTCTAATCCGAGAGGCGAACATTCTTGTAGGAACTGTTTTCCTAGTCATTTTCGTAACAGTTTCATTGGAAGCCGGATTTTCTAGACACATAGCAGAATACTTAAATGTGATACCTATGCGTGTAATAATCATTGGAGGAGGCAGGGTTGGGAGTTCTCTCTCAACACGTCTCTCTGAACGTAATGAAAATGTAGTTATAATTGAATCAAATCAGGAAAAAATAGACTCTTTGGTGGAAAATGGCCATTCAGTCATTCATGGGGATGGGACTGTCAAAAAAATATTAGAAAAAGCAGGTGCAGATACTTCTAGGATAATTATAGCAGCCACTGGGGACGATGCCACAAACCTACTTATCTCCCAACAAGCCAAAACCACATTCGATGTCGAGTCTGTTTTTGCTAGAGTAAATAATCCTGATAATGTAGCTCAATTTGAAGATCTAAATGTTGTGGCCGTCTCGTCTTCTTTAGCGACCGCATTAGCAATCGATAACATCATAGAACGTCCCGCCCTCTATGCTTGGATGACTGAGTTAACTCGATCTGGGGATGTTCAAGAAATTGAAATGACTTCTAATAACCTAATTGGAAAATCTGTAGCCCAGTTGGCTAGTATCTTTTCATCTGGATGTTTAATAGCCCTAGTAACGCGATCCGACGAAGACATCATTCCCCACGGAGATTTAATTTTAGAATACGGAGATAAACTAACACTTGTTGGAACCCGCGAAGATGTAAAAGCTGCAATTTTAACCTGCCATCCGCACAATTAAATCAAACTAAATTTTTTGCATAAGTTCGGTATGAAGTGCACCGTTAGATGCCAACAATTCGTTTATTCCATCTTTAGAAAAATTCAATTTATATTCATCTCCATTCCTTCTAGTAACTTTTGCACCTGCGCATCTAGCAATCAAGATGCCTGCTGCAACATCCCAAGTTTGGGTGTCCCACTCCCACACAATATCTGCACTTCCACATGCTAGGTATGACAGATTAATCGCAGCAGAACCCCATCTTCGAACACCCTTTACTTCAGAATACAAACTAGACTGAAGCCTTCCATCTGGATCATGACCTGTTATCAACATACTTTCTCTAAGAACATCCCGATTTGTCGTTGAAATTACCTTTCCATTTAACATAGCAACATCACCATCCTTGGCCCAAAATAACTGATTGGTTTCTGGGATATATATCACTCCAATTTTTAAATTTTCCTTCTCTAAAAATGCTATTGAAACGGCATAATTCGGATTTTTATGCACAAAATTACCGGTTCCATCTAGTGGATCTATAACCCATTTATAATCTGAATTCGTATCTGGCCATTCATTTTCTTCTGATATGATATTGTGCTCTGGAAATTCATTTTTAATAAGTGAAACAATTATTTGCTCAGATAAATAATCAGCTTCTGTTGATATCCCCCCATCCCTATTTTTAAATATCTCCAAATCATCTTTTTTCTGGAGTTCCCTTAGAACTCCTCCCGCACTTAAGGCGGCAGTTTTTGCCAATTGCAATATCTTTTCATTAAATGGCATTTCCTTTTCGTTATAATCTTTTTTAATTATATATTCTTCCCTAATCCCCCAACCCAAATTTTTACTTAACCCTTCAAAAAATTCCCTGTCATAAGATGTTCTAATCAAGTATGATGGTATTTGTGAACTTGTCACTTTTATAATTTCTTTTGTATCAAGTAAACTCTTCACACGACCGCCATCTACCAACACGTATACTTCAGTTTCAGGTATCACTTTGATTTCAATATCCCCACCAAATACTATCGGACAAACTCCTATATTGTGCGTGTGCATTGGGGTCATTTGAATTGTTTTATTCCCTTTCGGGTAGTGAATTGCGCCCCCTGCAGACAAAGAAACCCCTGTAGATCCTGTCGGGGTGGCCAAAGATATCCCTGTACCTTCGTACTTACCCACATATTCTTCTCCAGCAAAAACCCTCATAGAACTAATCTTCCGATCTGTAGGTTTTTTTGGCCATATATGCCCAATAATCACCTCATTAAGTCCATCGGCTTCAAAAGATTTTGTTTTTATAGAAATTCTATGTCGCTCTTCAACTTTCGCCTTCCCGCTAAAAACTTCTTCTAACGCATCAAATTTTCTACTCCCTTCAACACATGGTAGGAATGACATAGTTCCTAGTCCTATTCCTATAAATGGAATTTTTTCTGGAGCGAATGCTCTAGCACCTTCTAGAAACGTTCCATCTCCTCCAATAGTAATGCCTATTGTTTTCCCCACCTCTACAAAATTGGGATCAATTTTTTCACCCGTTGTAACTGGCAAAAATTTAATATTTTTGGTAGATGCCCATTCTACAATTTCTTCTAAATCTTCCTCACAACCTGGACTACTCAATCCAATAATTCTCTCTGCAGCAATCAAATGACTACCTTCCATTTCTCCTCCTATTAATTCCAAATATTTTTTCAAATTCAATCATTTAATCCTCACCTGGAAAACGACATAGAAGCACCTTGTCCCAATCCAACGCACATTGACACTAGGCCCTTTTCTATATTCTGTCTTTTCATTTCGTGTATCAATGTCACTGGCAATCTAGCCCCTGTTGCTCCAAGTGGGTGACCAATAGCTATCGCCCCACCCTTTAAGTTAAATACCTTTTCTGGTATTTCTAACACCCGTTGGCAATGAATACATTGAGAAGCAAACGCTTCATTTAATTCAACCAATCCAAAATCTGAAATTTCCCCCCCCGTCCTTGCCAGCATTTTTTTTGTTGAATATATTGGGCCTATACCCATCAATTTCGGATCTACCCCTGCAACCGCATGACTTTCAATACTAGCTAAAATGTCTAGTCCATTTTTCTCCGCAAATTCAGCACTAGTTATCATAGTCACAGCTGCACCATCTGCTATTTGCGAAGAGTTACCTGCAGTCACCGTTCCATCACTTCTAAAAACTGGGGGCAGTTTTGAAAGTTTTTCCATGGAAGTATCTTTCCGCATGCCCTCGTCAACATCTATTACCTCTCCGTCAACATGAATTGGAACAATTTCTTCTTTGTAATAACCATTTTCATGAGCAGCAATTGATTTCTGGTGACTCTTCAGGGCGTACTCATCTTGGTCTCTCCTAGAAATATTATATTTTGATGCAACGGATTCTGCAGTCATGCCCATATGCAATTCAAACAAATTATATTTTTCAACGAACTTGGAGTGGAAGTGTTTGTATGACGATGCCTCATCCATTGAAACACGTGTCATATTCTCGACGCCCCCTGCAATTATACAATCCCTCTGCCCAGAAGCGATAGAATCACTAGCAGACATGATGGCTTGCAAAGACGAAGCACACCACCGATTAATAGTCGATGCTGGTGTCTTTTCACCCAACGCAGACATAAGTGCAATTATCCTAGCAATATTATTATCTTGTTCTCCTCTCTGCATCGCACATCCCCATAATAAATCATCAACATTTTCAGGATCAATACCTGTTTTTTCAAGAGTGTGATCAATTATCGCAACAGACAAATCTTCTCCTCTAACCTCTGAAAAATAACCATTTTTTCTAGCCTGTGGCGTCCTGAAAGCCGCAACTATAACGGGTTTGTTTTCATCGGTCATCTATCTATAAATTATCTACCTGAGCCTAAATTTCTTCCCATTTCTATCTAAAACCATCTCGATGTACTTATGATCTTATGCGAACTAATTCCCGGAGAATGAATAAAGAGGAACTCTCAGTCATAGAAATTTTATTAACGGCGAAACATTATTCTAAAACTGAAATTCTCGTACCAGATGATCTACCCCCTCGTATCCGAAAAGCTTTCTCTAACAAAGGAGTTATAAAAAAACCTGTTATAATCAATGAAAAAATAGCTTCTAAAGCTACAGGGATTGAATCCCCTTGGAATTCCATATGCGACTTAATGTTTACTAGCAAAGACACATTCACAGGAGAACTAAGCTTAACTCAAATAGACCTAGCAGAGAAATGGTTTCTAAAACACGCTACCCTAGATTTTGTTCTGTCAAACCCCACTCTATCACATGCATTTGAAGAATCAGATTCTATTGATGTTTCTTACGCCTCCTCGAATGCATCTAACAGACCACTAGAGGCCGACCGTTTTTGGATTGATAGTTTGTTATCTGACTATTTCGATGAAGACGATAAAGAAATGTTGGATCTAGTCGACATAAAAGCTCCTGAAGAAATAGAAACCACACTAGAAGATTTAGTCCTAACCACCGACCAAATCACAGACATTGGAAAAATAAAACTGGCTATCCAAAACCGTGATTATTTGGAAGAAATTGGACTCACAGATATTGGAAAATTACTTTTTGTAGGTCCCCCGGGAACTGGAAAAACTTCTACTGCAAGGGCAATAGCCCATTCACTAGGATTGCCATTTCTAGAAGTTAAACTTTCTATGATGACAAGTCAGTATTTGGGAGAAACTTCTAAAAATATTGACAGAACATTTGAAGTAGCAAAACGCCTTTCACCTTGCATACTTTTTGTAGATGAATTTGATTCAGTAGCTAAAACCCGTAGATCTGATGAACACGCTGCACTAAAACGAGCTGTAAATACTTTACTTAAAAGCATAGATGAAATTAGTTTAATTCGGGACGAAGTTTTATTAATTGGGGCAACTAACCACCCCGACCTACTAGATTCTGCAGCTTGGCGCAGATTCGACGATGTAGTCAATTTCCCTCTCCCTGACGAGAACATGCGTGAAAAAATATTTGATGTGGTAACAAGATACATAACCATAGAAAATTTTGATTCTTCAGTCCTAGCAACTATGACCGATGGGCTTTCTGGAAGTGATATACGTTTGGTTTTAAGAGAAGCCGTTCTTGAAGCTCTCATTGTTGACCGAAAAGTTCTGACCCAAGAAGATTTATTTGACGCTATAAAATCATTTGAAGACCGAATTGGTCTTAGAACCCTCTTGCCAGAGTAAACTATTCTTATTTTAAAAAATAGCTAGGTATATACTCTTAGACTTCTGATTTAATCTGGGTATGGCTAACCAATCTTCCTCTCCCCGAATAGATTGGGCCTATCCAACTATGAGCTGAGATTTGAATAGACACATTGTCTTTCATTACACTCTACTCTATTTTTATTATTTTATGAGTGTAGAATAGAATTTAAAAACCATAGCCAACGCTATTCGGTAAGTGAGAAAAAACGAACGCAAATATATCCGGTTTAGAAAATTTCTTCGAATAGAGGTAACCAGGCTCCTGGGTCTGTGATATAGTTGCCGCCGTTGTATTCTGGGTTGTTGTACGCGTACGGTAAGATTACCTGATCTTTAGGGATGAACGCAGAGAAATCTGCGTGTGCTGCAATTGTTGGCGCATGGATCGGTGCACGACCTGTGTCAGCAACCTTCTCCTGGCCTAATTCAGACATGAACCAAGCAGCAAAAGCTTCTCCTGCGTTTGGATGAGGTGCTCCTGCTGTTATGTGGTTCTGAACTACAGATGTCATTGCTGGGTCTATCCACTGGATCTGGAGTGGGAGGTCTTGACCTTCTGCAACTTGTCCAACTAGATCGTTAATGTATGTGTTACATAGAGCTTTTTCTCCGGATAAACAAACATTAAATGCACCACTGTTTCCAGTTGTGAATTGTGGTTTGTTTGCCATGAAGCCTTTTGCCCATGTCCTCATTGCTTCGTCTCCCCAAAGTCCATATAATGTTGCCATTAATGAAGCTTGTGAGGATAATTGACGTGGGTTCTGTAATACGAATCCATTCTGACCAGTATAAGATGGATCTGTCCAAGCCTCGTATGTTGTTGGAACATCTCCTTTAGATATTATGTCTGTGTTGTAGTGTAGGGCGTATGGAAGTCCGTATCCAGGTAGCTCATATGCGGGTGCTTCTGGAGTTCTCCAGTAACCTGGTGCATATCCGAGCTCCTCTGCGGTCTGTTTGAGCCAGTGTTCATTTGTGTATTCCACATAAACACCAGTTTTCCCCACTGAACGGGCCGTACTAAGTGAGTAAAGAGATACATCAGAACTAACAATGTTGGCTTTAAATTCAGAAACGAGTTTTCCAGCGATTTCTGAAGAACCGCCACCCCATGGTTTCAATGTTACACCAGGGACTGCTTCTTCAAATCCAGGTTTGATTGGATCTAGCATGTCCGGTTCGTCCATTGCACCGTAGAGAAGACATTCGCCCTCTGCTTGGGCTGCAGTTACTACTGCTGATGGGATCGTAATGGATCCTACTTTGAGTCCTGCAGACGCTGCTGGCGCGGGTGCTGATGTTTCTGGTTTCGATGCGGCAGGGGCAGAGGAAGAACCTCCGCTACTACCACCACTACCGCTGGAACAGCCGGCAATGCCTGCTGCTGCTGCAGTGGATGCTACTGCGAGGAATTTCCTTCTGGAGCTTCCTCTCTTTGTGATATTGTCACCTAATGACATACGTCTACCAAGTAGGTTACTTAACTAATAAAGGTTCCTAATATTTTGACACAACCTATATATGGAATAATAGATATGTTTTCGGGCAACTCCAACCAGATGGGTAGCTAATCAAGTATATCTAACGTCAGACGTATTTATATTGTTCAAATATACCCAAAATATATGATAGATGTTGAAATCTAATATTTGTTTGGAAATTTTATTTTAATTATCTTCCACCAAAGTGCTCTTCAAAGAGTGGCACGAAAGCGTCTGGAGTTTCTAGATAGGCAGATCCATTATATGTTGGGTTGTTAAATCCTGTTGGCATTATTGTCACACCTGCTGGGATGACAGATTTGAACAGGTCGTGAGTTGCTGCAGTTGGACTGTAGGTTGGTGTCCTTCCAGTATCTCCGACTTTCTCCTGACCTAGTTCTGAAGCATACCAAGCAACGTAACAAAGACCTGCGTTTGGATGAGGTGCTCCTGCTGTTACGTGTCCTGGTGTATTGTTCATTAATCCCGGATCTAGCCATTTACATTGTGCAGGAGGAGATTCTCCCTGTCCAAGTTGGGCAGCCAAATCGTTAATGTAGTTTGGAGATAGACATTTTTCACCTTGAAGTAAAACGCGGTATGATGCACTGTTTGATGATATAATTTGAGGTTTGTTATCCATTATATTTCCAACAACTTCTACCCATTTTTCGTGTCCCCATTTAGCATAAAGAGTTGAAAACAACCCTCCCATAGAAGAAAGCTGAGCTGGATGTTGCATGCACACACCCATTTGACCCGTCCATTTGTCGTCGCCTAGGTCTTCCCATTTACTTGGCGCTTCTGCCTCTGTAGTCAATTCTGTGTTGTAGATTAATGTGTATGCATTACCATATCCTGGAATTTCATATGACTTTGCATGAATTGATGGGTCATATCCCATGGCATCACATTGTTTCTTAATCCAATGGTCTTTCCCAAACCCAACAAACACGCCTTCTGGTGCAATAGATCTCGATGCACCCAAATTAAATGTAGTTGCGTCTGACATGACTCTGTTCACCCTTCTTTCTGTCAATAATTTAGTTGAAAGTTCACCCGAACCAAGTCCTTGAACTATCAATTTAATTCCGGGGAATGCTTCTTCAAATCCCGGTTTGATATATTTGAGTAAATCTGGTTCATCCATTGTTGAATAAACAATGCATTCTCCCTCTTCATTAGCTTTGCTTGCAACCGCTGATGGGACTGTAATGCTGCCGATTACTACCGCTGATGATGCAGGGGGGGCTGCTGCAGATCTTCCATCTGAAGAATCTCCCTGCCCACCTTTTACCACATTTGTTGAAGTCGTACTACCGGATTTTGCACCACCCGATGCACTCCCTGTGCTACCACCACTACCGCTGGAACAGCCGGCAATGCCTGCTGCTGCTGCAGTGGATGCTACTGCGAGGAATTTCCTTCTGGAGCTCCCCTTGTTTATAATGTTATTGCCTAATGACATCGTTTACCAAGTAGGCCACTTAACTAATAAAGGTTCCTAAAACTATAATATGAGTTAACATACGTCTTAACAGTCACACAGCGCATCATTCACTATATATATATGACCATGGTAGTAATTTCAACATAAATGAATGTCATAGCAATCGACCACGTCAATATACGAATACCAATCTCTGGCGCCGACCAAGCTTTGGAGTTTTACTCGAACGTTTTAGGATTTGAGCCAGAACAGTACGATGAATTCAAAAATGGCACTCGGACCTTGTTTTCATTCCGACTTGGAGAAAAAAATGTACTGCATATACGCCCTTCTGCAGATTTTAAATCACCAAGCAACACTAACTATGACCATTTCGCATTGATTGTTGACATTCCTATATCTGATGTCAAAAAACATCTTTCAGATCTAGATATACCCATTCTCCGAGAAGGCAACCCATTAGGTGCAACCGGAAGGGGACCTGCAGTTTATGTAACAGATCCATTTGGTTATATAATCGAAATCAAACAATCTTCAAAACTTTCTTAATTTAATTATTCTCGAACCCTTCTTCAAATATAAAACAACCATTCCTCTGAATCACCTTCCCATCAATTTCAATGTACGAATCTTTAGACATGTCCGTTATCATATCTACATGAACTGAACTTTCATTTTTTATTTGTCCAACTCCAATTGTATCATCATAAGCCATACCAATCGCAATGTGAATTGTATCTCCCATCTTTTCATCAAATAACATATTGTTTGTAAACCGGTCAATTCCTCTATTCATGCCGATTCCAAGCTCTCCCACACATCTAGCACCTTCGTCTGCATCCAAAATGCCGCTTAATGTTTCTCTGTTTTTATCTGCGTCGTGTGCTATTACTTTCCCTTCTTTAAAATTAAGATATGCATTTTCAATTCTTTTACCTTTGTACTGTAACGGAATGTCGAATTTTACTTCTCCTTCTACAGATTCAATCACAGGTGCAGTAAATACTTCGCCTCCTGGGAGGTTATGTTTCCCATAATCGTTAATTGGAATCATCCCCCCAATCGACATGGTGATATCCGTAGTATTTCTGCTAACAATTCTAACCTTGTCTCCCTCTTTAAGCAGATCCACTAATTTTTGCTGATGCTCTTTTTGAACGTCCCAATCTCTTATCGTGGCATCCCATACAAAATTTTGGTATTCTTCTGTGCTCATTCCAGCTATTTGAGCATTTGAAGGGGCAGGATACTGGGTCAAACACCATCTTTTACCCAATCTTTCATCTCTCAGTGGTTTTCTAACTCTATCAAACTCACTAATTTTTTTCTGGTCAACATCTGCCATCTCAGAAACATTCTGGTCTCCTCTAATAACTATATACACGTCCATTTCTTTAAAAAGAGCCAACTCATGGGCTGGGATTTGAAACCCAACCCCGTTGTTTTTCACATAAGCCCTCATAAAACGCGACCCAGTTCTCCCCCTGATAACCAACGGATTGGATCCGATCTGGGCACAGTTTTCACATAAAGCCACAACCAAATCATCAGCTATTGGGTCTGCATCGATAACAACATTATCTCCTCTTTTCATCTCAGTAGAATGCATAGAAATTATTTCTGCATGCTCTCTTATACGTGGGTCCATACATGCCATTCAACAGAACAAAGTAAACATTTTTCGATGCTGCTTGGAATCCCCAAGCGATATATTTTTATTTCCTCCTCTGATTTTCACTTAAACCCTGTCTAAATACCAATACAGATTTTCTAATGATTAGATAAAACGCAAAAAAAACTAAAACCAAACTAACCATCAATCCTAACATTATCCATTTCATTTTCAAGTCCTAATTTATTATCTCAAAGTTTTTTCACACATAGAAAAGAAATCGCACCGAGAACACTTGCAACAGCTATTGTTGGAAATGCAAACACAACACTTGTCTTTTCTGAAACCAATCCAAAAAGAAACGGCCCAACCGCATTCCCCATGGCAGAACCTGTCAATGTCAAAGCAAACAACATCCCTGAAAACTTTCTCTCAGCGTATGTCGAAGTCAACGCATTCATCACGGGAACAGTAGTCCACATCATTGCCCCTATAAAGAAAAATAAACACAATAACATCATCGGATTTGGTGGTACAAACCAAGCCAAACATAATAATAATCCAGTAGCCAAAAATGTCGCCGAACCAAGATTTCTTTTATCAAACTTATCTGCCAAAGGTCCTATTGCAATAGTGGATACGCCCGCACCTACTAACATGACAAAAAAAACTGTGTTAGCAAAACCCACGGCCTCTGAACTTTTTAAAAACACATAAGATGTAGTGAAAGTTCTCGCAGCCCCGATCTCAACCCCCAACAAAAAATTAATAGTTACAAGTCCAATTACCCATTTTTCCCATGGAAACTCTTGTAACTGTTTTTTTACCCCTCTTTCATTTGATATAGTTTCATCTAAAATTCCAGTAATAAGTTTTCTTGGTTCAATGAACTTGACATGAAATATTATTGCATATGTCACTCCACCAATTGCAGAAACTGCCAGCGCAGTTCTCCACGATCCCGTTATCATAACAATCCCTCCAATCAATGCCGGTGCCAATGCGGTACCTACTGCCCCTCCCAATCCATGAAATCCCATCGCCTTCCCCGCTGTTCTATCTCCTTCTAAATCTGAAACTGCAGATAACCCTGCAGGATGGTATGTACTTCCTCCTATTCCTGCAATTACTTGTGATATTAACAGTGCCTGGTATGTGTCGGCCATACTAGCCATCAATGTCCCAAATGCTAGCAAACCCAATCCCAAACTCAGCACGTATCTTTTCCCAATTTTATCTGCTATAATCCCTGCAGGAATTTGGAAAACTGCATAAACCACATAAAAAACTGTTACCAACCACCCAGCTTCAGCATAAGAAATATCAAATCCAATAACGATAAACGGTATAATGGGTGGTAGGGCAACAGAATAAAATTCATGTAATGCATGCGCAAGGGCAATAAAACCCATCTGTTTCGGATGGGATAGCTGATAGATATTTTTCCAGTTAATTTTCATCATTTAAATTTATCTATACTTTGTTCACCTTTTCTAGTTCAACATCGAAAATCTTTCATTCATTTCCTCATTTGGAGTTCTGGCGATGTCTATAACTTACTAGATATATTTATTAGGTGCGTGTGTTATAATTCCCTATGACAAAACCATTTACTATTGGAATTCTGGGGTTTGGACATATTGGGAAATATCTTCACAGTATGATAACTTCAGATCCTAATTTTGAACTCAAATACGTTTATGTTCGATCATCAAAACCAGAATTAAATGATGAAATACAAGTAACAGATGCTAAAGATCTCCAATCGCTACCTGTTGATCTTTGTATAGAAGCAGCAACACATGAAGTGGTCGGGCCCATAGGAGAAAATGTATTAGTATCTAGTGACCTCATGGTACTATCTTGTTCAGCACTTTCTTTCCCCACAATCGAAAAACAACTAACTGATGCAGCAAACAAACATAACCATAAAATTTGGATCCCCCATGGGGCACTCCTCGGAGTGGATGGACTTCTTGATTCTCAAACCATGCTGAAAAGTGTTTCCATCTCTTCCATAAAATCACCCAAAAATCTTGATTTTAGTTTCACTAACCATATTTCATCTAACGATATTTCACAACCCACTTTACTCTACGAGGGTCCAACAAGAGGTCTAGCGCAAATGTTTCCTAGAAATTTTAATTCCCACGTCGCGATAGCTCTTGCTTCACTTGGATTAGACGAAACAACATCAAAATTTGTAGCAGACCCTGAAATAAATGTAGGTCGGCATACTATAACTGCTCAAGGCGAGGGGTTCAAATTCGAAATTTTCCAGAACAGTCTTATGACTGGTGTTACTGGCGATTATACTCTATTTTCAACTTGGGGGTCTGTACAAAGGCTATTAAATACTCATTCTGGTATAAATTTCATTTGATATTTTCCCATTTTTAACCAAGAAAAATTTTACCTTTTGATTTATATTTCTCCCTATCCCAGAATTCCAATACTCTAACAATGTCTGTTGCATCTAAATTTTTCTCAAACTTTTCCAATCCATCTTTATGCCCTCTAGCAATTGTTATATGTGGAATGTAATCCTTGCCTTCTAAACCCTCAACAACTCCAAAAACATCAATGAGTTCTCCGTGAATTTTTCTTAGATCTTTGCTTTCTATTTCAATATATAAAACTGGAGATGATCCTTTAGGAACTGAACTAAATATGTCCATACCTTTAATTCTAATCTCAAAAGCATCGGTTTTTTCTAGCAACAAACGCATTTCAGATTCAAAACCCTCTCTCAAATTTGTTTCTTGAAATCTTTTTATCACCAATGTGTGATCTGTATTAATTTCTTCCCATCCATTTAATTCCGGACCAAATGAATGTATCATTTCGGCTATCTTTCTAGGAATCATTGCATTAAGACTCCACATACTTTCCTATCTTCTTTAGACCAACACACCTTATATAATATTACATTTAATCCATCTTCACAACATCAGATATATTATACGTTATCCCTTCATACATTAACCATGAATCGTGTGGCACTTGCTTTCTCAGGCGGCCTTGACACAACTGTCTGTGTTTCGCTTCTCAAAGACGAGTACGGGTACGACGATGTTATTGGTATAACCGTTAACGTCGGCCAACCAAAAGATGAATTCGAACAGGCAATAGAAACTGCAGATGCCCTTTCACTAGAGTTGCACATAATCGACGCAACAGAAAATTTTGCCAACCTTTGCCTAGACTCTGTACGTGCCAATGCAACCTATCAAGGATACCCTCTAGGCACTGCACTAGCTAGGCCAATCATTGCCAATTCCATTCTTGAAACAGCCCAACAAAACGATTGCAAAGCCTTGGCACATGGTTGCACTGGAAAAGGAAACGATCAACTTAGGTTCGAGGCAATTTGGCGTGGCTCAGACCTTGAAATTGCCGCGCCTATACGCGATCTAGGTTTAACGAGAGATTGGGAAATAAACTATGCAAAAGAGAACGATTTACCGGTTAAGGCAGGGAATTCTGGTGTTTGGAGTATCGACACGAATCTCTGGTCTAGATCAATTGAAGGGGGGGAACTTGAAAATTCTAGTACTATACCCCCTAGTTCTATTTATGAATGGACCAATCCTCCTTCTTCAAACTCAAAATTAATCACTATAGGCTTCCTCAATGGATTCCCAGTTTCTGTCGATAAACAAAAATATTCCCCTGTAGATCTAATTAAGCATCTCAATGATTTGTGCGGATCATATGGTGTCGGACGAACAGATATCATGGAAGATAGAATCCTTGGTCTTAAAGTCAGAGAAAATTATGAACACCCTGCTGCAACAACCCTTCTAAATGCACACTTAGCTCTAGAAGATCTAGTATTGACAAAAGAAGAACGTAAATTCAAAAAATTAGTTGACAATGCATGGTCGGAACAAGCATACTTGGGATTGGTATACTCTCCCTTCATGGAAGCCCTCAATAGCTTTATTTCGTCCACACAAAAACGCGTGACAGGGTCTGTAACTTTAGATCTTCAAGGGGGACAAGCCCGAGCTGTAGCCCGAGAAAGCCCTTATTCTATACATTCCGCAACAGCAGCTTCTTTCAATACCTCTGGGGTCTTAGGCGATATAACCCAATTAGATGCTATTGGTGTTGCAAAATACCACGGTTTACAAGAAAGAATGGCTTCCGCGATAATCACGTCTAACAAATCTAAAAATAATCCCAAATGACAAACGATCCCCCCGACATAATAGGCGGTACACGTTTCAGTGGCGGAGACGCTAGAAGTTTTTTATCCTCCATGGGTGTTGACCAGCGTATATTCGACGCAGACATCTCAATAGATTTTGCACATGTGATCATGTTAGCAGAAGAAAATATAATCTCTACAGATGAAGCAAGTTTGATCATAAAATCTCTTCTTTCTATCAGTGAACTTGGATTCGAAAATTTGCCCACTGCAGAAGATATACACGCTGCCATCGAGACTGCAGTAATATCAAATATTGGCGATGTTGGTGGAAAAATGCACACAGCAAGAAGTAGAAACGACGAAGTATCCACCTGCATACGGTACCGTTTAAGATCAGATATATTAGAGGCCATCTCTGCTGTCCTTGGTTTAAGAACTGCACTTTTAACTTGTTCAAAACTTCACATAAATACTATTATGCCCGGGTTTACCCATTTACAATTCGCACAGCCTTCTACTCTTTCTCATTGGATGTTGTCGTATTCTAGTTCTCTTGAAAGGGACACAGACAGATTATTCGATGCATACAAAAGAACCAATTTATCTCCTTTAGGTTCAGCTGCATTTGCAGGAACTCCGTTTCCTATAAACCGAAACAGAACATCTATTTTACTTGGTTTTGAAAACTTAATCGAAAACACCATGGATGCAGTTTCATCTAGGGATTTCTTAATAGAATGTTCTGGGGTTTTATGTTCTCTCTCCCTGACACTTTCAAATTTATCAGCCGATTTGATTTTCTATTCGAATAGGAAATTTGTCGAAATAAGCGACGAGTTTGCTTCCACTTCTTCTATTATGCCTCAAAAGAAAAATCCAGACACTTTGGAACTGATAAGAGCAGCATCAGCAATGACATTATCCGCTTTTTCTGGAATATTCACCACTTTAAAAGGTCTCCCCCGTGCATACAACAGAGATCTCCAAGCCGCAACTCCTTATATTTGGAATTCGATAGATCGAGTTACAGAATCTACTAATTTGTTCTCTAAAATAATTCAAACTTCTATTTGGGATATAGAACTTCTTTCAGAATCCTCCGGAGAAGGTTTTTCCACTGCAACAGGAGTTGCAGATGTTTTAACAATGGCGGGTATACCTTTTAGAAAGGCACACCAAATTGTTGCCAAATCTGAAAATAATCACGATAGTATTTCTTCAAATTTTAGATATATTGTGGGCGCCGATCTTTCAGATTTCTGCGCCAAAAAAGAAATAGAATCTGCATTAAATCCTGCCGAAAATGTGGAGATGAGGGGTTCCATGGGGGGTCCTTCTAGCAGTGCAATAAAAGAATCATTATATTCATCAAACCAAACACTTCAAAAAGATAAAAACACATATGAAGTAATTTTAAACAAGATTCTAAAGTCCCAGAAAGAGTTGGAACATGAAATTACCAACTATTTGTGATCATCAAACACCTGCAACCAATTAGAAAATTTTAAACCGAAGTCAAGTTTATGCTCTCACTATGACAACCACACATTGTGTTGAATGTGGCTCAGATATAATATTATCTGAGGATGTAGAAACTGGTGAAATTTTAGATTGCGACTCCTGCGGCGTAGAATTGGAAGTAATTGGTATAGATCCCATTTCAATTTCCAAAGCCCCTGAGTTGGAAGAAGACTGGGGTGAATAATTACTTAATTATAGTAACCTTTATTAATTAAGTAGTCCTAAATGAGCCTCTCATGAATATAGGGTTTTTACATTCCCAAATCCGAGCAGATGAAAAACTGCTTCTCAACGAACTTCGTTCTCGGGGCCATAATATTCTTAAAATAGATGTTAGAAAGCATCTATTTTCTATAAAAAACCCGGCTTCAGAACTAGTAGATTTAGATATAGTTATAGACCGGTGCATAGCACAAAGTCAAAGTAAATTCTCTTCTTTATTTTTCTGCAAATACTCTATCCCGGTAATAAATCCTCCTAGTGTTGTAGAAAATTGCTCTGACAAAGTCAAAACTAGTCTTTTACTAGAGCATGCTGGAGTGCCAACTCCAGAAACTATAGTGGCATTCTCCGCAGAAAGTGCCATAGAAGCCATCGAATCTTTCGGTTATCCGTGTATAATCAAACCTGTAGTTGGGTCTTGGGGCAGATTATTGGCAAAAATAGATACAAGAAACGCAGCAGAAGCTATAGTGGAGCACAAAGCAACTCTAGGTCATTATGAACACAAAGTTTTCTACATACAAAAATTCATAAACAAACCAAACCGAGACATTAGGGTGGTATCAGTGGACGGTTCCCCAATCGCTGCAATGACAAGAACCTCAGACCATTGGCTAACTAACGCAGCAAAAGGTGCAATAGCAGCCGAATATGATATCCCAAAAGAAGTTCTTGATCTAGTTAAAAAATCTTCAGAAGTAGTTGGTGGGGGGCTTCTCGGAATAGATTTAATGGAACTAGATGGCGGCGGATTCACTGTACATGAAATTAACCCCGGAACTGAATTTAAAGCTCTCAATAGTTGCGTCGAGCCAGACGTTCCATCCCTCATCGTAAACTGGATCGAATCTACTGTGAACAGTAAAAGAGGCAATTCATGACATTTTCCACAGCAGTTATCGGGGCAAGTGGGTTCACTGGGGGGGAACTACTAAGATTGATATCTGACCATCCAGAGTTTGAACTAATACAAGCGACTAGTCGAAAATATTCTGGAAGATCAATAGGTTATACTCATCCCAACCTTCGAGATTTAAAGTTAAAATACTCTTCTCCATCTGAAATCCAATCAGTAGATGTTCTTTTCTTAGCAACACCCCATGGTGTTTCAATGAACCAAATGGGGGATTTCCTCACAATTGCCAAAACTGTAGTTGATCTAAGTGCAGATTTCAGACTCAGAGATCCAAAAAAATACGATGAGTATTATAGTGGTCACTCATGTCCCGAATTACTTGAAAAAGCAGTATATGGTCTACCCGAACTCCACAGAAATGATATCCCTGGTGCAGAAATAATAGCTTGTGGCGGGTGCAATTCAACAGCTACCATTCTTGGCCTTTATCCTCTATATCAATCAGGCATACTTTCCACAAACGATCGCATAGTCGCAGATATAAAAGTTGGTTCGTCAGAAGGCGGGGCTAGTGGCAGTGCATCCTCTCACCATGCAATGCGTTCTGGGATTGTTAGACCTTATGCTCCAATTGGTCATAGACACGAAGCAGAAGTCGAACAAGAGCTTGGAGTAAAAGTGGCATTTACAGTACACGCGGTAGATATGATCCGGGGCGCATCTGCAACTTGTCATATCTTCCCCGAAAACTTTGACTTCACAAAATCAGATATCTGGAAATCATATATGGATTCTTACAAGACAGAGCCATTTGTGAATCTATTAAGTGGGTCTGGCGGAATATATCGTTACCCAGAACCAAAGGTAGTCGCTGGGACAAATAATGTAGAAATCGCATTCGAAATCGATGAAAAAAATGGTAGGATTGTAGTCTTTTCTGCTATTGATAATATGATGAAAGGTTCCGCGGGACAAGCCATACATGCAGCAAACATCTCACTTGGATTAGATGAAACAACGGGCCTTTCCAACCGTAGTTTACATCCTACAGGTGCTCCTTAACGAAATATTTTTTAAACATACTAATAACTATGACAATCGTATTGAAAATAGGCGGCGCAAAAGCAGTAAACCCAGAAGGTGCTATAGACGATATATCGCAGTTGTATGCCCAAGGCGAATCCATTGTAGTTGTTCATGGAGGCTCAACTGCTATAGACGAAAACCTAGATAAAATGGGACTGTCTCCAAAATATGTCGAGACGCCCGGGGGCGTTGTCGGTAGATTCACAGACTCAGCTACAATGGAAGTTTTCACAATGACCATGGCCGGATCACTTAATACAAATCTTGTTGTGCTTTTACAAAATTCTAATGTGAATTCTGTAGGTCTTTCTGGTGTTGATGGCCGTCTATTATCAGGTCCTAGAAAAGATTCAATTCGTGTCCTAGAAAACGGCAAGAAAAAAATCTTACGTGGGGATCACTCTGGAGTCATTTCTGATATCAATATAGGTCTAATCCAGCTCCTACTATCTAATAAATATGTCCCTGTAATATCTCCTCCAATGATGGCCAATGATGGAACTGCAGTTAATATCGATGCAGATAGGGTTGCATCTGCACTTGCAGGGCCTTTAAACGCAACATTAGTCTCTTTAACTGATGTTTCAGGTATCTATCGTGATATTTCAGATTCAAATAGCCTAATCAAACATGCAAAAACACCAGACCAACATGAAATATTACAACAAGCCGCTGAAGGTTTTATGAAACGAAAGTTAATGGCGGCCGACGATGCAATCCAAAACGGAGCTAAAAAAGTTATCATAGCAGGGGCAAACGAATCCAATCCTCTTCTATCAGCTTTATCTGGTGGGGGTACTCATATATACCCTGGAGCATTGCCATGACAGATTTTATTTTCTCTAGAAAACCTATAAACATTACTCATGGTTCTGATGTTTATCTATATGATGAGAATAAAACAGAATATCTAGATTTGGGGGCTAGCTATGCTTGTGTCCCAGCGGGCCACAACCATCCAGATATAGTATCTGCAGTAGAAAGTCAACTAAAAAAACTATCCTATATCCAAGCATCCTATCCTCTTACCATCCGCGACGAATTTCATGAAAAACTAATCAAATCGGCCCCTGGGAATATTCAAAATGTTTGGCTTTGTAATTCTGGAACCGAAGCAAATGAAGCCGCTATAAAATTCGCTAGACATGCTACCGGAAGACAACAAATTATATCTACAAAAAATGCATTTCATGGTAGGACAATGGGATCGCTTTCTGCCACTTGGAAATCAGAATACAAAAAAGGTTTTGGAACCCTTTTAGAAAACTTCAATTTCTCCGACTTTGGAGATGTCGAATCTCTGGAGGCCCAAATTTCTGAAGAAACAGCAGCAGTAATAGTCGAGCCTATACAAGGGGAAGGGGGTGTCAATATCCCTCCCAAAAATTATTTGAAACGTATCAGGGAACTCACAAAAGAATTCGGTGCAGCAATGATTGTTGACGAGATACAAACCGGAGTCGGTAGAACTGGATCCTTTTGGGCGTGCGACGAAAATAATATCGTTCCCGATATACTCACATCTGCAAAAGGTCTAGCAAACGGATTGCCCGTGGGGGCAACTTTATGCGCTGATTGGATTGCATCCAACTCTGGTAATCATGGGGGAACTTTTAGTGGAGGTCCCATAATATGCGCTGCGGGTTCTGCCACCATAGATGTCATTGTAAACCAAAACCTTCCTAAAAATGCATCTTCAATTGGATCTTATATTCTCCAGGAGCTTGAAGAAACAATAGGAAACCAAACACGCGATATACGCGGTTCGGGGCTATTAATTGGAATAGAAGTAAAACGGGGCTCGGGCCAAATATTGCAACAGCTAGCCAAAAATCACGATATACTAGCACTACCTGCTGGGCGAACTGTTCTTAGAATTTTACCTCCTCTCACTCTTAAAAAACACCACGCTGACCGTTTTATACAAGCAATGAATAATCTTCCAGAAGGTCTGTTATGAATTCAACTTGGGACAAAAAAGAAGCAAAATCTTTGCTTTTCGATCTTGTATCCACGCCATCTTTTTCTGGCAAAGAACAACACTGTTCCAAACTAATTATAGATTTTTTTGAAAACCACAATCGAGAAGCTTGGTTAGATGATTCTGGGAATGTCTGTTCCCCTGCAAACGATGCTGTTCTTTTAACTTCTCACATGGACACAGTACCTGGAGAAACACCTGTTAAAATAGAAAACAATGTACTTTGGGGACGTGGTTCTGTAGATGCAAAAGGGCCTCTCAGTGCAATGATAGTTTCAGCAGTATCAACTGGTGTTAGTTTCGTTGGTGTTGTAAGCGAAGAACATGATTCTCTTGGTGCAAGGCATTTGATCTCCACTCGAAAATCCATTCCAGATTTTTTAATTAATGGAGAGCCAAGTGGTTGGGATGGAATAACTCTAGGCTACCGTGGCTTACTTAATGGGACATATGTGGCCACTAGTCGCACAGGTCACACCTCCCGGCCAGAAAAAAATGCACTTCAAGAAGCAATAGATTGGTGGTCTTCAGTAGAAGAAGGATTTAAAAGTCAGGACTGGTCACCCATTTCAAAACCTACAAATAAAGAGTCCGTTTTTGACCAAGTAACTCCTAAACCCATCAAAATAACTGGTGGAAATAACCCCGATGGACTTTCAATAGAAGTTACTTTTGATGTTCAATTTAGAGTCCCTCCTCATCTCTCTGTAGATGAAGTTAGAGAAATGGCAGATAATGAATTAACCATCGGAACTGTCCACTGGAAAGACAAAGTAAACCCTGTAATGATGAGTGCTAGAACTCCTCCCGCAAGGGCATTTAGAACCTCAATAAGGCATTTTGGTGGGAAACCACGCCAACTAAGAAAAACTGGTACCAGTGATATGAATATCTTCTCCGATTCATGGGATATTCCTATGGTAACATATGGCCCTGGAGACTCTTCCTTGGATCATGCCCCCGATGAGCGAATTTCCATATCAGAGTTCTATCTCAGTATAGACGTCCTCGAACAATCTTGCAACAGATTATCCAAATTATGACTCACTTATTAGACATAGACGATTTAACCAAAACAGATATTGGTTCAATTTTACAACTTTCAAAAAAATTGAAAGTTTCTCAAAAAAATAAATCCGATCTTCCACTTTTATCTGGAAAAACAGCAGCAATGTTATTCCAACAACATAGTACTAGAACTAGAGTCTCATTCGAATCTGGAATGTATATGCTTGGCGGTAACATTGTAAACCTAGACCTATCGACATTACAATTGAACCGGGGAGAATCACTACCCGACACAGCAAAATCACTTTCTCTTTATGTGGATGCAATTATCGCAAGGGTCTCAGATCATTCACTTCTAGAACAGTTAGCATCATCTTCAGATGTGCCTGTGATCAACGCCTTGTCAAACAAGGCCCACCCGTGCCAAGCTCTAGCAGATCTGCTAACTATTTATGAAGTTTTTGGCAACTTCGATGTCAAAGTCGCGTGGGTTGGAGATGGTAATAATGTTGCAAATTCATTTTCACTTGCATGTTCTGCAATGGGTATTGATTTAACCATAGCAACGCCAGAAGGATATTCTTTACCCGATGAAACAATTTCTAAACTAGAATCTTCAGGTGCTTCTTTTTCAACCACCACCTCTCCAAAACTAGCAGTTTCAAACGCCGATATAGTTTACACAGACACTTGGATAAGCATGGGGGATGAGGACAAACGCGCAGAAAAACTTTCTCATTTTAATGGATTCCAAATAAACAATGATTTACTTAAATCCACAGATGCTTTAGTAATGCACTGTCTCCCAGCACACAGGGGTGAAGAAATATCCTCAGATATAATTGATAGCGATAGGTCTTTGATATGGACTCAAGCAGAGAACAGACTTCATGCCCAAAAAGCATTGATGGTCCATTTATTAAATCCAAATTTTGACACTAATCATAAAAAATAGGCTTTGAGGCGAAGGGTTATAAATGGTAACTCATTTCTTTTCTATACGGCTCCCACTTTCACAGACATTCTTAACCCCTCCTGTAACTTCAACTGACGAATCCAAGAAACAAATATCTGCGACACATACAATGTGTATGTTTGGTATAAAATTCCTAACTCTACATCACACGGCTTACAGTATCTTAGAACGATCTCTTATTTTTAAACCAAATATGTTTATTCTTCTAACCAAACTAAAAATTACTAGTTCTAACCAAACTAAAAATTACTAGTTCTAACCCGATGAGTTTAATTCCATGGTTAAATCACCTTTCAATATGGTGGAGGATTTTTTGATGCTAAACCCTGGACCTGTGCCTCTCTCGAAAAACGTAAGAGATGAAATGTCCCGCAAATTAGTTTCTCATAGGTCCTCCGAGTTCGGAGAAACCTATCAACAATTTAGAGATGGTTTGGATTATGTGTTTAAACATTCTACAATCGATGGACGATCTAGCACTGATAATGGAATGAGTATCCCTCTTATGGGGACTGCAACCATGGGAATGGAAGCTGCAATTATCAACCTTGCCGGTCCAAAAGATGAAGTAGTTGCACTAGACAATGGGAAATTCGGAGAACGTTTTGTAGACATAGCAGATCGGAATTGTTTGGTCAAACCCATCCGGGCAAATTGGGGCGAATCTTTTGACATGGATTCCATCAAAGAAACAATCACTCCCAATACTCGTATAGTCGCAATGGTTCACCAAGATACTTCTACAGGAATCATGAATCCCATCAAAGAAGTCGGAGAAATAGCGAAAGAAAATGGGGCCTTTTTCGTGGTAGATGGGGTTTCTTGCATAGGGGGGGACGAATTCAAAATCGATGAATGGGGTGTGGATGTAGTCGTAGCAGATGCGCAAAAGGCGTTGGCAGCCCCCCCTGGAATAAGTGCAATTTTTGCCACAGAAAATGCACTTGAATCCTTCGATAGTACTCACGCTGGATATTACCTAGATTTACCTGCCTATGTTAAAACAACAAAACAAAACAAAACACCATTCACTAGCTCTGTACCTCTAGTACGTGCCTTTGTAGTCGCATTAGAGAACATAAAAGAAGAAGGAATCCAAAATAGAATCTCTCGCCACCGAACACAAGCCCAAGCAAACCGTGCAGCATTGGCAGATATGGGACTTTCAATGTTTCCAAATTTAAATGATTATAGCAATTACTCAAACACAGTAACCGTTGTCAATCTACCCGATCCTCTCTCTAGTGATTCCTCAAATTTTTTCACTACAATGAATCAAAAAAATGTTGCTATTAGTGGTGGCCATGCACATCTGAAAGATGTAGTCCTTCGTTTATCTAACATGGGAGATTTAACCAACGCACAAGTGTTGCGAGGTATCCAAACTATAGGGGAATCGTTGCAGGATTGTGGCATCGATGTAAACACCGATTCTGCAGTTAACATAGCAGAAAATACATTGAACTATTAAGTTAAAATTCAATAAATATTTTGTATTTCTGAGTTATATTATTGAAAATAAATATACGCAACAGTTATATTATTTGAAGTATTTATGCATAATACAAACTTAACAAGTATGGGGTATATTCATGGACATTACAAGGAAAACAGTCGAATTGGGAAAATTTGAATTCGCATGTGGGGATTCGATTCATAACCTTGTTCTAGCTTATGAAACTTATGGGGAATTTACTGGGGACAACGCAGTTCTCATTTGCCATGCTCTGACCGGAAGTGCACATGTCGCAGGCCAACATAATAGAAGGGACACCAATGGGCAAGCACGTGCCTGGTGGGACTCAATAGTAGGGCATGGAAAACCAATCGACACATCGGAATATTATGTCATTTGCATAAACGCTATAGGTTCTTGTTATGGTTCTTCTGGGCCCTCTTCTATATCTCCTGAAACCAATTTACCTTATGGGACCAATTTCCCCCCTGTCACTATAACTGACTGGACCCGATCTCAAAGAATGCTTCTAGACCACATAGGTGTCGGCCGTTTACACGCGGTAATCGGTGGATCTGTAGGTGGGATGAACGTACTCGAATGGGCAAAATTGTACCCAGATGATGTCAACCGATTAATACCCATAGCTACGTCCTCGCGGTTAGATCCACAATGTATAGCATTAGATTCAATAGCTTGTAGTTCCATAACCGGAGATCCAAATTGGAATGGTGGTGACTATTATGATTCTGTTCCGCCTCTCACTGGGTTGTCCACCGCTAGAAAAATTGGGCATGTCATGTACCTTTCCAAACAATCAATGTCAGCAAAATTCGGAAGGAGGTCTGCTGGAAGAGATTCTCTTTATGATTTCTCGCCCACAGACCCTGCAGCAGCATTTTTCCCCTATACTGAAGTGCAATCTTATTTAGATTATAATTCTGAAAAATTCACCACAAGATTTGATCCAAATAGCTATTTATACCTCGTTAGGGCAATGGACAATTATGATCTTTCTTCAGGATATGAATCTGATGCAGATGCCCTTTCAGCTTTCACTGGTGAAGTTTTAATACTCTCTTTCATAGGAGATTGGCATTTCACTAGTGAATCATCTGAAGATCTGACAAATTCATTTAGAAAAGCGAATATAAACGTGAGGCATCATGTCGTCGATTCTACCTATGGTCACGATGCATTCCTAGTCGAACCAAATTATGTCGGGCCTCCTATTTCTGGATTCCTTTCAGATGGGATAAACGCAAGTTCTGTAACCGATACTTTTCCAAAACCAACTCATAACTTTGCCCCTGTGCATAACAGTCTGTTCTCAAATTAATTTCTTATTTTATAATTCCATTTTCTCGGAATTTTTCGCTCAATTCTATCATCGTATCTACTGTATGGTCACAATATGATTTCGCAATTTCTTTAGCTTTAAACCCTATTGCCAATCCTGCTATTTCTAACATCGGAATGTCATTAGACCCATCTCCTACTACAACTACATCCTCAAAAGATATTTTTGACATTTTACAAATATTTTTCAAAATGTATCCTTTTGTTTCTTCTATAAATTCACCCTTTACTTCACCTGTTAGGTGTCCATTTTCAACTACAAGTTCATTCGATATTATCCAATCTACATTGTTTCTGTATTCTTTCAATGCACATTCAACTCCTCCTAGAAACCCGCCTGTGACAATTGCTATCTTCAACCCATTCTTTCTCAAATCTTTCAATATATCTCCCGCGCCCTGGCGTAAAACTACTTGCGAATATACTTCGTGCATATCATTTTCAGAAAGACCAGCCAATAATTTTACTCTGCTGCGTAGGCTTTTTATATACTCTATATCTCCTCTCATGGATTCCTCTGTAATTTCCTCTATAAGTTCTTTACAACCCATTCTTTCCCCTAACATATCTATCATCTCATATTCAGATAATGTACCATCAAAATCAAACACTACAAGTTGCACAACAGTTTCCAGTTCCTTGGACTTCTTAAATATCATTATTTTATAAAACTTATATCCTTTCAACATAACCTTTCTCAACCAACAATTAAGAAAGTATTAATCCCCCCGAACATCTTCCCAATTCATGAAGGTTGTAGTGGCCGAATCAATTGATAACTCTGGCTTAGATATTTTATCAGAATTGGGATATGAAGTGGAAGTGATTTATAATTCCACAGAAGCTGAACTTTTGGAATCAATTAAAACCGCAAATGGCCTCATAGTTAGATCTGGAACCGATGTAACAAAAAAACTCATTGAAATGGCCCCTGATCTGATTATCATAGGACGTGCAGGTGTGGGTGTCGATAATATCGACATTGATGCAGCCTCTGATAATGGTGTTATCGTTGTAAATTCCCCTGAAGGTAATATCAAAGCTGCAGCTGAACATACGATTGCCATGACATTTGCAATAGCAAGAAAAATCCCTCAAGCTCATATTTCCCTCAATGATGGAAATTGGGCCAAAAAAGATTTTATTGGGTTAGAACTGAGTGGGAAAACTGCCGGGATAGTTGGACTAGGCCGTGTGGGCCAAGAAGTTGCAAAAAAATTCATTTCTCTTGGGATGAAAATAGTTGCTTTTGATCCTTATATTTCTCAGGAAAGGGCAGATCAATTGGGAATTTCTCTCTTAGATCTATCTGACTGTCTCACTCAATCTGACATACTTACAATCCATACTCCCTTAACGCCAGACACAAAAAATCTTATAGGTAAAAAAGAACTTGAGAAATTATCTCCTGGGTATTTAATCAACTGCGCTAGAGGCGGAATTGTAGATGAATTCGCTCTAGCAGACGCAGTGTCAAACGGTATTATTTCAGGCGCAGCAATAGATGTTTTCTCCGAAGAACCTATTTCTCCAGAAAACCCTCTTATAGGTGTAAAAAATATAGTGGTCACACCACATCTTGGTGCCAGTACAGGGGCAGCACAAGAGAATGTCTCCCTCGACATAACAAAACAAATAATCGCAGCATTCAATGGAGAACCAGTTGAAAACGCTATTAATGCTCCATCCGTCGATAAAGCAACTTTCTCCAAAATCAGTCCTTATATTTCTCTTATGGAGACTATAGGGCGATTATCTAGTCAAATAACCTCAAACAGAATCAACTCTGTAGAACTGACCTATTTCGGTGAAATTGCAACATTAGATGTCGGGTTAGTCACCGCTAGCGCGTTAAAAGGAGTTTTCACTTCTCTTGAATGGAGAATCAACTCTGTTAATGCTTTGCGTATAGCTCAGGAAAGAGGTGTCTCAGTACACGAACACAAAAATCCTATAGCTAATGGTTTTCAAAGCATGGTGTCCATAACCCTTCACACAGATTCAGAACCAATTTGCATTGAGGGGACTATATTTTCTGAAAACGATCCTAGGATAGTAAGTATTGATGGATTTAGAATTGATGCAATTCCATCTGGCCATATGCTAATCTCTAGAAATTTAGACCGCCCTGGGGTTATAGGATTTATAGGCACTATATTGGGAAACCATGGAATTAATATCGGGGCAATGTTCAATTCCAGAGAAACAATAGGTGGAAGTGCATTAACAGTTTATAAAATAGACGATCCCATATCTACTATAATAAGAGATCAGTTAATTTCAGATGATCGCATAACTGATATTTATTGTACTTCTTTGGGCGAATAAAAAGAAAAACGAACAAAAACATTCCCGATTAACCAAATTAAAAGTCAACACCCCTACTTTTCTTTCATTAAACCTTCCCAAGTTTCTTCTATTTCTTCTTCTCTATTCTTTTCTCTATATTCTTCAAACCATTCGGGGGGTATCTCAGAATAAAACCCATTTTTTTGTCCATTGTCTCTTTCAAGAATTTCTCTAAACATCCTCCAAAACAAATCGGGATCCGTTCTGTGAACTTCTTTGAAATATTCAATCTTATCCGAATTTTCCATAATTCAATTTGGTGATAACCGTATATAACAAATATCAATCAATGCGATATTTGTTATTTTTCAACCCTATGATTTTTTTATCATCTGGATAATTTTATCTACATCGGATTGGATTTCTACTGGGCCTTCTTTAGACAAAAAAACAGCTTCTGGGTCTTTGAGCAACAACCCAGTTGCCAAACAAACAACATACTCTTTTTCACCAACAACCCCGCACTCTCTTAATTTTTTCAACCCAGCAATAGAAGCTGCAGATGCAGGCTCAACACCAATTCCTTCCTCTGCTAGTTCACATTGAGCTTGTAATATTTCTTCATCGGAAACTGCTATAGCAGTTCCCCCTGTCTCGCGTATGGCAGCAAGAGCTTTAGGTGAATTAACTGGATTGCCAATTCTAATAGCTGTAGCTTTTGTTTCAACATTTGACCATCTTCTAACCCGATCTAGGTTCTTTTGTATCGCTTCTACAATGGGGGCTGCACCTTCTGCTTGAACGCCTGTTATTTTTGGAACCTCATCTGGATCAAGCGCCCCACTAGTTACTAATTCTCTAAAACCTTTGTAAAGTGCAGCAGTATTACCTGCATTCCCAACAGGCAAAATAATTCTATCTGGGTATCTTCCAATTTCTTCCATAGACTGTTCAAGGATTTCAAAACCAATCGTTTTCTGTCCTTCTAATCTAAATGGATTTACAGAATTTAAAAGATATACTTCACCTCTATCTGCCAATTCAGAAACAATATCTAGGCATTCATCAAAATTACCATCTACTTGAAATATTTTTGCCCCATGCAAACTTGCCTGGGCAACTTTCCCCATAGCAACTTTACCTTTTGGAAGCAAAACAATTACTTCTAAGCCTGCTCTTGAACCATAAGCTGCCAAAGAAGCACTTGTATTCCCTGTAGAAGCGCAAGCCAACCTTTCAATCCCCAATTCCTGAACTACTCTCACCCCCACAGTCATTCCCCTATCCTTGAAACTCCCCGTCGGGTTCATTCCCTCATGTTTCACTCTTAAAGTGTCTATTCCTATTTTTTCTTCTATATTTGGAACTGTATACAAAGGAGTGTTACCTTCTTTCATTGTGACTCCACTCTCAAATGGTAGTGAAGCTGAATATCTCCAAACCCCCACGCCAGAAAAATCATCAAATGTCGGAAGATTTGCATATCGAACTTCTAGCAACCCTCCACATTTACGGCATTTATATATCACAAAATCGAACGGTGGATAGGATTCTTCACATTCGATACAAGATAACCACGCATCGCCTTTGATAGAACTCGGTCTAGTCTGTTCTATTCCTCTTATATTTGAATTTCCCATCAATAACCATTCAAAGTCGGCAATGGTCAAAAAAGAAGTGGTACTGTCATTTCACCATCCATTTAATCCCTCAAGACATACCTGCATCAATGAATTCCAATGAGTTGCGTGATTGGATATCTGATATCCCTTCTCATCCTGGGGTGTATCTTTTTTATTCAAATGATTTTCCGATTTACATAGGGAAATCTGTAAATCTAAAGTCCAGGACAAGATATTATCTGGATCCTGCCCCCCTTCGAATAAAACAAATGGTTCAATCATCTGATAGAATAGATATAGCTTTAACAAACACAGAAACCCAAGCATTACTCTTAGAGGCAAATTTAATCAAGCGCCATGCACCTAAGTACAATGTTAGACTTAGAGATGATAAATCATATCCTCTAGTTCAAATATCCAACCATGAATTCCCCCGGATAGAAGTCACCCGCAATCCAAGTCCAAAAGCCAAAGTATATGGGCCATTCACCGACCGAAAAAAAGTCAATGAAGCTGTTAAAGCCATCCGAGAAACATTCGGTGTCCGCGCGTGTTCTGATCACAAATTCTCCGGGCGTTCTAGGCCATGTCTTGACTATGATATCGGCCTTTGTTCCGCTCCATGTGTTGGTTATATAACCCAAGAATCATATATGTCTGATATTTCTTCAACAGAGAGCTTTTTTAATGGGGCCACGGGAAAATTAATTAATTCAATAACTAATAAAATGACATTGGCATCCTTAGATAAACAATATGAACAAGCAGCAATTCTTAGAGATCGGATTAATTCTATAAGTACTCTTCATGGGGGCGGGGATATCATGCAAAAACACGGGGAGTCAAAAACCATGGACGTTCTTGGAGTTTCTATAGAAGGATCTCGTTCAATTGTATCCCGTTTCCACATAGAAAAAGGCACATTACTCGACAGAGAACAGCATTTACTAGATACTCCTGAAAACTCTTCTCCTGGGGATGTAATTTCTGCTTTCATATCTCAATATTATGCAGATCGAATTTTGCCAAACACTCTAGTCCTTTCAGATAGGCCTGAAGACATGGGAATTCATATTTGGCTCAAATCTGAACAAGTAGAAATTTCAGTACCTACCATTGGAAGGGAAGCTAAACTTGTAGACTTAGCGCTTAAAAATTCCCGTCAAACTTTCGTCCCAGTAGATGCAATAATGTTACTCAAGGACTCTCTAAATCTAATAAATGTTAGTAGGATCGAAGGATTCGATATAAGCCATTCTTCAGGAACTGAGGTCGTAGGAAGTAATGTTGTATTTGTTGATGGGTACCCGGAGAAATCTTCTTATCGTAGAATCAAACTCAATGAAATAAACGATGATTATTCTAATATGTATGATCTGATATGTTGGAGGGCAACCCGTGCTGTTAATGGAACCGATTCCAGGCCATTTCCAAATTTACTTCTAATCGATGGCGGACTGGGCCAATTAAAAGCAGCATTGAAAGCCCTTTCTGATTCTCACTGGGAAATCCCGGCTATATCTCTCAAGAAACCAAAAGATATAATCGTAACGCCAATTGGAAATCAAATGTGGCCACCGACTTCACCACATCTTCATTTATTACAGAGAATCCGAGACGAAGCCCATAGATTCGCAAATACTTATCATCGAAATTTAAGGGATGGTATCACAACAGCATTAGATTCTATCCCTGGAATAGGGCCCAATACCCGAGAAAAACTATTTCAGAATTTTGGATCTGTAGCAGCAATTCGAAGCGCATCAGTAGAAGAATTATGTTCAGTCGATGGTGTGGGGAAAAAAACCGCAATTAAAATTAAAAACCAACTTTAATCTTTTTCCAACCATGTTTCCGGATCAATAGTTTTATCTTCATATTTGAACTTTTTTTTCAATTCTATAATCCTATCTCTAATATCTGCAGCCAGTTCAAACTCAAGATTTTTTGCCGCTTCCATCATTTTTTCATTTAGGATTTCACAAACGCTGATAGCTTCAGCATAATCTGTTGGTTTGATTTTCCCAATACCCCCTGTGTCAGTTCTCATTCCAGGAAGACTAGATTCTCCCACCACTTTCTCGATAGATTTAGGTCTATGTCCATGTTCCTCATTATAATCCTCTTGTTTTTTTCGACGTCTATCTGTTTCTGATATTGCTATAGACATAGATTCAGTCACCCGGTCTGCATACAATACTACTTCTCCATTAATATTCCGTGCAGCACGACCAATTATTTGGATCAAAGCCCGTTTCGACCGTAGAAACCCTTCTTGGTCGGCATCAAGCACTGCGACTAGTGACACTTCAGGAAGATCCAATCCTTCTCTTAATAAATTAATCCCAACCAAAACATCAAATTCTCCTAATCTCAATCCTCTAAGTAATTCATACCTTTCCAAAGTTTTAGTCTCGCTATGAATATATTCAGCATTAAATCCTGCATTAACCAAGTACTCAGTCAAATTTTCTGCCATTCTTTTTGTTAGAGTTGTAACTAGAACTCTCTCTCTCCTTTCCACCCTCAAACGAATTCTCTCCATTAAATCATCCACCTGTCCTTCTGCCGGTTCAACTATTATTTTTGGATCGACTAGATATGTTGGTCTAATTATTTGTTCTACCACTCTATCTGCAATTTCCATCTCATAATCCCCCGGTGTTGCAGATAAATAGAGAACTCTAGTGTCAATTTTATCAAACTCTTCAAATGTTAACGGGCGATTATCATATGCAGTCGGTAACCTAAATCCATTTTGCACCAATGATTGTTTCCGAGAACGATCTGCTGCAAACTGTCCTTTTATTTGAGGTAACATCTGATGGGATTCATCAATTACAATCAAAAATTCTTCTGGGAAATAATCTATCAAAGTGTATGGGGGGTCTCCAGAAGATCTCTTTGATAAATGAACAGAATAGTTTTCAATCCCTGGAACATGACCTGTTTCTCTTAACATTTCTATGTCAAATTTAGTCCTATCTCCAATTCTTTGAGCCGCAATTAAATCCCCATTCCTCTCAAAATATTTTATCTGTTCTTCCATCAGAGCTTCTATTTCTAGAACTGCATTTTCAATTCTTTCAGTTGGAATTGCATAATGCCCGGCCGGGTGAATCAAAATTATTGTATCTTCTCCTTTTAATTTGCCTTCTAGCGGATCGAATCTAGTTATTCTTTCAATTTCACTCCCCCAAAATTCTATCCTATTGGCATATTTTCCATAAATAGGATATACTTCAATAGTGTCTCCACGAACACGGAACTTCCCCGGTGAAAAGTCCAAATCATTCCTTTGGTAATTCAAATTAACTAAATCCCGTATAACAATATCTCTATCAACTTGTTGTCCTCTTTCGAGCTCGATTGCCATCTCTTTATAATCAACTGGGTCTCCCAATCCATATATGGCGGAAACAGAAGCCACAACAATCACATCCTTTCTAGTCAACAAAGAGTGAGTGGCAGACTGTCTCAGTCGTTCTATCTGCACATTTATTGACGAGTCTTTCCCAATGTATGTGTCAGTTTGTTGTATGTATGCTTCAGGCTGGTAATAGTCATAATGTGAGACAAAATATTCCACCGCATTATTTGGAAACAACGTTTTGAATTCTTCATATAATTGGGCAGCTAAAGTTTTGTTATGCGTGATCACTAACGTAGGTATTTTTAATTTTTCTATTACCCAAGAAACAGTGTTCGTTTTTCCCGATCCTGTAACTCCTAAAATTACCTGACGTTTGTCCCCTTCATGAAATCCTTCAACTACACTTTTTATGGCGTCAGGTTGATCTCCCGCGGGTTCAAATCCAACATCTAAGCAGAACTCTTTCCCATCTGTTTCCATTGATAAAACTTCCCCTCACAACTATTTTAGACAAACGTTATACATTTGTTCATTCCATCTAACACTTATTTTATCTATGCCCATTCTTTCAATACCATAGTACTTCTCATAGGGGCCAAAATCCAAGCTTCATCTGCTGTAATATCTGCTATTATTAAACTTGGTCTCTTCCCCTCTCTATCAATTGAAGCCATGACCTCGTGACCATCTCCAATAAACTCTGAAAATTCTGCCATATCACTTTCCATACCATGCTAATTGCTGTCATTTAACATAAACTCGTCGAAATGCTTTTACTCATTCGCCTTTCACAGGTAGAAGAAAGAAATAAAAACACATGAATCAAGTGGGAATTTTAAATGAATTAGCCAAACGAAGGGGATTCTTTTTCCCTGCAAATACTTCTTATGGCGGCATGGCCGGTTTCTATGTGTATGGTCCATTGGGTGCTGCATTAAAAAATAACCTCGAAAACTCCTGGAGAAAAAAGTTTGTTATAGGCGAAGGGCATTTTGAAATCTCTTCCCCTACCATTGCCCCCTCTCCAGTATTCCAGGCATCGGGCCATCTAGATGGTTTTTCAGATCTACTTATAGAATGCATAAAATGTGATATTTCTTATAGGGCAGACCATCTGATAGAAGATCAGCATAAATCAATCAACATGGCTGATTTTTCACAAAACACTGCCAATAAAATTATTTCCAAAAACCCATTAATTTGTCCCGCGTGCAACGAACAACTAGATCCAAAAACTCTAAAAGAATTCAATCTAATGTTCTCCACACAAATAGGTCCTGGATCTAGAACGCGGGGGTATCTTAGGCCAGAAACCGCCCAAGGTATTTTCACAGAATTCCCACGTTTATCTTCTTATTCTAGGGAAAAATTACCATTCGGAGTCGCACAAATTGGAACTTCTTATAGAAATGAAATTAGCCCCCGAAAGGGCCTCATAAGGCTTAGAGAATTTACTCAGGCAGAGCTAGAATTATTTATTCACCCAAACCAATCTGCACCTTCAAATACTATTTCAAACAATCTAAAATTACCACTTCTTTCAGCTGAAGACCAACAAAAAAATATTAGCTCTGTCAATTTACTCACGTTAAAAGAAGCATTAGAAAGCAATATAATATCAAACAATTGGATAGCACATTATCTAGAGTTGGCACTAGAATGGTATATTTCAATTGGGATCGACATATCTCGTTTTAGATACCGCCAACACACAAAAACTGAATTAGCTCACTACGCATCAGATTGCTGGGACGCTGAAACTGAAATAAACGGTGAGTGGATTGAAATAACTGGATTCGCCCATCGAGGCAATTATGATCTCTTAAAACATGGCCAACATTCAAGCGATGATTTCACTCTATTTCATCCATACGATGAACCCCAGAAAAAAACAATAATCGACCTTAATCCTGATATGGGATATTTTGGTCCAACTTTTGGCGAATCTTTCCCCAAAATTTTATCAAAATTAAACGAATTGGCATTAGATCACCCTGAATCCTTTGACCATGATGAAATACAACTTAAAATCGATGGAGATGTCTGCAAAATTCCATCTAAATATGTTCAATTATCTGCCAAAGAATCAATTATTTCTGGCGAACGAATCATACCTCACGTAATAGAGCCATCTTTTGGAATCGATCGAATTATATATTCAATTCTTATCCACGCATATCGTGAAGATATTGTAAATGAAGAACCCCGAAAGAGACTTTCATTACCGCCTTTAATTTCCCCTATATTTGTGGGTGTATTTCCCCTGTTTAATAAAGACGATATGGGTGCAATTGCATATAAAACTGTATCCACACTACGTCAACTTGGTTTATCAGTCTCTTACGACGATTCTGGAAGCATTGGAAAACGTTATCGTCGCCAAGATGAGGTTGGAACTCCATTCTGTGTTACTATTGACTATCAAACCATGGAAGACAATACCGCAACTCTTCGTGATAGAGATTCAGCACAACAAAAAAGAATAGATTTGAATTCCCTTCCTCCGCTTCTAACAGATCTAAAAAAAGGTATTTTATATTTTGAAGATGTAGACTCTTCAATAATTACTATCTGATGCCTAATTTTTGTTTCACCCACCCGAATACCTTAACCAGATAGGTTACAAATTTGAACAGTGAATGGAATCAAACGGGAAACTTATAAATTATATAGACCACCCACTCATACGCCCAAATGTTCTTGAAGATAGATCCTATCAATCAAAACTATCTAAAAAATCTCTTCATTCAAATACTCTAGTTTGTCTGCCAACCGGCCTCGGAAAAACAGCTGTAAGTATTCTAATAACTGCTTCTAGGTTACACATGCTTGGGGGGAAAATACTCTTATTGGCTCCTACAAAACCTCTAGTCAACCAACATACCCACGATTATAAAAAATGGCTAAATATACCTGAAACTGAGATAGTCGCATTCACAGGAGGAATTCCTCCCAAAATTCGTGCAGATCTTTGGAACTCGGCAACTGTCATAATTTCGACCCCCCAAGTAGTGCAAAACGATCTTATTGGTGGAAGAATATCACTTGAAAATGTAGTACATTGCACCTTCGACGAGTGCCACCGTGCAACAGGAAATTATGCTTATACTTATATTGCAAAAAGATACAACTCTGATGCTTCCAATCCTCTTGTAACTGGTTTATCTGCATCCCCTGGTGATAATCTCGAATCAATACTTGACATCTGCTCAAATTTAGGAATATCTGAAACAGAGATTATGACCGAAGATGATCCAGAAGTGGCCCAGTTTTCTGGAAAAATAGATGTTGAATGGGTCCGTATTACTCTCAATCCTGAGATAATTCACATACGTAATATCTTAAATGACTTATTGAAAGAACGTCTTAAAAGACTCCAAACCATGGGTGTACTAAAAACCATCCCTCCCCGGATATCTGAACAAGATATACGGCATCTAAGATCCAAAATCCAATCTCTGATCGATTCGGGAAACACCGATGGTTATGAGGCACTATCCTTGAATGCAGAATTAAGAAAAATCAAAATGGCAATCAATTATGTCGAAACCCAAAGCACAGATGTTTTCCTACAATTCATAGAAAGGCAAGAAAACGCTTCCATTTCATCGGGATCTTCTAAAGCAACAAAAAGATTTGTGTCAGATAAATTAACTAAACAAGCAAAATCTCTCGCCGATCAATTGAACCAAACTCATCCCAAATTCAGAAAAATTCAAGTAATACTAGCGGAGGAAATAGGTATCAACAAAAGAGAAAAAGTCATTATTTTCACTGAATCAAGAGACACAGCAGATTCCCTCACCACATTTTTATCATCTCATTTTAAAACAAGACGTTTTGTTGGACAAAACAGTAGAGATGGTTCCACTGGGATGTCACAAAAACAGCAACAACAAACAATTTTAGAATTCAAGAATGCAGAATTCAATGTTTTAGTTTCCACTTCTGTTGCCGAAGAAGGCTTAGATATACCTGATGTCGATTTAGTTATTTTTTTTGAGCCAGTTCCAACTGCAATAAGGACCATTCAAAGAAGCGGTAGGACTGGACGTGGCAAACAAGGAAAAGTAATTGTTCTGGTGGCGAATGATACTCGGGATGAAGCATATTTTTGGATATCTAAAAATAGACAAAAAAGAATGCAAAACGAACTAAGGCTTTTAAAAAAATCAACTGATAAACTCCAAAACAAACTAACACCTTCTCTACAAAATTCTAACCCTTCTGCAATTTCTGGATCCACTCAACCAGAACTTACGGATTTCATCAAACCTGACTCAGAATATGAACTCCCAGGCCAATCCAAAGAAAAATCCCCCAAAATTAAAATAATCGTGGACCAGCGAGAATTAAATTCTTCGATCACCCGTGAACTTTCAATCCGTGATGACATTCAAATCACATTAAAAACTCTCGTAGTTGGAGATTACATACTTTCAGATAGGGTGGCTGTAGAGCGAAAAACCATTGATGATTTTTTATCCACGTTGGTCGGAGAAGATAGGTCTATATTCGATCAAATTAAAAACCTATCCAAATATTATTCCAAACCTATCTTAATTATAGAAGGCGATGGTTCTCTATATAACAAACGTAACATACATCCCAATGCAATCAGGGGATCAATAGCTTCACTTGCAGTAAATTTTGGTGCGAGTATACTGAGAACCTCCGATGAACTTGATACGGCAGAAATGCTTGCAATAATAGCAAAACATGAACAATTTTCATCAGACAGACCTGTAACAGTTCACGGGTCGAAAACAAATAAAACTCTATCAGAACAACAAGAATATGTTATCTCTTCTATCGCAGAAATAGGCCCCACAACTGCTAGAAATTTATTGGAATCATTCGGAAGTGTAGAGGGCATTATGATAGCTAGTTTAGAACAACTTCAAAATGTAAAAGGAATAGGAAAAATAACTGCAGAACGCATCAAAAAAATTACCTCTTCTCCTTATTTAAAATAAATCAACATTCTTTAAAAAATTGATTCACAAGTGGCAGATTTTCAACCGATTAGCCATGGGACTGCCCGGATTTGAACCGGGGACCTCCACCATGTCAAGGTGACGTCATGCCAGACTAGACCACAGTCCCACGTAATCTTTTGGACTTCTCCTATGTAATTTAACTTGTCGAATGAAATTCATTATCGAATTTTATCTTCAATTCTACTTTCCCACTGCATTTTTTTTAAAACGCCAAACTTATTTTTTTATCAACTCATCCATGGCATTTAATGTCTCCGCAGCTTTTTTTATGACACTTAGATATTCTGTAATCTTTTCAATATCCTCCTCTTTTTCTATCTCTTTTGTCAAATTCGCAATTTTATTTTCTATTGCTATCCTTGGCCCTTCCAAATTCAAGTTACTTTCTCTCTCTAATATAACATCTTTTTGGACAATTTTCTTTGGATTCGTTTCTTGTTTTTCCTCTTTACAAGTAGGGCAAAATTCTCTCTCGTCTTGTCTAAAAATAGGGTTGCAACATTTTCTACAGTGTTTACTCGTCATTGTTGCACCTTTTAACAAAAGAGCACTCATTAGTTTTGCAGATTCTCTACTTTTAGCTTCTTTGTCGAACTGTAATCGGAGTTTTTCTTTTTCTACTTCTCTATCAAATTCTACCATTCTCAAGCTTAATACTTTGAAAAATAAAAAAGCACCGAAGATAATTTCTATAGGTTCTTTTCGAAGACTTTTAAATATCTGGCACGATTGTCTCCATTAATGCATAAAGTTTCTATTATTGGTGCCGCTGGGACAGTTGGATCTTCAGTTGGTTATCAATTAGCAACACAATCTCTAGTAGATGAAATAGTATATGTGGATATACCCTCTAAAAACTCTCTCACAATTGGTCAAGCAGAAGACACGAATCACGCTCTATCCTATACTTCACACACAAATGTCTATTCTGGAGACTATTCTGACACAGAAAACTCTGATATAATAATTGTCACTGCGGGCAAACCAAGACAACCCGGCCAAACTAGGGTAGATTTAACTAGTGTGAATCAAAAGATCCTCGATTCCATTTTCTCGGATATTTCACAATATAATGATGATTTTATTTCTATTATCACTACAAATCCTGTGGATCTTTTAAATAGACATGTATGTGATTTTAAAAACCGACCTAGAGAACATGTAATAGGCTTCGGAGGAGTTCTAGATTCTTCGCGTTTTAGATACACACTTTCCAAAAGAATGGGCGTCCCTTCTAACCATATAAAAGCAACTATTTTAGGCGAACATGGAGATTCTCAAGTACCTATATTTTCTCATGTTAGCCTTCTAAATGGACCTGCTCCTACTTTTTCATCTGATGAAAAATCTTCTATCTTATCAGACCTCAAAGAATCTGCCATGTGCGTTATCAAGCAAAAAGGAGCCACTCAATGGGGTCCTGCATCAGGCGTTTGTCACTTAGTTAAATCCATAGTTGAAAATAACCATTCCATTTTCCCTTGCTCCGCGGTTCTAAACGGTGAATATGGGATATCCGACGTTAGTCTTGGAGTTCCAGTCCGTTTAGGTTCTGATGGAATAGAAGAAATAGTTGAATGGGACCTAACCTCTGAAGAAACAGAAGCCCTAACCCAATCTGCAATTAAATTAGCCTCTGAGTATCAACTTCTAAACTAAATGATTTGGAACCAACTCACACGATTCTTTCGCCATCATTGCCATATAATTTAATCGCATCTACTGGACAAACACGAGCGGCCATCTCTGCTTCAAATTCTTGACCTTCAGGAACCTCCATACTAAATATGTTCTCCTCACCTTCTACCGCACCGCGCAGATCTGCTTTTCCAGATTTGAGATTTTTTTCAAACCATTCCCATTCATGAACACACTGAAACATACCTGTGCATGTATATTGATCAAATTCGATTTTCATGCATCTCCTTGGTTTTAGTCTGTATTATCTATACCGAGATATCTGCGTATACAATTGTCAATCATATACATTATGCTCATTACTATTGCTATCCTTTTACTATTGATAGTAGTGAATATAGAGGAAATACCAGATCTCTCAAATGAAATGTTGGACTTACTTAAATCCAATGGTATAACTTCTCTATACCCTCCTCAAATAGATGCCATAAATGCGGGCGTTACACGTGGAAAAAGCATAGTGGCTAGCATCCCAACCGCAAGTGGGAAAACTCTATTGGCAGAACTAGCAATGCTTTCTACAATCTCCCGCGGAGGAAAAGCTCTATATATAGTCCCACTGCGCTCACTGGCAACTGAAAAAAAAAGGGAGTTTGATCGATTCGAAAAAATAGGAATATCTGTTGGAAGCTCTACTGGAGACTATGAAAGCACTGATGATTGGCTGGCCACAAAAGATATAATAGTCGCAACATCTGAAAAAGTAGATTCTTTAATACGCAATTTTACTTCTTGGATATCTGATCTCACTTGCGTGGTTGCCGACGAAATACATCTATTAGACGATCCTAGTAGGGGGCCAACTCTAGAAATGACTCTAGCAAAACTCATGCACCTCACCCCCGGGATCCAAGTAATCGGATTATCTGCAACTATAGGAAACGCAGATGAAATTGCAAATTGGCTTGATGCAGCTTTAATCGAATCAACTTGGAGGCCCATCACGCTTCGAACTGGGGTTTATTATGACAATTTTATAACGTTTGATGATGGCACTAAACATCACATTTCACCCAAATTATCCCCACTTGAAGATATAGTCCAAGATGTTGTCAAAGAAGATGGCTCGGCTTTAGTTTTTGTTAGTTCAAGAAGGAATGCAGAAGCCGCATCACGACGTCTTTCAAATGTAACCGAAAAATTCACCGCCTCATCTCGATCCGAACTTCTTGATTTATCAAATAAAATCATAGATGGCGGTGAGACTGAATTATGCCGAACTTTGGCAACTTCAATCGAGAAGGGGGCTGCATTCCATCATGCAGGTTTGATAAATGAACACAGAAAAATAGTAGAAGATTCTTTTCGAAAAAGAGATATCAAAGTAGTATGTGCAACTCCAACACTCGCAGCTGGAGTTAATACACCAAGTAGAAGGGTCATCGTCCGAGATTGGCGTCGTTATAATGCTCTTCGTGGTGGCATGGAGCCTTTATCGGTCATAGAAATACATCAGATGTTTGGGCGTGCAGGTAGGCCTAGTCTTGACCCCTATGGGGAAGCTCTACTTCTAGCCTCTAGTTCAGATGAATTCAATGAACTTTTTGACCGTTATATTGGCGCAGATCCCGAACCCGTCCGATCAAAATTAGCCGCAGAACCTGCTCTAAGAACTCATATACTTTCTGCAGTAGCAACTGGGTTTGTAACCACCATGCAAGGATTATTAGATTTTCTTGAAGGTACTCTTTATGCAACCCAAACGTTGGATAGAAAAAGATTAAAATTTGTAACCAACTCTGTCATATCTTACTTAGAAACTAACCAATTCTTGACAACAAAAGACAATAAACTTGAAGCAACAAAAATAGGCAAAGAAATCTCTCGTATATATCTAGATCCCATGTCAGCCGCAGAAATAATTTATGGTCTTAAAGCCATGGATGAACCAACTCCTCTAGGGCTATACCATCTTATAAGTCGAACACCTGATACTTATCCATTATATTTAAAATCAGGGGATAGGGAGCTATACTACCAACTACTAAATGAACGCGAATCAGATTTACTTGGGACCTCTCCATCTGAATTCGATCCTAGTTGGGAGGATTGGCTATCTGCTCTTAAAACCGCAAAAATGATTGAAGATTGGTCAGAGGAAACCGATGAAGAAATTATAACCAAACGTTATCATTTGGGTCCCGGTGATATCCGGGCAAAAATTGATACTGCAGACTGGCTTCTCAGGGCAACAGAACGAATTGCAATATCTTTGGATTTAAAATCAGCTCCTATGATAAGAAACCTCCAAAGACGTGTTAAACATGGTGTAAAAGAAGAATTACTTGAACTAGTATCTATAGAAGGTGTAGGCCGTGTTAGAGCCCGTCAACTGTCTAAATATGATATATTCACTAGAAAAGATCTACGAACATTCGACAAACAAATTATTTTCACAGCTTTATCCAGTAGAAAACTGACAACTGAGCAAATTTTAAGAAACGCTGGGCGAGAGGATTCATCTTTAGACGGGCCAACCTACAATACAAAATCACTCATAAATAGGCGCCACAATATCGTAAAAAAAGACAATGATCAAGCAAATTTAGGTGATTTTTAAATGATAATAGTAGAAGGAATCGTTACTCAAGAAAACATAAAGCCACTTCTAAGTCAAATAACCGAATTAAACAATGAATATAGCTGCATAGTCCAAGTATTCGATGCACGATATATTGCAGGCAAATCTCACCTTAAACACGCTATTGAATATTCTCAAAGGTCAATCGACAATGAAACTTCAATTGCAAACAGCCACCAGATTGAATTTCTTCTCTATGCTTCAGGAAGGAGGCAAATAAACCGAGCCATGGAAATGGGAATGTCCTCCAATACAACAGATATTATAATCGCAATTGAAGGGGAAGATGCAGAATATGTTTCAAGCGTATTGAAACTTAAAATAGAACTCAAAAAAGTACTAAACCCTTTTAAAAACAAACATATAATTTGTTCCTTTTTCGGCATACCTGACACTGAACTTGATATGCATTCCACCGATTTAGAATCTTTAGTTATCGAACGTGTTGTTCTACTTTCAATAGGTAAATGATCCTTTTTTCATTTCCTGTGGTTTTATGCATTTGCACGTCCTTTGGAAATATGATTAGGTAATATCAATGCTTCCATTTTATCAACAAGTCATATACAGTATAGTAATGTTAATCGTAGATCTCATAGTTTTGTCTCCCCTTTTCTACTTCCGTGTCAATGGAATACCTGAAATGTCCCCGATACTCGCTGGCGCTGGTGGTTGGGGATACCCAGGACCCGGTGTCATGTTTGTAAACGTGTTACTGATTTGGCTATTATACATAGGAATTTTCAATGTATTTCTCGGGGGAAACATCGGAAAAAGAACTTCCAAATATATCTGGGAAACTTTCATCGAGTAATTCTTTAAGTCAATACATTTTCCAAAACCAATATGGGAAATTGTATTGGTTTCTCGATAAAACCATATAGAAATCTCATGAACCAATCAATAGGATCTCGAATACCTTCAAATCTAGGGGGTGTATTCGTTACAGGTTCAGGATGTTTCGTCGACGACATCTCTCTTCCCGGAATGCTCCACGCAAGATTTGTGCGTTGTCCACATCCTCATGCAGAAATAATCTCAATAGATACTTCAAAAGCACAAAAAATACCTGGGGTAGAACTAGTTTGGACTGCACACGAACTTTGTCCTTATCTGAAAACCAATCTTTTTGGACATGATATAGCAGATGAAGAGCCTCTGGCAACTAACACTGCCCGATATGTTGGGGATGAAGTTGCTATAGTATTGGCAAAAGATGCCAACACTGCTATTGAAGCAGCGGAAAAAGTCCACGTAAAGTACAAACTTCTATCCGCCGTTACTTGCGCTAAAGAAGCTTTGAAACCCATTTCTCCCATAATTCATCCAAATCTAGATGAAGATGCCAATTCACCTGTTAATCGGAATCTCTTGCATTCATTTTCTATTATAACTGGAAATCCAGAGAAAGCTGCAAAAAACGCAGAAGTTTCTGTATCTAGCTCTTTTAAAACTAATCGTACTAGTCCATCACCACTAGAACCTCATGGAGTAGTGGCAAATTATGTCCATGGCCGTGGACTTACTATTCATTCACCAAATCAAAAACCCCATTCAATGGTAATTCATTTAGAGAAATTACTAGGTTTTGAACCAGGAAGCATAACCTGGAATGTCCCGGACGTGGGCGGATCTTTCGGAAACAAAGCAGAATTACTACCTCATGAAATATGCGCCGCAATACTTTCAATTGCTACCCGTAGGCCTATAAAAATAATTTTAGACCGGATCGAAGAATTGCAATCTGGAAGGGGCAGACCTGAAGAATTCTTCAACGCTTGTTTAACTTCAGATATGTCTGGAAATTTCACATCTCTAACCGTAGATATGATTCAAAATACTGGTGCATATGCTTCTTATGGAATCCACACATCTGAGACTCCAGGACTACTTGCAGCATGCCCCTACCTCATAGAAAACCAGAGTATATCTGGCAAAGTGGTATATACAAATGTAGTCCCTTCAGGGGCCGTTAGGGGTTTCGGAGATTCTCAATACACTTTTGTTAGGGAGCAACTAGTCGATGAACTTTCAAGGGAGATAGGTATGGATCCAATTGACATACGATTGAAAAATATAGCATCAATTGATCAAATGCCTATAACAACTGCAACTGGTATAAAATGGAGAAACACTGACTTGCCTTCTTGTATTCTTGCGGTAAAGGATTCACTAAATACTCCATTTCCATCAACATCTCCTGATAAAATCCATGGTATTGGGATCGCTGTATCTGTAAAACGAAACGGAAAGAAAGGTGACAAGTCGGATTTCTCTAAAGCGACAGTAGAACTAACTCAAAAAGGAGTTATCTATGTCTACACCGACGTTATCAGTGTTGGACAGGGAACTGAAACAGCATTGGCACAAATAGTTGCAGATATTTTAGGAGTTTCTCTCAAAAGAATAAAAGTTATAACTGGAAACACAGACGCAATCGCAGATGGTCACGGTGTAGGTGCAGACCGAGGCATAGTTTTCATTGGAACTGCCACTTCCATGGCAACAGAATCTTTAAAACAAAAAATAATTGATTTGTCTGCCACTTTCCTCAACATTGATTCTAGCAGTGTATCACTGTCTCAAGATAGAATTTTCGATATAAATAATCCCCAAAATGGGATGGATTTCGATACATTTTCTCACCGGGCCAGGTTCGATGATCCTCACACAAAAACAGATCCTTCGAAAGGTGGAATTTCATTAATTGGCCACTCAACATTTGAAACTTTCGTTGCCGAAACGGTGGATCCTATAACACGTTTAGGGAATGTTTCTCATACATATACTCACTCAGCTGTAGGTGTTATCATAGAACTAGACATTGGAACTGGGGATATAGATATAATCGATATAGCTGTAGCTGAGGACTTGGGAAAGGTAATTAATCCCATGTTTGTTGAGGGTCAATTACAAGGGTGTATTGGCCACGCATCTGGAGACGTTCTACTTGAATCTTTTTCATACGACAATCTAGGATATCCTCAAACAGGAACCCTTGTAGATTACCATCTTCCAACTATTCTAGATGTTCCTATGCTGACAAAAATGCACAAAATAGAATCTCCCGACCCGGAAACATCCCATGGTCAACGCGGAGCTGGGGAAGGGGCCCTATTGCCATTTCCAGCAGCTGTTGCAAATGCACTTTATGATGCAACAGGAATCCGATTTACTAAGTTACCTCTCTCACCTTCTCAAATACTGCCAGTAATCGTCCAATCTGGTATTTCTCCGAATAAAAAACTCTAACCTCAATACAAATTTTTTATTCAGTCACATGGAATGATATGTATGATTCCATCTTGGGTTCATGATAAATAACATTTGTTGCAATTTGCATATCTTCTGCAGCCGCCTCAGCAGCTTGTATCTCCGTATTCGAATTCCTATCCCATCTTGGAAAACTACTCGATGAAATCTCCAATCTAATTTTGTGACCTGGTTTAAATGTATGTGCAACATGCCACAAATCCACTGAAATTTCGTAAACTTCACCCGGTTCCATCAAAACTTCTTTCTCCATAGATTCTCTATATCTCGCCCTTATAATTCCCTCTGTAACATTGCCACAATACCCATCTGGTTCTACATCTACTAGTTTAGCTGTAAAGTCAGTATCAACCGCAGAACTAGATATGAATAATTTTGCCTCAACTGGGCCTGCTATTTTAACAGCTTTATCTAAATGTTTTGTTGTGTAAACTAAAACATCTTCTCGTTCTTCGACCACTGATTGGTCTTTCACACCAGCCTCTTGAACCTCTGGCATTTGAATCCTACCACCTTTTGTTGGGACTGGGTCTAGCGGGTCATATAGATAACTATCTGGGCATTGTATCTCTGGGGAATCTAACAATAATGATCCATTTCCAAATCTAGTATTCGCCTGTCCACTACTATGTAAATAATAATTGACATCTTTGCCTTTTGGAGGCCAAGTTTCAGCATTTGTCCATTCTCTGGAGCCTATGTCAAAATAACGAACAAGTGGCAATTCTTTGAGTTTTTCTGTTTCATCTTTCAACCATGCATCAAACCATTTGAATATAAAAGGACCAACAAAACCCGCTGCACTTGATGCAATCGGACCAAACACTTTGTCTCCCACTCTGTCATTCGCATATCCCATATACGATTCATGTGCCCATGGACCTATCAATAGTCTTTGTTCATTTTTAGGAATGTCTTTTCCATTTTTCTTCAAAGCATTGTACATGTCCATATGCCCTCTAGAGAATAGATCCTGCCATCCTGTTATGTCCAATGTTGGGGCAGTTACACTAGATGCTTTCTGAGTAGCATCTATGGACTTCCAATATTCATCATATTCTGGGTGGTCTAACCACTCCTGATAGTAACTCACTAGTTCTCTCTCTAGTCCTGGGGCATTTCTATGTGGTAAATATGACATACTCTCTTGCAAATGTGCAGCTGCATGGTTTAGCTGTTTTTTTGCTATTTCCCTTTTATCTTCATCCAATCCTGCCACTGCTCCCAACGCCAATTTAATTGCCCATCTATGATTGAATCCCAATTCAAACGCACCGCCTGTATATGTCCAACCTTGATGATAATTAGCTCCTGTTAGATACGCAACAGCGGCTTTTAAATGAGGCGGATTCGCAACAACAGCCTGTCTAACAGTAACTCCAAGATATGAATTTCCATATATGCCCACTTTCCCGTTACACCACTTTTGCTTAGCAACCCATTCAACGGTGTCATAACCATCATCAGCCTCGGTAGAAAACGGAATGAATTCTCCATCTGATGCAAACCTACCTCTTGTATCTTGAATGACCACAACATAACCTTTTTCTGGCCCAACAATTGGATTTACCATCGGTGCACCTGTTGACTGAGCACTAGATTTGTTATATGGGATACGTGAAAGCAGCGCGGGATATTCGCCGTCTTCTGCAGGGCGATATACATCTGCTCTAAGTATCACTCCATCTCTCATCGGTATTTCCACATTACGTTCAACACGAATTTCCATGTTTTATGTAATGCGCTAGAGTAGCTTAAAACCTATCTAACTAATGGAAGGACTTCTTCTCCAATTAAGTTCATACAATATTCATAATCGTGTAATCTAAAACGAAGATCAAAAACAATATGATCTACACCGGCATCAATAAATTTCCCAACTTCGTTAGCAATATCTCCTGGGGTACCTGCCATTATGACGCCTTCCAAATCTTCCATATTTTCAAAAGATCCTGATTTTGGTTTGAGCCACCATTTTTGTTTATTGGCGGCATCTAACAATCCCCCCATATTAACTGGTTCTAATGCTTTCTCTAGTGTTGTATCCACACTAGTTGGAGGGACCACTCCAACAGTTGGCATATCTTTACCAGCTTCATCCGATAATTCTTGTAATTGTCTCACACGAACTCTGAACGTTGGTATTGTAATTCTACCTGGGAACCAACCATCGCAATATTCAGCCGCCCTCCTAGCAGATGCTGGGGTGGATCCGCCATACCAAATAGGTATCTTTCTTTCTGGTCTGGGGGATACTCCCAACCCTTCAACTGGGAATAGTCTGCCATCATATGTTATTTCTTCGTTTTCCCATGCTAAACGCATTATATCAACCGCCTCATGCACTGCATCAACACGATCATCTAGTCCCAATCCTACAAGTTCAAATTCATCTTTGAACAAAGTTGCACCAGCCCCCATACCTGCAATAACCCTGCCCTCTGATAACCAGTCAATGCTAGAAAATAAATGTGCCATATATAGCGGATGTCTCCAAGGAACTGCAACCGCAGTTCCTAGTTTCAATTTTTTTGTCACTGATGCCACTGCAGACAAAACTGTGAATGGTTCTACCAACGTAGAACTAGATCCTTCAAAACCATGCCCATGAAACCTTAAAAAGTGGTCCCTCACCCAAACAGAATCAAATTTTAATTCTTCTGCTCTTTTTGCCACATCTATCAGTGAAGATGGTGCTGCATATTCTCCGAAATGTGGTAATAACAAACCATAACTAATTTTTTCCATGTACCGTTTATGACTTGGGTTTATATTTGCTTTATCTTTCTCATTTATAAATCTAAATATACAATCTGGTCTTCAATTATAGTTTTGTATGTCTGTATTTTAATATCAGGGTCACCCGCATGTCCGCCAGTTTTAATATCATATGACCATCCATGCCAAGGGCAGATAACAACATACTCACCTGTGTAATATTCATCTGGCAGTTTCCCATTTTGTGGAATATCGCCACCGATCTTTTCCTTAATATCTCCTGTACACACAGGGCCTCTCTGATGACAGCAAGAGTTAAGCAAAGCATAGAATTCTCCTTCTATATTGAATATTCCAATTTCAACCCCTTTTACTTTGAAAATTTTCTTCTCTCCTTGGTTAATTTCCTCAACTCCACAAACCTCAATCATACTCCAAAAACCCTCTCTGCATTCTTACCTAAGATATTTGCTTTTTCATTTTCTGTTAAGAAAGTCATCTCATTAATCACACTAGGGTCATCAAAATCCTCATGTGGATAGTCAGATGCATACATCAATCTGTCCGAGCCCCCCAACATTTCAAACACATACTTGTAATAATTCTTGTCTGGAACTACTTCTAAAGGTTGAGTCCCATAATAAAATTCTTTCATATATTCCGAAGGACGCTTTCTCAGCAACACAGCCTCGTCTTGCATCCTAAGATATTCCATATCCATCCGATACATCATCATTGGTATCCAAAACAAACCAGTTTCTTGGAACACAAAGTCTAGTTTGGGGAACTTCTCAGGGACCCCTTGGGAGACGACATTCGCAATTGTTGTCATATTATCAAATAAAAATCCTAGAGTATGTGTCTCCATTATTGTTGTAAAACCTGATACCCACCCAAAATTATCTAGAGTGGCACTACCTCCATGGAATAACACAGGCAAATCTGCACGTTGGCACGCATCGTAAATCGGATCATATTTCCTATGCCCCATCGGGGGTTGAATCCGAGCTGTCAACACACAAGCACCAATAACTGCTTTTTCCTTGCCGTAGTCATCTATGAGTTCTGCAGCCTTCTCTGGATCATTATATGGAACTGGGATTGATATGTACATTCCCTCATCAGGATCTGCTATTTTATCAAGCATGTATCTAGTATATGCCTCTGCAAATTTTGTCTGACGTTTATCTTCTTCTAACATAGCAAAAGTTAAGATTTGTTCAGACAGTAACAATATTTTATCAAACGATAACTCTTCCATCAATTGGACAACTCCTTCTAATGTATTGAAATCTATATCTCTCCTCTTTATACTAGGATAATTAAACCCATCCGGCCGCGATAATGTGGGCCAGAAAGAAAGTGGAACTTTTCTCTCCTTCGTTCCGTATGCAAATTTTTGTTTCCAAGGATCATCATCATCTATGTAATCCACTATATCGTACAAAGTTTCTACATAATGTGCATCTGTATCGAAAATAGTCTTTCCACCTATTGCCATATATTCGAAGATAGTATTTCTTTAAGCAAGTATCCACCGATTAACCATCTTCACCCAGAAAATTTAACATGTACTACGGCCGGTTTCCCCTCAGAACTTGCCTCGATAGCTTCCTTCAGTACAATCTCTAATTGTTCTAGTTTATCAACAGATTTCACATAACTATCTACAATTTGAGAAGGTGCTGTAAATTCTATTGGATACTTAAATTTACTTTCTGGAATCCCATCTTCCACCGCAACACCATCTGGATGAGTCCTTCTAGTTGATCCTCTAACTGCATTCCAACCATCGTTATCGTATATGACTGTCACGGTAGGTGCTTTCCTTTCAGCAGATAGCCACGCTGTTACACTAGGGTGGGAAAAAAGATACGCCCCATCCCCCACCAAACACCATGTTTCTTTATCTGGATTAGCCATTTTAACCCCTACTGCAGCCCCTCCACCAAATCCGAGACCCGCGCCGTATTTGGCTATATAACTCCCTGGATCTGTCAACTCAATATTGTTCAATATAGCCCCTGTACTTGTAACTGAGTCAGTAACAACCACTGCATTTTCATGTTTCACCCGATTTATAATAGATGAAATAGTAACTGCATTCAACTTATTACTCTCAAGCTGTTTGTCAACCATATTCTTTCTATTTTCACGCTTTTTTTCACTAATTTCACCCCAAAAAATCCTTCCAGTTTCACCGTCTTCAGGTTTCAGTTCTTTTGTCAACAATTCTAGTGTTTTAATTGGATCCGATTTTATCTGAACATCGATCTTATAATTCCAATGTGGGTATGTTGGTTTTAGCGGATCACTTTCAATCTGAATAACTGGAATGTCTTCCCGTGGAGACGCAATCGAAGGCACCCAAGGAACATCTGTTCCTGAAATTATTATCAAATCTGCATATTCAAATATCTCCCCTGGGACAAATCCAACATGTTGTGGATGTGTGCGGGGAAAATTCAAGACACTTGGAGAATGTTCAACCACTCCTACCCCTGAAACTTCAACAAACTCTATCATAGAAGCGAGATTATTTTCTGCAGGAGGCTTTCCCAACCAACTAGTAATTAAAACAGGCCTATCAGCAACCCGAATAAGATCTCTAATTTCTCTTATTGTATCTATATCTGCACCTGTGGTTCTAACATCGCGAATAGGAATATTTTTTGGTTGAAATCGGCATTTAACTTCCAATGCTTCCCTTGAAGCTGTAAGATAAACTGGACCTGCAGGAGGGCCTTTAGCTATACTCACAGCCCGCCTCACCATTTCAGAAGGATCTGCAGGAGGACGATATTCTGAAGCCCACCTGCAATACTCTCTAACGATCCCTATTTGCTGAAATGTATCTTGTAAGTAATGCACTACATGGTCTCTTGATCCTTTGTTCCCCACATCACTCACAGGGGCCAAACCCGCCATAACTATCACTGGTATATTACTTCTGTGCGCATTATGCATCCCGGCACCTAAATTTTGAGTCCCAACATCTACATGAACTAGGACTGCTTGCGGCTCCCCAGTAACAGCAGCATAACCATGGGCTGCACTTATCGCAACAAATTCGTGCGGACAAACAACAATTTCTGGCATTTTTCCATCACTTCTTCTAATCTTAGCAGCAGCCTCTATTAGTGGAGTATGGTCAGTTCCATAATTGGCAAATAGATATTTTATCCCCTGAACACTCAACGAACGGAGAATAGCTTCTGCAGAAGTAATTTGTTTTTCTTTGGAGCTCATTCTTATTTATAATAACACCGTCACTCTAATCACTCTTTTTGTTTTCAGAGAACTTTTTTATAGCAATATCCTTTTAATTCATATTCCATTTTATTTACATAGAACTCTCCGCTTCTTCCACTCTCGGTGCCCACTACCAAACTCATCTTCTCACACCCTTCTTCCATTGCCCACACATGTATAAATTCTAATAACAACTTTCCAAAACCTTTGCCTCTGTTATCTCTATCTGTTATCAAATCATATACATAAACAAACTTTCCATTCGAAAAGTTATTGAGTATGTTGACCCCTGCAATAGAGACAATTCGACCCTCTTCTGAAGCCAACCCAAACAGGCGATATCCATCTTCATATATTTGACCTATTCGCTCTTCAAATATTTCCTCAGTCAATCCTTCATGAAGCTGTTTAAAAAGAAAAAAAGCATCGCCTACTCTTTCTATATCAATTTCTAGTATATTTTCCATTTCTTTCACCCAATAACCCCTTCTCTATTTTTGCCCCATCGATCCACCAATTTCTAACGGATATTCTTGCACATTCCCACTTGTTTTACGAACAACTATGGATCCAATTAACATAACTCCACGTTCAACCTTTCTCACACCCGCCCGATAATAGAGTACAGTCATATCATCAAAAAACTTCAACAATTCATTTGATCCCAATCTATTATTATTTTTACTCGGCCCCCTGTAAATATCATTCTTTGTTTGGAGGTGGTGTTCATACACTATCATGCCACCAATCCTAAGTGATTTCTTGATATTTTCAACCATATCTTTTCCACAGAGATAGAAATCCACAACTATCAAATCATATTCATTTTCTATAAACTGAAATCTATTCAGGTCACTTAATATCCAATTAACATCTACATTGTTCTCATCAGCACGTTTTCTAGCCATCTCTAACGCAACTTCAGAAACATCTACCGCGTCCACATCATAACCTTTCCCTGCTAAAAAAACAGCATTCCTACCATTCCCACATGCTATATCCAAACAACGTTTATGTTCTCCATTTTCTTCACTCACCACGGCTTTAATGAGGGCAGATACTTCTTTTCTTGGCTGGTACGTTCCAGATATATATTTGTCATCCCACTTCATACTATTTCATATTTTTCCATAATTTTATTGTCTCTTTTACCATCTCTTCTATTCTATTTTTCACCTCAAGATTTTCTAACTCAAACCCACTGTCTATAAAATCTGACTCTATAGAAAAAACGCTCTTATTTGCCACATTAATACCTAGATATATCAAAATAGGTCTTAACTGGGAATCAATCACTAAACTGTGCTGTCTAGTCCTCCCTGACATAACAATTCCAGCAACTCTTTTCTTTTCTTGAAATTTTTTCCACGGCGTATAGTCAATAAGATTCTTAAGCCCCCCTGAATATCCTGAAAAATAAACCGGTGAGCCAATAAAGTAAACATCTGCATCAACATATCTATTCATCACGTTTTGAGTTTCTTCATTCCATTCACTCGGATCTTTCCCTTCAAAAAATGGCATTCCTGTGTTTCTCACGTCTATAGTTTCATATTCAATTTTCTGATTTTCTAGTATTTCTCCTACATATTTCATTAATGATCTCACTCTAGAATGTTCTCTTCCACTCCCGCAAATAACCACAACTTTCATTGAATTAATAGGTTCCACGTCCGAGATATAGGATTTCCTCCCTTTTACATCTTCTTCCAATCCTCCAGATTCCGAACAGAAATGTTTTCACCTCTTAGAAGATGATTTCTTTCATAATCAACTATATCTCGAGGGACAAGTGACAAAAAAACATAACACACCTGAAATAAATATAGGCCTTGTTGGCCATGTAGACCATGGAAAAACAACACTAGTCCAAGCTCTATCTGGAAAATGGACCGATCAACACTCTGAAGAACTCAAACGTGGAATTTCTATTCGTCTCGGTTACGCAGACACCACTTTCAGAAAATGTTCTCTTTGCGACAATTCCTCTCAGTATATGCTATCTGAAAAATGCCCCGCCCATGACAAAAAAACTGACTCTCTTAGAACTGTTTCCTTTGTCGACGCACCTGGACATGAAACTTTGATGGCAACTATGCTTTCGGGAGCCGCTCTAATGGATGGGGCAGTATTAGTTGTCAGCGCAACAGACCCAGTCCCTCAAGCACAAACAGCTGAACATCTAATGGCATTAGAAACAATTGGCATTAGCAAAATAGTTATTGCTCAAACAAAAATCGATTTGGCCGGAGAAGAGGCATCCAAGGAACACCAAGAACAACTTAAACAATTCGTCTCTGGAACTATTGCAGAAAATGCACCCATAATTCCAATTTGTGCTAGTCAGTCTATCAACATAGACTATCTTATTCAAGCAATAGAAGAATGCATTCCCACCCCCAACCGTGATGAAAAATCTCATCCATTGATGTATATAGCTAGGAGTTTCGATACAAATAAACCAGGATCTTCATGGGACAAATTAAAAGGAGGTGTTTTAGGGGGGAGTTTAGTTCAAGGGACATTTTCAATCGGAGATGAGTTGGAGATCTCTCCCGGCAGACGAATATCCAATGCAGGAAAAATCGAATATGTTCCTATACTTGCTACTATACGATCAATTCAATCTGGAAACTCATCCCTTGACCAAGTAGGTCCTGGTGGTCTTGTTGGAATCGGAACTGGTTTGGACCCTTCTCTAACTAAAAGTGATGGTTTAACTGGTAGGCTAGCTGGAAAACCTGGTACCTTACCGCCTGTATGGGGTGAATTCACAATGAAAGTGGATTTGATCACTCGAATTGTAGAAAAATCCGAATCCAATGAAATTGGGCCTATTAATACTGGAGAATTACTTATGTTAACCATTGGAACTACAACAACTGTAGGGACAGTTACTAGTGCACGTAAATTAGAATGCGAACTTTCACTTAAAAGACCTATTAGTGCACCAGTAAATGCCAAAATATCCATTAGCCGCCGCATAGGTTCTCGCTGGAGACTAATTGGAATCGGGACTTTATTGAGATAATATTTTCTATAAAACCAATTTCAACATATTAACAACAGATAACTAACATTTTTTATTCTTGGACCAAATAACACGCTGTGGTAGTCGTTGCCCTAGATACAAACGCTTTGATGGTGCCGGTTGAGCTAAATATTCGTATTTTTGAAGAAATAGAGTATCTCCTGCCAGCCCCCATTTTCATAGTTCCTGATCCTGTTATAAATGAACTTTCATCACTAAAACATGGAAATGGACTCGCATCTCGGGCAGCTAAAGTAGGGTTGGATTTAGCAAATCAAAGATGCAAAATAATCACAACCAAGAACAAATCAGCCGACGACGCAATTATGGAGCTTTCTTATACTCGCCAAACAGATTATGTCGTGACAAACGATTTGGCCCTACGCAACAGACTCCTGGGATCTGGTACCCCTGTAGTCGGCGTTAGGGGGCGAAACACGTTACATATAATGGAGCCGTAATATGTTTAAAAAGGTTAGAATAATTGACACAGTAGAAGTCCCACCTGCGGAGCTAGGAGATATTAATAAAGAGTTAATTAAAGTTTTACTCCAAGAAAAACTTGAGGGCCGTGTAGATGAGTCTGCAGGCAGTATTGTTACTGTCACTGAAGTGCATGAATTGAACGATGGAGTTGTACTGCCCGGGCGTCCAGGAGTTTACTATTCTACAGAATTCGATGCTGTAACTTTCGATCCATCAATGCAAGAGGTAGTCGATGGAACCGTCATAGAGGTAGTTGAGTTCGGGGCATTTGTAGGTATAGGTCCAATAGATGGGCTTTTGCATGTTTCTCAAATTTCAGACGAATATTTAAATTTCAATGGGGAAAACCAACAGCTAGCTTCTAGTGAATCTGGAAAAGTTCTTGGGGTCGAAGATTCAGTTAGGACTAGAATTGTCACAAAAAGCATAGATGAACGTAACCCCCGAGAATCAAAAATAGGCTTAACCGCGAAACAACCAGGACTTGGAAAGCATGGGTGGCTCAAAGACAAACGTGAGCGAGAGGAAAGTGCTTAATGCCAACAAAAAAACGTCTCGCTTGTAGGGATTGTCGTAGAGTTATAGACATCAAAGACACGGAAGTATGTCCAAGTTGCAATTCTCCTAGCATAACTGATGATTGGAGTGGGTATGTTGTCATCTTGCATCCTCAGCAATCCGATGTAGCTAAAATTATGGGCATAAATGAACCTGGTCACTATGCCCTGAAAGTAAGATAAAATATTGCCAATTTTAGCCCGACTTCCACCCGCTATTCGAAATCAATTAAGCGATCCTATGGGGCAGATTTATACGACCATTGAAGATTTACTTCCCGTTTTAGGATTTCCACTCATAACTGTTGGAGATGTTGTAACTTCACATTTTAACTTATCCGGTCGGCCACCAAATGTTTCGATCATAGATCACTTAACTCAACGCAAACCTATTAGTCCTCCACCAGATCCTCTTCATGTAGATTTTTTTCTAGAAGTGGAAAACCCTCCTGCTAGTTTAACAGAAGAGCTCATTCGAATCGTATACTGGGCAGTCAACGAACCAAGTGGGATTTCTCAAATACTGGTAGATGGGGAAGAAGATCTAGCAGTATTGCCTGCCGTAGTTTCTGCGCCCATAGGTTCCAGTGTAGTGTATGGGCAACCAAATATGGGCATGGTACATGTACCAGTAACCCCCGAAACACAACGACGTGTATGGGATTTACTTTCTAAATTTGACGGAGATGTAGGACTATTTTTTAAAAATATATCCAAAATGAATCCGTAGCACTCTTCGGAATACTTTTAGATTAGACTGAAAAAATGTACCTAATCAACAATGGAACTCACTATACTATCTGAAACCTCCAATCCCCTACTCCACCGAAAAGATGTATCCTTTATCGTTACTCATTCAGGAGCCACACCCACACGCACTGAAGTAAGAGACAATCTTTCAGCACAATTAAACAAAAATTTAAACGTAGTAATCATCCGTAAACTCAAAACTCAATTTGGTACTCGGAAGACTATCGGGGATGCAAAAATTTATGACAATTCCGATTTCGCAAAACAAATCGAGCTAGATCACATCCAACTACGTAACCCATCTTCTTCTAAAGAAGATTCTGAGGAATCTCCTCCATCCTCCGAGGGTGTATAATGGGGGCCCAAGCAAACTACGGAAACAACGGGTCTAGTCCAAACGAAAAATGCCCTGAATGCGACGCTTCTTTCTTAGCAGAACATCATGACCGTTTCCATTGCGGAAAATGCAGCTACACCAGATTGAAAGAATAACTCTCTTTTTTGCAAACGCGATACACAAACAGCAACAATAATTCCTCTGTCATCTTATAACAACGATAAGGTGGCATCTGTATGACTCTCACTTTAGGCATAGAAGGAACCGCTTGGGCAGCTAGCGCTGCAGTTTTTGATTCAGAATCAAACAACATTTCTGTCGAAACCCTACCCTATTCTCCCAAAAGTGGTGGACTTCACCCCCGAGAAGCTGCAGAACATATGAGAGAATCGCTCCCAATAGTTATCGGAAAAATTTTTTCCCAACTAGAAAGACCTCCTGATACCGTGGCATTTTCACGTGGCCCAGGACTGGGTCCTTGTTTACGCCTTTGCGCCACTTCTGCACGTGCTCTTTCTAGTACTTTTAATGTGCCTCTTGTAGGCGTTAATCATATGTTGGCCCATCTAGAAATAGGTCGGCATTTCTCAAATTTTTCCTCGCCGATTTGTCTCAATGCTAGCGGAGCAAATGCACACGTTTTGGGTTATCAAAATGGTTATTATCAGGTTCTAGGTGAAACAATGGATACTGGGGTTGGAAATGCCTTGGATAAATTTTCTCGGCATGTAGGTTGGACCCATCCCGGGGGGCCAAAAATAGAAAAATCAGCTACAAACGGTTCTTTTTTCGATTTACCTTATATAGTTAAAGGAATGGATTTTTCCTTCTCTGGAATCACAACAGCAGCAATCACAGAGTACGATAAGGGGAGGCCAATTGAAGATATTTGCTTCTCACTTCAAGAAACTATTTTCTCCATGCTCGCTGAAGTTTCAGAACGCGCCCTTTCTCTTTTAAATTGCAATGAACTTATCCTTGGAGGCGGTGTTGGAAACAATCTACGATTAAAAACAATTCTTTCAGATATGTGCAATGATAGAGGGGCCAATTTTTTCGCCCCAAAACCCTCTTTTCTCAGCGACAATGCTGGGATGATAGCAGTACTAGGGGATCACATGTTCAATGCCGGCGATACTATCTCAATTTCAGACTCTCATGTTCTCCCAAATTTCAGACCCGATACCGTACCTGTAACCTGGGATTTACCTCCTATGAATTCTTTTTCAAACAAAACCAATTTTGTAAGAGGTGCAGAAGCTCTCGTGGAAATCAATGAAAGTTCAGTTTCGAAACAAAGACTCCCCAAAACTTATCGCAATTATCAGTTAGACTCCAGATTAAGGCGCGAAAGAACAAATTCAGAAGCGCGTCTCACTAGCGAGGCACGAAAATTAGGCATCCCAACTCCAATCATACTTGGAATAGATCCTGTCAATTCTACTCTAAAATTACAGAAACTTGGCAATATGGATTTGGCAGATTGTCTCACAGAACATAGAGTAAATACAACCATAAAATACCTTTCATTATTGCATTCAAATGGTATGGTTCATGGTGACCCCACCACAAGAAACATTCGAATCGACACGGAATCCAATCATGTATACCTCATAGATTTTGGACTAGGGTTCTACACAGACGATATAGAAGATTATGCCATGGATCTCCATGTTTTCGAAGCTAGTCTTCGTGGGATGTCACCAAACTATAAATTTTTATGGGCGTCTGCAAAAAAAACCTATGAATTATGTGGGGATCTTAGAGTCACCAAACGGCTCAGCGAAATAGAACTCCGTGGAAGGTATCATTAATCTGACTTACGACGGTTATTTCTCTTCTTAAACCCCCCCTTGTTCTATGGTACTCTTTGCCACCACAAATGAAGAAAAAGTTAAGGAAGCAAAGTCCTATTTAGGGGCTATAGTAACCCATTTTCCATATGACTATGTGGAATTGCAATCCGATAGTCTATCTGAAATAGCAATTCATGGCGCAAATGAAGCATTCAACGCTTCTGGCAGAGAAGAACCCGTAATAACTGATGATTCTGGTATTTTTATAGAAGCTTTAAAGGGTTTTCCTGGTCCATATTCTTCCTATGCTTACCATACTCTTGGACTTTCAAAAATACTCAGCCTGTTAAGTAACTCTGATAATAAACGTGCTTATTTCAGAACCTCAATAGCATATTGTTCTTCAGACATTTCTATAGCATTTGAGGGTAGTATCCGGGGAAAAATAGTACCTCCGCGCGGGGACATGGGATTTGGATATGATCCAATTTTCGAGTATAATGGAAAAACTCTAGCAGAAATGAACACAGAAGAAAAAAATTCCATTTCTCATCGTGGCAGGGCCCTGTCAAAATTAACGTCCTGGCTCGCAGAAGATTTAGTTGAACATCGAGGCGTAAAATAATCATGCATTTACAACTCATTTGGATAGATTCTTTTTTTCATTATTTTCCATAGTCCTCATTCTTGTAAATCAAACAAATTTACAAAAGCATGTGGCCTTTTTATACTGACTTCAAATCTATCTTTTATAATAACCCCTGCTTTAGAACTGGTCAACCTATCGTCACACGAAATAATATGTTGGGCCCCTCCCAAATAAGCCGAAGACAGTGCTGAATTATCTCCTTCTATCTGATCAACAATTTCACAATCCATTTCCATTCTATCACGCCATTTTTTTGATAGTTCTTTACTAGATAACAAACAAATCACAGTTTCAGCCTCATCCAATAACTCTTTACTAGCAATAAGTTCAATCTCCCCCACACTTCGAACAATTCCCATGGCCTTCCTTGAAGAACATTCTGCCATAATATCCATCACCAGAACGTCAGAATCTGCCACAACTCTAAAAATTGGTTCATCCATCACGCCTCTCCTGGAATATTTTTTCAACCATTTCTTCAGTAACTTTGTACTCCTCACTCAACTCAAACAATTCTCCCCATGTAACCGAAAATATGTTATTTTTTTTATCTGGACTATTCATGTTTTATAATTCTCTGTATCTATTTACAGTTCCAAATCCAGAATCATTTTTTGCAGGGCACTCCTTGCTTCACTATCACTTTCTCTGTGTGGACTTCTGGAAAAACCTGCAGGGGCGCCTCTCATATTCATTGCAGCCTTGAGACCCGGGACACCGTATGTACCTGTCACAGCTTGGTTTAACCCCATTAAACTATCATTTATTCTTTTCGCATTTTCGTCATCTCCCTCCCGATGCAATCTATAAATTTCAGAACATTTTTCAGGTGCAATATTTGCTAGAGCTAATACGCCACCACTAGCCCCCGATCTCAGTGCATCTGCGTAAATTCCACCAGATCCAACTAACATATTGAAGTCTTCTCCGTTTGTTAATTCCACTTCTTCCTGAAATATTTCCAAATTCCCTCCTGAATCTTTCATACCTTTTATATTTTTATTCTTGGCAAGTATTTTCGCTGTACCTGGGTCAAGAACCACATTAGTGAATTTTGGAACACTATACAAGTATATGGGAATCGACACCAAAGTGGAGAGTTCTTCATAATAAGCTGCAATCGCTTCTTGAGTGTGAACAAAATAAAAAGGAGTCACCACTAGGGCAGAATCTGCTCCTGCATTGGCGGCCAATTCTGTCTGTATAACGGTCTCACGCAATCCTGGATGCCCAGTTCCTGCTAAAACAGGAACAGAAGCTGTCTCTACAACTATTTCTACCACACGTGAACGTTCTTCCAGTGTCATCAATTCCGATTCACTATTGGATCCGCACGGAACGATGAAATCTACTCCACCCTTTTCTACCCATTTAACAATACCTCTAAGATTTGATTCATCAATATTACCATCTGCATCAAACGGAGTAACTAGTGGGACACCTGTGCCTTCCATAATCACTTTTCCACTTTCTCAGCAAAAAATAGTACGGTATTACTTTCACACAGATAAAACCCATTTTCACCCTTTTTTAGGATTTGCTGTACCTGTCTATTAATTTATATAATCTCTTCTTCTATTTTTATCATAATTCATTCCAAGTATGCCATTTTTGTCCATTTCAAATACAAACTATTTTGTATCCTCCCGCATTATCTTATATTGCCTCACAAATGCAATCAAATTCCGAAATTTCTGCCACACGTATGACAAACCAGCTTATCGGTTTTGCTATTTTAATAACAGAAAGTATTTATGCTAATCTATAGTTAGTCCGGAATGCAGAGAGGAAGCTGAAGAAGTACCTCTGGATCTACAGGTCGGTATAACCGGCGTTATGTTCCATTGTAAAAATCAAAAATAAACATGAAAACAAATAACAAAAAAATCTCAGCTTTGCTATTCTCCGCGTTAATGGTTCTTTCCGTTTTCGCTGGAGTTGTCGCTATATCTGGATCAGCGTTCGGTGTTGCCCTAGGCAGCGCAGAACAACTCGATTCTGGTGTGACATACTGGCAAGGTCAAGATATTTGGCTAGAAAATGGTACCGCAGTCGCAACTGCAACCACGCTACAAATCAGAGCGGTTGATTCAGATAACAAGGTCGGTAGCCTTGTAACTGAGTTCCAACTCGACACTGCAAACGTAGCTGGTGCAGCTACTGCAAAAGGTACCGCAAAGATTTCAACCAGTAGTCTATCTGGATACTATGCTATCACAGATGGTGGTGAAGGCGGATTCGTCTACATCTCAAACGCAACTGGTCAATTAGCAAGTGTCAAAAATGCTGCAGGTGGTGCATACGTATCACCAAACACAACACAGATTGGCTCTGCTAAGTTCGAAGTCACAGTACAGACATTCAGCGTTAAATTGGACGATAGTTCAATTGACGAAGATACAACAACAACACTCGATGTAACCTCCAACCGTGGTGCATTCCAGATAAGAGTCTCATCCGCACAATTGGATGAAGACGATCTTACTGACATATTCGCCGCATCTGGAACTACCAACGATGTCAATACCGCATCTAAAACAGATGAAGATGATGATGGTAAAGAAAAACGTGAGAGTATCCTCATCAACACAGAAGCCGGACAAAGCATACAAGTTGAGTTCGACGGAGATTTCGATGACCCAGGTACATACACGTTCGATATAGAAGTTGTTGACACAGACGCAGAAGCATCCGCTACAATCGTTGTAGCAGATGTCAACCCTGCCTACTCATTTAGTCAAAGCGTTTACTCTGAAGAGACTGGTGACGTAGCACAAGTTCAGATCGACTTAGTTGACGCAACAACCGCCTTCCTTTTCGTTGGTGGAGAAGCTGTTAACTACCTAGAATCTTTCAAAGTAACTGACGGTGACGATGACGGAAAAGTCATTGTTGAAATCAATACCTATGCAATAGGCCGTGATGATGGGGCTAACACTTACATCGTAGCACACGCAACTGATGTAGACCGACACTCCAACATTGACGGAACCGCTTACGGTGTAGATGACTCCGATGACTCTTTATCATTAATAGTCAGATACAACACTACACGACTAACTACAGGACTCGATATCGATACTGTACTTTCTGATCCAATAGAAGCTGCAGACTACGATCTTAGATTGTCCTCATCCGCAACAATAAGCACCGCTGGTGTAGTAGCAGATGAGAAAGCCGTCGCAACACTCAGTGTGACTGACAGATCCACAAACGGTATAACCGTTTACAGAGCTGCAGAATCCGACGCTGACGATTTCGACCCACTCAAAGATATGTCTAAAGCAACTTTAGTAGCAGAAGGTGGAAGCTTATCACTTGAAGATCTATTGATCATAAAAGTCGATATGTCTGGTGTCTTCGGCCACATCGTAAACAAGGACCTCGAAACTGTCCTTGGAGGTGTAGCAGCTGATTCCGGTATCGCTCATGGTATGAACCTGACTATCAAACAAACTGACGCTGTCAGCAACCAGGATGCAATTGTATTTGCCCTAACAACTGACGACGCCGCAGCTGCAAAAGCTCAGATGTACACTGATGCAGACAACAACGCATACTATGTCGTTGTTGACTCTCAGGATGCAACAACAACTAATGGGGATCTCGCAAAAGGCCAAGATTACAAGATCACAGCCTTTATCGACGAATTCAACCCATATGTTAAAGATTCAACTGAAGCAGCTAACAAGTTAGAAGCAACATTCCAATATGTCAAGGAAGAGGCAAAAATCGACGGTCTAAACGCTGACGATGATCTCAGGGTTGTGCCAGGCACAGCTACTGTGATCAGTGGTACAGCAACAGTTGCCCCTCAGACAGAAATCTCTGTCAGAGTACGTAACACCGGAGATAATCCATTCCTCAAGACAAAGGCAATAGATGTCGCAGCCGACGGAACATGGTCTGCAACATTCGATCTATCTGATGTCGCAATTGGAACTGATTTCAAAGTAGTCGTTCTTCGTAGCGGTGCTGAAATCAGTGACTCTACCGATGTAGAAGCAGTAACAACAACTGCAACTCCAACAGCAGAGCCAAAGATTGTAACACGAACAATAGAAATAATCCGCGGTACTCCAACACCTCAAACCATCGTAGAAGTACGAGTTGAGATCCAAGAGCGCACCGTTGTAATTGAGAAAGTAATCGAGAACGTCAGAACTGTTCAAGTAACACCAACACCTGGTCAGCCAGGATTCGGTCTTGCCATCGCAGTTGTTGCACTTCTCGCAGCAGCACTCTTCGCAGTCCGAAGAAAAGACTAACTCTCTAAATCTTCAGCTTTTTCTTATTTTTTATTTAGATGAGCCACAGCTATGTTCAATTATTTTATTTCTACAACTAATTTAATACAAATCTAAACTCAGGGCTTCTTAAATTCTAAATTTCCATAGAAGAAAAATCTTCAAATAAATTCTCTAATAGATTATCATCTGATTCTTTATGTTTTTTCCCTGCCCTATTTTATCATAAACAAAGAGATTAATTCCAAAACCCCCTCCACAAACCGAGTTTTAAGTTCCAATTTTATGGCTACACACAGAGCCCCTCAGACAAAAGCCTTATCCGGGAATTGAACCCGGGATCTCGTCCTTACCAAGGACGCGCTTTACCCCTAAGCCAATAAGGCAACAAAACTGTGCATTGATGCTACCATATCTTCATGTTTATGCATTTCGAATCTCACGTGAACTCATTTAAATAACAACCACCTACATTGTATCGGCAATCGATTGGTATTATTTACTGTAGTGCTTACAAGAGTCATGATAGCTGCAGACAAAGTTTCTGATATCAATCTATCTAAAAAAGAACTAGAATCTAATAAGAAACAAATAATCAATTTCATTCAAAAAACAGTAAGAGGGGCAGGAGCAACAACGGCCATAATTGGTTTATCAGGGGGGATAGATAGCACCCTAACAGCATACTTGACCGTTGAAGCATTGGGGCCAGGATCTGTATATGGGGTGGTAATGCCCAGCAAATCAAACAGTAAACAAAATATGGACGATGCAATTCAAGTGGCCAAAACTTTGAAAATAAATTACAATGTAATCGAAATTGATTCTATTGTTGATGAAATACAACATTGTGTCCAAGCTAGTTCCGCTTCAGTGAAATTCCAAAAAGAGTCTGCAAATAAAACAATCGGTAATATCGGAGGCCGTGTCCGGGCAGTACTATTATATACGATCGCAAATAGCAACTCTGCACTTGTTGTTGGGACGGGGAACAAAACCGAATTTTTAACCGGTTATTTCACAAAATATGGCGATGGGGCTGTAGATTTTCACCCAATAGCAAATCTGTATAAATGCCAAGTTAGGCAACTATCAAACTACATAGGGGTGCCAACAAAGTACATTTCCAAACCACCAACAGCCGGTTTATGGGAAGGTCAAACCGATGAAAAAGAAATAGGCATGGACTATGACACTTTAGATTCTATTCTATTCTTGAGCGTGGAGAAAAACAAAAACCCTGAAACAATATCTGCAGAGCTACAAATAAAAAAAGAACTTGTCACCCTGGTGGGTAATTTATACATAAACAGTGAGCACAAACGAAATCTCCCACCAAGTCCACAACCCATCGACTAAATCATTTCCAAAGGTCTTTTTGACTACATAAAATAATTATACTATATTTATGGGATTGCTCACTAGAGTTAATGATTCTTCTTGCAATGCTGTTTCCAAGGTCGAACCACCGCAACTCAAGGAACTAATACTCAATCGGATTGACCAAAAACCATCTGTTTTTGGACTCATAACCACTATAATTGCAAACGAGAGCGTGGAATCTTCAGATGAATTAAACCAATCAATAGATGAGAAAGCCGCAGGCGTGCAGTTAATTTATGAAGGACTCAAATTGACTCAAGAATTAGTTCGGAATAAAGGATGGAAACATGAAGAAAACAAATTGCAAGCTGATCTAGAATTACTCGCTGCAGATGTGATGGTTTCACGAGGATTCAATCTTTTATCTCACACGTTAGCCGCAAAAAAAGCAGTTGAAACAATTAGGTCATTTGGCCAAGCTGAAAGTATCCTTTCCAATGGGCTAGAAAAAAATTCTTTGTCCGAAGGAAACCTAGAAAAAGACATGTTTGAACTATCAATTATCACTGGATTCTATCTGTTAAATAAAGAACCTCCCAAAGATATCAACATGGGCCATCTATTCAATTTTGATATTTCAAACCAAGAACTAGGGCATTTAAAAGACCTTGACAAAATTTTAAATAATACTGAACAAAATGAGTCTTCTATTTTAATTATAGCCGCAGAAAAATAATATCTCAATAAAAATAGGGGCAAATCTGGCATAATTTCGGCGCCCATTTTTCAATTTGGTGTTTGACATTCGTACTTTTTCAATGCCAATCGGAACGCCACATTGAACTCCATTGAACGTGAATCGATGAATACTTGCACCAATGGTCTAGTGGTATGACCTGAGCTTCCCAAGCTCATAGCCCGAGTTCGATTCCCGGTTGGTGCATATTTATACAAACATCATAGGATAGTTATTTCAATCCCGAAGTTATTTTTCTAATCAATGGCGGTCACATCTTCTCGAAAACCATCTTGGTTAAAGGTCCCCTTACCATCTGGATCACAATTTACTAGCATAAAGAAAACTCTTCGAAAGTATGATCTTCATACAGTATGCGAAGAGGCCAACTGTCCCAATATTGGTGAGTGTTGGTCTGGGGAAGACTCTCCTGGGACTGCGACTTTCATGTTGATGGGGGGTAGATGTTCCCGGGCATGTAATTTTTGCAATGTTACAACAGGGGGCATGTTGCCACTAGATCCAAATGAACCTCTAAATATAGCATCAGCAATATCCGAACTCAATTTAAAATATGTTGTTTTAACTTCTGTCAATAGAGATGACCTACCCGACCAAGGGGCTGGGCATTTCGCAAAAACTATCAAATCAATTCGTAAAAGTAATCCCGAAACTTTGATCGAAACTCTAATACCTGATTTCCAATGTGAACCTGTTTTATTGGATAAAATAATCTCTGCCAAACCAGATGTTATTGCTCACAATATAGAAACCGTTGAACGATTACAGTGGCCCATTCGCGATCGTAGGGCGGGATATGAACAATCCTTATCTGTACTTGATTATATCAGCTCAAAATCTACTATTTTTACCAAATCTTCATTAATGCTAGGTCTAGGTGAATATGATGGTGAGGTTTATCAGACTTTATCGGATTTAAAAGAAAATAATGTAGTCTTCGTAACATTAGGACAATATCTTCAACCATCTCATAGACATTTAGATGTATTCGAGTATATCCATCCTATCAAGTTCGATACCTGGAAAAGTATAGCAGAAGATGAGCTTGGATTTCTTTATTGCGCAAGCGGACCCTTGGTAAGATCTTCCTACAAGGCAGGAGAGTTTTTCGTTAGGTCTTTATTGTCCCAACAATCTTCCAAACAAAGATAAATCTAATAGTCAATACTACATTTAATCCATCCATTTCCCTCTACTTTATGGCGATTGAAAAAGTGATTATCTATAACCAATGAACGCCGAAGCTAACCATACTTATGCAGAATTGTTAGTAATTGGGTCTGGCCCCGGTGGATATGCTGCAGCTTTACACGCAAAAAAACTTGGGTTAGATGTAACATTAGCAGAGATGGAAAAATATGGTGGCGTTTGTGTCCATAGCGGGTGCATGCCTTCAAAAGCACTTCTTAGTGCAACTACCATGTTACATGACATTTCAAACTCCACCAATATGGGAATTTTTTCAAATCAATCTGTTGATTTCAATATTATGAGCTCTTGGAAAGATGGTTTTATATCTCAATTAGAAACTCAAATAAAAAAAACATTTTTAGCAAATAAAGTCAATCTTCTCTCCGGAAAAGTAGAGTTCATTAACGATATAACTGCAAACCTCACGCCATCTAATTCTCAAACGTCCCCAATAACAATTGATTTTAAAAATGCCATCATAGCAACTGGAAGTAAACCAATTAATCTCCCTGGATTCAAATTTGATTCATCGCATATTCTTGATTCGAAATCCGCACTTTCTCTTAAATCCATTCCCAAAAAAATTATTATTATCGGGGCAGGCTACATTGGAATGGAACTATCTGCTATATTCGCTAGACTCGGAACTCAAGTGGATGTAATTGAAATAGAACCTAGTATTCTATCTGAGTATGAATCAGACATCTCTAATTCAATAAAAAAACATTCTGAAACCCTCGGAATAAATTTCCATTTATCTGAATCCGCGCAATCATGGGAAATCAAAAATAAAGAAATACAAGTAAACACATTAAATTCCCAAAACAAATCGCAAAATTATCTCTGCAATAAAGTCATAGTTGCTATCGGAAGATCGCCTTTGACAAATACACTTAATCTAGATGCAATTGGAATTAAACCAAATACTTCTGGATTCATTCCCACTGACAACAATCGCAGAACCACAGTCCAAAATATTTTCGCTATAGGAGACGTGACCAGTCCACCCATGTTAGCACATAAAGCTAGTATCGATGGAAAAATAGCGGTCGAGGCCATTTCAGAAAACAATTTTAATCCAAATATTAAGTCAATACCATCTGTTGTTTTCACCACTCCTGAAATTGGAATGGTGGGTCTAACACAAGCAGAAGCAGAAAAAGAAGGATTCAAAACTGCAATAGGGAAAATCCCCTATCGTAGTATTGGACGGTCACTTCTATCGAACCATGATAGTGGGTTTGTACGTATAGTCTCAGATGCATCCACGGGTATAATTCTTGGAGGGCAGATAGTGGGGCATTCTGCTTCAGAACTAATCGCAGAACTTGGGCTAGCTATCCAACTAGGTGCCACTACAACTGATCTTTCCAATACTATTCATGCGCACCCTACTTTCTCAGAATTATTAGTTCTCGCAGCAATAGCATCTTCCAAGAATCAAACTCTTACTTAATTCTCTCACCATTCTGCATTTGTTATTTATTATTGTTCAACCAACCAATAAATTTTAACGACGCCTTTTTCACCCTAAATGGATTACCATGTTGAAGAATGCGTTTAATAACATTGGGTCCTGCAGGAACTTACTGCCATAGAGTTGCTTTATCCATGTCCGAAACCGTATCTTTCCATAATTCTGTCACTGCTATCGTTAAAGATGTTTCAGAAGGCAAATTTGACAGGGGTATCATTCCCATTGAGAACAGCATTGAAGGGTCTGTCACAGAAAGTCTTTCTTCTATAGTTGCTTACGACATTGCGATACTACAAGAAGTAGTAATTCCAATTAAACATGCACTTTTAGCACAATCTAAAACATTTGATACAATTACAAGCCATCCCCAGGCCATCGCACAGTGTCGTAGTTTTATTTCTTCAAACTATCCTGGCCTACATCTTGAACCAACCACTAGCACAGCTAGTGGAATATCTCAAGCGATAGAATCCCCCTCAGTAGCTGCAATTGGCCACCCAGAAAGTTCAAATGGAAAACTTAAAATTATAGCCAAAAATATTCAAGATCAATCATCAAATTCCACGCGTTTTTTTGTTATAGCCCCTCCAACAAGACGTCAGCAAAAAGGAACAAAAACCTCTGTTATCATATATCCTCATAGTGATTACTCCGGTTTACTACTTGAAATTCTTCAAACCTTTTCAGATAAGAACCTAAACCTAACTCGAATAGAATCTCGCCCTAGTGGAAACAAACTTGGAGATTATCTTTTTCACATCGATTTCGAAGCTGCTTATGACGACCCTGCCGTAAAACATGTTATTTCTCAACTCGAAGGCATAATTGATTCGGACGGTTGGATACGATTCCTAGGTTCTTACGATGTGTGTTACAAACAATAAATTAAAATCTAACTGTTAAAATTACTTATATTATTGCTTATATATGACCCCTTAATTGATGCATTTAATCAAAAATCAAAGTAGAAAGGTGTTTTTCTTACCAAGTCCAATTATTCATTCATGACTCTTAATGTCGGAGATAAAATATCTGAAATCAGCGCATCAAATCAACAAGGCGAAAAATTAACTCTCACTTTTAATAATCCTACAATTGTTTATTTTTACCCCCGCGACGACACCCCTGGGTGCACCACAGAAGCAACTCAATTCAATGAATCATTATCTCAATATGAAGATATAGGTGCAGAAGTATATGGTGTATCTACTGATTCTGTAGATTCTCATTTATCTTTTTGTAATAAATACAATTTAGAATTTAATTTGCTAGCTGATTCAAGCGGCGAAGTAGCAAATCATTTCGGATTAGACGTTAGTAATGGAAAAGCCGCCAGAACCACATTTATAGTCTCTGAAGGTGTTATCCAAGCTGTCTACAATGACGTCAAACCAGATGGACATTCAAGCGCAGTGTTATCAAAACTTAACAAAATATTGGAGAAATAGTTCTCTTTTATTTATCTAAACTTGGAATTTAATTCAATTGAAATAAATTTTCGAGCTGTTTTAACTCTAGGGTATAAAACCTTCTACCATGGAATACCAATCATCTTCTATAGAAACCAAATGGAAGAATCTGTGGTTAGATAGCGGGGCACACGAAGCCAATCCGGACGATAAAGAATCTACTTTCATAACCGTTGCTTATCCATATCCTAGTGGTGGAATGCATATTGGACATGCAAGGACTTACACAGTTCCAGATGTTTATGCACGTTACCGTAGACTCTGTGGAGACTCTGTTCTTTTTCCCATGGCATGGCATGTAACCGGAACTCCAATTGTTGGCGCAGTGGAACGTTTAAAGAACGGCGAACCAGAACAACTTTCAGTACTACAAAATATCTTTGGTGTTTCCAACGAAGAGTTAGAAGATTTAAAAACACCAATGGGATTCGCACACCATTTCATAGACAAACATTATCGAGTTGGCATGCAAAAACTTGGACTCAGTATAGATTGGAGGAGAGAATTCACGACAAACGATGAACGATATTCAAAATTCATTACTTGGCAATATAACACCCTATATGAGCGGAACCTTCTCGAAAAAGGACTTCACCCAGTTAAATTTTGTACAACTGAAAAGAACCCCGTGACAACCCATGATATTCTTCATGGAGAGGACGCAGAGTTCCAAGAATACACTTTAATAAAATTCTATTTAGGCGATCTTGCAATTCCCATGGCCACCCTCCGCCCAGAAACAATTAGGGGTGTAACCAACGTATTCATAAATCCCGACTCTGAATATGTTGAAACCATGGTAGATGGGGAGAACTGGATTGTATCAAAAGAAGCCGCAGCCAAACTATCCTTACAAGCCCGAAAAGTAGAAATTATCGCCGATGTGGACCCTTTAAGTCTAATCGGTAAATATGTGCAAAACCCTGTAACAAAAAATAAAGTAATTATCCTTCCTGCCACATTCGTTGATCCTTCTAATGCCACAGGTGCGGTGATGTCAGTCCCTGCACATAGTCCCGCTGATTGGATTGCACTTGAACATTCCAAACAAAACCCATCTAAACTATTAGAATATGGGGTAGATCCATCTGAAATACAAAACATAAATCCAATCTCCATACTGACTCTAGATGGCTATGGGGAATATCCTGCAAAAGACGTAATCGAAAATTTCGGTATAACTCACTCAAACGATCCTCTCATTAAACAAGCCACTCAAGAACTCTATAGTAAAGAATTCCACTCGGGTGTCCTACGAGACTTTTATGGAATCTACTCAGGTACCATCGTAGAACATTCTCGTGATATTATCAAACAAGAATATTTGGATATTGGTCTATTCGATACTATGTACGAATTCACTGAGGATGTCATTTGTCGCTGTGGGGGGGCAGTCGAAGTTTCAACTCAAGAAACCTGGTTTCTGAAATACAATGATATTTCTTGGAAATCAAAAGCAACACAAATAGTTGACCAATTAGACGGGATCCCTAAAAATACAAAAGGTGAATATTATAGGACCATAGATTGGTTAAATGAATGGCCATGCATTCGAAATTATGGCTTAGGAACTCGTTTACCGTGGGAACCCAATTATGTCATAGAACCTCTGTCAGATTCTACCCTCCACACGGCGTATTATACATTTTCACACCATATAAATAACATACCTGTAGAGGCCCTAACTCATGCCTTCTTCGATGCTCTATTCTTCGGACCCGAGTTTGTTGAGTCTCCAGACCCCCGTGCATTGGATCTCAGAAAAGAGTGGCAATATTGGTACCCAATCAGTTATAGGTGTTCGGCAAATGATCTCCTCAGCAATCATTTAACTTTCTTCTTATACCATCACGCCGAGTTTTTCGATAAAAATTCTTGGCCCCGTGGAATTATGGTAATGGGGATGGGTTTACTAGAAGGTGAAAAAATGTCTTCATCTAAAGGGCATGTTGTTCTCGTTGAAGATGCTATCTCAACCTACGGATCAGATGCCGTAAGATTCTTTTTATTGAGTTCTGCAGAACCCTGGCAAGATTACGATTGGAGGTCTGATCAAGTAGAAGTTATACGAACTCAATTATTCCGTTTTTGGAACCATTCAATGGATGTAATTTCCCTCCCCGAAACAAATAAAGAATTAACTAAAATTGATAAATGGTTACTATCCAAATTCAATCATATAATCTCTAAAACTTCACTCGCACTCGATCAATTCGAAACCAGAACTGCCAGTCAATCTGTTTTCTATGAACTAGAGGATTATTTAAAGTGGTATAACCGCAGATCCAAAAAACAATCTCCCACGTGGGCAATAAAAGAAGTCCTTCGTTCACGTCTCATCATGCTATCTCCATTCATGCCATTTCTATCAAATGAATTGCATGAACTTCTAACTGGTGTATCCATAGATGAAACCGACTGGCCATCTGTTTCATCTATTTTTGACTCTCCTCTAATAGAATTCGAAGAAGACCTAGTCAGAAATCTTCTTTCAGATCTATACGAAGTTAAAAATGTGATAAACAAAGATCCCAATTTAATTAGGCTCTATATGCCTTCCAAATGGAAATATCAGGCTCTGAAAACCGTCATAGAATCTGACCTAGATTTAGGAGTTTCTTTAAAAGAATTAATGAAAAATCCTGTTAACCGAGATATGGGTGAGAAGGTTAAAAAATTCACCAAAGTACTCATTGATTCTCTAAAACAACAACCAATTGAAAGATTATCTTTACTTGAATCAATCAATGAATTTGATTTGTACTCTTCTGCACAGCAATTTTTTGAACAGGAGTTTGATGCCAATTTAGAAATTCTTCAAGAAGATGAAAACCCATTAGATCCTGCTGGAAAAGCTTCACATTCACTTCCATTTAGACCTGGAATATATATGGAATAACTGCTAATCTATCTAATTATCTCTCACTTTAACAAATTCAAACATTTATTCCCTCTTCGCACATACGTAATTTATGGATCCATCTGAAAGTGCTCAAAAAAAGTTTATTAGAACTGTAACAGCACCATACAAAAGCAGAACCGATAGCGAGATGAATATAATTTCTATACTTTATGGGGCTGGCCTAATTTTAATACTTCTCCCATTAATACCATTCGCATTAATACTATGGCTGTTTTCAAAGATTAAAATCCTATCAAGCAGTATTTCTGGTTCAAAATAACAAATCCTCTTAGTTCAGTTTGCCATTCAACATAAAATCAATAAATCTCAATTAGTCATGATGCCCAATATCAAATATATCTCAACTACAGCAGTATAATTTGCATCTATTAACTTAAAATAGCATCTTAGCTGCATCTTTTACGTCAGCAGACGTATTAATATTCGGCCATAAGTGCTATTCAGAAATACTTAAGGGCATTCCAAAAGCTATTTTCACTGTAATGAGTGTATTTAGCAGATTGGAACCGATTACTTCCACTTTAAATAAACGATTAGCTGCCCGTTTCAGCTTTAAAAAGAATAAGACAAATCTACGAACAGAGGTCATTGCGGGAATAACAACTTTCCTAACAATGTCCTATATTGTCGTCCTTAATCCTGCAATTTTAGGGAATGCAATTCAAATAGAGGGGTACAGTCCAGAGCAAGTCTTCCAAATGCTCGCCATTGTGACTCTACTTTCTGCTGGAATAGCATGTTTAGTAATGGCCCTCTATGCCAACCGTCCATTCGGATTGGCCCCTGGATTAGGACTGAACGCGTTCTTCGCGTTTACTGTCGTACTAGGAATGGGAATCGCTTGGGAAGTCGCCCTTGCCGCCGTTGTGATTGAAGGAATCATCTTCATCATCATAACTGCTGCAGGCTGGAGAGACGCCATCATAGAAGCAATTCCCAAACCTGTGAAGTTCTCTGTTGGCGCTGGTATCGGACTTTTCTTAGCAATCATCGGGCTTAAAGAAATGAATGTTATCACAGCTGACCCAGCAACTTTTGTATCACTTAATCCAAACCTTGCAGCAGACCCAATAGCACTATTGTCGATCCTAGGTCTACTGATAACATTCGTGCTCTATGCCCGAGGTGTGAAAGGATCTATTATTATTGGTATCCTATCAACCACTGTACTTGCATATGCACTCACAGCTGCTAAAATAGGAGGGGACTTTATGATCCCTGACATCGCTGCTACTTCTTACAACATCACACCACTCGTCGGTGCGTTCGCTGGAGGACTTGCTCCAGCTTTTTCAAGTGTACCAGCAGCACTTGGTTTCGCATTAGTCGTTTTCACGTTCTTTTTCGTGGATTTCTTTGACACTGCAGGAACTCTCATTGGAACCTCTCAACTAGGTGGATTCCTAGACAAGGATGGGAACTTACCCGAAATCGAAAAACCACTCATGGCAGATGCAATCGGTACAACCATTGGTGGTATCCTTGGAACTTCAACTGTAACTACTTACATCGAGTCAGCTACTGGCATTGAAGAAGGTGGAAGAACTGGGATGACTGCACTTGTAGTTGGTATTTTGTTTTTACTATCTCTCGCCGTGGTACCCCTTGCAGCAGCTGTCCCACTCTATGCTTCTCACGTTGCACTCGTTATCGTAGCAATTCTTATGCTACGTGGTGTATCTGATATAGATTGGAAGGATGTTACAGTCGCAGTCCCAGCTGGACTCACCATTCTGATAATGCCCTTCACATTCTCTATAGCATACGGTATTGCAGCAGGACTTATTTCCTACCCAATAGTCAAAGCAGCAAAAGAAGGAAGTCTCCGCGCAGCAACACTTGGTCAGTGGGCTCTAGCAGCCGCATTTGTGATCTACATATTTGTGATGACAAGCGGAAGATTCTTCTAAGAAATAACTTGTTTTTTGTCATAGATTAAACAAAACACAACTAAATAATAATTTAAGTGAAATTAAAATATACTTGTTTCGGGTATAAAACCAGAAAAGTAAGGTATTATTTCCCTCCGTTCTTTTATTCTTACATCTGATGTTTAACCTGCCATTCAAATTAACATCCAAACCCCTTCGATATCTAATATTTATCATCATATTATTATTAATCATTCCTTCATTTTTTTCATTCATCAATCAAGAAACAAATTCTTTTTCTGAATTTTCACCAGGTATTATTGAAGAGCCCGCTGATGGAATTACAATCGTTAGCATTCAAGGGTTTCATTTTGAAGGCAAGGATAGTATAAAAAAACCAGCAAGGCTAGTAGCTTTCGATCCTGTGGGAAACGTTCTGTGGGTGCATAATGGAAGTTCTGTTGGTGCAAGATGGTTCTATGACGTAGACCCTCTCCCAAACGGAAACATCTTAGTTCTAGCCACTGCACCAGACGAGACACTTATCTACGAACTTAACGCCAATGAAGGCATTATAAATTGGATACATAAATTACCTTTTGTAGATACTCATGACGTAGATCTAATTTCAAAAGATCAACTTTTAATAGCCAATATGAGGAATTATAACCCCTCAACTAATTTGAACGATGATCGATTACTTATCTATAATTTAACCACGCAATCAGTTGAATGGGAATGGCTTTTTAGAGATCATGGTTTCAAAAAATCTGGAGGGGGACGATACTCTGATGATTGGACGCATGTCAACGATGTAGATCTTATTCACGATAAATATGTAATGGCATCTGTCAGGAATTTCGACCAAGTTATCTTGATAGATATTTCTACAAAAGATATTGTACTAACTCTTGGTTCTGATGGGGACCATAATACTCTTTCTGAACAACATAATCCACAATATATCCCATCAACAAATGGAAATCAGTATCCATATGATCCTCTTATTGCCGCAACAATTTTGACAGCAGATTCAGAAAACGATAGAATAGTTGAATATGAATACCGCGAAAATGAATGGCATCTCACTTGGGAACTTGTTGGAAACTTTTCTTGGCCACGCGATGCTGATAGACTACCCAACGGAAACACTTTGATAGTCGATTCATTAAACCATAGGGTAATTGAGGTGACGCCCTATGGAAAAATAATATGGGAAGTTCATTCACCATGGGGCCCATACGACGCGGAACGGATATCATCTGGCGATGAGGGCCATGGTTATTCCATTCAAACTTCACATGATATGGGTGTATCTGGCAGATATCAATTACAAGGCGAAAATTCAAAAATTGAAAATGATATCTCGTTTGAACAATCTCTATCAAAATTTTTCGATGAAACTCCACTTGAACAACCTGTAAATGCATTTTCAACTCGCTGGTCCCATGTTGCACCGTGGATCTATCCTGTTTGGATGTCAAGCTGGGATTTTGCTAGGTCAGTTTTAGCAATCATAATTCTTTTAATTTGGATTTCAATAGAAACATTCCGCCGAATAAAATAATATCTATCCATTCAAAATACAAACTCATGATCCAATCATGTAGGTCTATATGCCTGTTGAAAATCTCAGTATTCCAGCTAGACCACCGAAAGCATTTAAGAGCTGATCTCCTTCTTCAAAATCTGTACTAACGAAATCAATCTCTGTACCTCTATATTCTGCTAGTTTAACAAGATATTCCACAACATCTACTCGCTCAGTTAGTTCTGTTTTCGTTCCGCACTCTGAACATTCTCCATTAGTTTTCTTTGTTCTTCGATCTATCATTTCATAACATTCATGCCCATTTTTACATTTAAAACTTAACACATCTTTTCTAACATCTTCTGAAATCAAAAGCCTAGCAACCGCACCCATTATAAGATTTTCTCGAACTGCATCAAATCCGTAAGTAGCCCGATTACCCCTGTGCAATTCTTTGAAAAATCTCTCCATTGCTATTTTATCTTTTACTATCGCTGCATCCGATAAAACATCCATAGCAGAATCAACTAGTTCGTACAATCCGGACTCATTGGTATATGACACATCGAATTTTCCAAGTACCTTTTCACGCAATTCATGATGTAGATATTTCCTTTCGAGGAACTCATCCTTTGTTGGTGATGGTCCTCCAACCAAAATCCCATCAAGTTCATACCTATGTGGTACGAATACATCCGCTGCAAGCTCTGCTATTTCTTTATAAAATTGATCTATTGCTTCCAGCCTAAGTCTATGAAACCTTTGCGCAGACTGACCACCTTTGCGCTGTTTTCCTGGGACTCGCGATGTAGTTCCTTTAATTGCCTCAATTCTCTTACCTTTTAACCATCCAACATGTGCCTCCCTCCGATCTAGTACTAGTAATCCATACATACCTTCATCCTGCAACATATCTCTCAAAGGATCTGTTAAAAAATTCGAGTCACAATGATAACGAAAAGATGGAATCGGTCGCGGCGGGGATTCAAAGATTTGAGTAACCATATCTGTCTGACCTCCGCCCACATCAACTGCACCTGAAAAAATAACCATGCCATTAGCTGGGGGTCTTTTATAATACCTGAGACGTGCCCTAATAGAAGCCAGTGCATCTGTCACATTCGTACGCGTATCTTTCGATTTAATATTTGCAGCCTGAGAATGTTCTTGAGTTATGTGTGCAACAACATCTGAAATATGCTTATCTTCTGGAATGTATATTGTGACCAACTGAGTCCCAGAACCTGAGTATTTCTCATAGTCTTCGACAAGACGTTTAAACTCATACTTATGTTTCTCATCACTCCAACTAGATTCACTCGGAGATTCAGCCATTAGTGACACTAATTTTCCATATCTTAAGTAACTTGGCATAGAATCATAACCAAATCACTCTCAAATTTACATAGAAACTGGGGATTCAATACCGATCAAATACAAAGCATTTGATATGGTATTTTTTGTTGCAGAAACTAAAATAAGTCTTGATTCTTTTAAATTTTTAGATTCAGCTTTCAGAACCGGACACTCTCGATAAAATATATTAAATTTCTCAGCTAAATTTTTAGCATATGCAGCAATCCTATGCGGTTCTAATGACTTTGATGCATCCAAAACAACTGATGGAAACCGTGCAATTTCATTAATAAGAATCCGTTCTTCATCAGACGTTAATAATCTCAAATCTGCCGTTTCTATATTCATATCTGAACCTGATAATATGCCACAACACCTCGCATGGACATATTGTATGTACGGTGATCCTTGCCCATCAAAATTCAATGCATCCTCCCACCGGAATGTTATTCCTTTACCAGGTTGAGTGGACACGATCCCATATCGAATTGCTCCAATACCTACTTGACGAGCTATTCTATCTAATTCTGAATCATTCAAAATTTCATCTCTAATTCTAGAATTCTTGCGTTTTATTACTTCTTGTCTAGCTCTTTCTGTCGCTTCATCAATTAAATCATCCAATTTAATTCCAGTACCTCTTCTGGTACTCATTCCACCTTCTGGCAGTGTCACCCATGAATAAAATACTTGTTTTATTCTGTCTGTATCTGAACCCAACATAGATAGAGTCTGCATCAATTGCTGAGCTTGGAATTTATGATCTTCTCCTAGGACTGTAACAATTCTGTCAGCACGTTCAAGTTTCCATTCGTGATAGCACAAATCCCGAGTAGTATACAACGATGTGCCATCCGATCTAAGAAATACAAGTGGTTTATCAGATCCATGAAGTGAAAGTTTCCATGCATTATCTTCTTCGAACGCACCATCTAAGTCTTTCAACCTTTTTATCATAGTTTCCACCGACCCGTCTCTAAGAAACCCCGTTTCTCTGACGAATTCATCAAACTCCACTGACATGCGCTCGAGGCACTCGCACATGCCTTCTAAAACCCTTTTCACCACGCCTGTTAAACGAACATAAATATCTTCGTCACCAGATTCGATCCTATTTATCATTTCTGTTATTTCTGTCTCAATTTCTTTCTTTTCATCTTCTCCAGATCTTTCTAAATATGCAGTTGCTAATTGATAATATCTAACCAAGTCGTAGTCTCCTCTTTCTTTTCTCGAATTTAAAAAACTTGAACTAGGTTTTGCTCCATTCTTTAAATTTAGTCTATGCTCGCCAGATCCAAAAGAATCAATTTCATCTTCACCATATTTTTCACATCCCAAAACTAAAGTCGCAACCTGCTTGCCCGAATCATTTACATAATATTGACGTTCCACTTCATATCCGGAAAAAGATAATATTCGGGCTATTGAATCTCCTATTATTGGATTCCTAGCCCGTCCAACATGTACTGGTCCTGTTGGATTGGCACTCGTATGCTCAACAATTATTAACTCTTCACGATCTTCAAATTTACCATAGTTACTTTCAGATGCCTTCTCCAAAGTCTCTTTAAAATAATTTTCATTTGGTTCGAAATTTATGTAGGCCCCATCTGCATACACTCTCTCTATGTAACGAAATTTGTTAGAATGCATCATTTCTGCAATCAATCTGGATATTTCATCGGGAGATTTTCCCATTTTAGACTGCAAACGATAAGAAATATTAGATGCCAAAACCGAACCAACCCCTTCCGGGGGTTCTTCTAATCCAAAAGCATCCATTGAGAGGTCAAGTTGAGAAAACACAAGTTCAAATGCTTTCTCCACCTCGCTGCGCATTGCGAGGAGCATAAACTATTCTTGTTCTCAATATACTAAAAGATCATCTTTTTATACTTATTTCCACGCAGAAAATCAAACAGCACCAACCCGATCGTTTTCTTTTTGTCATTTGCGCACCATACTCAGTTTATATATGAGCTGTCCAGAAGGACCCAAACAAGTTGATCATCCAAACTATAATCACATAGGGCACACTGCTGCCCAGACGTGTGGGTGGACAGCAAATGCCCTAAGAGGTCAGGGAAAATGCTACAAAAATATTTTCTATGGGATAGAATCCCACCGCTGCATACAAATGACGCCAATTGTAAAGTGCAATGAACGATGTGTTTTTTGTTGGCGTGACCATCGAGGGCACGCGTATGAACTCGATGATGTAGAATGGGATGATCCTTCTGCTGTTGCAGAAGCTTCCATCACTCTACAGAAAAAACTTTTATCTGGTTTTGGAGGAAACGACAAAGTAAGTCAAGAAACATTCGAACAATCTATGGATCCAAGGCATGTTGCAATTTCACTTGATGGTGAACCCACTCTATACCCTTATCTTCCAGAACTCATAGAAGAGTTTCATTCTCGTAATATGTCTACATTTCTAGTTTCCAACGGAACAAATCCTGAAATGATAGAACAATGTGAACCAACTCAACTATATATTTCAGTAGATGCGGCAGAAAGATCCACATTTGACAGAGTCGTTAGACCTGTCGAAAAAGACGCATGGGAACGATTAATAGATACTATGGATGTCCTCTATAAAAAATCTTGTAGAACTGTTCTTAGGACCACTCTCCTTCGGAACTGGAATATGGACAATCCCGATTTGTATGCAGCTTTTTATGAAAGGGCAGACCCTGATTTCATAGAATTAAAAGCTTACATGCACGTTGGTCATTCCCGCGACCGTCTCTCCCGTGAAATTATGCCAGAAACAAAAGAAGTAGTCAAATTCGCAGAAGAAGTCGCATCTTACTCCCCCGAGTATACTACTCTCAAAACCGTACCTGTGTCTAGGGTAGCCCTTCTTTCAAAAACAAAAAAAACTTGGATACCAATGCTAGAAAAAAACAGTGATTTTTGGAATAAAAAACAACAAAAACCATCAATTACTTCTCAATGACGTCTCAGGATTTAATTTTGAAAGGAACGGTTTCAAGTGGAATGGGGCGTGCACAAAAATTTCTCACTTTAGAAGGCTATGTGACCCAATTTGAACAATTACTAGGGTATGAACCATTCCCCGGAACTCTAAATGTAAATCTTGATTCTGCAAGCGCAAACATAAAAAATAATCTTTCAAAATTCAATCATTTAAAGATACACAAATGGTGCAAAGACACAATAGATTATGGGTCTGCAAAATGTTTCCCCGCAACGATAGTAACATTTTCTGAAGAGAACTACGATGATGCATATGTGATTTCGCCAAAACGAACAACCCATGACAAAACTCAACTCGAATTAATAGCTCCAATTTCTTTGCGTAGTATATTATCCCTCGATGATGGGGACGAATTAAAAATACTTGTTCATAACTTATAGCTAACTCCTGAACTCTCTCCCAAATTACAATAACTAACCTTTTAAGATGGCAGAGATTCAATGACAAAACATGGCAGTATTCGACGATATGGATGTCGATACAATTTGGTTAGATGGTTCTTTTATCGATTGGGAAGCGGCGCAAATACATGTTCTAAGTCATGGATTGCATTATGGGGTGGGTGTTTTTGAGGGAATCCGTTGCTATAACACCGAAAAAGGACCTGCAATTTTCAGGTTAGAAGATCATTTTTCTAGATTCTATGAATCCGCAAAACCTTATGAAATGGATATCGGATACACATATAGTGAGTTAACTCAAGCAACAATTGAATTAATCCGTAGACAAAACCTAACTTCTTGTTATATCCGGCCAATCGCCTTCTTCGGGTATGGTAGACTTGGTCTAAGTCCTGCTGGAATACCCGTTCGAGTTGCCATAGCTTGCTGGCCATGGGGTGTATACTTGGGGGAAGACGCTCTTACCTCCGGAGTCGAAGTAATGATATCTAGCTGGAAGCGATATTCTCCAGACCAAGTGCCTCTACACGCAAAAACAACTGGACTTTATGTCAACAGCGTTCTAGCAAGTGAAGAAGCGCATAGGAATGGGTTCACAGAAGCAATTCTCTTAACCCCCGATGGAAACATAGCAGAAGGTGCTGGAGAGAATATTTTTGTAGTCATAGATGGTCAAATCTATACCCCTGGCTTATCCCAGGGCATTCTTGCAGGCATAACTCGAGATACAATAATAACTTTGGCACGAGAAAAAGGATACACAGTAAACGACAACGCCATTCTCAGTGAAAAAGAATTATTTGATTCAGACGAACTGTTTTTTACAGGGACTGCAGCAGAAGTAACTCCCATAAACAAAGTAAACGATACCTTAATTGGGAGTGGTACGCGTGGACCAATAACTGAAGATGTGCAATCCGCTTTTTTCAACGTATTGGCTAGAAAAAACAAAGACCACGATGAATGGTTTACTTTTGTTTAAACAAAGACCACTAAATTTTACTGATTAATTTTGTTATTGTTTTTTAACACCAAAACCCGCGCTTAGGATCCTTGACAATGCATCTTCAACAGGTTCGCCTGTATCTTCATAATCTCCTGGTTCAACTTCTATAACAAAACCTGTTGTAATATTAGGTGATGTGGGCATGAACAATATTTCTCTTCCATCTTGAGCTGTATTTCCTGTTTTAAATGCAGTCATTCTCATACCGGGCCAAACTGTAACTTTCACCGGTGTTTGAAGACTTCCATCTTCAGATACTGTAGTTTCAACTGCCATTTTAGAAGCGTTATATACTATTCTTAATCCCGGAACAAGGTTAACAATCTGGTCAATTTTATCTCCAAAAAATCCTCCTACAGTGGTCCGCATTAAATATCCTATAAAGAATGTTCCCACTATTATCAATATAATTGTAATTCCAACTTGAAAAATACCTGTTATAGTCTGATTCCCTCCAAATAACCCCAACAAAGCCTTCTGTTGAAATACTGGGACATTTGAAACTATCCTATATGCCCACATAATTACGTGTCCTGTTATCCAGATCGGGATTATTAAAACAAGACCACTTGCTATGTTTTTTTTCCAATGTACCTTCATCTATCTTAATATTAGCTTTTACGAGGCAATGAGCATCACGTTATCCAATATGCCTCTTTTTAAGCATAAACTCAATATAATCTGCCCTAATGGAAATAGAATCTCCTAAGTCCCAACAATCATAAATATCTAATATATTATGGGGCTAACTTCTCTACTGTTTATCTCTATCTGGATAATGCTCCCTGCATATGTCCCAAATAATGTTGCAGCCATTTTTGGAAAAAATTCTACTCCATTGGACATGGGGCATTCTTTCCGTGGAAATAGAATCCTAGGCGATGGAAAAACAATAAACGGGACTATATCTGGGATAGTGTGTGGAATTCTTATGGCATTTTTGTTGAATTTTATCAATAATTTCTCATCTTTAATATCTTCTTTTAATCCGCCTGTATTCTCTATCATAGTCATTTTACTATTGCCCATAGGGTCCATGTTGGGTGATGTTTTGGCATCCTTCTTAAAAAGATCTATAGGTGTACCTAGTGGTGGCCCCATATTTTTACTGGACCAATTAGATTTTGTAATAGGGTCGTTACTATTAGTTTTTTTATTTTCACCAATTTGGTTCTTATCAAATCTAACTTTGTCAATTATCGCAACAATATTCATTCTCACACCATTCTTACATGTCGGAATAAATATCCTTGGATATATTCTTGGAATAAAAAAAGTTCCTTGGTAACTCAAAAAACAAAAACAAAAACATTTTTCTAACCCGGCGATTCTCTAAACATAATGTCCACAATATCTCAGTTAATAGAAGAATCTGGTGCTATCAAATATGGAAAATTTACATTGGCAAGCGGAACCGAATCCAACTATTACATTGATAAATACTTATTTGAAACCCAACCCGATATTCTTGGACCTATCGCACTTGAAATTTCAGATATGATAGATTCTAACATGCTTGATGTCGTCGCAGGACCAGAATTAGGTGCCGTTCCTCTAGTAACTGCAGTTTCTCTAACAACCGGGCTGAATGCGGCTTTCATACGTAAAAGTGAGAAAGACCACGGCACAAAATCAAGAATAGAAGGGGTCCTTCAGTCAGGGCAATCTGTAGTGTTACTCGAAGATGTAACTACAACCGGTTCTACTATGTTAGACTCAGTCGATTTAATCGAGAACACAATAGGGGCAAATATCAAACGTCTCATTGTAATAGTGGATAGGAACGAAGGCGCTGTAGAAAACTTCAAAAATCATGGATTGGATTTAGAATATTTAGTGCAAATTGGAACTGATATTAAAACCAACTAATACTAGTGTTGTTTTGAATGCTATAGTGGAGAATCGTCAGTTTTTTATTGAAGAGTTAGATGAAGTAGAATGATCTTTACATCATTCCAGGCGGCATACCGCCCATGTCATCTCCGCCTCTACCCAAATCTCCTGCAGCAATTATGTCATCAATTTTTAGGATAAGATTTGCAGCTTCAGTCGCAGAGCTTATGGCTTGTCTTTTAGCATGAGTTGGTTCTATAATGCCCTCATCGAATGTATTCATCACTCCTCCTGTGTTGATATTGATTCCGGCTTTCTGATTTCCTTCATCATGCGCAGCTCTTAAATCAACCAAAACATCTATTGGATCCAAACCTGCATTTTCAGCCAGTATTTTTGGGACGACTTCAATTGCGTTTGCGAAGGCTTCAATTGATAGCTGTTCTCTTCCACTAACACTCTCTGCATATGAACGAAGGCGAGAAGCCAATTCGACTTCTACTGCCCCACCGCCTGCTAATACCTGTCCATCTGTAACTGTTTGAGAAACGACATCAACAGCATCTCCAACACTACGTTCTAGTTCATCGACAACATGTTCTGTCGATCCTCTAAGCAATAAAGTAACGCCAAAACCATCTTCATTATCGCTTTCCACATGGAATAATTCTGCATCCTCATCACGAGTAACTTTTCCTTTGGCCAAATCATCACTGGTCAATTCTTCAATATTAGAAACTATAGTTGTATCGAGCAAATGCTTTAGGAAATGCATATCACTTTTTTTCATTCTGCGAACAGAAAGTATTCCTGCTTTAGCTAGATAATGTTGAGCAACATCATCTATTGCCTTTTGGCAAAACAAAACATTTGCTCCAGAATCTATTATTATTTGAACTTGTCTTCGAATTTCTTCTTCTTCTTTATCTAATACATTCCGCAACTGTGTTGGATCAACGATACTAATTTTTGCATCGACTTCTGTTTCTTTAATTTCTATAGCTTCCATCAGAAGCAGTATAGAAGCATTTTCCATTTCAGATGGCATGTTATCATGGGTTACTTCCTTGTCTATAACCGCTCCATGAAATAATGCTGATTCGGCCGTTGATTCTCCAGACTGGGTCTCAATATTTAAAAAGTCTCTATCCACAAAAATTTCACCATCCTCTTCATAAGTAACTTGTTTAACTGCATCAACAATCATCTCCGATAGCATCTCTTTATTGACTTCAGTTCCCTTCCCAGTCATACTAGTTTCTGCAACTTTTCTCAGTGATTCAATATCTTCTGAATCAATACTTTCACTTATCAACTCAAGTTCTTCTTTGACCTTTTCATTTGCTAGAACATACCCCCTTATGATCGCAGTTGCGTGTATATCTTGTTCAAGAAGTTCTTCTGCATTTTTCAATAATTCTCCTGTCAACACAACTGCAGTTGTTGTTCCATCCCCTGCTTCATTTTCCTGGGTCTGAGCCACTTCAACTATCATTTCAGCAGTAGGGTGTTCAATGTTCATTTCTTTCAAAATAGTGACACCATCATTTGTTATCGTGACAGATCCCATATTATCAACCAGCATTTTATCCATGCCCTTTGGCCCAAGAGTAGATCGAACAGCATCAGCTACTGCACGTGCAGCTTTAATGTTATACGCTTGTGCATCTCTATCTGTAACTCTTTGAGCACCTTCGCTCATTATAATCATAGGTCTTCCTCTCAATTGATTACTCATATCAGGAATGACTTGATTGCAGGTCTATATAAAACGATCGGGTTCATTCATCACTCCTATAAGGCAACACCTCTACATTTCTTCCTGCAAACAAGTTTTACAAATTCCTCTAATTTCCAACTGAAAACTCTCTATCTTTCCATTTGTAATTCTGCCCAAAGGCAACTTAACGTCCTGTATATGTGTACTACGATCGCATTCTGTACAATGAAAATGTGTATGCTGTATCCTGTCTTTTGAATAAAGTGCACGCCCATCACAAACAAAATAATTAATCTTTCCCTCTTTTCTAAGGTCCGACAAATATCTATAAACAGTGGCAACCCCGATCCCTTCAGATTTTACTTTTCCATAAATATCCTCCACCCGAAACGATTTATCGAAATTTTCTACTATTTCCTGTATTGTTTCTTTCTGTCGAGTTTTTCTTCCTATTTTCACTATTGATAATAGTAATCATTAGCCTTTTATATAATTTATGGTTTTAATCTTTCATGGATCGAAGCAAACATGCTGCAATCATATTTTCAATGCTTCTGTTAGTCGGGTTATTTTTATTGGCAAACGCTGATATTTACGGTGGTTTTTCGCACGAAATTTCTAACCACAGCCCCAATGAAGTGCAATTAGGACTTTATGAAAACAATCCTGGGGCTCCTTCTCTTTCCACGGCACTATCTTACGCTATACTGAGCGCCATAGCAGTAAATCTAGCAGCTCTTTCCGGTCTTTTCGTATTCTCTCTTTCAGGAGTTCTAGAAAAGCATCTCTCTCGTATCATAAGCTTCGCAATCGGTACCCTTCTCGGTGGTGTGTTTTTGCACCTCATGCCACATCTTCTTGAATTTGATGGGGGGTTTTCAATAAACACAGCTTTACTGATATTATTTGGATTTATCTCAATGTTCATAGTTGAAAACTTAATTGGACACACACATTCTCATCCCACTGACCATTTAGACCCTAAACATACCTCGCTTCCTACTCATATCAAACCAAGTGCATTCTTAATTAGCTTTGGAGATGGGGTTCACAATCTTCTAGATGGACTTATAATTGGATCTGTCTATCTCGTATCAATTCCTTCTGGAATAGCCATAACAATCGCCACTTTCTTACATGAAATTCCAATGGAATTAGCAGATTATGGCATTTTAACAAACTCTGGGTTAGATAAAAAAAGAGCCCTTTTGATAAATCTCATAACTGGAATGAGTGCCATTTTAGGTGTTTTAATCGCAATTTATGCAACTAGCATTGTACCAGGAATTAGCAAATTACTTTTCGCGTTGGGCATAGGCAATTTCATCTATATCGCATCTGCAGCACTCCTTCCAGATCTAATCCGAGAAGAAAATTGGGCGGATAATATTTTAAATTTAATATTTATAATTTGCGGAATCGCTACAATGTTGTTATTGGTTTTATTAAATTAAATCACCTCGATAACCATTGCATGCCAAGCGTCATGCATATGTGCGACCCATTTCCACTGGAACTTTTTTTCATTCATTCAAATTTTATCACAAATCATTTCAAGTGTTGCAGGAGCTCCACTACATATCCATCTGGATCTTCAATAAACGCCACTCTCGTTTTGATGCTGTCATTTTGGAATACAGATCTAACAACTTTACACCCTGTTTTCTCCACCATGTCTTTGAATTTTTCATCCACATTTTCTATCACAATGGCTATATGATCAATCCCGCCTGGGGTCTTGCCTCCCAAATCTTCATTATATTTAAATTGAATTTCAACACCCCCTTCTCCAGCAACGTAATAACTAGTTGTTCCATCTCCTCCAATGAAATCCCATGTGTGGTGCAACCCCATGGCATCAATATAAAAAGCTTTCGTGGCCTCTAAATCAGAAACCCAAATACAAGTATGTGAAACTTCCATATTTCTGTTAACGCGTGTGTCTAGATATATATATCGGTACTTGGATTTCTGCCGTGCCATAGAGTACCATTTTTTCTATTTTATGTTTGGTTTTAATATCTCGCCAATTGGGTTATTTTTCATCTTTCATTATCACATGTTTATATTTACTTAACTCCTCTTATATGGTCAATCTAGGTTATGATAATATTTCATCTCTTTCGCATTTTTCTCAGCCTCAAGATAGATTTTTTTCGCCCTTTTCATTTGATCCGGCCTACCATGAATTTCAATAATAGATGCTATTATATCTCCAGCAACAGTTTGTGAATGTTCTTCATATAATTCCCAAAACACGGCAGAATCATTTTTCAATTCCTCTTCCCAATCAGTTCTGTCTTCGAGACTTGCCATTGTAAATTTTCTATCCTCTATAGTCTACAAATAATGGCAGTATCTTTGATGTTTTGATTCCCTGTCTCATAGAATGCCCCAAAATGACAAGGCAGAGTTTGCACAAAATAACTCTGGATGGTATTACTTTTGACATATAATTACGTCAGGACAGGGATTCGAACCCTGGATCCCGTGAGGGAACACGCTTTCCAGGCGTGCGCCATTACCGCTCAGCCATCCTGACCTATTCAGACTATATCCAACTCAGATAATTAAAAACTTGTCATCTTGTTATTTGACCTATTCCGATTAATTTTTACTAGCAACAGCTTCAATTTCTATTTTCGCTCCTCCTGGAAGTCTAGCAACTTCGAAAGCACTTCTAGCAGGTGGATCTTCTGAAAAATATTCGGAATATACTCTGTTCATCTCTTCAAAGTCATCTATATTTTCAAGAAATACAGTCGTTTTTAATACATCACTAAGTGACGCACCCTCTTCTGCAAGTATATGTTTTATATTGTCGATACAAACTCTAGTTTGCACTTCCATTGTGTCTGATAGGAACGACGTGCCATCTGCGGTCTTTGCTATCTGACCTGCCGTGAATATCAAACTCTCATTAGTTGTACCTTGGCTATATGCACCCGCAGGCAATGCCGCATCACTCGATGTTATCACGCGCTTCATAAATCAAGATTTCATCCCCCACGGGCATAAATAGAACTTAACCAATTAGAACAAATTCCAATTTAATTTCACATTTATCTTTTATCTATAGGTGTGTATGTAGATTCCATCATCCCTACATAATTCGCTCTAGGTCGTATAAGTCTATTTTCTGAGTATTGCTCTATTATATGACCAACCCAACCGCCAATGCGAGACATGGCAAATATCGGGGTGTACAAATCACTAGCTATTCCCATCTGGTAATATGCAGACGCGGAATAAAAATCAACGTTCGCAGCCAATCCTTTTTTTTCTTCTACATATTTCTCTATAATTCTGCTATATTCATGCCATTTTAAATCACCTTTAGAAATGCCCATCGATTCTGACATCTCTCCTAGTATATCCGCTCTAGGGTCTTTTATTTTATAGACTCTATGACCAAAACCCGGAATTTTTCTTCCTCCATTTAGTTCATTTTTAACCCACACTTCTGGTTTAATTTTCTCATCTTCAATTTCCAATAACATCTTCATAACTTTTTGGTTCGCCCCCCCATGGAGCGGGCCGCTAAGGCACCCAATTGCACTAGTAATTGCACTATATATGTCTGCCAACGTACTCACCGTAACTCTAGCAGCGAAAGTAGACGCGTTTAATCCATGATCGCAATGCAGTATGAGTGCAATATCCAATGTTTTTGACAATACCTCATCAGGAGTTTCACCAGTCAACATGTATAAGAAATTAGCCGCATGATCTAGATCTCTTCTAGGTTTTATATCCTTTTCACCCCTGCGAAACTGATCAAAAGCAGCTATTATTGTAGGAATTTTAGCAGTAATATTCATCCCTCTTTTAAAAATTAAATCTATATCTCCAACAACTTCCTCATCGTTATCATATGCAGAAATCATAGACACAGCAGTTCTTAGGGCGGCCATAGGCGTTTCTCCCTGTATAGTTAGTTCTTCAATAGCTCTTAATATTCCCTCTGGTAACTCTCTTTTATCTTTTAGTATTTCCTTGAATTCTTTTAGTTCACTTTTTTTTGGCAGCCTCTCATTCCATAGTAGGTACAGAACCTCTTCAAAATTAGATTTCTCTGCTAGATCTTCAATCAAGTGCCCTCTATAAATTAATATCCCCTTTTCGCCATCGATATAGCTCATTCCAGATTCGGCTACTACAACCCCATCTAATCCTTTCCTAACTATATTTTCTCCCATAGTTAATTTTCATAATGTTCTCCATTGTGAAAATACTTTCTTGATCATATCTTGTAACAATTCTACCAAACATCCCTCTCTCAGCGCGGAATGATTCCACATCCAACACTTAGGTCATTCGCATATATCTTTGAAATTTAATAAAAACGTCCTCACAGTTAAAACGGAGGCACATCAGTCGCTAAAGGCACACACATTGGAGCAGAACGCATCACAGCATTAGATTCTAATCAATTTCCATGTTTATTCTCTTTCCACATTTTTCAATAAAGTCAAAAAACATAATATAATTGTAACCAAAACTGCAACACAAAAAGCTAGAACTGTTGCCAGTAAACCAAAAAGTATTGGATCTCCTCTATAATCTAAACTAGGGCCTACTACTTCTCCTACTCTGAGGATGTACGCAACAGATGCAATTACTCCTCCAACTATCAGGCCAGTTATCCCATTCCTACGCAACCCAACCAATCTATTAATGTGTTTTCTTTCACCTTTGTTCCTATTCAATTCATTCCCCATGTAATACAAATGGACCCCATTAAGAAAATATCTTTTTGTTTCTGCTGGGTCAACATACTATGCTGTTTATATTTCAGGATGTATCTCTGCACCAAACCCTCCTCTTACTAGTGGCTTAGACAAATGTCGACGTGCGCATGGTGGAACCTCATACCACCCTATTTGTATCCTCCTCTCCAACGGGATTGCTCTTTTCTCCTCTTCAAACGTTTTGCATTCTTTACATCGATATCCTTTAAATCTGCCCGTACTTTCCATTTTCCTGCCACAAATATTGCAAATAGGGTTTTCAATTACAGATTTAATTAAAGTTTGAACTTGGAATTTTTCAAGTTTTAATGTCCCTCTAGTGACTCCTCCGCATACTTTAATCCTATCTCCAATTTCCAGCATTCTCACATGATTCCTAAACTGTTTTGTCGGTTCAAAGGCAGCACAATAAATTTCATCTATGTCATTTTTCAACCCAAAGAAAACATGACCTCCTTCTTTGGTAACCACCCTTCTTGAAACAATTCCCTCTACTGTGTAAGAATGGCCTTCTTTTAGAGATCCTATTTCTCCATGTTGTATGTGGGAATCTGTCCCCTGATTTGTACTAAATAAACATGTATCTCCCACTGGTTCAGATATTATGCCGTTTGCAGCCATTTCAACCACTTCTGGAGTTTCTCCTCTGATTCCATATAACACTGGGCAAGGTGTCCTTGGGACGCAAACAGCATATTTCTGCGTTTCGTCAAAACTATCCCACACATAAGGATAAAATTCTCTCGAACTCTCTCTCACAGATTCAGAATTTACATCCCTAATAGTTCCCCATGCCATTTCCTCACGATATGCTATATATTCATAAGTCCATTCATCAAGTGCCCCTCTGGCACCTACAGCTGCAAGCGCTCCAATCAAACCCCTTCCTCCATTCCAGCCTCTACTTAGGTATTCTCTCTCATCTATTATTCCAATAGCAGTTTCTAGTTTGTGATAAGTTCTAATTGCATCTATGCAAAACCTAGAAACTTCTTCAGAAACATTATGTTGTTCCCCATGAGCAACAACCAATCCCGGCTGAGTATTGGAATCTGAAAGTTCAGACAATTCACCGATGATCTTGGAAGCCACTCTAAATGCTTTATTTTTATTACAATCTAAATGTATAGCAACAGAAGCATTCCCTCTTGTTTTATACTTAACCCCTGGATTCAAACGTACAAGTGTCAATCTTGGATTGCTTTCTTCTAACGCTTGGGCAATCTTTAAACCAATGTACGTAGTGCACATTCCAGATTCTCTTGAATCTGTATCATCGATCCCTATGATTGTCATTAACTTCTATATTCCATTGAACAAAAATAACCTCTTCCAATAATTCATAACAGCTATACGTCTGACGACCTGCTAGACAACAGGTATCATACATGTCTCGAGATGCACTAATTGATAATATAATATCGATGCTTATAGACGCTGATTTCATAGTCAGCGAACAGTGTATTATTCGACCCAAAAGCTTTGATTTGGCAGCTAGACGTGGAAATAAACTGTTTTTAATCAAAATACTAGGAAATGTAGATGCATTCAATCGAGAAACTGCCATTGCAATGCATAGGCTGAGCGGCTATTTAAATGCAAAACCACTTGTAATTGCACTCTACACTAGAGACAAAAAACTCGACCCAGGGGTGGTATACTTCCGCCATGGAATCTCTGTACTGGGCCCTCAAACAGCTTATGATCTTTTCATAGAAGGGACTCCCCCGTTAATATACGCAGCACCTGGTGGTTTATATGTTCCAGTAAACGGGGACAATCTAGCACTTTCACGCAAGGAACTTGGGTGGAGTCTTGGCAAATTAGCAATGACAATCGGTGTATCTCGAAGAACTGTATCTAAATATGAAAACGGTATGGATGCTAGCATTGAGGTTGCTATTAGGTTGGAAGACTTATTCGGAAGCAGTGTTACAATCCCTATAGATATATCTGAACACAAACTCTCTTCAGAAATTCCTAAAGCCTCGCAACCGATCAATTCCACACAAGAGGACATAGCTATGTTTAACGCATTATCTCGATTTGGTTTCATAGTCCATCCAACTTCTCGTGCACCATTCCAAACTGTCAGTGAGCATTCTTCCGATTCTGGAAGGATTCTAATAACTGGTCATTCCCATCTAACCAAAACAGCAATCAAACGGGCAAGAATAATGGGATCTATTAGCCATGTAACACAAACTCAATCCGTTTATTTTGTAGATAAAATAAAACAAAACCATGTCCAAGAAACAGTCCTCATCGAACATGATGAATTAAAATCTCTTGACTGCACTGAAGATTTAAACGATTTAATTCAAGAAAGAATGTACTGAAAACTATTAACTAGTGCGCTTCATGTATCATTCAACTAGCTGTTCAAGCTGAATTATAGCCTTGTCTATTTTTTTACTAAGATCTTTATTTTCAGTCGAATCCGATAAGTTCTCCAAAACTATCCATGGATCCCGGCCTTCATTTATCACATATTCAAAAATCGACAATACTATTTTTTTGTTCATGACTATTGATTCTAATAATAAAGCAATTCCAATAGACATTATTTTTCCAATTTCACCATTGGGTAGCAGATCTCCCATTCCATCCAAATCTGTAATTCCTCCTCCCACTTTTTTCTGTGAAAACTCAAAACAAACTGGGCAAATAGAAATATATCTTTCAAATTCATTCCCCATTCTTTTAATAATTTCTGGAATTTCAAACTCTACCATTTCAACATAGCACTCTTCACATTTCATACAATTACAAACTATATTCAAAACCTACTTTTAACTCTCTCTTCCTTTTTTACCTTTAATTTTCTTTAAACGAAATATCTCTTCTCTCTCTTGTTCTTCTAGTTTTTGCACAATAAATTTCTTCGCTTGATATAATTCGGGAAGCACTTTAAACTCCAACGCGTTCACACGTCTTTTAGTAATTTCAATCTCTGTTAGTAATTTCCTCATCCCGGTTTCAACTTCTGCAGCTAGAATAGTCGATTCAAGTAATTTTTCATACGAGTCTGCACTCTCATCTATTCTGGCAGTCGTTCCTAATAAACCATATCCTCTTTGATCAATGGTCTTTCTAACCTTATTCGAATTAATCTGTGGAACAACAACGCCCATTATATTCTTTGATTCAACTTCTATTTCTGGATGTTCTTTCAGTGACTCTGCGGCACCTCTAACTGCAATGTCACCTTCCATTGCCCGGGCAACATTCATTGTTTTTTGAGCCTCTTTATAGGCATTAGTCAGGTCTTCTCTGACACCTTTGGCATTATCTAGAATTCTCATGAATTCCATAATCAACCCATCTCTTTTTTGCTCCAGAGTGTCATGGCCGCGCTCAGATAATTTAATACGATCTTTTATCCGCATTAAATTTTTCCGAGTGGGTTTAACATTTTCTGCCATTTTTATCCTTCCAATTTAGACTTTTCAATTTCTTCTGAATAGTATTCTTCTATGTATTTCTCATCTATCCTGTTCAATTCAGTTTTCGGTATCATGGAAAGTAAATTCCAGCCAATATCCAATGTCTCTTCAATAGTTCTTCCAGATTTGTATCCTTGATGAACAAATTCTTTTTCAAATCTATCTGCAAAATCAAGGTATCTGTTATCTCTATCTGAAAGAGCTTCTTTACCAACTATATTGACGAGTGCCCTGAGGTCTCTCCCCTCTGCATACCCAGCATATAATTGATCTGATACATTTCCATGATCCTTTCTTGTTAATCCTTCCCCAATCCCTTCACTCATTAATCTACTTAGAGATGGAAGCACATTTATTGGGGGCGAAATGCCTTTAGAGTGGAGCTCCCTGTCGACGTAAATTTGACCTTCTGTTATGTATCCAGTTAGATCTGGAATGGGGTGTGTGTCGTCATCTCCTGGCATAGTTAGAATTGGTATCTGTGTAATGGATCCTTTTTTCCCTTCTATTCTACCTGCACGTTCATAGAGCATCGAAAGATCTGTGTACATATAACCTGGGTACCCACGTCTTCCTGGGACTTCTTCTCTAGCAGCCCCTATTTCTCGAAGCGCTTCACAGTAGTTTGTCATATCTGTTAATATGACTAATACATGGTAACCAAGATCAAATGCTAGATATTCTGCTGTAGTTAAAGCAAGCCTGGGGGTGATAGTCCGTTCTACTGCGGGATCGTCTGCTAAATTCAAGAATACCACCGAACGTTCCAATGCCCCTGTACGTTCGAAATCATCCATAAACTCATTAGCTTCCTCTGCTGTTATTCCCATAGCTGCAAAAACCACTGCAAATTCTGAACCTCCTCCTTCTGCATCTTCTTCCGGAACAGTTGCCTGGCGAGCAATTTGCAGCGCTATTTCGTTGTGGGGCAATCCTGCACCACTAAATAATGGAAGTTTCTGTCCTCTAACAAGTGTATTCATGCCATCTATCGAAGAAATTCCGGTTTGAATAAACGATCTAGGATATTCTCTTGCATGTGGATTTATAGCAGTCCCAACTATGTCTCTACGCTCTTCTGGAACTATATCTGGCCCCCCGTCTATTGGCTGTCCAGATCCATCCAAAACTCTTCCAAGTAAATCCTTTGTCACTGGCATCTTTAAAGTCTCTCCTAAGAATCTCACAGAACATTTTTTATCAATCCCAGAAGTGCCTTCAAAAACTTGAATTGCAACAAATTTATCTGTAGATTCTAATACTTGTCCACGTCTTATGCTCCCGTCTCCTAGTTGGATTTCTACCATTTCACCATACCCTATGGGCTCGTTTATCTCTGCAAACACTAATGGTCCACTAACTTCATTTATCGTTTGATATTCTTTCATTTTAATACAACTCCTTTAGCTGTTTAACAATCTCTCCCTCAAGCTTTTTTATAAATTCAACGTAATCTGAAGCAGTCCCAATACGATTCAATCTAGGTGCTGCTTCAATAGCTTGAATTTGTTCAATTGATGCCCCCCCGGACAAGGCTTTAAACGCTTCATCATTAAATTTTTGAATTGCTTTAAACGTGAGGTATGTTTTAGTTGGTTCAGAATACGTATCCACCTCATGATATGCATTTTGCTGTAGAAATCCTTCCCTTAGATACCTAGCAACTTCTAATATCAATTGCTGATCTTCCGGTAATGCATCTTTCCCGACAAGTTGAACTATTTCCTGCAATTTTGTTTCTTCAGCAAGTGTTTTAACCGCCCATTGACGAACATCTGGCCAGTCACTGCTTACATTTTCACATAGCCATGGATCAAGCTGATTTCTATATAAGGAGTAAGATTCATCCCAATTGATGGCTGGGAAATGCCTACGTTCTGCCAAACTTGCATCCAACGCCCAGAATGTTTTAACAATTCTAAGAGTATTTTGAGTCACTGGATCTGAAAAATCTCCCCCTGGTGGAGAAACTGCTCCCACAATTGAAATTGATCCTTGACTCCCGTTTAAATTTGTAAACAAACCTGCTCTCTCATAAAACGCGGACAAACGTGCAGACAAGTAAGCTGGATATCCTTCTTCTCCTGGCATTTCTTCCAATCGACTTGAAATTTCCCGCATTGCTTCTGCCCATCTTGATGTTGAATCTGCCATCACAGCTACATCATACCCCATATCCCTGTAGTATTCTGCAATAGTTACTCCAGTGTATACGCAAGATTCCCTTGCAGCAACTGGCATGTTAGATGTATTTGCAATCAAACATGTCCTTGACATCAGGGCCTTCCCTGTTTTAGGATCTTTTAGTTTTGGGAAAACTTCAATGACTTCTGTCATCTCATTCCCTCTTTCGCCACATCCTACATATACTATAATATCTGCATCAGACCATTTAGCCAATTGATGCTGAGTCACAGTTTTCCCCGATCCAAATGGACCTGGAATGGCCGCTGTTCCGCCCTTTGCTATTGGAAACAACCCATCTAGAATTCTTTGACCTGTAATCAAAGGTACAGTTGGAGTGTGCTTTTCTTTTGTTGGTCTTGGAGAACGTACTGGCCATTTTTGCAGCATTGTAATTTTCTCTCCCGAATCCAACTCACCTATCTCATCCACAACAGTATATTCTCCTGTTTCTATTCTCACGATTTTACCTCCTTTAAAATTTGGAGGTATCATGACTCTGTGCTCTATACTCTCACTTTCTTCAACTGTTCCTATAATGTCTCCTGCATCAACTTGATCTCCGACCTTAACAGTGGCTTTAAATTCCCATTTTTTTTCCAGATCAATACCTGGTGCATCTGCACCCCTATCAAGAAATGCCCCCAACTGACCTTTTAACACCTCAAGCGGCCTCTGAACCCCGTCGTATATAGAATTCAACATTCCTGGTCCAAGATCAACTGATAACGGCTCACCAGTGTTCTCTACCGGTTCTCCTGGAGCCAAGCCTGATGTTTCTTCGTACACCTGTATTGTTGTAAGATCATCTTTTATTCTAATTACCTCTCCCATCAACCCTTCATTACCTACGTAAACCATATCGTTCATTTTTGCATCTAGATCTGCTGCTGCAACAACGGGTCCACTTACTTTTTTTATAATTCCATTTCCCATGATTTTTTCTTTTACTTGGCTCATTTTTTAATCACTCATTAAATCAATGCCTATAGCTCGTTTTATCTGATCTCTTAAACCACTTGATTCAACCCCTCCCAGTGTAACTACTGTGGGATCTACACTTTCTTCTACGGCCTTCCTAACTTCTTTTGAGAGGTATGTGAGATCGTCTTGGTGCATTACAACAATCCCTATTTCATTTTCCGTCAATATTCTTTCCACTATATCATCGAGCATTTCCGATTTTTCAGCCTCTTGCACACTTTCATACCGTCTCACTCCTGCAAGTTTGAATCCTGTTGTAAACTCTGGGCTTCCTATAACTGCAATTTCTTGACTCATAAAATCACCAATTGATTTTCTATCTCTTCAGGAGATAGTCCAGCTTCTTTTCCTCTAGCAATGGCTCTGACATTTTCTATTTCTTTTTCTTTCGAAAGTACAAATGCTATCACTGGGCAGACACTCAACGGGTAAACATTAGAAAGGCGATCACAATAAGCCAACAACACAGCCTCAAGCCCGTGCTCAAACTCAATTAAACTATTTGAATTTTCAAGTTTTTCCAAAACAGTTGAAAGCTGATCCCCATACCTAGATTCTCTAACCAATCCTGCTATTTCATCTACATTTTTCATCGCAGAACTCAATTTAGAAGCTGTAAATTGTTTCCCCCCTTTGATATAATATTCTGTAATTGAAATATCCGATCCACTGTGTGCTATTCGGAGTGCATTCATTACATTTCTAAAATCTATTTCGGCACGAAGAAAGTCCGTATATAGTCCAACAGAAGGATCTTCTACAACCTCCATATTTTTAAGTAATTGGTCATAGTAGCTTCTGTCTATTGCATTCTCCATTGAAACTAGTAGCTGAGTATCTTCGTAATCTCTCAATTCGAACAATAGTGATTCTCCAAACATAGTTCCTGTAAGTAAACTGACAAATTCCTCTATACTTTCAGATCCAATCAAACGTTCTAAAAATGCAATCTTAAATTCTCCAGCAGGTATTAGATCATCCCGAATTGTCTCACGTTTTTCTTTTGCATAAATGCCCCTAAGAATTGTTTTCACATTCCATGCATCAAATTTCTTTAAATATCTTGATATCTGCTCATACAATTCTCCCTCCGACCATCTCAATAAGTCTTCAAATTGACTAGCAAGATTATGATTCAAAGCATATTCTATCAAATCTACACCTTTGTACCTAGCGCCAAACTCATTAACCTCATTTGAATAAGTAGTCTCTTCCATATATCTCGAGATTTCGTTTGGGCCCATCCGAACAATCCTGCGGTAATCCTCGTCAGTATACAAATATGCGCGACGAGATCTAACCCTCGCAGATACATATTCATAATTTCCCGATTCAGAGCTACTCATTGATTTGATCCAAATAAAAGTCCACTAATATTTTTCAATTCTTCTGTCCACACAGCATCAATAATTGAGTCGAACGTATTATTTACTCTCATGCGTGCTGATTCACTTTCCATTACCACTCCTCCTATGCAATCATACATGCCTCCATATTTGATGCCTTTGTGATTTTTCAACAGCGATTTGAGGAGTTTTTCATCTTTAGATTGGCCATAAACTACTACGTCATCCATATTTTCAAATTCTTTCGCAGATGAATCCATCAATATTTTTGTTAAGGCCTCTCTATCTTTTCCACTTATATTCTTGATCTCTTCTTCTACATCCTTCCTAATAATTTCTATCAGTTCCTGTTTCATTTCAAGTACCTTTTGTTTAGCTTCTAGATTCGCACTTGAAAATCTTTGTTCTCTCTCTAGTCTAATTATGCGGTTCATCTCTTCCCCCCCTGCTATTTTCACACCCGAAGCACTTTTTTTAGCACTGCCTACTATTTCTTCTTCCACTTTGGCTGCTTCAGAAAGTATTCTCTTGGCACTTTTAAGTGCCTCATTCCTAATATCCTCCACAACAGTTTCGAGACTCATTATTAGTAATTCACCCTTTCACACTAGGAATATGACCACTAGAGCAAGAATGACTAGTGTCTCTGGTAATACTGTCATGACAAGACCAATTCCAAAAAAGTCTCGATCCTCTGCAATTGCCCCTACCGCAGCGGCACCTATGCCTCGTTCTGCGATACCTGCTCCTAGGGCAGCTAGACCAACACCTAGTGCAGCAGCAGCCTTAGGCGGGAAGGCAACATTATTTTCTTGTAGCAATACAGGGTTATTAGTGAGTAATTCTGATATAATTTCAAGCATGATGAATTCGATTAGTTATCTTCTATAACGTTCTTTAATTCGGTAACGCTCTTGATAAAACTTATCAAATCATTCTTTGAATTCTCTCATAAAATAAAAATTATTTTTTTGCGTTTTTAATGCTCAAAAATCTCATTCAGTGTGTCTTTTATCCTTCCCAAAAGGAGTGTACATGACCCCTCCTCCTGCGTAGAATTTCTGGAAGAATTCCACGTATTCCAAACGAACAGATTGTAAACCTGCACTCGTAACTCCTAATGCTAGAACTATGGCGTGTCCCAATATCAAAATAATGCCACCACCGATTAACCCAAAAAACCCAAAACTAGCTGGATGAATCAATCCTGGAAATATTATTTCACCATGTACTGCTGCAATAGCAGTACTGTGCATAAAGTGGCTAGCACCATCTTCTGCAATATATGCTCCAAAAACTAATAAATTAACAACAAAAGCCATTCCTGCTTTAGCTAACAACACTGCAGGTATCCTAGCGTACGAAAGAATATTCACCAGAACATTTGGAGCTTCTAATATTCCAATTATGGCTCCTAGAGCTCCCTGGTGTTTTATCTCACCAATAATCATCAATATAAGCCCAATTGCAGCTATCCCCAGTGCTAAAACACCAACTTCTGACGAAAATCCTGTAAATGCTAATGGTTCTCCTGCTAACTGTTCAAAAAGTAAATCTGGTTTAGCAGATCTAGCATGTTTACTAAAAACCCATACCCAAACACCTCCCATAAGAATAATCCAAGACCCACTCTCCAAAACCGCATCCATGAGGCTACGTTTCATTTTATTTACAAAATCAAAAATATGTCCTATAGTTACATGAAGCAAACCCAACAACATAGCAACAACAAGCCACAATAATGCAAAATGCGCCGTTTTGGGAGAAAGTCCTTTTTCTATTGGGGGATGGCCATTCCAAACTACTTCTCCTAGTACATGCAATCCAAAAATTTCTCCGTAAAATATTCCAAAAAACATTGTAAATAACCCTGCCCAAATAGCAACACCACCCAAACTTTTAATACCGATGCTATCTGATTTTTTCATTAATAAATATCCGATAATCGCATAACAAATACCATATCCCAAATCCCCTATCATGAATCCAAAGAATGCCGGGAATGTAAGGAATATTATCAGTGTAGGGTCCAATTCAGAGTATTTTGGTCTACCAATTGTTTGAACCAATACCTCAAACGGCTGCACAATAGTGGGATTGTCTTGAACAACTGGTGGGGCAGAGATGCCCATTTTAATATCTATATCTCCTGTTTCAATTTCCCCCCCGTCCTCTACAAATCCATCATCGCCATAATCTGCACGTTCAATTTCTTCCACCAACATATGGTCTCCTATGGTTTTTTGAAGTCTTTTATTTAGTTCATCTAAAATCTTAGTTGGTATCCATCCTTCTGCAATGAATGCATTTTCTGTAGTGGCAAACGATAGCGGTGCTTCTGTTTTTTGCACTTCTATAGATAACATTTCTTCACTTGCAAGCAAGAACTTTTTAGCTTCATTCCCCATGCTGCCCATGGACATTTGGATGTCACTAAGTTCCTCGGTCAATTTTTGTTTCTCACCGTTCAATTCTAAAATGTACTTGGAAATATCCTTTTCATTTTCTGGAATCTCTACCTGTTCAAATCCAATCCCCTCCAACCCATTCAAAATGTTTTCATCAGATTTTTCTGAAATTATCGCCAAAGATTTCTCCCCCGAAAAAATCTCCACTGGAGACTCTGATAAAGCATCTCTTATTTTCTCAACATCCCCGGTCCCAACCACGACAGCAAAATTGCCATATCCTGAAAGCAAGTCTAGGTCAACTCCAATATCTGCAAAACTTTCTGCTTCTTCTAGCAACTCGCTTATTCTTCTCACCCGGTCCCGAATAAAATTTCTCCGGTCTTCTAAACCATTAACTCTCTCCCGTAGAACCTCTAATTTTTCTTCACCTTTGCCATCAAATTTGTATTTTGAGTCAAAATATTCTACTCCAATTTTAAGTATGCTCTCAATAGATCTCACTGTAACCAATTTCTCAGAAACTTCTTCTGCCATATCGCCCGGATCCCCTCTTTTAAACCCGTCCCATGAACCATCATATTCTATAAGGTGTATCGCATTCAATCCATGAATTATGGATACGAATTCTTCCATGACATCTTTGGTACCTGTTATAGATACCCTGCTCATTTGTTTAGGCCTTAGCATCCACTGACTCCTTAAACCAATTTTTAATAAATTTAATAACCTCTCCGTGGTTTTTCTCTGCATTCTTATTCAATTTTTTAATATCTTTGTCAACCCCTTTAAGAATTTTTTTACATTCTACTTCTAATTCTTCCCGCACTCTCCCGATCTCCTCCGCCTGAAACTTCTCTGTTTTATTCTTTTCCTTCAAAACTATTTCCTCTGCCTTTCTCTCCGCGCCGGCAATAATTTGTTGAGCTTTTAATTCAGCACCTGCAATAATTTCTTCTACTTCTAATTCTATGCCCTTTATCTTCTCAAGAACCTCTGGTCTTGCCATCTTGTTCAAATCTGGGCCTGGTGCATATTTGGTAGTTGCGATCGAGTTCCAGTAGAATCTCTGTAATTTGGATATAAACCCTCTTTTGTTTTCACCAATTGCCAACCGCATGTTTTTTTCGCTGTCGGGGAAATTATTCCTTCAATGGGATTTCTAGAAAATAAAAAAAGGGCCAAAACTTTCTACAAATATTTATCAATAATATACGATAAGGTCAACCCACTTTTCTGGACACCTTCAATGCGCGAAAAAGCTTTAGATTTATTCGATATAGATTCCACATTCAAAGTATTGGATGTTGGCTGTGGAACCGGGTTTGGAACCGAAGGTTTGCTAACACGTACTAATAATCTATTTGGAATTGATCAAAGCATACATCAACTTAACAAAGCCAGAACAAAACCACTCTACTCAAAAGTCTCACTATCCCTTGGAGATGTAGAATTTCTCCCATTTCATGACGACACTTTCGACGCAGTCTGGTCCTCCGGATCAATAGAATATTGGCCCAATCCCGTTCAGGCACTCTCTGAACTTAGGCGTATAGTCAAACCAGGCGGAAAAATACTCATAGTTGGGCCAAAAAAACCAAATTGGACTATACTTGGCAAAATAGCAATGTCTATGATGCTATTTTACACAGAAAAAGAAGCCGACCAACTATTTTCAGAAGCTGGGTTCGAAAAAATACAACACATTCATCTACAAGCCCATTTCGGAAGTCCACCTGCTATCATTACACTTGCACACGTTCCAATCTAACCACTACTCTTTATTTTTAATTTTTACCTTTTCGTATGCAGTGGGGTATATTTCAATCACTACCTCTTCACTACCTCTTGTGATTTTAGCTTCTGTCATTTCTATAGGTGCCAATATCCATTTGCCACCTCTATTTATGTTTACCACCCTCTCTTCACCAATTCTAAACGTTGCTGGTATAGTTTTTTGGGTAATTTCATCATAAACCGTCACTTTCATGGGTCCTCCTGCAAATCCGCGTTCAATAATAACTGATGTATCTTCTCCACTAACTTCCATAGTGAATTCCGATATTAAAGTTCCCAATCTTCTTTGCTGAATCTCATAAAAAACATTTTGCGTCTCACCATCTAAATATGATGTCAATGACCCACTTCTAAATCCAATCTCTATTCTATAACCCCTTCCTTCTCCCATAATCCCAGTCTGCTGACTTATTCGGGAATCATAAGCCGTTGGATATAGTTCCGCTGTCCTCTCACTTGCTTCATCCAAACTTATGCCTCCTACTCCGGCCACTGACTGCTGATCTCCCCTATATGCCTCTCGTATATATTGGGTCCCTTTAATAACAGACAATGATAACCCATTAGAAGAAGCGCTCACGCATATTTCTTCGCTCTGCCTCTCCCCTGAAGCTATCGAAATCATATATGTCCTAATAGGGCCTGTTAGTGGGATTAACCTCTCTTCAATCGATCTAATCCTACCGCTCAGTTCTATTTGTGAAATGCTATCTGTTTCTTTTTCTATGTGGTCAAGTGCACTCTTTAAAACATCTGACTTGGTGCTTATCAACATTAATTCTCTATATAATTGATCCGTATCAATCAACCCATCATTCCACTTCTGTCTAACTCGTTTAAACTCATCAATTAGGTCCATCGATTCAATTTCTATCTCTGTTATTCTCTGGAAAAGAACCTCTCTTTTACTTTCTCTACCACTTGCGTCTATGACTCCACCAGAAATTCTGTATTGGTTGAAATCCCCCGCCATGACATTTCTATTCAATTCGATAGAAATCATTAAATCTAGTTTCTGGACAACAAATTCAGATTTCTCAGAAGTTCCAATTCCCAAAATCCTAATATCTGTATCTAATAAATCGCCATTGTCATCACCTTTTCCAGAAACTCCTCCTACCATAACAGAGGCTAATAATAGCACTATCAATCCTATATTTAACCCCTTATTCATCAATATTCCTATGCTTCCAACAACCAAAAACGGTCCTATATTGCCCAATAATCCCTTAGCAACATTTTTTCTCATTTAAACCAATATCCCATTATGAATATATCAATAATAAGATGGTTTTCAATATTAATCATTTTATTATCGGTCTTTTGTGGGGGTTCAATGGGCCAGACAATTTCTTCCACCGATATTCTCGATACAACCATTAGAATAACACTTGAATCATCAGGGGACGCTTTGTGGACTGTAGAATTGAAAATTCCTTTGAATTCAGACAGCGATAGAGTCGCATTTGAGCAACTTTCTATGGATCTCAAATATAACAATGATCCTCCTATATCTATAACACCATTTAGCAATGCTGCAGTCATATCAACTACCAATACTGGAAGAATAATGGAACTCACAGAAATATCTCACCGTTTCTCAATTTCAGATGATTTCGGTTCATTCACAACGTCTTTTGTTTGGACAAATTTCACCCATTTTCAAGATTCTCAAATGGAACTTGGAGATGTCTTTTATCTTAGTCCCGACGATACATGGTTACCTGTTTTACTAGCGAATCAGGAACTCATAGTAGAATTTCCCCCCAACTACATAGCCCAAAGCTCTTCACATGGGGTATCTAACGGAACTCTTCATGTAATGGGCCCCTCTATCTTATCTCCTGGGGAACCATCTGCAGTTCTAATAGAGCTACCTCAAGTTACGCCCCCCACTGATAACTCGTTTGACCTTTCAGATGTTCTTCTGCCAATCATTGGATCATTGCTCTTAATATCATTAATTATCGTTTTTATTTCCATGAAAAAATTCAACTGGTCTCCATTAAACGATTTAATAATGCTTTCTCCTTATGTATCTAGTCATCCATTAATCCACAAATATTTCTTCAAATTACCTGTCATATCTAATAAAACTGAAAAAATAAACCTCCTCCCTTTAATATCTGACGAAGAAGTTGTTCTAAACATAATCAAGCAACGTGGGGGTCGAATAAAACAAGTTGAGATAGTAGAAAAAACTGACTGGTCTAACGCAAAAGTGTCCCAAATACTATCTCATCTAGAGCAAAAAGGGTTCGTGGACAAACTTAGGATAGGCAGAGAAAATTTAATCTCTCTTAGGCTTCCAAAATAACTAAACCACTAATACTAAAACCACCAACGCTCAATCATCGATCAATCAAACCTTATGAAAATACTCGTCGCAATAACTGAAGTTGCAACCCCCGAAGACGCTATAAATATATCTGATAATTCATTAAATGAAACTGATTTTACATACGGTCTAAATGAATGGGACGAATATGCAATAGAGGCGGCAATTCAAGTTGCAGAATCTGTGCCTGATTCAGAAGTAGTTTCTGTAACTATAGCTCCAAAATCCGCTGAAAAAACCATAAGAATGGCATTGGCAAAAGGGGTCGACCGTTCCATTCGAATCTGGGATTCAGAATTAGAGAAACTTCCATTTCTTGATCCTCAATTAAAGTCTCAGATACTGTCCAAAATAGTGCCACAAATATCTCCTGATATAATCTTCACCGGTGTTCAATCTAGCAGCGATAGCTGGGGATCAACTGGTGTATCTTTGGCGGCAAAAATTGGATTTAATTGGGCCACACTAGTGACCAAGTTAGAAATATCTGGAAACAAAGCCAATGTAATAAGAGAACTCGAAAATGGTGTAGATGAATTTGCAGAAGTAACTCTCCCCGCTGTTCTAACTATCCAAACTGGAATAAACTCACCCCGATACGCTAGTTTGCGTGGAATCAAACAAGCCCAGCAAAAAGAACTAGAAGTCTTTTCATTATCTGATTTATCCACAGACACGGACGAATTTAAACCACGTATAGATTTAATCGAATTTTCTTTACCTATCTCAAACAACAGCATCCAATACTTTGAAGGTACTCCATCTGAACAAGCAGCACAAATAGCCAATATAATCAAAGGCTTAGGATCCGGAGGTAAATAATGTCAAACATCTTAATTATAATTGAACACCAAAACGGAATTTTAAACCCGGATTCTTTTGGTTTATTGAATGCGGGAATACAACTTTCAAGATCCATCGGGGCAGATATTCATGTTTCTATCATCGGACAAAATTTAGATACTTTATCTCAAGAAGTAAGTATTAAAGGGGTTCATACAATCCACACAACTCCTGCAAACCAACCATATAATCACGATCTTTATATACCGATAATAACATCCCTTCACGCCGAACTAAATCCTATTTTCACCCTTTCTCTACATACCTCAACTGGTACAGATTACGCACCTGCCATCTCCTCTCTTCTCGACATACCGCTCCTGCCCGACATAACCCGATTTGATTACACTGAACAAATTGAAGCTGTTTGTGAAATGTATTCTTCCAAATTATGTGTCAAAATATCTTCAACTTCACCAGCAATACTCACAATTCGTCCAGGTTCATGGTCTAATGATCACTCCCCCGGGGATGTTATTATAAACCCATTCGTTCATGTAATAGATGAAAAATCCTTTAATTTTAAAGTCAAAAAACACGAAGAATCTCCGCCCGGAGAAATCGATATATCCGAAGCAGATTTACTCCTAAGCGTTGGACGAGGAATAGGGGAAGAATCCAATTTAGAATTAATATTCTCCACTGCAGAATCTATTGGGGCAACAGTTTCTTCATCTAGACCAATAGTCGACCGTGGCTGGCTTCCAAAAGACCGCCAAGTTGGACAATCTGGCAAAAAAGTTTCACCATCTATCTATCTAGCAGTTGGAATTTCAGGAGCAGTTCAGCATCTCGCAGGAATAAAAGACTCTCAGGTTATAATTTCTATAAATAAAGACCCACTTGCCCCGATATTCGACATCTCTCACTACGGTATCGTTGGAGACCTATTCGAAATTTTACCTGCTTTGGCCAAAGAATTTTCTTAAACCGCAATCTATCTCTTTTAGCACACCTATCACTATCTATTTATTTATTGTTATCCACTTTCAACTGTGCACTATCTAGATGTTCATAGGTCAACACTCGAAACGCGCTTATCTGAGGTAGTCAACGAAATAAATTTACCGCCTTTACGTAAATCAGTACAACACTCTGCACTTTCAAACGGCAAACGTTTCCGTCCATTACTAACATTAATTTCATGCGAATCTGTTGGTGGAGATCCAGAAGAAGCAATCAATTTCGCAGTTGGAATAGAATTGATTCATACGGCATCTCTCATCATAGATGACATCATAGACTCATCTACTATACGAAGAAACAATACAAGTTCTTGGGTAGAATTCGGTCACAGCGATGCAGTTATTTCATCAGATAGTCTAATCGGAGAGGCATTCACTCTATTTTCTAGTAATCCATTAGCACTAGAATGTGTCTCAAAAGCAATGGAAGACCTCGGCAGCGGGGAAGCCATGGAGATTGTATCCCAACCACAAAATGAAGCCCAATATCTAGACCTAGCTCGGCGAAAAACAGGGTCCCTTTTCCGTGCCGCAGCAGAATTAGGCGGCATAGCCGCCAAATCAGACCCCTCTACTATCAACTTATTAGGCCGATATGCAGAATCTTTGGGGATGGCATTTCAGATTCGAGACGACGTACTAGATGTGACTTCTAATGTATTGACTTTGGGAAAACCAATTGGACAAGATGCACATCTCAACCGTCCATCTTTACTCCAAGTTGCAGGAATATCTCCATTAGAGGCTAATTCTAGGGCCCATCTTCAAGCAAATAAAGCCCTGAGAATTTTGGGTGAAATAGAAACAATAAACGGTGTTTCACTTGATTATCTTTCAGAGCTAGTAAATTTCGCTATAAGCAGATCTTATTGATTTTTCAATCTCTTATCTACTACATTCCATAATAGCGTACTCAAAAATCCAATAATGGTGCTTAAAAATATGACCATGGCTAAAAATTCCAATTCTATTGTTCCTATTATATATCCACTAACTGCATACAAAATACTTGAAATGGAAATGACATAAACTGGGGCGTTCAAATAATTTAGGTTCAATTTTTCATTTACATACTTATCTGTTATATGCCCGACGCTAGATACAATTCCAGCAGCCCCGAACCACTTTACCCCTCCAAAAACAAAAACCGCGATGGATTTTATTATCCCCATATTTCCATTCTGCATTCCATATTCTATTTTGGAAAAACTTGAAACTGCATTTGACCCCTCAAGAACTCCTATCAAGATTATGATGGCTGCAACAGAATAAGAAACTAAATTGATTTTCCCTGTATATAAATCTCGTTTGATCTTATCTATTTTTTGCCTGACCGACTCTTTTATTCCTAGTCCTCTAACTAACACATAAATCCCCATGATGGCTACAATGATTCCAAACATAGAACTACCTCTATCAATCATTTCAAAAATAACTGAAAGTGGATAAACTAAAATTAGTATCCCCATTGGGACCAATAAAGTTCCTCTTGTATCTGGGTCCCTTATAAACTGTTTTACGGTGTAGTATGTTGATTCTAAAGCCTGGGCTTGGTGAATGACCACTCTTTCAACACTCTCTATTTCAAATCTAGTCCTGAGTATCGGAAGAATACTTTCGTCCTGTGCCCCATCCGTTACAATTACTGTTCTAATTTCTTCCCCCGTGAACATTCTATTCAATACTTCATCAGCCTCAAATCCAATTTTTCTCCCTGCGGCAACATCATTCTTTACGCTCCCTGTGATAACTGCTATTTCAACTGGATTTGACAAATTCTCTTCATACAACTGTAACCCCCGAAACATCACATTACCATCAGAATCACTAGGGTCTGCTATTGCTAGAGCCAACGCTGCCTTCTCAACAGCAGATCTCCCCATAACTGGAGTTTTTATGCCTGTTTTTCTACCTAGGTCGTCATCCAAATCTACACACAGAACTAACAACATCTTATGGTATTTGACCAAGAGGGTTTATACACTCGTCGAGGGATAACAGAAATGATCCCCTCAATTTTCGTGCAAATCCTTTATAGTAATTGGGGGGTGGATTTAAACGTCTTTTCTCCCCCATTTCTGAAAGTCACTTCAAACACTACGTTCTGGATTTTTGACAATAAAATAGGTCACCAAACTATTTTTACAACGCAAACGTTTAGGCACCCGAATAACTAAACTTAGCATATGCCGAATTGCCCCCTTGAAGGGGAGTGTCCAAGTTTTTCTGAACGTTTCCAAGGCCTAGGGTGCCAATTTTATGCCAATCGTAGTGGAATGGATTGGTGTAATCATTATAGCCTTCCTGTTAGGGAGTTAAAACAACAACCTGTAAAAATAGGAGAAGAAGTAGTTGTCACTGTCACTGATATTCACGAAAGTGGAGCTGGAGTTGGACATACAGATGATGGATTTGTTATTTTTGTCGATGGGGTTCTACCCGAAGCAAGATCTCTTGTCAGAATTACAAGTGTAAAAGCCAACCATGCTCGCGCAGACGAAATCGAACGTCTAGAACTTGTGGAAGAAGAAGAGCCAATTCCGCCCGAAGAAACTCCAACAAGAAGGCCAAAAAAACCTACACGTCCCAATCTTGGCAGCCGGGAAGATTTCTGGGGATCTTAAATTTTAATTTTCACTTTCACCCTGCTTGGAAAGTATTATTAAGTACGCAAACAAAAATCAAGGCATCTCCTATGTCTAAAAATGCGGAGATGGTGAAATAATGATTGATTTACGCAAACAAGCTGAAGAATTGCATAATAACAATTCTGACAAAATTCAGATCGGTATAGATGAAATAGAAGCTCAATTAAAGACCATGGTACAGGGATACAGTGTACCATTGGACGAGGCCATAAGGAGCATTCTAAATAGAAACACCCCCCCATCCACAACATCTACAAATACCACCCGGGGCGCCAATTCTAAAATAAAAATTCAAGATATAAATTCCCCCGGGCAATGGGTTGATATTCAAATAAAATTAGTTGATCTATGGGTTCCCAATATCGAATCTATAGATCAGGTAGGTTTGGTTGGGGATGAAACTGGAACCATCAAATTTACCAAGTGGGCGAAATCCAATCTGCCCAAATTAGAAGAAGGAAAAACCTATCTGTTAAAAAATGTTGTAACCGATGAGTGGGGCGGGCGATTTTCAATAAAACTCAACCGAACTACTATAATCGAAACATTAGATCAAGACATAGAAATCGGAGATGGATCCACTTCAGTAGAAGGTGCACTCGTAGATATACAATCTGGCAGTGGACTGATAAAACGATGTACTACTGAAACCTGCACCCGCGTTCTTCAGAATGGCGTCTGCGCTGAACATGGGGAGGTGACCGGAAAATCTGATTTACGCCTCAAAGCAGTTATAGATGACGGGGTTAATGTCCACGAAGTTATATTAAATTCAACGATAACCGAATCTCTTACTGGAATCGGTCTAGCTGAAGCAGAATCGATGGCAATAGAAGCTGTAGACACTAGTGTAGTCCTCACAAAAATGCGTGGCAATCTTCTTGGAAAATATTATCTGATTCATGGGTCTAAATTTAGTAGATATCTAATTGCTAGTGAGGCCCAAGTGCTGTCCGATCCTGTAGATATGGAGGCGATCATGATACAGGCGAGGTCATTCTAATGAGTATCTCAGTTTCTCGAGAAGTAGCCCATCGCATTTTCGCGAGCGAATTCAATACTGCAACACACACGTTCAAAGAGTCAAACGACGAACGTGCTCCTAACTATCTTCTACTTCCAACTGGAGAACGGGCAAATAGAGTATTTATTGTAGGGACATTAACTCAACTTGATAATATCGGAAACGAATCAGAATGGTGGCATGGGCGTATATCCGATCCAACTGGGATTTTCCATATCTTTTCTGGACAATACCAACCAGATTCTACTAGCTCCTTGCGGAAGCTAGAGCCCCCTGCATATGTCGCTGTTACAGGAAAACCAAAAACTTATTCAAAAGATGAAGATGGTGCCATAACTGTTTCAATTAGGCCAGAGTCTATCACAAAAGTTGATCTTGCAACTAGGAATCGATGGGTCGCAGAAACTGCACTACTTACTTTAGAACGTATCTCTTCATTCAAAGAATCTCCTAGTATTTATGCAGAACAAGCACGCTTGCATTATGGAGATGACCTAAATACGCACAAAGAAGCAGCTCTACTAGCAATCGAAAGTTCTATAGAATCCTTGTAATGTTTCATATTATTGATCGGAGTCTGACGAACGATTAAATAGTAGGGACTCTAGAATCAATTCCTATGAAAGAAACAAATAAGAACAAGACAATTTCTTTTCGCGTAAACGAGTCAACTTTTGAGTCTCTACAGCAAATATCAAAAGAAAATGGAATGTCACTCTCTGCTGTTTTCCGAGATTATGTTCGAATGTTCGTTGAACGCAGGGGACAGGTCAGAGTCGTAGCAGAAGACCCTCTAACTGATTCAGATGCTGGATTCCCCCCTCGTGTAGAAGTGCCTACAAGTTTCTTAAGAGATCACGAACGACTGGAATTAGAGACCGAACATCTGAGGGCACAGCTTGCTGAATACAAACGATACATAACCTCTATTCAATCGAGAGAAGCTGAATCTGAAGTTATTTTTCTCGAAGATCTGGATGCCGAAAACGATCTTACCAATTCCTGGAAATTATAAAAAAACTATAGAAGAGATTTTTTAGCTGCCATTGCCCTTTCAAAAGTTTCATTCTTATTATCCAAACTAGCAATTGCTTCAACAACTTCTAATGTTCTAATGGAATCATCTATGAAAGAAACAACATCTGAAATATATGAGTATACCATATAATCCTCTCCCATTTTATGTATAATTTCTTCTGGTGTTCTTCCATCCCTCCTCAATTCTAGTATGTATTCCATAAATTTTTTCTCGGGGTGTTTACAATAAGGATTGGACTCGCAATCACAGCCCAAAAAATCTTTTGCGAAAGCATAAATATATTTTCTAATAGACACATCAACTCTACCAATATCTCCTGTAAAAACAAGGTCTAGAGTCGCACCACTAAATACTTTTTTTGGAACTCTGCAATCCATTTGCGAGCATATTTGCGAGTGATTTTTGAGATAAATTCTATCTGTTATTGCCACGTCTATTACTTAACCAATCTCAAAGGCAATAAAATCTCCTTCAGAGTCGGAATGTATTTTACTTGAGGCAAAGTATTTTCATCAGTGTCCGGGTTAGGGTAGTGGTTATCCTTCCGGCTTGTGGAGCCCGAGACGCGGGTTCAATTCTCGCACCCGGACCTTTTTATTTTATTTGTTATTCATTTTTACCTGCAGATTCACAACATTTACCAGATATCTAAAAAGCATTCAAATCCATTTCAAATATCTTAAATTCATTTAAATTATAATCTACCTATGGACAATAACGCAATAAGGTCAACTGATCCAATTTTATCCGATTTATTAGATAAAGAATTAAAACGCCAAAGAGAAACTTTAGCCCTCATTGCTAGTGAAAATCATGTCTCTAAATCTGTTTTACAGGCCCAGGGGAGCATTCTTACAAATAAATACGCAGAAGGATATCCTGGATCAAGATATTACGGCGGATGTGAACATGTAGATGCCATCGAACAACTCGCCATTGACAGAGCAAAAGAAATATGGAATTGTGAATATGCCAATGTTCAACCTCATTCTGGAACTCAAGCAAACATGGGTGTTTATTTTGCAGTACTAAATCCAGGAGACAAAATACTGTCTATGTCTTTAACCCATGGTGGACATCTTAGTCATGGCCATCCTGCAAATTTTTCAGGAAGGTTCTATGAAATCAGACACTACGAAGTCGATCATTCTACTGGGTATATAGATTATGAATCCATGGAATCCATAGCAAAAGAATTTAAACCAGATATGATTGTATCTGGCTTTTCCGCATATCCTCGAATTGTAGAATGGAAAAAATTCCACGAAGTCGCAGAGGATATTGGTGCTTACCATCTAGCTGACATGGCACACATAACTGGATTAGTTGCTGGGGGTCAACATCCCTCCCCTATGAAATTCTCCGATTTTGTAACCGGTTCTACTCACAAGACAATTAGATCTGGACGTGGGGGTATTATTCTATGCGACGATCCAGATTATATTTCTAAAATTAACACTGCAGTTATGCCTGGGATGCAGGGCGGTCCTCTTCTTCATAATATCGCTGGAAAAGCGGCTGGGTTTGCAGAGGCACTAACCCCCGAATTTTCTAACTATGCATCTCATGTTGTGGCAAATGCAAAATCTTTATGCAATGCCATTTCTGAAGGTGGATTGAAGATAGTATCTGGCGGAACAGATACACACATAGTTCTAGTCGATCTACGTGATTCTCATCCAGACCTCACCGGAAAAGAAGTTTCTAATCTATTAGAATCTGTAAATATGGTACTTAACGCAAACACTGTCCCTGGGGAAACTAGATCTCCATTTTTAGCTAGTGGAATTCGCATAGGAACTCCGGCTATAACAACCCGTGGTTTCACCGAAACCGACTGTAAATTTGTTGGCGAACTCATAGTTAAAATGATCAATAATCCCCACGAGGACGCAACAAAATCTTTTGTTTTAAACGAAATTAAAACTCTCTGTGAAAAATATCCATTATATCTCTAGATATTCTCAAACCCCTCTTTTAAAATAACAATCCAAGGCTTAAAATGTCTCCAGACTAAACCCAGTATAATGGTTCATATCATCGATGGAAATGAAATCGCAGCAACTATCAAAAACGATCTCAAACCCAAAATAGACGCACTAAATGATTTAGGAATTGTCCCCGGACTGGCCACAGTTTTAATGAGCGACGATCCAGCAAGCAATACCTATGTCTCTATGAAACAGCGAGATTGCAAGGAACTGGGGATGAATGCTCTAGACATAGTACTTGATCCAAGTTCCCCTGCAAAAGATCTGTATTCTGCCATAGAAGGTCTAAACTCAAACCAACAAGTACACGGATATCTTGTACAAATGCCTTTGCCAAATCAAATAAATGAAAAAGATGTAGTATCTCATATAGATCCACTAAAAGATGTCGACGGCTTCCACCCCGAAAATGTGGGACTTCTAGTTTCTGGCAACCCTAGATATAAACCTTGCACGCCACATGGAATCCAAAAATTACTTGAATCAATTGAAGTAGATCCTTCTGGAAAAGATGTAGTCGTAGTTGGAAGATCGAATATTGTTGGCAAACCCATGGCGAATTTACTCATTCAAAAATCTATAGGTGGCAATGCAACAGTTACTATCTGTCATTCTAGAACTTCTGATCTGAAGAAAAAAACACTTGCAGCAGACATTATAATAGCTGCTGTTGGAGTCCCAGAATTAATCGATGGAACTATGGTGTCAGATGGGGCAATCATAATAGATGTCGGTGTCAACCGTGTAGACGATAATAGCGATAAAGGCTACCATCTAGTTGGAGATGTAGAGTTTAATAGTGTTAGTAAAAAAGCGGCAGCAATCACACCTGTCCCCGGTGGAGTTGGCCCCATGACCCGGGCAATGCTAATGTATAACACCGTACAGGCAGCAAGTCTACAAGCTGATATTACTTTATAATAGTTTATTATTTCTTCTTCTTTTTCAAAACAGATTTGTTTTGTTTAACTCCATTTTCACTGATTATTTTGGGCAACACCAACTCAACAAAATGCAATAATAGAACAAACAACATAGGGCCTAAAAATATTCCATACCATCCAAATATTAATGGACCAAATATGTAAGAAAACATCATCATTCCCACATGTAAATTTTTACCAGAAATGTATGGTCGAATTATAAGATCTGGAATTGTATCTACAACTACAAAAGAAATCACTAAGAATACTACTGGCACCCACATCACTCCCGGATCTCCAGAAATTAATCCCTGTATCAGTATATATAATGTTACTGGCACATAGATAATTTTCATCCCTATTATTGGAATAAGACTGGCTATGCCTGCTAGTATCCCTAATAGTGCCGGGTAAGGAATTGCAATAACATCTTTTGCAGAAAATGCAATAATTGTATACACAAACACACCTATTGCAGCAGTCAATAGGACATTCACTATATTCCCAAAAATAACTTGGTTCAAACTCCGATCAACTCTATCGAAGTATGTCTCAAATACGCCCATCCCATCTACAAAATTACTTTCAATCCATTTTCTTAATTTGCTATCTCCTGTGAGTAAATAAAATGCAATCGCCATAGTGATAAATACATTAATGATGCCATTTCCAAGCAGAGATAAATACATCGTAGCTCTGCTTAAACTCCTCCCAAAAGTATCAAAAATGCCGTCAGATAACAATTGCCCTGGAGACGAGGTTAACGATGATATCTCAATATATGGTGTCAAATACACAGCTATATTTTCGAGTTGATATTGTCTAATGACCCCTTCAAGTTCCTGAACCCCGACCATCAAACTGTATATTACTATCATTGAAATTGGAAGAACAAGCAACACCAAAGACAATAAAGCTGCTATGGTGTGGGATTTAACTTTAGTTTTTATCCGTGTATATGCAGGTCTAGATGCATAATATATGAATAGTCCTAAGACAAATGTACCAATAAATTCGTATATGACAAAACCCACAACTGTCAATAAAAACAATCCAAATATTCCCCAAAAAAACCTAGATATGTTAATATCATTTTTTCCTATCATACTTTCCAATCTTATTCCATGCCAAAAAGTTTTCCGGCCCGAAAAATAGCCAAATCTTATTCAATTTACTTTCTATTTTCAATTATTTTTGCAACTTTTGCATCTATTAATATTTTGGCATTTTCTTCTGGGAGTGAGACTATGTCTCCTTCATCTAGGTTGTATGTTTCCCCATCAACACCATAAATTTCTCCCACCCCCTGAATCATTTTTAATTCAATTCTGGACAAATCCGATGCCATTCCATCATTAAGTGTATTTTTGTTATTCCCTCCTATATTCTTTTTCTGAGGATCTATTGCATCTGTATCTATCACACTTTCTATATTGTCATCCATTCCATCACCAGAAGTAATTTTTAAAATAACATTTCTATTCTCTCTTAATAACCTAACTAGATTTTTAAATAATATCTCCTCTTCCTCCGACATACTTATATCTTCATCTCTAAGACCTACCGCTGCAAGACTAGCAACTTTGAGCATTTTCCCGACTCTCCTACCATAGATAATTTCAACAACTTCTTTCACCGATTTGATCTCATCTTCTAACCTGCGATTTACTTTGTTACTCCCCTGGACAGGATTTTTTAAAACATCTTCTCTCTCTATTTGAAGATCTTTGATATACTCTGCAACATCTTTATAAAATGACCTTAATAAAGGCTGCAAGTCACCTCTAGTTCGCTCTTCAATCTGTATTTGTCGTAGTTCTTCTAGATTCATTCTTTTATTTTTTCAGCTTTCCCACGCGCCATCATAAACATGGCAGCATATTCAGGAAGTGTAACAATGCCTTCTGAGACAGTAAATGTTTCCCCTCCTATTTCTACGGATAAATTTTCTTTAACTTTTATATCTATCTCATATTTTTTAAATCTATTCGGAACGGCATCTACCAACGGGTCAAATTTATCTAAATCTCTGTATTCAATTGGTTTCACTTGCAAAGATGTCCCCCCGTGAAGGCTCAGTGGCAAACGAATCAATCTATGCAAATCTGTTGTTACTGGTTCGTCTATCAATGCAGATTTCTTCTCGATAACATCTGGAACTAATTTCCCAACCAATTTAAAAAAATCCGGGTGAACGTCTATGTTCCCTATACTAATTTCTTCGTATTTCTTTCGAATAACCACTAATATATTTTTCGCTGTTTTCAATCCTATCCCGTCAAATTTCTGCAACTGCTCAATCGCGTCCTTTTCATCCAATGTAGAAAGATCTTCAATATAGTTTAATATTTCTCGGTGGACTTTTTCACTCCATCCTCCCACGACCCCGATACTTTTCTTATGGGTAGGATTTTTCAACCCAATGCCTCCTACAACCTCCTTATTGACTAGTGTTCCAATCTCGATCCCCGACCCTATTAAATAATTTACAATCTCTCTCCTAGCAGAACGATCCAATTCTCTAATCGCCTCATCTCTAACATGGACATGGTACCCTCTTCCTCCTGAAAAAACTATCTCTGGATTTGAAAAAGAAAAATCTTCTATGATAAAATCAAGCAGTTTCCATAATTCTTCTTTACAAGCTAACAACATATCTGCGTAAGTATCTTTTTCTGGAGAAATGGAAGGTAAGTGATCTGCATCCAAATCAAAAATTAAATCCGACCCGATCCATTTTTTCCCCATCATAGAAGGGGTGCCGGGGCTTTGATATGTCCCTGCAGAAAAATAAACGTGCTTGGGGCGATTTTCCACCAAAAATTCATGTAAATTCCCCGTACTCAGGAGTGACTGATGTCTTTTCATAATGGTTCCTTTTCCAATTGTCCATGGAATAAAACCCCATTCTCTTCTTTCTGCAGAAGGTGGTAGATACGGATTCGTGTACCTATAGTAATCCCTAAATCTCCCTCGAAGATATTCCAACGTTCTATCTTCCATTCTGGAACATCTAACTTTCAATAAGTAAACTCTTTTGCGTTATAGTGTTTCAATTTCCCCAGAATTAAATTCTAAATAATATGCATGACCTTTATCTTCGTAGTAGCCACTAACCAATTTTAGCTTGATAAATCCCATTTTTTCATAGAATCCAAGCGCCCCTGTATTTGTAGTTCTAACGTGGCACGTTATATTTTTATATCTCTCATTCACCACATCTAATAGATATTTTCCAACTCCATTCCCCCGATATATTTTATCAACAGCAATGAAAAAAATATAACCATCCCCCCGAACTGCTATAAATCCCATCAACTCTTTTGTTTCTTCATTAATACACCAGAAATTTACTGCTCTATGATAAGTTCCCGTGAAAAACCCCCATTCTTGTTTCAATAAATTCTCATCTTCTCTTATCTTTTCCTTAAGCCCCCATGCCCCGTTTACCAAATAACTGTCTCCTGGATCTATCTCCAGCAATTCAAAACGACTTTTCACTATAAACTTTAACGGGGTCCTATTGCGATAACTCCATTCCTTATTATATATTATATATTCGAAATTTAGTAATTCTATATTTGCATTTCAAAATGCAGACCTCTAAGTTATTCGATTATATATATATCAACACGAATTCGATATGCAATATCACCTCAGAGATCACACGGCAGATATAGCAGTTGAATCAACTGCATTAACACTCGAAGAGGCTTTTGCTGGGATAGCTGAAGGATTGGCATCAGCACATTCTGACGATCCACTCTCTGGGGGAGCTAAATTTAATTTCACTATCTCCTCTGAATCAATCGAATCACTCCTATTCGATTTTCTTGCCACACTCATATACGAACGAGATATCTATAATGTTTTGCCAATAAACCACACAGTTCAAATAGAACAGAAGAAAGCAAACTGGTCTCTGTCTTCAGTCTATCATGGTGTCCCTATAGACTCTATCATTTCTCGTGAAATCAAAGCAGTAACCTATTCTGATATGGCAATCGAACGAATGCCTTCTGGCTGGAGAATTTATGTTGTTTTCGACGTTTAATTACCAAAAATTAAAAGGACAGCATCCTACTAACATCTAATATATAACCAATGACCACATTTGAAACAGAAAATATATCTCTAAATCAGATAGGAGAATTTATGTGGGAAATCCCTCGGTCGGGTGACATGCTAGTCCCTGCCAGAATCCTTGCAAGTAAAAAATTATTGGATCAAATTTCTAAAGATAAGACACTTGAGCAGCTAAAAAACACGGCATCACTCCCTGGGATACAAAAATATGCACTTTGCATGCCAGATGGGCATCAAGGTTATGGATTCCCTGTAGGCGGTGTAGTGGCAACCGATGCACATAGCGGTTGTATTTCACCCGGGGGTGTGGGGTACGATATAAATTGTGGTGTCCGCATGATAACAACAAATTTATCATACAAAGATATCTTGGGAAAAGAACAATCTTTATCCCGGCTTCTTTTCGATAAAGTTCCAACAGGGATGGGGCATGGAGGTATCCTAAACACATCATCCCGCGATATAGAAGATATCTTATCCAATGGGTCTGAGTGGGCCCTATCTCACGGTTATGCAATTTCCAAAGATCTAGACCATTGCGAAGATGGTGGAAAAAGGACAGATGCTGATCATACAAAAGTATCTCATAAGGCAAAACAAAGAGGGAAAAATCAAGTTGGGTCTTTGGGATCTGGGAATCACTTCTTAGAAGTCCAGCGCGTTTCAGAAATATTCAGAGAGGATGTGGCCAATTCTTATGGTTTATCTGTAGATCAAATAGTCATTCTCATACATACTGGGTCTAGAGGTTTGGGACATCAAACGTGTTCTGACTATCTTAGAAAAATAGAAATAGAGCACGCTGATTTTTTAACGCAATTGCCCGACAAAGAACTTGCAGCAGCACCCGCTGGCAGTGAATTAGCCAATGATTATTATGCCGCAATGTGTGCTTGCATCAATTTTGCATGGAACAATAGACAAATAATTACTTATGCTACAAGGATGGCATTTGAAGAAATATTTCAAAATTCCTGGGAAAATCTAGACATGAATCTGCTTTATGATGTTTCTCATAACATAGCAAAGAAAGAAGTCCATATTATTGATGGGCATCCTCGCGAATTATTTGTCCATCGAAAAGGGGCAACAAGAGCATTTCCAATAGGAAGGTCCGAATTACCTTTGGATTTTATAAATGTGGGCCAACCAGTATTTATCCCCGGAAGCATGGGTTCAGATAGTTATATTTTACGTGGTGGCACCAAATCCCTTGATTTAACATTTGGATCAACTGCACATGGTGCAGGAAGAATACTTAGTAGGACCAAGGCAAAAAAAATATTTAATGCATCTGAAATCTTGAAACAATTGAAAGAGAAAAATATACATGTTATAGCAACAAGCGACGCTACCATCTCTGAAGAAGCTCCTGGGGTATACAAGGACGTCTCCGAAGTAGTCAATATATCTGATTTTCTTGGCATCGGCGACAAAGTAGCACGAACGTTCCCCATTGTTAATATCAAGGGGTAAACTCCTCTCTCTAAATTTTTTGAATTTGGATGTATTTTGGAATCTAAGAAATCTCTTTCAATTGTTTCTACTTTTATTCATCTCAGATTAATAAACTATATTTGAGTATAATACCTCACATCTACCAATGATTTCTAAATGCGAAACTAGTGCAGTGTTTATAGCCAACAAACCGCTTCAGGATTTCATAGATGTAGTGGATTCAATTGAGGATCTTGGATATCAAGATTTATTTATCGCTGATCAGGCTCTCCGAAAGAATATCTACGCTTGGGCAACTCTTGCAGCCACTAGAACAAATAAAATTGGTATTGGGCCTTCTGTCACAAATGCTTATACCAGGAACCCTGGTCTCACTGCAGCATCGATGGCAACTCTCGATGAACTCTCCAACGGGAGGGCAAAATTAGGATTCGGTGCGGGTGGTCATGGGATCGATAAATTTGGATACGATCAATCAAAATTAATCGGCACCATGAAAGATGCAATCGATACTATCCAACATCTAATTTCTGGAGAAAAAGTGACTTCAATAAGAGATGAATTTTCGTTACATGAAGCCCAATTAGAATTTAAACCTGTGCGGAATAAAATTCCTATATATGTTGGTGGTAGGGGGCCCCAACTCCTATCTTTAGCTGGTGCGGTAGCCGATGGGGCATTTTTAGGAGGTGGCCTCCTATCCTCTTCGGGCATCAAATACGCTCAAGAAAGAATTTCTATAGGTGCAAATTCAACTGATAGGGATCCTAGAGATATAGATTTAAGGTACCTAGCTTTTGTTTCTGTATCTCAAAACAAAGAAAAATCTCTCAACGCTGCTGCATGGTTTATCTCTATGCTAACCAAACGACATGCCAGTATCACGGCTCTAAAAGCAGCTGGAGCTGAAGATTCTCATATCCAAAAAGTAAAAGAACTCGGCGATATCGATTCAATTTCTCCATCCACACTATTAAATTCCATTTCACCTGAATTGATGGATTTATATACTATCGTTGGAAGCTCAGAAGATTGTCAAGCAAGAGTCGGGGAATTAGTTGACATGGGAATAAAACACCTCACCTTAGTTCCATTCTCAAATGAAGAAAAAAATATATTAGAAATTTTAGAAATTTTTTCCGATTTCAACTGCATATCAAACTAAATACTTCTGTATCTACCCTGTTTCTTGGATTTTCTTTACAATTCCTTTTGTGTATTCCGTCGTAGATATTTTCGTTCCCCCTGTCATTTGCCTTTCAAAATCATACGTCACTTCTTTGGAGACAATTTGTTCTTCTACTGCATCTCTCACCAAATCAGCTGCATCATGCCATCCCATATATTCTAACATAATCCTTCCAGATAGTATCATTGCAGTGGGGTTCACTTTGTTTTGTCCAACATATTTAGGTGCAGATCCATGAGTCGGTTCTGCAAGTATCATTCCATCTCCAATATTTGCCCCAGGGGCAATGCCCAAACCACCAACTTGAGCTGCACAAGCATCAGAAAGATAATCTCCATTCAAATTTGGAACTGCTAGGACGTCATATTCATCTGTTCTTGTCAACACCTGCTGCATCATATTATCTGCAATTCTATCATTTATGATCACTGCACCCTCTGGAGGTTCACCTTGTCTCTCTTCCCATAACGTATTTTCTGCTATGACTTGATCTCCATATTCCTCTGCCAATTCATACCCCCATTTAGCAAAAGCGGCCTCTGTAAATTTCATTATATTTCCTTTATGGACGAAAGTTACAGATTTTCTGTTTCTTTCAATGGCATAATCAATAGATTTCTTTACAAGTCTCTTTGTTCCAAACTCTGTAATCGGTTTTATGCCGATTCCAATTGGCCCCCCGTGCATGACACCCTTGACTCCCATTTCTTCTTCAATAAACCTCTTAATTTTCTCCACCTCTGGAGTTCCAGCTTCCCACTCTATCCCTGCATACACATCCTCTGTATTTTCTCTAAATATCACCATGTCCATTTTCTCAGGATGTTTAACAGGAGATGGGACTCCCTTTAGGTGATATACAGGGCGCACACAAGCATATAGATCTAGAATCTTTCTTAACGCAACATTCAAGCTCCTAAACCCAGATCCAACTGGTGTTGTAAGTGGTCCTTTTATAGCAACTCTAAACTCTCTAATTGCATTTAAGGTGTCTTCTGGTAATATATCTCCATCATATAGTTCATTTGCACTCTCCCCCGCATGAACCACCATCCAATTAATTTTCCTCCCTGTCGCTTCTGCAGCAGCATCTAATACCTGCTGAGTCGCAGGACCCACATCTACTCCTATTCCATCACCATATATAATTGGAATTATGGGATCGTCTGGAACAATGATGTCATCTGCATTATCTTTTCCTTTCTCAATTCTAGACCCGCTGCTAGGAATTTCTACCTTTTCGTACTTGTAAGTCATCTTCATTGAGATATTTATCAAAGAATGGTAAAAACAATTCGAATGTCACTTTCAACATCAGAACTCTGGATGCGGGCTAACTTTTTGAAGAACTGTTTCTGCAATGTTTCCTCCATAATCTGCGCATCTAGACACTGAGTCTAAAACTAATCCAATTTTTTGAGCATCAGAAACATCTAAATCTTTCACTGTGCTGTGCATCATTTCCAAAACTAATTTTTCAATCAATGTGACCTTTGTACGACTTCTATTTGCTGCTTCTTTGGCCATATTCTTATCTTCCATTTTCATAGCTTTTATTGCAAGATCTATAATCTCTCTTGAAGCTTCATGAAGATTTCCCAATCCCTTGCGAATTGGTTCAGGTATGTCTCCCAATTCTTGTTTTATATAACTAATTTTAGCAGCATGGTCGCCAATCCTTTCCAATTGCCGAGCACACGTATGGTAATCAAAACAATCTATCCTCTCTAGGCCTAGTTCTTGCAATTTAGAGGGACTTTTCAACGATGTCCGAAACGCTCTAGAGACAACAAACCATAAACGATCAATATCATCATCCCTTTCAATCACATCTTTTGATAGATTTAAATCATTTAATTTTATAGACTCAATAGAGTCAGAAAACATAGAAAGCGCCATGTTTTCCATCCTTTCAACTGCTCCTATTATGGAAAGTTCCGAACTATCTAGCAAATCTTTTAACTTCATCATATTCGGCGTTTCCTCTATTATTTCAATTCCAACAAGTTGCCTAGTTATATCTCTAACCGCACGCCTCTGTTCAGTAGAAATTCTGCCCGATTGCAATTCTATAATTTCGAAACCACTAACATACATGGTAACAACCGTCCTAACTATCTCATCCATTTCCATTCCATCTATATTTACACTTGTACTATTTCTGCTGTTTTTTTTCTCAGCGGACAATACGATGGAACTTCCTTCCGGGTAAAAATTCACCAATGATCCTGCGCCTATTTGATTCTCAACTGCCCATTCTTTTGGTAATGACACAGTATATGTCGAACCCCCTGTTAATTGCACCTTTCTCTGTTCAATATCACTCATGGTTATTGTCTCACTAAAGGAGTCTATGGTTAATCTATATATATACTTTATTTATTTATCATTATGGCCACTATAAATAAATTCACAAATATATATTTTTCCTCTATATATTTTATTTTTCGATAAACTACGCCAATTTATATGTTTTAATATATTCTATTATATCATATTATTTATATCTATATATTAGAAATAGTTCTGTATTTAACTTACCCTTGCATCCTTGTCTATCAATGGCCCAAAAAAACATCTACTCCCGGCGAAAATTTTTAATCACGTCCAGTGTAGTGGGAGTTGCTGCAGTAACCGGGTGTACTTCTAGTAATCAGTCATCCGATAGATCGGTTGGTGATTCAAATCTCTCCGGAGAAATAAATATTTCAGGAAGCTCCACAGTATTCCCTCTAATGTCTGCCATGGCTGAAGAATTCCAGAAAAAACATCTCGGCGTCACCATCACGATTCAATCAACTGGAAGCGGCGGCGGGTTCAAGAATTTTTTCTGCTTGGGGCAGACACATTTCAATAATGCAAGCAGGTCAATCAAAGATTCAGAAGTCGATTTATGTAATGGAAACGGTGTAACTCCTCATGAAATTAGACTCGCCACCGATGCATTAACTGTGGTTGTAAACAAGGATGCAGATTGGGTGGATAGCTTGACTGTCGCAGAACTCAAATCTATTTGGGATCAAAACGCAGCAAAAAAATGGTCCGATGTAAACCCTTCATGGCCAGAAGAAAAGATTGACCGATATGGTGCGGCAGATACTTCTGGTACTTTTGACCATTTCAACGAAGTTATTATAGGGGGCGATGGGGATACTCATACCACTGATTACCAACCAACAGAAGGAGATCACATCATTGTCGCAGGTGTAAAGGGAAACAAATATGCAATAGGCTATTTCGGATTTTCTTACTACTACAACAACCCCAATGTGATAAAGGCATTAAAAATAGATGGTGGGAATGGACCAGTATCTCCCACTATTGAAACAGCTAAAAGCGGGCACTATGTGCCTCTCTCCCGGCCTCTATTCACATACGTACCTACTGAAAAACTCAGTGAAAAACATGTTGCAGAATTTGCAAAATACTGCATTGAACAAAGCGCAAACGAACAACTCGTGGCAAACGAAGTTGGCTATGTTCCAAACACAAAAAAGACCGCAGACAAAGAAATGGAAGCTTTAACTGCACTACTGTAACTAGTAAGTGCCCAAGTAAAAAACTCTAATAAATAAAGTCACCTGAATTTAGGAAGGTTTACTCCTCCTTATACAAAATATATCTTATTAATCGTCATGGGAATTTCCAATGATTCTTTCACCCACGATTCAACCTCTTATTACTCAACAGTACAAAAAAATATTGAGTCTATATATGCAAAAATAAGTTTTTCATTGGCTATACTCACAATTTTAATCACCATCGGAATAATTTATTTCTTGTTCGAAGACGCAATAGTATTTTTCTCTAATTATTCATTAATACAATTTCTTACGAGTTCAAACTGGAGCCCTGTTATTCCCCCAAAGTCTTATGGGATTTTACCTCTATTTTTTGGAACCCTAGTGGTGACTATAACTGCTGGTTTAGTAGCAATTCCTATTGGTACACTTACAGCTGTTTATCTCAGTGAATATGCAACCCAGCGTACTCGTTCAATTCTAAAACCTTTACTAGAGGTGCTCGCTGGAGTACCTACTGTCGTTTATGGATTTTTCGCACTTGCTTATGTAACTCCTGCACTGCGTATCTTATTCCCCACGATTAGTCCTTTCAATGCACTTTCAGCTTCTCTCATGGTTGGTATCATGATTATACCTATGATTTCTTCAATATCAGAGGATGCCATGAGTGCTGTCCCAAACTCTCTTAGAAGCGCCGGATTCGGACTAGGTGCAACCAAATTCGATGTCTCGACTAGCATCGTAATTCCTGCGGCTTTATCTGGAATATTTGCTTCTTATATTCTAGCAATTTCTCGTGCAATTGGAGAAACCATGATAGTAACAGTAGCAATGGGTCTGCACCCAACAATACCCGAATTACGCTATGCAGGCCCAATTCCTTATATCCATCCTGCAGATTTTCTGCTAGAGTCAGGACAAACCATGACTGCAGCAATGGTGCAAATAGCACAAAGCGATCTAGCTGGAAGTTCAGCTGCATACAACAGTCTATTTGCAATTGGAATAACTCTCTTTTTCATCACATTATTCATGAACGCCCTGAGTAATATGATAACAGAGCGTTACAGGGAGATTTATTAAATGAATAACTCGCTAAACATTGAAAAGAAAAAAGGGGTGTTTTCTCTATTCTCCCGGGATGTACTTTTTCAACATCTAGCATTTATTTCTTCTATAATTGGAATTGTATCTTTAACTCTTTTATTATTCACTGCACTTTTCAATGCACTGGGACTCAAACATGCAGATATACTTTGGTATATTTGTTTCATCCTCACAATTTTAATCCCCTTGGCATTTTTCACTCTGTACTGTACTAAGAATCCAGAGGTCGGCCAAGTAGCAACTAGGGTATTTGGAATTCTGTTTGGTGGAATTCTGTTGGGGTCCTTTCTATTCTTAATTTTTCTCATTTTTGATCCAAAAATAGCACTTAACTATCTTATTTTCATAATCCTGCCAACATTTTTAACATGGCATAAATTCAGATATTCTAAATCTTTATATCTTAAATTTATCCCCTTGTCAACCATTATTATTGGTTTCATTATAACCCTTCTAATCAAACCATTAACTACTATTTACCCTGAAGATTGGATACTTTTTGTTTTTCTATTCGCATTTCCATTTGCTATATTTATCTGGACACAATCCAAAAACACACCTATAGAGTCATACCGCATTATTGTTAGCCCCATCCCTGTATTTTTATCCATTACTGCAGGACTCTTTTTAGCACCTTTATTGAATATATCCCCCGAAATTGGGGTTCTATATGTCCTATTCGTTGTAACTCCTGCCATACTATATGCAATCTTAATTTTGGTTTCAAACAAAAAAGGGTCCATGGGTCTACTTTTACCCATTTTATTCATTGCCCTGATCCTGGTAAGTAGAATGATAATCGATTCTGTTGGGGCATCAGTCCCACTACCTTGGATAGATCTACAATTTATTACTAGCTCTCCTTCCAGATTCCCTGAAAATGCAGGTATATTTCCTGCTCTTGTAGGGTCCATTTTCATAGTTCTTCTAGTCGGAATTTTTGCTTTGATTTTTGGAATTGGGGCGGCACTTTATCTAGAAGAATATGCACCTGTTAATGGGGCCGCAGGATTTTTGACTAGAATAATTCGTATAAACATATACAATCTAGCGGGGGTGCCATCAGTTGTTTATGGTCTGTTGGGATTGGCTGTTTTCATAAACTTAATTGGATATGGATTCGGAACTGTATTTGTCGCCTCAATGACTCTTTCTCTCCTAATATTGCCAATTGTTATAATCTCCTCTCAAGAATCAATCCGGGCAGTACCCGAATCTTTAAGATTGGCCTCTTATGGTCTAGGGGCTACCAAATGGCAAACCATTAGAAATGTGGTTCTTCCTCAAGCATTATCTGGTATTCTTACAGGGACTATACTATCTATGAGCCGTGCACTTGGGGAAACGGCACCATTGCTGATGATAGGTGTCCCCACAACAGTATTCAAAGCCCCAGCTGAAATAACAGACAAAGTAAGTGCAATGCCCCTACAAGTTTTCAACTGGGCATTTTCAGCAAAACCAGATCTCCGCGGGGGAGTTGCAGCCGCAGGAATCATCATACTTTTATTTGTTTTATTATCCATGAACGCAATTGCAATTTTGCTGAGAAATAAATACCAAACAGAGAAGTAATATAAATAAACATTTCCAATGAACACACACAAAAAACCAAAACCATGAGCAAAAAACCAGATACAGATGACCCAGGGCATTCGAAAAAAAATCAAATATCTGCTGTTAGTAAGTCTAAATCGATCATTACTAGTAATAATCTCACGGTTAGGTATGGAAATGACATAGCTATAGAAAATGTTAATATAGAAATACCTCTGAAAAAAGTCACTGCCATTATAGGTCCATCTGGATGTGGGAAATCCACTTTCCTCAGATGTATCAACAGGATGAACGATTTAATCCCAAATGTCTCTATAGAAGGAAATCTATTCCTCGGAAATAACGATATATATGCTGAAAATGTCGATCCAGTTCTTCTGCGAAGAATAGTTGGAATGGTTTTTCAATCCCCCAATCCATTCCCAAAATCCATATATGATAATGTCGCATATGGTCTAAAAATTCAGGGCAAAACTGACAATATGGACGAAGTAGTAAAATCTGCACTCAAACGTGCCGCCATTTGGGATGAAGTTTCTGATAGATTAAATGAGAAAGCAACATCTCTTTCCGGAGGACAACAACAACGCCTCTGCATAGCGAGAACCATTGCAGTAGATCCCGAAGTCATCTTGATGGATGAACCTGCAAGTTCATTAGACCCTATTGCAACTTCTCAAATAGAAGATTTAATCCAAGAATTAGCCAAAGATTACACGGTAGTCATAGTAACTCATAATATGCAACAAGCTGCTAGAATTTCAGACAAAACTGCAGTCTTTCTAACTGGTGGAAAGTTAATCGAATTCGACGATACACAGAATATTTTTGAGAATCCAGAAAACTCAGAAGTGGAGGATTATATTACCGGAAAATTCGGATAAAATAGGCCAAAACCAAAACCATTTTTTAATTGTCTTATATAATGCATCACAAAGTTTGAGAAAAAACTCTTATACGTTATGAGGGCTTCGTCTCGACTATACTATGCCAGATGGAACTAGTAGCAAAGGAAAAAAGAACAAGACAATTCATGTCAAATGCCGAAGATGTTCTTCTGCATCGTACCATATTAAAAAAGGTATCTGTTCTAGGTGTGGATTTGGTAAATCTGCAAAAATGCGATCATATTCTTGGCAAGGGATGTCTGGTGACAAAGGATCTGTACAGCCAAAATAATACTCTAATAGAACTTTATTGAAATTCACATAATGTTAGCATTCATTTAGAAATTTTATGTCTGAAAAAACATCTACTTCTCCTGGATGTTCAATTGTTAGTGGAATGACAGAAAAATGCGGCGTTGTTGGGATATCTATAGATAATCCCGTGGCACTTCCCCTTTACTATTCTTTATATGCCTTGCAACACAGGGGCCAGGAATCTGCTGGAATTGTAACTCATGATGGTTTCCAACAGCATAGCCATGTAGCAATGGGTCTAGTGGGTGACGCAATCAAAAAAGAAGATCTAGAAAAATTAAAAGGAACTGTAGGCATTGGGCATGTGCGCTACCCAACAGAAGGTGGTTTAAATAAACAATGTGCGCAGCCATTTTCTGTATCTTTCAGAGGGGGGTCGCTAGCTCTAAGTCACAATGGGAATCTGATAAATTCTGAAGATCTGCGTTCCCAATTAGAAGGGCTTGGCCATACATTCATTTCCGATGGAGACACAGAAGTTATAACTCATGAGCTAGCACGAAATTTACTATCTTCAGATCGGGTTAGTTCGGTTCATCAAACCATGAAAAAAATATATGGATCTTATTCGCTTGCTATAATGCAAGATGACACTGTAATGGGTTTAAGAGATCCTCTGGGTAACCGCCCTTTGTGCATTGGAAAACTTGATGGTGGCTACGCTATCGCTTCAGAAAGTTGTGTCATAGACACCCTAGGGGGTGAACTCTTACGTGATGTATCTCCTGGAGAACTAATTATTCTTCATCCAAATGGGTCTGGAATTGAATCTCATCAACTTACAGAATTAGATCATTCTGCCCATTGTTTTTTTGAATACATTTATTTCTCCCGCCCTGACAGCATAATAGACAAAAAACTAGTTTACGATGTACGTTGTGAACTGGGAAAGAAGTTATGGGAACATGTAGGGATCAAAACAGACATAGTCATGCCAGTCCCCGATTCTGGAAGAGCCTATGCTTTAGGCTACGCGGAAGCCGCAGCCGAAGAAAATGTGAACATTCGACTTGCAGAAGGTTTGATGAAAAATAGATATATTGGAAGAACATTTATTATGCCAGATCAGGATTCGAGAGAGCGCGCTGTTAGGTTAAAACTGAACCCAATTAAAAGCACTGTTTCTGGAAAATCCATAACACTCATAGATGATAGTATTGTCCGAGGCACTACTTCAAAATTACTTATCAAACTACTCCGAGATCACCAGGTAAGCGAGGTTCACTTAAGAATCGGGTCTCCTCAGATAGTTTCACCATGTTATATGGGGATAAATATGGCAAATAGAGACGAATTAATAGCATCTGGAAAGACCTTGGAAGAAATTAAAGACTTTTTAGGTGCAGATTCTGTTGCATATTTATCAATAGATTCCATTGCAGAAGTGATTGGAAAATCTAAAAAAGACCTTTGTCTAGGTTGTGTCACTGAAAAGTATCCTTATGACATCGAAGGGGAATCATCCGATAGGGACACAAAACGTCCAATAATCCATTGACCAATTTTAATAAGCTTGGTATGCCATTAGATAAACAATTCCTCCCATAAGAAATGAGATTATCCAAAGTTTAGTTGCAACTCTACCAACTTTTGCATGACGTGTGCCTTTAATTTCTTCAATTGTATGGGTCAATCCTATAGATAAACTATAGAAAACAAGGGGCACGCAAATAACAGCTAGGGCGATATGAATCAAGAGAAACGGTAAATAAATAAACATCTTAATATTTTCAGGCCCTCCAAAATCAGCAGTTCCCACAATTGCAACTTTGTATAGGTAAAGTGTTAAGAATAGGACAAACACGCCAAAAGAAAACAACATGGTCTTTTGATGGTTCTCAATTTCACCTCTTATGGCATACGAGACAGCTTTTGAAATAGATAATATGGCTATTATGCTTAAAACCGCATTAAAGTGGGGGATTAAATTAAGTATAAAATCATTTCTTGGGAGATATTGTGATGGAATGTATCCTCCTGCAGTAGAGAATACCAAGCCTAGTGAAATCACACTCAGAATTGCCGTTATACTCACAACATGGTCATGAACAAATTTTTTCATTACTTCACATTAGCCAATATAAAACTTAAACCCGGCGAAATAGATCCGCCAATTTCTTAGTTTTTGTATCCAAATTCGCCCGAATAATTCTTCAAATTTCTTATCTAAACATCTTAAATACTAGTTTCGTTCCTATATTTTATTAATTATGTTATCTCTAAAATAGAAATAACCTAAACTAATTCCATTTTAATTAGGCCATCTCACCGATAAATACCGTGCACTCATCCGTTTAATTTTTAAAATACACTCGTAAATCACTATAGAATCTAAAGAAAATGATTTGTGTAGAGTTTATAAGCGAACAGGTAAAATTTAGGGGTACAATGGTAAAAAAACCCCCAAAACCACGATACTTTAATGGAAGGTTCGATGCAGAAGATCCAAAAAGCACTTTAAAGATCGAAAACGTGGTAGCTTCTACGGGCATAGATCAGGAATTAAATCTAGAAGCTCTTGCAGCAGATTTGCCTGGGACTGAATATGATCCAGATAGATTCCCAGGATTAGTATATCGTTTACAAGAACCCAAAGCAGCATGTTTGATTTTCAGATCTGGGAAGATAGTATCCACTGGAGCACAAAGCATAGCTGATGTCCACGCAGCAGTTGAATTAACATTTGAAACACTACGGGGCTTGGGAATAGACGTTCCTGGGTCTCCTGAAATAAAGGTTCAAAACATAGTCACAAGCGGCGATCTAGGCCACCCATTAAATTTAAATGCAATAGCAATCAGTTTCGGATTGGAAAATATAGAATATGAACCTGAACAATTCCCAGGATTAGTATACCGTTTGAAAGATCCCAAAGTTGTTGTTCTTCTATTCGGATCCGGGAAGGTAGTAATAACTGGAGGAAAATTCCCAGAAAACGCTGAAGAAGCGATCGACAAAATTGTTTCTAAACTAACAGAATATGCATTATTAGGTAAAAAAACTGTTTATTAATAATCATATACCTCTGTAAGAATCAAACGAAAGCACTTTTAACAAACTAGAGGCTATCTTCTTGCGCGCGTAGGTAGCCAAGCCAGGCCAACGGCGCAGGGTTGAGGGCTCTGTCCCGTAGGGGTCCGCAGGTTCGAATCCTGCCCTACGCATGACTTTAAGAGGTTCTGTTCGTAGTCAAAAAGTTTATAATATTGACGATGTCGTGATCTTATGACATTTAATAGGACTAAATTTCTTATCTCATACCGTGGTGTTTTTCGCCTGAGAGGATTCAATAATGTATATGGTCACGCTTGTTTTTGACGGGAAAACCGGGGCAAGCGGAGATATGATTATTGGGGCATTAATCTCTATCGGTGCTGACAGAAACTTATTAAACCCAGTAGAAGATGGGTTGGATGTAAAATATAATGTGGAACGTTACATAGACCAGGGCATTGCAGCAGAAAAAATTAATATAACTCGAAATGGAAAAACTATAGAAGGGGAACATTCAACCAAGAATATAGGGGCGATAACCGAAATAATAAATTCACTAGATTTGCCCAATTCAGTTATCTCCGACTCTAATGCTATATTCAGAATTTTAGCCAACGCGGAAGCAAAAGTTCATGGCACAAATTTTGAAGAGATACACTTGCATGAAGCAGGTTCTGACGATGCCATTTCAGATATCGTTGGTGCTTCTATCTTGATCAATTCCCTGCATTTAAACAGTATCTATACAACCCCTATATCTGTGGGCGGAGGGACGGTAAAAATGCATCATGGAAAATACCCAGTTCCAGTTCCTGCAGTTATAGCAATAGCCGAAAAATCAACTTGGTCAATAAAAGGGGGCCCAGTTGAAATGGAATTACTAACTCCCACTGGGGCAGCTATACTCGCCCATTTCGCAACAGGCATAGGGGCAATTCCTACTCTCAACATAAAAAGCAGTGGATATGGGGCTGGCAATCATAAAATTACTGGAATTCCAAATGTTTTGCGTGCAATACTGGGTGGCAATCAATTAAACATTAAAGACGAAATAGTAGTTTTAGAAACAAATGTGGATGATGTTAGTTCGGAGATACTTGGAAACCTCTATAATTCTCTTTTATCCGATGGTGCATCAGATGTGGTCATAATTCCTGCAATGATGAAAAAATCTAGACCTGGGCATGTGATAAAAGTTATAGTTAAACCAGAGCTAAAACAAAAAATTGCGCGGAGACTAGCAAGAGAGACTGGAACACTAGGCATCCGAGAAGTTATAGGAACTCACAGGTGGATTGCCCACAGAAAAATAAAACAAATAACAATTACAATCAACGAACAAGAATATTGTGCAGACATAAAAATAGCTTCAGAAAATACTGGAGAAGTCTACAATGTAAGTGCAGAATATGAAGACGCTAAGCGGATTGCTCTTGAAACTAACCAACCTCTCAAACAAATCATGGCATTAATCGAAGAACAAGCACGCAAGAAATGGATGATTTAAACTCATCGGAGTTTTTTTGAGTATCGGGCCAATATATTCTATGTGGACAGGAAACTTTCGACAGGATGTATCCCAATAGATAATTTACTTGGTGGTGGTGTAGATGTTGGATCAATCACACAAATATACGGTCCGCCTGCATCAGGCAAAACTAATATCTCTCTATGCACAACTACGGAAACTATAGCAAACAATAAGAATGTAGTTTACATAGACACCGAGGGACTTTCAATAAACAGATTCCATCAAATAGCAAGAAATAAAGGCGATCCACATCAATTAGGGGAGCGATTAATCATATCCGAAGTGCATAGTTTCCAAGAGCAGGCAGATGCAATTAAAAACGTAGAGAAACTAGCACCAAATATTGAACTCATAGTTCTAGATAGTGCCACTGGATTTTATAGACTCAAACAAGCAGAAAAAAATGATGGGAGTGTTCTTAGGGCTCTTGCACGTCAGATGATAATGTTGTTATCTCTTGCTAGGCGTTTCGATCTAGCTGTGATCATAACAAACCAGATATATTCTAATCCTGAAACAAACCAAATAAAACCTTTAGGTGGTCACATATTGCCACATTGGAATGGAACTGTACTACGCTTAGATAGGTTCAAAAGAGGTAACCGAAGAGTAACTATTGAAAAACACCGCTCCCGTCCCGCCGGAGAAAGTGCTAGATTTGTAATTGAAGAAACTGGTTTGGTTGGAATGGATGAAATGCAATTTTTAAACTAGTATAATAATTCATCATTATTTGTAACTATGTATAGAGTTCTAGCCGCAATATTGGCGGCGTGATCTCCAATGCGTTCTAGATCTCTTATAGTCAATAAAAAACACTGCACCTCGATCATTAAATTATCCAACATATCCACAGATCCGCCCTCTCCTATTTGAGTTTCTATAAGTGCTTTAACAACGACCTCATTAGCTTCAAGGCACATACTGTCTATAGTAGAATCTCTACTTTCTATTTCAAAACAAGCATCAACATTCTGATTTTTATATGCATCCATGGAATCATAAAGCATATCTAGAACTGCATTTCCTATTGAGTTAATATCTACATCCGGAAATACATCCTTTCGAGAATCTATAGTATAATCGCCCAAATTAACTGCAAGATCTCCAACACGTTCTAGGTCTGTTATGATCTTAAATGAAGACGCTATTAATCTCAAATCTCCAGCAACAGGTTGTTGTAGGGCAAAAAGATTGACACATTTAGATTCTAATTCAATATATATGTCATTTATATCTGTATCCCCAAAAATTACGCTTTTAGCAAGTTCAGTATCATTTTTATCAAGCGCTGTAATTCCCATTTGAAGTCTCTCTGCCACCAGCCTCCCCATCTCTATAACGTCTTCTTGTAGTTGATTTAACTCCTCCTGATAACCTTTACGTGCCATACCTATTATCCAAAACCTCTTCCAATTTCATCATCCCCGATTGTCCCTTCTAATTTCCTTTCTAGTTTTTTATTTAAATCATGAAATTCCATAGCCAGTATGTCCAAAGACTCAGGTCGGTTCCCAATTCCTCTATAGTCCAATGGACCATATGCTGGAGATTTCATCGCTACCATGACGTCTTCAAATAAATCCAATGGGTTAGTTGGAGCTTCAGAATGGACCCTTATAGTTTCTTCAATTTTTTTAGTGGCCCTTTTAATTTCTACTTCTTCAGTAAATGGTTTTTGAATAGCAAAACGACCACCCACATCAACGGGAAAATGACTTTCAATCTCATCATCAATTTTACGAGCCAGTTTTGCACCAAACCCTTGAATTTTAAATGGGTTTTTCGCGTAAGTTTTAAGATGATAAAGTCCACCTCTTGGATGGCATAGATACAAATCTTCACCTATCCCTTCGGAACGTACTCCTGAAATAGCACGCCAATTTTGAGGATCTGATTCTTGTGCAATAAGTTCCTGTAATATATCTTGCCAATCACGAACTTGCATATAAAAATTTATAGGATCCTCTATGTATCAACATACCGATATATTCTTTTAAAAAGATTCTATCTTAGTTCACTTAATGTTGAATCTTAGTAATGCAGCAATCCCTCCTAACCCTATTAATTCTTCACCCGGCCCATATTCTTTAGATAATATTGTCACTTTTCCACCTTTATTTTCAATTATGCTTATCAATTTATCTGCATCTGTATTCCACAATCCCCTCCCTGCACGTTCTTCTCTTAATTCATCATCTACAACCAATAAATTTTCCACTGCACCATATCCTGCAGCTTCCATAACATCATCTATGCCATAAACAACAGCCCCTTCCATTTTCATCCTTTTTTTAACTTCTTCAATGATTTTAGATTCTTTTCCAATCCTTGTACTGGTAACAAGATCTCCGACCGTTTTACTCGATAGTATCTCTTGTATCCCTCTCTCACCAACTGAGCTCACTTCAACCAATGTAATTTTTTGGGCCAACACACCATCTCTAGATCTAATATATTCCAACGCATTTTCTTTGGTAAAACCCGGTCCAGCAAGCAACACTATGTCCATTTCTATATTTGACAAAACTGATAAAATTTCTCCAAACATTTCTGTTCTATCTGAACCTTTGCCCTTCCCCGTAGACCCTGTTAAATGGGCTCTATTTTCAATTCCATATTGGTTTATACTTTGAACAAATGCTGACCCTTCTTCAATAGTAACAACAACTATATCTGGTGCTTCTCGGGCTTCTATGGCTTCTTCTATCCTTTTTATCTGATCAGACTTCCATTTCTTTTCTATAGTAATTGCACTAAATACTTCCACATTAAGTGTATGATTAGTTCCTATTTCATCTTCATACGGACACCAAATAATTTCTCCTGAAACTCTAATGCGATTTGAAAATCTATGAAACTCTGCCATTTCATTTTTAATAGTGACTTTCATATGTTCTCTCTGGCCACTTGTATCTCTAGATATGTCCTCTTTCCTTCTAATACGCCGATCAGTTTCACCCATGATGATATCACCTGGGTCTATAATAAATTGCAAATGCCAAAGATCATCCACACTTTCCGGAACTAATGTAATTTTTTCCAAATCTCCCCCTAAATTACTTCGGGTTTGAATCCGCATACTTCCTGTATACTGGCCAGATGCATAAATTCCTCACTATTTTCATAACAGTCAATCAAATCCGATATTTTTGAGTTGATTAAATAGACCTTTAAGGAATTATAACTTGTCTTACTTCAGAACCATGTTCTAGTTGGTGCATTGCTTCATTTATATCTTCCAATCTCACCGTACTAGTGATCAATTCTTTCAGCGATAGTTTCCCAGAAATCACAAGATCTGCCAACATAGGTATCGCAATAGGAAGATTATACGACCCATTAAAAGCACCTATGATTTTTTTCTCATGTTTTACCATCTCCTGAAGATTTATGGATACATCATTAACCGGTTTGGGTGGTGTACCCACAAGAACAGCAGTACCCGATGTGCATAGGGAATCAACAGCTTGTTCAAACACACGTGGGTGGCCTACCATATCAAAAGTATAATCTGCACCTCCTCCAGTTATCTCCTTTATCCGCTCAACTGGATTTTCTTCCAGTGAGTTAATCGTTTGGGTCGCACCTAATTTCCGAGCTATTTCAAATTTACTTGGAACAACATCAATTACAATTATTTCGGTTGCACCTCTGAGAACTGCTCCTTGAACTCCACTAAGTCCAACTCCACCCGCACCAAATATGGCCACAGAAGATCCTGGTTCTATATTCGCAGCATTGACAACTGCACCAACGCCTGTAAATATCCCACATCCTAACAACGTGGCCTGTTCTAAAGGTATACTTTTATTAACTTTTATCGCTACTTCTTGAGTCACACTTGTATATTCTGTAAATGAGGACACTCCATGATAGTGATAATATTTCTCCCCTCCTTCTCCTGTAAACCGCGTCTCACCAGTTCTTAAAGTTCCTTTGGAACTTCTCCTGCTTATACATAAATTTGATTTGCCTTCTCTACATCTTATACATTTACCACATGCTATTCTTCCAAGAACCACATGGTCTCCAATTTCAACTGTTGTTACTTTTTCACCAATATCGACAACAACTCCTGCTCCTTCATGACCTAATACTACTGGTTTGGGTTCTTTACTATCTCCTACCACACACGCAATATCCGTATGGCATAAACTCGCAGCTTTTATTCTAACAAGAACTTCCTCTCCTATCGGCTCCTTGACATCAATTGTTTCTATCTTCACGGGCAAATCTCCTCTAAAATCGTGATTTTCATTTGTTTGTTTCAATATAGCAGCTTTAGATTCCATGATAGCATTGAGTATGTATCACACAAAAGAGTTTTGAGACTTGTTATCAGTAGTTTCACTCGACAATATTTTCTTTTTGTGCTGTCAAACAGAACTATGACTCAGATCGAGGGCCCAGGAAAAACTGATTTCTTCATGTATTTTAATGGAGAATACGTCCTTTCATCACAACCAATATTCACCCTATCCGAAACTGCTCACATGTGGGGATATGCAGTAAGCGACACGATCAGAACGTTCAATAAAAAACCCCATTTAGCCTCTGATCATATCTTCCGTCTACTTGATTCTTGTTCAGCTGCACAAATAGATGTAACATTTTCCCATGATGACATATATAAAATTTTATTAAATACGGTGAAAAAAAATTCTTCTATCGCAAAAAAAGATGAAGATTTTTTGATTGTCATATATGTTATTGGAAACTGGAATCTCTATCCTTCTTCTCCAGGATTATATTCTCCCTCTAGTTTGATTATCCATTGCTCTTCAATAGATTTCAAAAATCAATCAAAGTTATTTTCCGAAGGACAAAAAGTTAGAATTTCAAATATTCAGCAAATACCTTCAAATTCTATTTCTCCAAACATTAAACACAGATCTAGAATGCATTTCGTACTTGCAGACAAAGAAGTTAAATCCATTGAAGAAACCGCTTTACCTTTGCTTTTAGACTGCGGTGGAAACATAACCGAAACCATACATGCCAATTTCTTCATGGTAAAAGACAATATAATCCAAACACCAACTGATAAAAACATACTCCCGGGAATAACTAGGCGTGAACTCATATTTTTAGCAAAACATCTAGACTTACAACTCCAAGAAAAAAATCTCACGCCCGCGGATGTTTTAGCATCAGACGAGGCATTTTTTACATCATCTTCTAGGATAATCACACCAATTTCTCACATAAATGGGACTCAAATTGGGACATCGATCCCTGGCCCTATAGCACAAAATCTACTCGAAGAATATAGCAAAATTGTTGGGTTAGACATTTCGAACCAATTCTTAAAACAATCTCATTCGGAGCATAATTAATTTATCCATCTCAACTACCTGTTAGCAATACCACTCCTAAAATAATCAGCATGGTACCTAAAATAAATATTTTTGTAATTTTCTCCACTTTTCCTAGCAGCAACACGGCTATCATCGCAGTGAATAAAGGCGCAGTTCCAAGAATTGGATCTGCTATTGAAACAGGCCCCATCAATAGCGCTTGAAACAGTGCAGATAGGGCAAAAAAGACAAATATTCCACTCAATAAAAAGTTCTGATAGCTTTTTGAGTTGCCCTTGTGCAATTCTCCACCTTTTCCTGTTACAATCCCATAAATTCCAACCCCAACTAATGCAGCGATATCATTGATGGCCAAAGCTTGGATGGCACTAATTGGTTCTATTACAAATCCAAATTTCCTAATCACATTTCCCAGTGCAAAAAGTAGTGCAGCAGCCAAAGGAAATACTAGGTCACTTTTTTTCCACCCAGCTACGTTTCCACTTTTAGATCTAGTTATGAGGATGACTCCTATAACTATTGATATTACTCCAATAACTCCTCCTACAGTTATTCTCTCACCAAGGAAAATAACTGCTAGAACAACGACAAAAAGTGGGCGTGCATTTGTTATCGCAGTACAAACACTAGCACCCATCCTGTCCACACCATTGTAAAACAATAATGAACCAAAAGCTGCAGCTATTAGACCTGATATTCCAAAAATTGCTATTGCAGAAATAGATAATTCACTAACCATTGGTTTCCCATTCGAAAAAATAAACAAGGCCATCCATGCCAGAAATGTTCTAACTACCAAAGTTTGAAATGTATTCTGAAGCCAATTACCTCCGCTTTCCAAACCCCTTTTAGCAAATATGGGGTCTATCCCTCTACAAACAGCACACGTTATCGCCAATATATAAAATTCAATTGGCAAAAATAACATCCAATTCTAACTACATCTAGTCTTAGTATATGGTTTCCGATACTATTTGACCATTCTACTGCCGCCTGGGGGGAGGATCTGGGATATTTCATCTGTACCTGTAATCTGCCTCACAAATTTTTTATCGTAAAAACTCTCACAGAATCGACGATACAATTTTTTAGCTATATCTTCTCTAGAAAAATCTCCTGGTTCTATTGCAATTGAAACAACTGAATTCTTTGCTACTGCTTCATGTGGGCCTCCTATAACTCTCGTTTCAGGTGTACAAGCAATTCCCACTGCAAAATCTATCTCTGTGTTCTTAAAATACGTTCGTTCTCCACGAACGACAAACGACCCCTTGCTTAGGTACTCTCCACTCTCTGGAGTTTTACTTATTTGATCTTTAGAAACCATATATACATCATCTACAAAACGCCCTTCTTTCCACGTGGAAGAACAAGAAACCGCAAATTTTGCAGCCTCAATTAAACTCCTTTCTGGTATATCTATTTCTCTAGGGGATTCTCCAGGCTCAGCTGATTTTAACACCGTAATTGGTGCACCAGGAGTTTGTGCATGGAATATCTTATCTCCTTTAGATATGTATTTTTTCACTAGTTCTTCATTTTGATCTGCATTGTGCCCTCCTATGACCAAAAACCCATCCGAAGTCCTGAACCATCTAAAACGATCAAACCAATATTTCGATTTTTTAATTGGAACCGAACTCCTGGCAATCCAATCCCCAGATAAAACTTTTTCCAAATTCTTCTCGATATTATTCACATTTCCAATCTCTTTTTGAGTGGCTTTAATGGCCTTTTCAGCCCCTTCATGTTTTCTATCAATTTTTTTAGCCAGATCATATACCAGACTAGCATTTTGTTCAATATTTCTTTTAGGATCCAAAGTTATTTCTGATCCTTCTATAGATATTTTTACTGTTTTTTCTTTCTCATTAACTTTTAATATTCTAATTTTTTCCAACTCTCTTGAATTAATATCTGCCTTAGTTTTTTCTAGTTTTTCTCCATTTTCTATCGCAAAACAAAACTCTTCGATTAAATTTCCCACAGCACTGTAATTCAAATAAATCTTATCTACGCTTTCTCTAATTCTCTTAGATTCTTCTGCAAATTCTCCCAGGGCATTTTTTTGGGATGTAAGAATTCTTTTATATTTATTTGATTTATCCTTTTTCACTATTTCTTTTATATCTATATCATAATCTCCTCTATTCAAGTCACCAAAATAGCTATCCATTGCAACATTAAATGAATTGAAACTCTCATATTCTAAATTTTCATATATGGCCAAATCAAATGGAGAAACATCAATCTTATTCCCGTCTTCTATATAAACTCTTGGCTGAATATTCCCAAGTTTAATCTTACTAGAAATACTTTGAATCTCTTCATAAATACTGTCGTAATCTGTAGATTTAGCAAGGGAAATTTGACATTCTTTTTCCACCGATGCACGAAGACAAAGTTCCTCTGCATAAACTCCTCCAAAGTTCATCTGAGTCGCAAGAGTTCTCACCAAATCTGTTTCTGATCCCAACATTATTTCATAAAACCTGTTAAACTCAGTTTCAAACGGATTCAATCTCGTAGGTGGAAATTCATAAACCATTCCAGCAGCCACTGTCCTTGAGCTAAGTCTCACCGTTCTTAGACATCTTATGATCTTATTCCCCTCTCCCAAAACTGATAAGTTCCCTTCTCCAAATAATTCCAAAATAATTATTATATCATCTCCATTGTAACCTTCAAAATTAATTTTTAGTATCCTGTCAAAACCATGCTGTTCGATAGAATTCAGACGGCACCCTTTCAGTTTACTTCTAAGCATCATAGCAAACTCAAGTGCTCTATCTGGTGCCGGAGGTACATTTCCCACTGTTGCAAAGTGAATTTTTTTTGTATTGCCCACACCCATAAGCAAATCTTTTCTTCCTACTCCTGGGAGTCTCATTCTAAAACGAATTAATTCTTTATCATAGCAATATGCCTTGTCAAAAATAGCTCCACTATACTCTTTAAATTCTTTCACGAGGGTCAGAATGTCAACACTTGAAACCTCTCGTTTTGGATCCATATATTCTTATCAGCTACTATTGCACAAATCCCTATCGTTGTTCTATCTATTCTCTACTGGAATTTGTAATCTATATTTAAACTAACCATTTAGAGACATATGGGCCTTCTTGATAATAGCCCAATTTTTCTCTATAATATTCCCTTGCCCCAATACCTGCTAGAACTACAATTTTTTCATAACCAGAATCCACAATTATTTCTTCAGCTTTTTCCATTAAAGCCTTGCCATATCCTTGGTGCTGAAATCCATCTTCCCATTCTCCCAATCCAATTCCTTCTCCTCTTTTTGCTATTCCTATTTCATTCCCATACACTTTGAGCTCACGTACTATGCCTGCGTTTTCCATTTCAGTTCGAATAGCTTTTTTTGGAAATCTCAAACGACAAAAACCAACTAAAATATCCTGATCAAAATCTTCTATACTAATAAAATGTTCAATACCATTCGAAGCTTCATATTCTAACACATCCATTTCAAGTCTTTTTGGTGTTTTTTTAACTAAACCAACTTCTCTACATCTAATGCATTTACACGATTTCCCCATCTTTTCCAAATGATGGCGTGCCAATTGCCTAAGATTAGATTTCCAAACGCCACCTTCTATTAAATTGGCAGGGATATCTCGCTGAACTCTTTGCAGTCTCATATATCTAGGAATCTCTGATTTAATCTCTGCAACAAGGATGGCAGCCAAGTCATTATCTAGTGGTTCGTACTCTTTCCTTTTCCACATATCATATACCCGTGTCCCTTTGACCACCAGGGTAGGGTATATTTTTAAATAATCAGGTTTCCAAACCGGATCCGAAAATATTCGACGAAAATCCTCTAAGTTCATATCATAAGACATTCCAGGCTGACCTGGCATCATATGGAATCCAATTTTAAAACCCGAGTCTCTCAATCTCTGATTTGCTTCTACACTTTCTATTGTTCCATGCCCTCTATGCATCTCGTGGTTAATATGTTCAAATGTAGTTTGAACTCCAAGCTCTACTTTTGTACCGCCTAATCTTAACATACGATCAATCTGAGGTGGATCGCACCAATCAGGCTTGGTTTCAAATGTCATTGCAATGCACCTAACATTTGCAGTCTCATTCACCGAAATAACATCTTCCAGATATTTAAAAGAAGGATTTTTCTGCACAAAACTCCTCCCTGATGATAAATCTGGACCAATCGTTAAATCATATTTATTCATGGCCTCTAGAGCTCTCCTAACGAACCATTCTTGATAATCTGCAGATCTAGCTGTCATAGTCCCTCCCATCAAAATTAATTCAACCTTGTCAACCGGATGACCAATTTCACGAAACTGTTCTAATCTTAAAACAACTTGTCCATATGGGTCATAATCTGTCTGCTTTCCCCTGGCAGCAGCAGGCTCAAATCCTGTATAACTTTGGGGAGAATCGAATTCAGATGCTGGGCCGCCTGGGCAAAATAAACATTTCCCATGAGGGCACATATGTGGGGATGTCATTATGGCAACTGGAGTCACACCAGATGCAGTCCTAACTGGTTTCCTCCGCAAAACTTGTTCTAATTCCCCGCGCTTACCTATTGGAGAAACATCCAAAATTTCAGTATTTTTGGGAACTTTTGGAGACGCATATAATGCACAAATTTCCAACTTCGCCGCTTCAACTCCTTCTGCTTTAAGTTTCCCATCTAGAATGCGATTTATTATTTCCTCACAAGTCTTAGAAAAGGCCTCTTCTTCTGTTACTTGTGTACTCATATAATGATTGTATGGCGATCGTGCATTAATATAGTCTTCACTACTGTAATTGCTTGGAAATAGATTCTATCACTATTTCAACCATTTCATCCCTGTCTCCTGGGACAAACGCAATCTTTCCAAATTCAATTTTCCTCCCACCAACTCCTCTTTTTTCTATCACAGAAGAATTAATGTCATTTTCCAAAGATTCCCTATCAACAAGGCCATTTGATTCCACATAAATATTAGTGGTATCATTACCAATCAATACTTCAATTTCTTCCCTTTCAATTATTTCAGACATGAGTAGTTTTATTGGTGGAAATTGATATCTATGGGTGAATTTTTCTATATCTAACATCCCGATTTTTCTCCCATTAATGATCAATTGTTCTATATGATAACTAACTGTTTGAATTTCACTCTCTACCTTTTTGCGGAAGTAAGAACTAGATTGCTCTATCAATTGTTCATTTCCAACAAAAAGTATGCCCAAAATCATTTCTCGTTTACCGTTATGTCTTTGATAAAATGCTTCTAGGGCTATTGATTCTCGAATTTTACTCATTTTATCGTCGTCGTACCCTAATTCAGAAGCCATTTCTATATATTTAGCTGGGGGGTTTTTCCAATAACTTATTGCTGGGAGTGGCAAAATTTCTTGTTTACTTTCTGGATTAACCAATACTGCAACCTCTGCGCTCAAATCCGTAAAATTACTATGATTCTTATCTTTAGTTTCAATAATCACATCTGGGCAATTATATTCTCTCACATTTCCATTCCCATCTCCTCCAATCAAAATGATCTTAGCCCCATAAATTCCCAATAGTCTCATTTCTTCACAGGATTCTATATCTTCAATCCTAGATATTATGACATACAATGGGATCGGGTCATTGTAACGCTCTTTAGATTCTAACATCCAGGTAGTATCTGAAATTGCAGCCCCCATATCATAATTATTTGCTAAGTAAGGGCGGCGATTAACATATCTATAAGCGATTTGAACCCCTTCGCATTCACGTTCAATGAGATCTATAATCGCATGCTCTAACGATGCACCAGCTATATAACCATCCACAGTGGCAGGATGTCTAATTACCACGGGTCTAGATTCAAAAACTGCAGCTCTAATTTCTAACGACGCAGTTTCTAAACTATCTGGATCTATTAACCCTTTTATTATCGGATCTGTTCCATCAGTCTTTGCCCTTTCATACAACGCTGAAGATATTTTATCTATTATTTTTTCACTTTCATTTCCATCAAGTTTTGAAATAACTTTAGATTCTACTTGAACATCTCCTCGTCGAAGTTCAACTTCACCTTTCACACGCACTATGTCTCCAACATCTATCTCAGGATAGGTCCGTTTACCCGCTGTCTCAAAAGCTGAAATCATAACTCTTCCCGATTCATCTTGTAGTTCAAACAAAGTTGGCCCAGTAGTTTGTCTAATATCTATAATCTTTCCTTCAATCATTGCAAATCGACCCAATTCTTTATTTAATAATGCAATTGGGACGCTCAATGATGGCTGTGTATGTCTTTCATCACTTATAGTATTTGATATCTTCTCCTCGATATCAATTTTTGGAGTATCCAATTTTGGTTTAACGCCATCTGAACCTTCAACCAATGATCCTCTAAAATCTGAACTATTTTCGCGAATAGACCATCCCAAATCTATCTTCCCATCAGATTGTTTTGATTTTACTTTTACATAAACTATGTCTCCAATATTCCAATCTAAACTTTCTATTCTCTGTTTCAATTCATTTTTATGCAACAAACCAGTCACTCTTGAGTTCAATTTTACAAATATTCCAAATTCTGTTTTTCCATCAACAACACCTTGGTAATAATGTCCAACAGTCACTTGATTTGAATTATTCCCTGTGAATTCAAAGAAAACATCCTCTGAATGCGTGGGACAAATATTTCCTTCTGCAGGAACTCCGCAAATAATGCAATTATCCATCTTATATACTGCTATACGTGTACATGTAGATAAAACGGTTTTCAGAACAGTGCATTCTATTTTATAGGAACATCTTCAAAAATAGTATTTATTTTTTTAGCAAGCACCTCTGCCAAGTCATTCGAAATAGCAGCTTGAATCTGGTTATTTTCTCCGTCTTCGAAACATATTTTTATTCTATCTTTGCCAAATCGACGTGCTTCAGTTTCTTCCACGTCGAAAATTTTAACTGAAGCATATTTTTCTGTACCGCCTACATTTTTTAGCGAGCCATTTTTTATCTCAACAGAAAATTTTTCTATATCTATTACTATCATAATATACAACCTCTACCATTTAAGCTGGGAACCAACAGAGAAATGCAGCACGAATATTTTTCAACCTGTATTCTCGCTAAAATTCCCTGTAATCTATCAACCGAATTTCCAAAATAAAGGGACTAACGCTTCAATTGACAACAATCCTCTGAGCATGTATCCAAAAATTATAATCGAAGGAATAGCTGTAACCAACAATGCATTTCTCATTGACACGCCGTGAGCCTCTTTAATACCGATTACTAGTATCGCCCATCCATAAACAGCACATATAACACGTAAAAATGGTACCGTTAAACCCATAAAAATACAAGGTGAAAGCGAATAACATATAACTTTAACTGTCAAACTCATTCCATTTCTATCTTTTTTAACAAATCTTAACAAAATAGTCTGAATTGCAGCAACAATGTGTAACAGTATTGGTGTCGCGATAAATACTGTAATCCCTAATATAATAATGATATATTCTGAACCAATCCATATCAATCTAGATCCCTCTTCTACAGTTGCTAAGACCATGACAAAAACTAAACCTTCACCTTGACCACTTTCTCCCATCATTTCCCTAAAAAAAAGTCGGGGCTTGGTCATCACTTTCAACCAAGTATCTATTAGATTCAAACTAGCATCTAAAAAACCCATGAAAAAACCCACAATTTCTTCTTTCATATGGCTCCTCTGCGAAGCACAGCTAAAAACTATTTCGTCGAACTTTGTTATATTGTTAATATCCCTGGCCAGAAATCAACTGAACATTCACTGGAAAGACATGCTGGATTCTCCACTTTCTTCCTCAATGTCTATAGTTTTGCCCAATCGAAGTTCTATTTCTTTATAGTGTTCTATTACTTTCTCGTCCACACTTGGTCCAATTTCATCCAAAGCATTCTGGAAATATTTGCGAGTTATTCTAATGTTTCCTACTGATTCAGATATATCTTCTTCTTTCACAGAATCTATATATTCTCTGCTAGCTTCTGCAGCAGCTTCTCTACATACTGCTGCAATATCTGCTCCATTGTAACCTTCAGTTTCTGAAGATAACCAGTTGAAGTCTATACCTTCTACAAGCGGCTTGTTTTTTGTGTGTATTTCAAATATTTTCTTCCGAGAAGATTCATCAGGCATATTAATATGCACTTGTTTATCAAATCTACCTGGTCTTAGAAGTGCAGAATCTATCAAATCCGGTCTGTTTGTGGCTGCTATGACTACCACATCTTCTAGTTTTTCCAATCCATCCAATTCAGTTAACAATTGACTCACAACCCTTTCAGATGTCCCTGAATCTCCTTTATTCCTGCCTCTCTCACTTGCTATTGAATCTATTTCATCAAAAAAGATAATCGCAGGAGCATTCTGACGCGCTTTCATGAATATATCTCTTATACCTTTCTCAGATTCCCCCACATATTTACTCAATAACTCTGGCCCTTTAATAGAAATAAAATTAGAATCAGATTCATTTGCCACAGCTTTTGCTATTAATGTTTTACCAGTCCCGGGCGGGCCATATAACAAAATGCCAGTTGTAGACTCAAGATCTAGTGTATCAAATACTTCTGGATATTTCAGTGGCCATTGGATAGATTCTTTCAGACGTTTCTTAGTTTTTTCTAGCCCTCCAACATCTTCCCAAGTCACATCAGGAATTTCAATAGATACTTCTCTTAATGCTGAAGGTTCTATCCCAATTAAAGCCATTTTCAAATCCTCATCCATCACCTGAAGTTTGTCCAATATATCTTTAGGTATTTTTTCCATTTCTAAATCCATTATCGGACGTACACGTCTCAAAGCACTCATGGCAGATTCTCTAACAAGCGACTCTAGATCTGATCCCACAAAACCATGAGTTATATCTGCATATTCTCCCAAATCAATTTCTTCATCCAATGGCATTTCACGGCTATGAACTTGTAAAATCTCTAGCCTTCCATCTCTTCTAGGGGCATTTATCTCAATTTCTCTATCAAATCTACCACCTCTACGAAGTGCCGGATCTATGGCTTCAATCCGATTAGTAGCAGCTATAACTACAACTTGTCCTCTGTCTTCCAATCCATCCATCAAAGTAAGTAATTGTGCAACCACACGACGTTCCACATCACCACTTGCTTCTGCTCTACGTGGGGCAATAGAATCTATCTCATCTAAGAATATAATCGCTGGCTGATTTTTTTCAGCATCCTTAAATATCTCTCTCAGCTGTTCCTCACTCTCACCATAATATTTTGACATAATCTCAGGTCCAGAAATGGCCTGGAAATGAGCGTCAATTTCATTAGCAACTGCTTGTGCTATTAATGTTTTACCAGTCCCAGGTGGGCCATGTAACAATACTCCCTTTGGAGGTTCAATCCCCAACTGTTGGAATAATTCTGGATGCTTCATGGGAAGCTCTATCATCTCTCTAATCTGTTCAAGTTCTTCCTCCAGTCCTCCTATATCTTCATAGGTTATATCTGGAATTACTGATCTTTTACTGTTCTTTAATGCTTCTTCTGCAACCTGTCTAGAGAATTCTATCGTAGTTTTATCTGTTACTTCAACTACTCCTTTCGGTTCTGTAGCAGTAATTAGTATAGGTATTCTCCACCCAGGTCCCAATAGACCAAAACCTATCTGCATGTTTTGCCCTTTAGATATCGCTCTACCTTTCAAACGACTAATTATCAAATGGTCAACATCTCCCGATAGCATAATATTTTTTGGCAGTGCAACTACCACCCTTTCAGCAAGTTTAACTTCAATTCTTTCAATTGAAACTTTCTCATCAATCACAACATTGGCAGCTGCTCTCACTCCTCCATCAATCCGAATAATCCTCTGATCTGAATCTTCTTTGTATCCTGGAAAAACTTTGGCTACTACTGGGCTCCCTGAAGTTTCTTTCCCCGCTATCGATATGTATTCACCTTCTTCTATTCCAAGTTCTTGGAAGTCTCTCCGGTCAATATATGCTAGTCCTCTTCCTGCATCTTTTTGAAATAATGGTTTTACAGTAAGTTTCATTTTTATTTTCCTTTTTTATTCTTAATTCTACTTATATATCTCATTTTTAAACCTTGTTTTTTTGGAATTTTAGCTCCATTTAAACAAACATCTCACACATTTTCATCTCCGCCGATTCCATGGATTAATCCTTCTCTAATTTGAGGCATATTTACCCTTAGTAAGTTTTAACCCTATATAAATTTTACTATAAAAAAACGTTACACTTAGCAACATCGATTAACTAACACTTGTTTTGCAGTCCCCTATCCAAATTCTTCTTTTATATATCTACAATTCAATTTAATTTTTTGGTGGAAATTCTTCTTTTCTAACGGAGTTTATGTACATTTCAATAGCATTTGTCATCTCAGATCTCACATCTCCAAATTGTTTGGCAAAAGGGGGTATTTGTCTCGATAGACCAATCACATCATCAACCACAAGAACCTGTCCTCTTGTACTTGGGCCTGCACCAATCCCAATGGTTGGAATCTCCAACATATTTGTAATTTCCTCCGCCAAATCCGATGGAATGTGTTCCAATACTATCGCAAAAGCTCCAGAATCTTCATGTTTCTTTGCCAAATCAATTATCACTTCTGCACTTTTCTCATCAGTACCCTGCTGAAAATTACCTCCCAATTGTAGAATTCTTTGAGGTGTTAACCCAACATGTGCCATTACCGGTATCCCAATATCCACCATTTTTTTTGTAATCTTAACTGTATGCGGTCCACTCTCTATTTTTACAGCATCTGAACCTCCTTTTTTTATTATTTTCCCCGCATTCATAACCGAACTAGATTCATTTATTCCAATAGAAAGAAATGGCAAATCTGTCACTACAAGCGCATTTTTCACACCCCGAACAACTGCAGATGTGTGACTAATCATCTCTTCAATTGTCACTGGTAATGTATTCTCATAACCAAGCATAGTATTGCCCACACTATCTCCAACTAGAATAATGTCAACACCAGCGGCATCAGCTATAGAAGCTGTGGATTTGTCATATGCAGTCAAAACAGTAAGAGGAGGGTCTTCTCTTCTATGAAATCTAATTTCTCTAACTGTCGGCATATTCCTCCATCCGATCGCTATCATGTTAACATGTTCGCATAATCATTTTTATTTCAAATTTAAAATCCATTTAATTTAAATTACTCAAAGATATATTATGGATGTATGCATGGGACACTGATCTCTGGAAAATCAGCTGCTTCAACCCTCATTTCTGAAATAGAGGGGGTATTATATTCTCAGTTATCTTTCTTACCATACAATGGGACTTTGAATCTCACCCACATCTACGATTTCTCACTTAATCAACCAATTATCATCAATGATATTGTAAATATTTTAGATAATTGCGACGGTATTGAATTATATCCCTGTTCTATTGGTGGGATCAAATCTGCTCTAATCCGTCCTCTAGCAAAAAACTATCCTGCATCAAAATTTGAATTTATAGCACCCGTATCTTTGAGGGATCTATTTTCGCTTTCCAATGGAGATTCAATCCGTATTTCCTCTCCAAACAATCTTTGGACAAATGAGTTGAAAGCTAATGTGGACTATATAGATAGTTTTGATGGGGTAGTTTTTGACTTGGATGGTACTCTAGTAAACCTCCCTGTAGATTGGAAAACTGTTAGGGGGGCCATCAAAGAATTATTCGGCCCATTCATAGATCCATTTTCAATTAATCGGGACAAGAATGATCATTCTATCTTATATGGATTAGCGCACAAACACGGTATTCACACGGAATTGCTTGAACTCTTATCTTTTCATGAAACAGAAGGGGCGAAAAAAGCATTTCCACTCCCTCTGTTAAATGGAATATCCAATTTAGAATGTCCTATTGGAATATGCACTAAGAATTCTCAAGCTGCTGTCGATGAAATAAGCGATAGATTCGGTCTAAATTTCAATTCTTCTATAACTAGAGAATCGACTTTAGAAGATAAACCTCATCCACGTCCTCTACAAAAATGCATGGAAGAATTGCACATCTCCCCTGGAAATACTCTGTTCATCGGTAATGAAAAAACAGACTCTGAAACAGCATTAAGGGCCGGGACTAATTTTCTACGGGTATCTCAATTAGTCTGATCAAATCTAACCTCTATACTTTCAGCGTGGTTATGGAGGCCCTCTGATCTAGCTATAGTTATTATTGTTTTACTTATTTTCTCCAATGAATCCTTATCAAATTTCTGCACGGTAGTGGCTCTAATGAATGTGTCTACAGACAATCCTCCTGTACATCTAGCATTCTGATTAGTAGGCAAAATATGATTGGCACCCGATGCATAATCTCCCGCCGCAACTGGGGTATATTTTCCCATAAATATGCTACCTGCACTATCGATTTTATCTAGAATCTTTTCATCCATTTTTGTTTGTATAGACAAATGTTCTGGGGCATATTCATCTACAAAATTAGTCATAGTTTCTATATCATTTGCAACAATAATTCCACTATATTGTTGATCAAGAGATTGTCTAATTATGTCATTTCTCTCTACATTTTTCATTTGTTTTTCAACCTCAAACAAAATTCTATTTGCAATCTCAATATCCTCTGTTATCACTAATGCAGCAACATTTGGATCATGTTCAGCCTGAGCAATCAAATCAGCTGCTATGAATCTAGCGTCTGCAGTTTCATCCGCAATAATTAGTATTTCACTCACTCCTGCAACAAAATCTATCTCCACTTCTCGTCTAACTTCCATTTTCGCCGCAGCCACCCATCGATTCCCTGGCCCAACAATTTTATCTACCTTATCAATTGTTTCTGTCCCATGAGCCAAAGCCGCAATACCTTGTGCTCCCCCTGCAGCATAAATCCTATCTGCACCTGCAATATATGCAGCAGCAAGTGTAACCTGATTCATATTTTTTGATGGCGGTGTTACTACTGAAATATGTTTCACCCCAGCAACCTTAGCTGGAATTATCGTCATCAAAGCACTAGATGGATACGCAGCAGTTCCACCTGGTACATAAGCACCAATTCTATTTATCGGACGAAATCTTTGCCCCATTTCTCTACCGTCGAATTCTTTCACCCAGTCTTTTCTAACCTGCAGCTCGTGAAATTCTCTAATATTATTTGCAGCAGATTTTATGGCTATTTTTAACTCTTCATCAATCTCTTCGCACGCTTCCTTTCCCTTTTCAGTTATATCTATGTCTTCTATTTCTACCCCATCAAATTCTAATGCACATTTTCTAAGTCCATCATCACCTGTTATTTTTATCTCTTCGATAATGCTCCGAACTTTCTCTTGTATCTCTTCATCTAGTTGTTTCCGTTTAATTATATCTTCTCGTTGGTCCTCACTCAGATTTTCGAGGTACCTTATTTCCATACTTCTTCTTTAGCTCTCCACGCAAAAAACAATTTCTACCTTCATCTGACTTCTATATCTATTATTAATATTTCCCAGAAACTAACCTCCAACATCATAGCTTGGCTTCACACCGCCTCAGCTGGAAGACCCTGTCCCGGGATCTATAGCGCACCGGGGTTCTCCGTATTTTCATCGCACCCATTGCAGGTAAGCTCTAGCGGGGACGTCGGAACGCGTCTCCTATATGAGTTTTCCACAGTAAAAGATTTCTATAACGCCCATGTTATACTATATCTTTCTTCAAATGTTCTTGACCAACTTTTTTTATCTACGACGTATACTCTATCTCATGGTAATTTTTCTTTCAGACTCAGAAGTGGAGCAATGTTTAGATATGCGTTCTTCCATCGAAGCATTACATACCGCATACAATGCAGATGCCAATGGGCGTGTAGTTAGTATACCTCGTTCGGATATGATACTTCCTATGGGTCCAAACGAAGCATATGTTTTCAAGATCATGTCTGGTATAATAGAAGATTTTGGAGTCTCTGCACTTAGGGTCCAGTCCGATCGAGTACGCTGGGAAAAAGGACGAAAATTCAAAGTAGGGATGGCCCGAAATAACCAATATGTCGAATATGTTCAACTATACGATTTAAAAACGAACGAACCTTTGTTAGTCATGTCCGACGGATACGCTAGCAAAATGAGAGTTGGTGCAACAAATGCACTTGGGGCTCAATACATGACATCATCAGATATCAAAACTATGGGATTATTGGGCGCGGGCCGTCATGCTGAGGGCCAAATAGAAGCCTTCGCAGAAACATTCGACCTCGATCAAATAAATGTTTATAGCCCCACAAAAGAAAATCGTGAGGCATTTTCAAAAGAATGGGATGATAAATTAGACCCTCTTGTAGTTCCTTCCGATTCAGCATTGGAGGCAGTATCCAATGTGGATCTACTTGCATGTGCTTCCAATTCAATGAAACCTATTTTCAACGAATCATGGATAAAACCCAAAATGCATGTAAGTGCAATCAAAAGTCCTGAAGTTCCCCCTGGGGCATATTCTCAGGTTGACCGGATTGCGGTCGCCACAACCCAATTACCTGCAGGGCCTCATAACTACGCTCCTAGATTCTCAAATTTCGCGCAGCGTCTCAAAAAGGCCTGGACCGTCGAAAAATTCGATATATCCACTGCTCAAGATATCTCTTCTCTCCTTTCTGAAGGCAATAAATCAGTTCCTGGAGAAACCACTCTATTCCTTAACAATATTGGAATAGGGATGCAATTTGCTGCAGTTGGAAAAGTAGTGTATGATCGGGCAGTAGAACAAAATTTAGGCACTGAAGTAGATACTAATCTTTTTCTCCAATCTGTCTGGTGATTTGGCACCCTCTCGAAGAAACCATCCGATTTAATGCCACTGAACTCTTCTAATTATATATGTCCGCCGACTTATCGAAAATATCCTCATTTGTCAACGATTTTACTGAAGAATACCGTATTAAAATGGAGACTGCAGTCGAGACTTACTTTACGGATGAGTATTTTGATTCCCTTGGAGGTCCACTTGCAATGATGCAAAAACAATTCGCTTCTCAAGCTTGGAGGGAATTTTACATAGGCGTACTTCCTCCTGCAAAACAACTGACTCAAATATATGAGATGGGGGATCCCTATGATAGGGATAGGGATTTGGTAGTTGGTCTAGGAGAACAAATCCGGGACGAGGTAAAACACGCTAAAATCTATGCCAACCTTTCTGAACAAGTGGGGGTAAAATGCGATCTAGTCACTTGGACAGATACAAACTATGACAAACTAGTCGCTAAATGCCGCCTTGCAGTAGAATGGGACAAACCACAATATATAGCAGCAGGATTCCAGGTTTCAACTGAAATTGTGGCCGCTGAAACTTCTCGTAGAATGGGTGAATATGTTGAAAATGACTATCCCGAAATCGCAAAAGCACTCTTTGATGTCACTTCAGATGAAGGCGACCATATTCATTGCGGGAGATTAATTGTTAAACGATTCGCCACAGAAGATGATTTCGACTACATGCGCGAAATTGCAGAGAAGAAATACGCTGCAGCGTTAGCAATTCTAGAAGCTCTTTAGTTTTATGCCAAACAAACTCCTTAAATTAAACGAAAACACCCAAGTGAAGTTCACTGAACCAATTGAAATTCAAGATATACATATCCATGATTTATCTTTTGTAGCTGGCATAGAAACAGAAGGAGATGTAATCACATCTTTTACTATTAATATGTCTCAGCTAATACAGACAATGATGCTGTACTCTGCAATGGAAAAAAAGCGTGAAAGTTGGAGAAGAGTGCGCCGATAATTTTTTCAAATTTAACTCAATAGAGTACATTTCCGCCGTCTACATTCAACACTTGTCCTGTTATCATTCCACTCTCGTGGCTTAATAAGAACCCAATAGCATCTGCTATGTCTTCTGGTTGAATAGATCTCTTAATCAGTTGGTCTGCTTCTGCCCTCTTCTGTATTCTATCTTCTCCACCTTGTAATGAAGCGGGAGAAGCTGTTAACCCTGGCATAATTGTGTTAACCCTGACCTTACGATCAGCTAGTTCTCTAGCCATGGCCCTAGTCATTCCAACAACTGCAGCCTTAGATGCGATATAATGCAACAAACCTGCAGTGCCTTTCAATATAGTCCCTGAAGATATATTCACAATTCTAGCACCTTCATTCAGGAATGGAACTGCTTCCTTAGTGGTAATAAATACCCCTGTAGTGTTAACCGACATAACTGTTTCAAATTCTTTAACTGTTATTTCAGTGAATGGTTTGAAATTTCCAATCAAAGGTGCATAATATGCTGCATTATTGACTAGTCCATCTATTTTAACATCTTCAAAAACTGAACGCATTGATTCTTCATCTGTTACATCACCTCTCCTAAATTCTGCACTCCCCCCCATTCCTTTTATCTCTTCAACCGCTTCTGATCCATCTTGTATGTCTGTTATAATGACGTGCGCACCTTTAAGGGCTACATTTTTTGCAATCGCCAAACCAATGCCTTGGGATGCTCCTGTTACTACTATAGTTTCTCCAGCTAGGCTTTTCATATCATACTTCTCTTACTCAGACTAATTGATAAATCAATTGGTCGGTTATTTTTTTCTTTTTTTCATCTATTTTTTTCGAATATCTGTCACTAAATGCGATGTCCCTGGACTATATCCTTTAACATATCTTTGACCAATAATTTCTATATCTATTTTCAAATTTTCAGCTATTAGGATCAATTCTCTATAGGATTGGGTCGGGTCATTCTCAGATCTCACTTCATGTACATGGATTACCCCTCCTGATTTAACTACAAAGTATGCATACTCAATAAAATCAATAGAATCATAGTGTCCCATTACAACCCTGTCAAATAATTCCCCTCCTTCTTCTAACCATCCAGAAATAAATTCTCTACAATCCTTAAACACAGGAAAAACATATTTTTCGACTCCGTTCAATTTAATGTTCTCTTCCAACCACCGCATACTTTCTGAGTTCTCCTCTATTGCCGTTACTACTGCCCCTGAAATGGCCATTGGAATTGAAAAATAACCTATTCCTGCAAACATGTCCAAAACACATTCACCTTTTTTTACTATTCTTCCCATTTTCTCTCTTTCTCTAGTATTGCCTGGGGAAAACATGACTTCTGATAAATCCAACAAATATTTAGCATTCCCTTCTTTGTGCATTGTAATAGTGTCCTCTTCGCCTGCTATCACCTCTACTATGGGTTTTCTATGTGTCCCCCGAATCCCTCTCTGGGCCAAAACTGTTTTTACACCTTGAAACTCTATTAAGATATTTCCTATCTCTTTCTCTTCTTTAAACCCCTGGGAAAATTTTACCACGGCTATATCGCCAATCCTATCCCAAGATCTAGGTGCCATTTTAATTTCTTCTTCAGACCAACCTCTCGATATAAGGAAATCTCTTAATTTTTTAACTCTCATTTGTGGAGTTTCTTGAACTATTAACCTTTTATTTTTTATACCTTTTATATCCATGAGAATGGGCAATTCAATCCATCCATCCTTTCGCATAACCACTCTACGAGAACTATCATAAATACTACCCATTTTCAACAAACAAAGAATTTTTTCAACTTCTTCTTTCTCAACTAAAACTGCACTTTTATTCATTTGGCAAAACATATATCTTATCTTTTATTTTTATCACTCCTATGTCTTCTAAATCTAAATCTATGAATTCTGGGCGTGGTATGGTCACTGGGCGGTATGTTTCAGGATCTAATATCTGCACAGAATACTTATCCTCTATAGCTACTATTGTGGTCCTTTCACATTCAGATCTATGCTGTATCCTGTCAAATTTTTTATTTTTAATAGATCCTTTATATGTTTCACCAGAAACAAGCCTAATCCCTCTTACAACGTCCCCTGAACTTTTAACTAAAATAGGACCTTTTTCATCACGAATGTCAATTATGTCTCCTATAACTATTGCAGGAAGATGGACTGCAAAAGTGACTCTATAGACTCTATTATCGTCACTATCTTGTGTCACCAATGTTTCTGAAGATGACATTTCACCTCCCATCTCTGCTATGATTATTTTAGAAATTTTTTGACCAAGTTTAATCGTGGATATCCTTATATCTATTCCTTCTTTTTTCTCTATTATCTTTGTTAAAAAATCATCCCTATCCCCTATTTTCTTTCTTTCTTTCACCACGTTATTTGCTATCTCAATCGCCCGAGTTTTCTCTTTCAGTGTTGGTTTTCTAGATGCAGCTCTAACTTGTATTTCACCTGCGTAATATCCTCCGGATTTTTTCTTACATATGTCGCATATTTCGCCCAAAATATTAACCTCAACAACTCTATTTTCTGTTATCGCACGACTTCTAACATTGCCATTAAATTCACAATTAATTTGTATAATTTTAGGTGATATATATTTCATTTTAGAATCCCAGTTAATCTCTATGGCATCCACATGAATTTCTATATTTTCCTCTATAACTTTGGCAATTATTCCTTCTTCTCCATTCTCTTTGAAGTCCACCCATTTATTTTTCCCATACGTCGCTTTACAAACAGAACACCTGCGAATATTTATCTCACGTTTTATCTTCAATAGTTTAAAACTTTCAAAGTAACATTCATCGCATAAAATATCTTGCTTCCCACCTTTGCCTTTAGTTCCTTTTATGAAAGCAGCATTCCATCTATCTTTGGAAACCCCCTCTCCACAACTTGGACAAAAAAGTCCTAATTCACTCATCACCCTTCTATTATTCCTGTGACAAGTTAATATTATACGATCCATCCTCTAGCACTCATCCATTGCAATACATCACATTTTAACCTTCTCTGCACATAACAATCCACATGGCAAGGACTAACTCAACTTCTGCTTGGAAAAAAGATCATGGATTACAATTCCGTATGTTTCTAACTGCGTTTCTCTTATTCGCTGTTTATATTTTCTTCTTCGCAGCCATCACTCTCTTTTTTGATGTAGGACTTCAATCAATGATCGCAATATTCGGAATTTTTTCTATTGCCCAATGGTATTTTTCAGATACATTGGCTTTACGTGCTATGAGGGCAAGAATAGTTGGCCCAGTAGAATATCCGGACTTGCATAGAGCTGTTTCTTACTTATCTGTACAAGCAGGGTTACCGAAAACTCCGAAGATTGCAGTAATGCCTACCTCTATTCCCAATGCCTTCGCTACAGGAAGATCTCAACAAAACGCTGCAGTTTGTGTCTCAAATGGTCTCCTAAATCTATTGACCCAAGATGAACTCGAAGGTGTAATTGCACATGAACTTGCACATATTAAAAATAGAGATGTAACTATCATGACAATGGCATCATTTTTGTCAACAATTGCATTTTTCATAGTTAGGTGGGGGTGGATTTTTCAACGCAATTCTCGAAATTCTTCAAAATCTCCCATATATGTCGCAGTCATAGTATCTCTTTTAGTTTGGTTGATCTCATTTTTCTTAATTAAGTCACTATCACGTTACCGAGAATTTGCTGCAGATAAGGGGGCTGCCACAATAACTAGAAAGCCACTTGAATTAGCTTCAGCGCTAAGAAAAATTTCTAGTGGTGTTTCTAATATCCCACCTTCTCAGTTAAAATCACAATCAGAAATGAATGCATTTTTCATAATTCCATTCAAATTAGATTTAATCGGAAAACTATTTTCAACCCATCCGCCTGTCGAAGAACGAATATCGCGCCTCGAAAAGTTCCATCATTCTCCCTATTAAGGACTATCTATTCTTCTCTTTTATCTACTCTTTTTTCTGAGACGCAATCTGGTATGTTTGTATTGCTACTGCCAACAATGCAATTGATCCTCCAATCCAAACCAATTCGGAATACTGTGTCGATTCTCCAACAAGCAACATTACCAATCCAATAACTAAAATAACTATTGAAATTGCAAATATCGTTGAATTTTTTAACATATCTGTAACATGGTATCTCCAATGGTATAAACGCACTATTTTTGCATTTATATTATAATTGTACATTTAATTTTTTTTGCTTATCTCAACGATATAACTTATTTATTCACTTTCACTCTGCTGTATACGGAGGTTTATATCCTTTCTTGTCTATTCCTCATTTGTATGACAACAAAAACGTCCAAAAAAGAGAAAAAGCCACCTGTACTCATTCTAGAAGATCTCCCCGGTGTTGGCCCGGCAACTGCAGAAAAACTTCGAGAGCATGGTTTCGATTCATATCAATCCCTTGCAGTAGCAAGCCCTTTAGAATTATCTAGTACCGCAGATATAGGTGAAGGAACTGCTTCAGAAATCATTCAAGCTGCTAGAGAAAACGCTGATATTGGTGGATTTGTAACCGCAACAGAAGTCAAGAAAAGAAGAGATTTAATAGGTAAACTAACCTGGGGCGTACCTGCTCTGGATGATCTATTAGGTGGCGGAGTAGAAACTCAATCTATAACAGAGGTTTATGGACAATTTGGTTCTGGTAAATCTCAAGTAACTCATCAACTTTCAGTTAATGTTCAGCTCCCTAGTGAACTAGGTGGGCTAGAGGGATCGGCAATTTTCATAGACACCGAAGATACCTTCCGCCCCGAGAGAATCGATGATATGGTCCGTGGACTCAATAGAGATGTACAGGCAGCAACCATGCGTCTACATGGTATTGATGGTTCACCCGAAGATGAAATTTCAATCGAAGCATTAGTTGCGTCTATGCTTGAAAATATTCATGTTGCTAAAGCATTTAATTCAAATCACCAGATGTTACTTGCGCAAAAGGCCAAGGACTTAGTTGGGCAATCTATGGATTCCAAGTTTCCAATTCATCTAGTGTGTGTGGATTCTCTAACAGCACATTTCCGCGCGGAATATGTTGGAAGAGGGACGCTAGCAGCCCGTCAACAAAAATTAAATAAACATCTCCACGATCTAATGAGGATTGGAAATCTATACAATGTAGTAACACTTGTTACAAATCAAGTTTCATCTAATCCAGATTCATTCTTTGGAGACCCAACCAGGCCCATTGGAGGAAACATCCTTGGGCACACTTCAACTTTCCGTCTGTATCTGCGTAAATCAAAAGGTACCAAACGTGTCGTCCGTCTAGTCGATGCTCCAAATCTGCCAGATGGGGAGGCAATAATGCTTGTAGAAGGTGGCGGATTAAAACCTGAATAATTTTGGTCAGGATTTATCGTTTTCGTAAAGTTGTAATCCTTCTTGTATTATTTTTTCTGCCAACACTGCGCATTTAATTCTCATCGGTGTGACTTCAACCCCTAAAAGTTCGATAATGTCATCTCTACCCATTCCATAAACTTCTTCAATCGTCTTTCCTATAACCACCTCTGATAACATACTAGCTGAAGCTTTACTGATGGCACAACCTTCTCCTCTAAATGAAATCGCAACAATGATTTTATCTTCAGAATCCAATTCAACATCAATTGTATATTCATCTCCACAAGAAGTATTTTCTCCTGTATGTGAAAAAGTAGGATTTTTCAATTCTCCATAATTACGTGGATATTTATAATGGTCAAGAATTTGCTGCCTATACATATCTGATCCTAATGCCATACTCATAGTAATTAAACCCCTTGCTATGTAAAATATTTCTGATTACCTATCAATTGTATTTTTCTATCAACCGGATAGAATTTTTTGGAATTACAAACTTAATAAACTCTCCTTCTTTTATCCCGTCCCTCTTAGGGGAACAACTCACCCGAATCTTATTTTCTATTCCTTCAATGGATATTTCAACAATGCATTTTTCGCCTTTAAATATTTTTTCTATAACCTCCCCCTGCATCATATTTTCTGTTTCAGATTCCATTCCTAAGACAATATTTTCTGGGCGGACACAAGCATACATTTTATATCCGTTCTTAGTTTTTTTATCTGTAGTTTTAATTTGATATGGCCCCCATTCCAACATAGTATCTCCCAAACCACTTTCAACCACTTTCACGTGAAGTATGTTTGCTTCACCCATTAGTTCTGCAGCTACCACAGTTTTAGGATTTTCAAACACTTCCTTTGGAGTTCCAATTTGGGAGATTTTCCCATCAGCCATAATTGCAATTCTATCTCCCATCTCAAAAGCAATATCTCTATCGTGAGTAACGTATATTACTGGCATTTCAAATAGACATAATATTTTTCTAAGATCTGTGCTTAATCTTCTCTTAACAGGATAGTCTAAACTATTTAGTGGTTCATCCAACAACATAACTCTAGGATTGGAAACTATCGCTCTAGCCAGAGAAACGCGATTTTTCTCCCCTCCTGAAAGGGTTAATACAGAACGATCCAGTATATTTTCTATCCCAAAAATTTCTACAACATTCGCCACATCTTCTTCATTCTTGGAGGCGTATTCTATATTCTGTTTAGAATTCATATGGGGAAACAAAGCACCCTCTTGAAATACAATTGATACCCCTCGTTTTTCCATTGGAATGTCCGAAATTTTTTCCCCATCTATCCAAATATCCCCTTTATCTATATCCATAATTCCAGAAATAATGTTCAATAATGTAGTTTTACCCGATCCAGAAGGCCCCAAAATCACTAAAATTTCATTTTTAACATCCAATTCAATAGGCCCTAAACAAAACCTTTCAAATGATTTCACCAATGATTTAATATGGAGTGTAATTGGTCATCACCTCTTGACCTAACATACTGAGCAACACAATCCCAATTACCGAACTGAGTAACAATAACATCACCATTGGAAATGTTTTATCCAATCCCTCTGTGATGAAAGAAACCCATATTTGAGTTGGCATAGTTCGGGGGTAATAAGCCATCATAATAGTTGCACCAAATTCTCCCATAGATCTTGTAAAAGCTAACATAATGCCTGCTAATATTCCTCTTATAGATAGTGGAATTGTAATCTTCCAAAAAGTTTCAATACGCGTTTTTCCTAAAGATCTAGATGCATATTCTAGCTTTCTATCCACTGAATCAAATCCAACTTTTGAAGCAATTACAATAAATGGGGATGAAACAAATACCTGTGCAAGAATTATCCCCATTTTCGATTGCGTCAGATAAACATTTTCAAAAATAAAAAATGAATTCAATATCGACTCTGGTCCAAAGAGTGTAAGCAATACCATTCCACTAACTATTGGGGGCAATATTAAAGGTAAAAAAACAAGAAATAAAATTATATTTTTGCCTTTAAACACATTCCGCGACAATACATAAGCTAGTGGGATCCCAAAAACCCCAGAAATACACACACTAAAAAAAGATGTAGTCATAGAAGTCCAAATTGCTGAAATTACCACTTCATCCCTAATACTAGAAATTATCCCCTCACCACCTCCCCATGTTAAAATAGATAAAATGGGCGCAATGTAGTAAATTACAAGAATTCCACCTAGTATGCCTGTAATGGGGATCTTATTTTTCATTCTAATATATGTCTCTCAATGTCTCTTGGAATTTTCCCAATTAATCTAGGATAATCCTCCGGAATTTTAAATCCAAAGTCAGCAATATATTCTCCCATTATGTGTTGTTTAAACACTTCCAACACAACAGAATCCGAATCATTTTCTGATATTGTAGAGCCATACTTTATACAATCTCCATAAACTATATCCCCATTTTTAAATCTATACTCTGCCGTAGAATACCAATTTTTTATTTTTGAAGGTTCCCCTAAGTTTATTTCTGGGGGCAATTCTATGTATTTATACCCCCTACTAACGGCCATGTTCTTATACACAAAAACCGCATCAACTGCACCTATATCAAAATAGCTCATCAATTCTGTCTCTGGAAACATTAAACTTTTTGCTAAAATGCCTTCTTCAATATCATCTTCACCGTAATACACAGATGCAAGATAAAGCATGAATAAAGTTCTATAACCTAAAGGATCCATCTCAGCATCTGTAATTCCGACACGAATATCATTTTTTAATATATTTTCATACCAATTGTTCTCAGAATATTCTGAAATTAATCTGCCATTTTTTGTACTGTCATTATATGCAATAACTATCTCATTTGAAGCAAATTCAACATACCATTCTGAACCTAACATCTTGTCAAAAAGAATGGGGTCTGACAACGAAATTATGTCTGGATTTTTTAAGCCTTCTAATATCAGTCTAGCAATTGTAACTGACCCATGAGACTCAACTCTTATATTGTGTGCTATTTCTTTTCTCATACCTATCTCAACAGATCTCAATAAACTCCCTGCAATTAGTAAATAAACACCCCTCTCATCTGTTCCAACTGAATTGTATATTGACACATCTTTCCCACCCAAACACCCGCAAATGTATAGGGCCGGGGGGATCCCTGAAGTGACAATCATTTCTCTTCGAGTCATTTTCATTTTCTATACCTCCTTAATTTATCCATCATTATGTCTTTGAAGGCATAACAGTTTTCATTATGTCTGTATTGACATAACTACTTTTATCTCCCCACTTCCTAAACCAACTGTGCCAGATGAATTTGATATCATTTTCAAACTAGGGCCTACCTCTTTTAATTCAAAAGACGCCGCCCTCTTAAAAACAGTTTTAGAATCTGGGTCTCTTAATTCCGCAGCTTCTCAATTAGGACGATCTTATTCAAGGGCTCACAAACGAATCTGTGAATTGGAAGAACATTCTGGTCCTTTGTTAATCCGGAATCGAGGTGGTCCCATGGGTGGCGGGAGCAATCTAACCCCTAAGGCATATGAATTATTAGATCATTTTTATAGGATGGAAGCCACTTTTTCTGGCTTCTTGAGAATTTCAGAAATAGTACTACAAGGTGAAGTACAATCTCGAAATGGTGAAATCGCAACTATACTCACCCAAGCTGGTGTGATAAAATCTCTTCTTTTTTCCAATTCAAAGAAGGTACAAGTATCATTTAGATCGGATTCAATTACTCTTTATGCTCCCTCTTCTGCTCCAATTTCTTCTGAAACAAGTGCCCTCAATCGCTTCAACTGTGTAGTCAAATCAATCAGTTCCCATGAAGCAATAGCAGAAGTTATCTTAGATATAGGGGACGATCTTATATTTGTAGCTTTAGTCTCATTAGAAAGCATATCCAATCTAGATTTAAAACCCGGATCCAAAATTGTAGCTACCTTTAAAGCAACGTCTACTCTGGCCATCCCACTTTCATCTTAATTCTATGTTCCAAATATTTTTTCAACTTCATGAAGTGCATTAATTAATTTGTCAACTTCTTCCATCGTATTGTACAAATAATAAGAAGCTCTAATTGACCCTGAAATACCTAATTTTTGGTGGAGTGGGTGGGCACAATGCTCCCCTGCGCGAGTAGCAATGCCATAATCATTAAGAATAGATGCAATATCATGTGCGTGGGGAACTTCTAAGTTAAATGATACCAATCCACCCCTTTCTTCTCCAATAGGAGGTCCGTATATTTCTACCCCGTCGAACTCCAAAAGAGATTTAATCGTATATTCTGCTAGTTCATTGTCATGGCGCCAAATTTTATCAAGACCAATTTTTTCCAAATAATCTGCGGCCCGGGCAAGGGCAATACCTTGACAAATTGGAGGGGTACCTGCTTCAAATTTCCATGGAAGGTCATTCCACGAAGTCGAATCATATGTGACTTTTCTAACCATTTCACCTCCATACATAAATGGTTCCATCTCATCTAGTATCTCTTCTTTTCCATAAAGACAACCAATCCCAGTTGGACCTGCCATTTTATGCCCCGAAAAAGCATAAAAATCAACATCCAATTTTTTAACATCAATTGGCATACTAGGCGCTGCCTGGGCACCATCAACTAGCACCAAACTTTCGTTTTCATGTCCCATTTTTGACAGTTCTTTCACCGGATTCACTGTCCCAAGAACATTAGATACGTGGACTAATGATATCATCCTAACATCTTTGTCAATTATTTCATTTGCATGTTCCATATCTAGTCTGCCAGCATCATCAATTCTGATATATTTCACGGTAGCTCCAGTTCTCTTTCCAATTTGTTGCCACGTTACTAGGGATGCATGATGCTCCATTTCTGTAAGTATTATCACATCACCCACACCAAGTTCTCTTAATCCCCACGATTGAGCCACCAAGTTAATCGATTCAGTAGTGCCTTTTGTAAAAATCATTTCCTCACGGTCAGACCCTTTTATAAACTCGATCATTTTATCATGAGCTTCTTCATATGCAACAGTCGCATCCATGCTTAATTTGTGCGTACCTCTATGTATGTTAGAATTAATTTTCTTGTAGTATTCTTCTATACATTCGCATACTATATTTGGTGTGTGTGAAGTAGCAGCATTATCAAGATATACCAGGGGGATTCCTTCTCTAACTTCCATATTAAGAATGGGAAAATCCAATCTTATTTTTTCTGTATCAAGCATACTTTCTCCACTCATAGAATAAGTTCAACTCGAGGTGATAACAGTCCTTCGATATAGCTAAATTTCATATTTCTTCTCCATCTATGTCGATATATATAGTGCATCTCGTTATTATAATCTCACAAATTATGCATGAATGGCATCCGAACTCTCAAGAATTTCTCCTTCACTGATACCTCCGAATTCAACAGACAATTTCACTGATTCGTGCCCTGCAATATCTACGTTCTATAAACTTTCTACAATTCTCTTTTCATCTGCTTATTCACTTTTATAGAGTGATTCTAAAACTACCAACTATATCTTTCATTCTGCAAATGTTTTCCCGATTATATCATCATCACATAGTGAAACAAACATACATCTTTTCGTTTTTCTTTCTTTCAATATCATCTTCAACCAATCATTCCCATATTTTCTTGTTCTACTACTTTTTGAATCTCAATCCTAACTCTTTCTTCTTCTTCTTCATGATCTCCGAGACTATCGCATGCACGAAGTTTTTCTTCAAGAACCTCTACCCCACGATATCCCAGAGTGATGGCATTATCAAGACAATATAAAGCTTGGTCAGCCAAACCTCTCTCATTCATGAAAAATCCTTTATTGTACCATGCTTCTGCAAATCTCTCATCTGCATCAATTGCTCTGTCTACATGTTCCATTGCTTCTTGATCTTTTCCAAACTCCCACATAGCAAAAGCAAGATTGTTTTCTGCCTTAGCTATAAACTTCCCTTTTGGATCTGTAATTATTGCTTCTTTAAAAGACCCTATAGCTTCATCAAACTCTTCCAATTCTGAATGAGAAACTCCTTTGTTAATCCATGCCTCTTGAATAATTTCACTGTCATCTGTAAACCAAATAGCCCGGGCAAAAGAATCAATGGCTTGCTCAAATTTTTCTATCGTCATGTAGGTTATGCCTATTTCAATTAGTTCATCCACATTAACCAAATCTTTAGGTATAGCGGCATCATCTAGTATGTCCGGCAATACGTGAGAATCAACCGGATCTATATATCTAGGATCTAAATCCATTCTCAGAATAGAAGGATCAATGTCAAAACCTTTGTATGGGTCGCCAAAACCTCGAGTTTTTCGGTTTTCACCAGTTTCGTTTTCCTTCACCATAACCTGTTTTTGTTCGGTTAACAGTTAAGCCCTGCGACCTTTATTTCAACCACATAGCTACTCAACTGTTAACCCATTAATAGTTTTGATAATAACTGACTTTGAACAAAACCTAAATGATAGCTTTTTAATATACTAGCGCAATAAATATCCTATCCATGGTCAAGAAAACTAAACCTAAGAAGAAACGGTTAGCCAAGCTTGACCGTCAGAATAGCCGAGTTCCTGTTTGGGTTGTACTTAAGACAAATCAAGGAACTGTTAGAAATTCAAAA